>Ga0302186_10001374_pt1 | contig 20226 bp, 18 predicted proteins | sample II_Bog_E1_2_FD_198782 | JGI IMG/M metagenome (GOLD analysis project Ga0302186, IMG submission 198782) | Peat permafrost microbial communities from Stordalen Mire near Abisko, Sweden - II_Bog_E1_1 | ecosystem: Environmental > Terrestrial > Soil > Wetlands > Peat | place: Sweden: Abisko...
ATCTAAAAGAGGAAAAATGGCAAGTGGGAAAGTGAAAATCAAATTTTAATAAAAAAATTTTTAACAGTTTGGAAAATATTAATCAATTTTTTCTTTCTAAATTTTTTTTTTAATTATTTTTAATCACGTGATTAAGTTCGAGTTTAATCAGGTGATTAATTTTTCATTTAATAAAGTTCTTTTTTTAAAAGAATTTTTCTGCAAAACTTTTAATTTATTTTGATTGTTAAAGTTATAGATTATTTTTTTGAAGGATCCCACTCATGAGGAAACAAACTCTTGATTAATTGGAAAATTTTTTTTCACATCATCCCAGTAAAGTCGATAATAACTACATTGTCTAACCCTCTCATTGAATACTGTAAATAAGAGATGATATAAAATTAGTTTTTGAGTCCTCGTGAAAAAAACCTTAAAAAGGATGCAATCACATCCTAAAGATAGAAACTTTTATAAAAATAGAGGAAAAATTTTATTTAAAGCCTTCAGAGCGGCCCCCCCCCAAAAAAAATTTACCTAAAAGAAGAAAAAAAATATTTTTCATTAAATTTCGAAATATTCAAACCCAAAATTACAAACTACAAAACAATGTTAAATATTCCTCTTTCTTATTTCCTGAAGACCTTGAAAGAAAATCCAGGTCCTCCGAAGCCTTGTTGGGCACCTCCAAACGGAAATGCACCTCCTCCTCCTCCTCCTCCTTGCGAAAAAAAGTCCTCATCACCACCACCGCCACCGCTTCCAAAATCAAATCCTCTTCCTATTAACATTTTATTAATTTGTTTTCATAAAATTCTTACCTCCCATGCCTCCTCCCCCAAAGAACATTTGGAAGATTTGAGTTGGGTCAATTCCTTTTATAATAAAAATATGTTAATTTTATATATATATATGTTATTTTGGTACCCCCACCAGCACCTCCAAAGCCTCCTCCATTATCATCAACGTCCATGCCAGAATCGAAACGTTGTCTTTTGGTTTTATCACTCAGAATTGAATAAGCTTCCGCGATTTCCTTAAACCTTTTCACCGCGATGTTCTGCAAATATTTAAAAATATTGAAGTTAGAGGAACTTGAACCTTTTTCTCTTCATTTTCGTTGTTTTTGTCCGGATGCCATTTGAGGGCCAGCTTTCTATAGGCTTTTCGTATTTCATCTTCCGTGGCAGTCTTTTCGATCCCCAAAATTTTATAGTAGTCTTTGTGTTTGGCCTTTTGAGCTTCCATTTGAGCATTATTTATCAAATTATTGACATTTTGAGCTAAAATAAAAAGTAAAAATTAGTCGAAATTAAGTGTTTTTATACTTGGATCTAATTCTTTTATTTTGTAATAATCAGTCAAAGCTCCATCAAATTCACCCATTTTCATTTTAATTTCTGCTCTTCGAAGGTAGGACTATTAAATTACAAATAAAATCAAGAAAATTTATTGAAAAAGAGAAAATTTCTTACTTTCACGTATTTTTCATTCAATTCTAAAGACTTGTTGCAATCCAAAAGCGCCTCCTCATTTTTGTTCATTTTCATGAATGCTTTTTAAAAAAAATCTTATTTTTTCATATTTTTATTTTCTGTTTACCCAAGGCTCTGTTGCTATAAAGAATGGAATTTATTGTTTTATTGAGAGGATCACATTTTAAAGCTTCATTATAAGAGGATACCGCAGCCTGAGCGTCTCCTCTTTTAATTGCCTCATTTCCTTTTTAGAAATTTTTAGAAAATCTCAAAAAATGTTTCAGAAAATACCCTTTTCCTTCAAGTGCTCTAATTTTTTGACATTTTTTAAAGCATTGTGGCATTTTTCATCATCAGGGTCAAATCTCAACCCTTCTGTAAACATTTTCTTCGCTCTGTCAATATTGTCATTGTAAAGGTAGATAATTCCTCTGAGGAAGTAAATATCTGGACTATTGGACAATTCTGAGCTCATTTGCACCAAAACTTCATTAGACTAAATTTCCCATGAAAATTCAAATCAAAATCAAAAGAAATCAAAATGAAAAACCTTCTCAGCACATCCCATTTTCGCCAAGCATTCGATTTGTAGAATTTTGACGTCTGTCCAATCTGGGACAATCTTCAAAATCTGATTGATATATGTGATGGCTTCAGTGACCCTCTGCTCATTCATTAATTCTTTGGCTTCTTTGTAATTTTGTTCCACTTTCAAACATTCATGAAGCTCAGCTACCAACTTCTTGTCGTTTTCCTTTTCCACAGCGGCCCTGTAATCGCCGATTGCGAGCTTAAAAAAACCATTTTTTTCTGGATTTAGCAAATATTTACGTTAATTTTGCCCATCATCATATAGGATTGGGCCCTTCGTCTCAACGCCTTGACGAAATCAGGATTCAGGTTCAAAGTTCGGTTGCAATCCTGAACACAATGGTTATATCTTGTAATATATATTAAAGGAATTAACAAAAATGTTAGTACCTCTTCATTGCGAGATAACAGGCCGCTCTATTTGCGTAATATGAAGGTTCGTTGGGATCATATTCTATTCAAACTGATGAAGATTTCTTATAAAAAGTGAGATTTACCGATGGCCATAGTGTATTTTTCTAGAGCCTTATCGTAATTATGGGCCTTGAATTCTTTATTGCCTGCTTCTTTCAATGTTTCGGCTGTATTTTCAACTTCCATACTGAAAAGAGGCATATTGAGCGATATAGAATATAAATTAGAGGGAACCTTTAGACAGTTTTGCTCAAAGCTTTTTGTTTCGATTTATATATAAACTTTCAAATTTTTGGAGTTTGAAAGATTATTTGATGATTCTGGAATATTCTAGAACATTCCAAAAGCGCAATGCGCCGGTTAAAGCCCTCGTAGCGCACCTGAAAATTTAAAAACTTGAATTTTTGGAAAGAATTCGTAAAATCGACTCGTTAATTAACATTTTTTTTTCTCTCATATTTATTAGTCTTTTAGAATGTGACATGTTTTTTTAAAAAATCTATGTCAAAGAAAAAAAACACTTTGAAAACTTTTAAGTAAAAAACGCGTCGGGATGGGAAATTTGCTTTTGGTATTAAAATTGGAACGTTCAAAATTTTATAATAATAAAGATTTTTGGGAAATTAATAGATGAACACAAAATTTCTGTTTAATTTCGCAGCGAACATTCCAAAAAAAAAAGTCTCGCTTAAATCAAATTTGCAAAAATCGATTTTAGCGTTTTATCGGGAAGTTTTAAAATTTTGCTATAAAAAACCAGAAGTAAAACCCACAAAAAAATTCTTTCAAACTTTATTTTCAGCCTATCAGGACGAATGCGTTGAATTATGTAAAAACAGAATTTAGAAAAAATATCGACCTTCCAAAAAAGAAATTTAACGCAGTTTGTTAAGAAAAAATAAATAACAATTTTTAAGTTTTTTAAATTTCAGATTGAATATTTGCTCAGAGTTGGAAAAAATCGCTTCCTACATTACAAAGAGACAAACGTTGAAAATATCGAACAAATTTCCAAAAAATGAATTCTCTCTTTCTATTTAAAAATCTTTTCCTAGTAAAGAAAAACATATTCATTATTGATTTTTTTATTTTTTGTTTGCTTGCTTATTTTTTGAAATAAAAAGACGAAATTCTTCATTTTTGTTTATTATCAAATCCAAAAGATTTTTGAAAATATCAAAAAATAAACTTAAATTTTGAAAAAAAATATTTATTCATTTTTGGTTCCCTCATTTTAAAGTTTGTTGGTTTATTTCAAAAAAAAGAAATTTTCTTCAAATAAAAATAGTTAATTGTTTTCATTCGAGAAACTTCATTGTCATTGCATTGTTCAGCAGAACTTCCTCTTCTGAACAATTCTCCAACAAAATGATTCTCGGATTCATTTGATCCACAATTGGATTCTCCTTAGAATTTAATGTTTTCAACTCTCCGGCGTAGCCCGCGACCGCATCTCTGATATTTTCAAAAGACCTGATATTTCTGGGAGTGAAGAAATTCAACACCTGTGTGAAATCATCGCCTCCATGAATCAAGAAATTGTTTGCTCCAACAATATAAGTCTTTGTTAAATTCAAAGGCTCATCATTCATTGTGGTTATATTGACAAGCTTTTTATTCGCCTTGCAAATATATTGCTTCAATCCAGTTGTTGGATAGAAGGCCATGCTTCCATTCTGCAACACACTCATCACATCCCAGATCTCAGCCCCTGTGATTTCAAATGTTGAGACATCATCATCAAAGGGAATGGTTTCATAAAGCTCATAATAAGTCAAATTACCAATCGGCCAATTGATTCTCACCATTCCTCGATTTATCAGTCCGAATTCAGCATTAGTGGCTCTGACCACAGCATCTGAAATGAAATCACCTAATGCTGATTCAGAGTAAGCCTCTATTGGCATGGCATTTTCTATGTATGCCAATACCATTTCCTTATATTTTTCCGCCTCATCGATATAAGGGGTCATGATATTTCTAAGCTCTGAATCCTCTGCTATAAATTCATTGTGGTAAGTAAAATTATAGAAAGAAGCATTTGTTAAATTGACCAAAGATTGATTCACGAAGCAAGTTTTGGTCTCATCGATGAGATTTTCACAAACAGGAACAGGACCTTCGATTTCTGTGAAATTGGTTAAAACCCGCCTATTCTCCGTATCAAAAGTCAAATATAAAACGTTGAAATGCCTAGCGTTGCAATCTCCTAAAACCACTGGGATTTCATTGATCCAATGATGCACGATGGTGTGCAAATGGCCTCCAATCACTCCATCGACAACATTTTGAGGGATTTGCTCCAAAAATGTGTATAACTCATCAGTTTTGAAACAGAAGCTCGTCTGATTGGTATCTTTGTTTCTCATCTTTAAACTCAAAGCATCTGCCATGTCTCCCTCCTCGCAAAACACCCCCACATGACATGTTATCAAGACTATATCCGCCCCTTCATTCCTTAATTTCCTGCTTTCTTCAATTGTTATATTGACGTAATCTTTAAATTCCAATCCACTGACATCATTGGCTGTGGTTTGCGGAGTGAAAATAGTAGTTAAGCCTATAACCCCAACCTTCAGCCCTCCCACTTGAATGATATTATCTGGATATGTGTTGACAAATTCCCAAGATGCGTCATCAGATCTATTGAAAACATTGGCTGAAACATAGGGGAAATTAGCCTCGGAGAAGCTCTTGCTCATGTTTTTGAACCCAAAGTCAAAATCATGGTTGCCAATGGCTGCAGTTGTTTTGTTCGTCAGATTCATATAATTGAAGAATTTCACTATCGGCTCCCCAACAAATAAATTGCTCTCCATAGTGCCTTGGTATTCATCACCTGCGTCCAGCCAAACCAAATGGTCTTGCCATTCTTTTCTTAATGATTTTATATAAGAACTCATCAGGGTGGCACCTCCCGTACGATAGGTTTTATCAGTTAATTGGATCGCATTAACGTCTGGAATTAAATGACCATGGATATCATTGGTAGCGAAAATAGCAATTCTTTCGAGAGAAGATGTGGAGAGGGGGTGAGGGTAGTTGTAATCCGAAAGGTTTTGGATTGGGGTGCTGGAATTAAAATATAGGGAAAATAAAATCAGGATTATGGAGTTCATCAAACGGAGAGGAATTCGGATTTTGAAAAAGGTATCTAGTTTTTTAAATTTTTTTTTAAAAAAAATTGAAATTTTGGCATTTAATCCTAATTTTTTTTTTTTAAATAAAATATAGATATTGATATGGTTTGAATTTTTTAAACAAAGTTTCATGATAAAAATATTTTCAAAAAATTATTTAAAAATATATACAGGTCCTTTTTAAATTTTTTGTTTTAAGAAATCTACAATAATCGCTATTTTAAAAGATAAAAAATAAAGAAAACGATAAGACTTTTCTGAGGCATTAAACCGCTATTAAATATCTAAAAAAAAAAGTTTAGAAAAATCCTATAAAATGAAAAAAGACGATTTCTCACATTCAGACGACAACGGTCTCATAGATGATAATACTGAGATCTTGATCGCAAAAGCGGGAAATTCTTTTGTTTCCTTTCACGGGTCTAAACTATCCACCTTTGGTCTGATTTCAATAGGAATCATATCAGTCGACAGCATAAAAAATCTTCCTTTCAATGCGGCCCTGGGTTTCACTAGCTTGTTTTTCTATATAGTTTTAGGACTATTCTTTTTCCTTCCTCTCACTATAGTAACCCAAGAGTTCGCAACACAATATTCCTCTACAGGAGGTTCATATCTCTGGGTGAAAAGTGCATTCGGCATGAAATTTGCATTTATTACGATGTGGCTGCAATGGGTGGGACAGGTGATTTGGTACCCAACAGGTTTCACCTTTGTTGCAACGACATTGCTTGCGATGATCGATGACAGTTTAGTAAACAACAAGGGTTATTTGGTCCTGATTTGTTTCGTTCTGTTCGCCTTAATTACCCTTATAAGCATGCGAGGGGTTGAAGCAACGAGTCATGTGAGCGTGATATGTAGCATTTTTGGCACTATCTTCCCTATGGCGGTCATAGTAATTCTCGGGATCGTTTGGCTTGCAAAAGGAGAAAAATCTGGGATCGACTTCACAGCCAAATCATTTTTTCCTTCAGGCAATTCCATGGATAATCTTAATTATTTCGGAACCATACTGTTTAGTATTCAAGGCATTGAAGTCATCGCCATGCATGCGAAAGAAGTCGAAAACCCGAAGAAAAGCTACCCCATCGCCTTAGCTGTTGCTGGGTCCTTTATAATGGTCTCTTTGTCATTAGCAACCCTCTTCTTGGCAGTCATAGTTGATCATGACACTTTAAATAACCAACTTGCTGAAGGTGTGATCAATGTTTTTAAAACATTTTTTGATAGTTATGGAATGAGCTGGGCAACCTATTTCATGGGAGTTTTTCTGATCATGGGAACTCTGGGAGTGGCCAGTTCATGGATCATAGGACTTGCCCGTGGATTAGCTGTTGCCTTTGCAGATGCCGAGGTGATGCCAAAATGGATTTTAAAAAAGAACAAGTATGATATTCCTTATAGAATCCTGATGATGCAAGGGTGCGTGTACGTGATTTTGTTGTTGCTAATGCTTTTTATTCCAGATGCCGCTAATTCATTCTACGCCTTACTACAGATCCTGTCAACACAATTCTCATTGTTTTATTATCTTCTGTTATTTTGCGCTATAATAGAATTGCAAAGAAAAAAGAGGGGAAAGGTCATCATTGGAAGTTTGGTTTTGAACGTTTTACCAATGATTTGCTGCTTGGCGGGCATCGCTTTGGAATTTATTCCGCCTCCAGCGTTTTCTAACGCGATAACATTTGAAATCGAACTAATTGTGGGGGAATTCATCTTTTTTTCTCCAGTAATTGCTATTTTTTTCCTTGCCAAAAAAAGAATAACAAGAAATTCAGTGGATAATCGTTCAATCAATTCTGCGAAGGCTGTTGACTTTAGATAATTCATTAATTTTAAATATAAAATATGAATAAAATTAAGAATTTTAAATGCATTAATTAATGAATGTATTTCTCTGTAACACAAAATTTTAATTAAATTTTTAAGACTTGTTTTTCCAATATTTTTTTTAAAAAATTAAAAAAAAAAAATAATTATTTTTTTAATTTGATTTTTAAATTGAATTCGTTGTCATTTCAAAAAGTTTAAAAACATATGGGATTTCTTTATCTATTATTTCTGAAAATGTTCTAATTTTTTGATATTTTTTCCAAATTATATTTAAGGTAAAAAAAAAAAATCTAAAGATTATTTAAAATAAAAGTTCCCTACGAATTATTAATAAATTGCTTATCTATCACCTTAATGCTGAATGTTTTAACGAAATAAAAACAATCCCTTATCTTTTTTTCAATATTTCCAACAATATATCAATGTTCGTCCTAATAAAATTTTCGAAAGTGGGTGTTTTCGAAACGAAATCGAAATTCTTCACGATATAATTCAATGCGTACTCTCTCAATTTCTGATGGCCTTTATTATCAAAGGATTTCAATATCGACGGAGAATTTTCATAATCCAGATTATCAATCAAATGGTTCTCACAGATTTTCTGAAGCCTTTCAACCCCAAATAAATCAGCCAACTCATAAATTTCAATCCATTTGGCTATATTCAGATCCTTGACATTAATCTTATCAGTATATAGGTATTGTAGTATATAGAGGAAAATTTCATATTTGACATCAGGCAAATTGACCAAAGATTGGTTTTTTTCCTTCATTTCGTTTTCGAACATGGCCTTGAAAAAACTCGATCTGATTAAGAAGAGTTTATGTGCATAAAGCTCTAATTTATTGACCCCCACGACCAATTTTACATCTGAGAACAGGCTATTATTAATGAAACTGCTGATGTCTTGGATCAGATTGCTTTGTGGAATATTGGAATAATCAGGCTCAAATTGGAATCTGAGGAAATCATTCAATCTGATCGTGCCATCATACCCCCCGAAAATATATAACGATTTGTTATAAATGATGCCGATATGACAGAACCGTGGTGGGGGCACTTTAGCATCATTTGGCTCGACTTGATACCATTTTTCCTCATCGAATTTATATTGATAGAAGTCACAATTGTATCCCCCTGAATAATTCAACGAATTATTGCAATTGACTGAGCCTCCGAAAATAAACAAGGAATCTTTATATACTATGGAAATATGCGAGTCTCTTGGTGTAGGGACGCTGCTCAGCTGGTTTGAGAAGATGTTGCTACAGATGATTTGTGACCAAATCTCATTAGCAAAATCAAAAGAATAAAAATCGTTCAATTGTTTCACACCATCATGTCCCCCGAAAATATACATCTTATTTTTATATAGATTGCATGAGGTCCGATATCTTGGCTTGGGCCAATTTTCCGCGCTGGGGTTATTATCCTTCAATGAATTCCAGGTCAAAGTCTTCAAATTGAACTTATGAAAATCATTTTTATAAAGACCATCATACCCAGCGAAGATGTACATATGATCCTTATAAATAATGGCGGAATGCGAATGTCTAGGCGACGGCTTGCATCCATACTGAGGCACAATCTCTTCCCATTTATTTCGCTCCGTGTCATATTTGTATAGGTCATTGACCCGATTCACTCCATCGTACCCTCCAAATATATAGATGCCTTTACCATATACCACACCAGAATGACGATCTCTAGGCAATGGACAGTTGTCACTCGTTTGGATCTCCGTCCATTCGTTGGTTATAAAGTTATATCTATAGAAATCATTTGTTCTTTGGGTACCGTCGTAACCTCCGAAGATATATAGGAAGTCATCAATCACTAGACCAATATGAAGGGATCTGGCTGTTGGAGTGGCGCCGTGTTGGAGAACCTCGGACCAGATCCAATTTTTTTTGGAGTTGCTGGAGTTTATGTTGGCTTCGGATTTGATTTCATTGTTGTTAATGTCTGAAAGCATCTGATGAAGACTTTCCTCCTCTTCAAGAAGGTTGAAGTTCTCCGCTGAGTTCATAATTTTCGATAAGTTTGGTTTTTTAATTAGTCTAGTTATTTAGATGTCAAAAAAATAGGGCATTTACTTTTTAAAAAATTTTAGAAAATGGCTTTTGTTTTTATCTTTTTATTGGAAAAAAAAATAGAAAAAAAATGGAAATTTCTTTATTTTTTTGTTGAAATTTTGTATTTAAGAAGAATTTTTATATAATAAATCAAAATTCAGAAGAACTCTCATTTCTAATAAAATATTTTTATAAAAAAACCAATTTTTAAATAAAAAAAATCAAAATTTCCTTATTTTTTGTTTAATTTCTTTCATTTTTTTTTTAAATAAAAAAATTTAAAATCTTTCCAAAAGAAAAATGTTTAAACTGTTTCTTTTATTCTCTTTGCTTTCGCTTCTTTCCCCAAAGCCAGTGATCGAAGTCACTACTGAATCATATCAATCCCTGACCTCTTTTAACGATACTGATAATGTAGTTATAATGTTTTTTGACCCCACATGTCCCTTCTGTCAGAAGGTGAAGCCAGAATTCGAAAAGGCAGGCGATTTAATAACAGAAAAGCTAGAAAATATTACCATAGGCACTGTAGATCTGGATAAAGAATATCTGGTAGCCCATAAGACGCAAATAAACTTCGTGCCTTCTATAAGATTATATCGCAAGGGGGTGCCGGATTATCAGGAAATTAAATATTTCACATCTAATGAAATCATCAATTTTATCTTCAGAACCTTCCATTTGCATAGTTATGAGCTGAAAACGAAGTCTGAAGCGGCTGAATTTATCAAAAATTACGATTCCATGGGGTTTTATTACGGGAATGAAAACGATAAGGAGTTCGCAATTTATAAGGAATATTTGGAATTGCATGAAAACGTCCAAATCACCTTCGCGCATATTTTCCATCATGAAATCATCAATGAAATGAAATTAGATCCAAAATATAAATTCACAATCCTGAGAAATAATAATGAGGAGGATTTCCTATATTTCAAGGATTCTTTCAACTTGAAATCGTTGTCAGAATTCTTAAAAAAAGAGAGTTTCCCGATTATCAACGCCTTTGATCAAAGGATGATGAATGAAATTTTCAAAACTGAAGAAGGATTGTTGGTTCTGCTCAAGAAGCCAAATCAAAAGAAAAACGAGAAAATTGATGCACAATTCAAAGCTGCTTGCAATGAAATTAGAGATAAAATGAGATGTTGTGCGACTTTTTCAGATGCTGATTATTCAAAGCTATTGATGGAAAAACTAGAACTCTCAGAAAGCGATTTGCCTCAAGTATTTTCATTAAATTTCAAACTTTTTCATAAAAATAATTGCTTTTATCATAAAAGATGAGGATCATCAAAGGCACTGCAGAAACAAATTTAATCAAATTTCGACCAAAGGAAAAAGGATTTGATAAGGAAAATTTCATTAAATTTTTCAATGATTTCTCACAAAACAAGGCCGAACAATATTTCAAAAGCGAGCTGATCCCTCTAGAAACCAAAGATGCCATAAAAGTTGCAATTTTCATAATTTTCTTTGAGAAATTTCTTAATTTTATTGTTTAGAATATTGTGAGAGAAAATTTCGATAGCGTCGTTAAAAATCAAAATTTCGATGTGTTAGTGGAATTTTACGCTCCATGGTGCCATCATTGTGAAAAGGTCAGTTTTTTTAGAAATTTATGATTTTAATTCTTTAAAACATAAAAAAAAAGATTGAAAATCTGATGAAATCGTTGACCACTTCCTTGAAAAAAGTCAAAAATTTGCTTTTTGTTAGGGTTGACCATTCGAAAAATGACATCGATGGGGTGGAAATAAGCGAATTACCTTATATTTTGTTTTATCCAAGAGATGACAAGGAAAATCCGATTAAATATAATGAGGAATTTGATTATAACTCGTTTGTTTCGTTTTTGAAGAGTCACACGACGTAAAATTTGTTTGAGTTTTTTTGTTAAATTAACAAATTTTAATAGTGTCGACACTTCAAACACAATTTTAAATAAAGAAAAGAGTAGAAAGCATCAGGATTTATAAAAAATTGATAAAAATTATAAAAAATTGATAAAAATTAAATGTTTTAAAAAGAAAAAAATGGTTTTTTTAAAAAAAATTATATTTTTTTTAAACAAGAAATGATGAAATTTTTTATTGAAAGTGAAACTAAATGAAAAAACGCGTTTAACAGTTTAAGTGTCACTTTACAGCTTTGTCCACAAAAAACAAATTTCCAATAATCAATATTTAAATAATTTTATAAACTAATTACACCCATCTTGAATTTTCCCCTCCTCATTCATTTCATCATAACTTCCCTTTTTCCTCATATAATATTGTATGATCCAATACCCGACAAAAAACACCATCAAGATCAAAACTGAAAAACAAGCCCCAGTGTTCGCATATCCCAAATACATATTCAAAAAACTTCCTACCAGAGGTGCAATAAGCTGATCCAGACTGAAACACGCTGTAAACAGCCCATTAGCAAAATCAGCGCATAAATTTTGATCCTCGGGGAAAACTTCCAATAGATCATGTATTATTGTCTTGCTAATTATCAGGAAGACTCCTTCCATGACGATGCCTGTAATTAAAAATGCCAAGGCAATCAAGCATAATTGAATATGGATATCAGCAAAACCGAAGAGAGAGTCTGGGCCAAAGAAAAACAATGCGATGATCAAGAGAATCCCGAAATAAAAGAGGAATTTGCTCTTGTTTTTGTCATGGTAGAATTTCGAGATCAAGAACACTCCGATGATCATGCCCAAGAAAATAAATGTATAAATAATTGAAGCCACATACACGTTATTGGATAAAGTCTTCACATATAGTTCGTAACCTGGGAGGATCATATAATTCGGGAAAAACATAAAGAACAAATAAAAAAAATTCCACATAACAGCATGATTCTGAAATAAAGCCGCTCTCATAGGCAAAGCCTTTTTCTCATCAGAATTCAAAATTTGTATCCTTTGAGATTTCAACCCGAAAATTATGATCAGAGTTCCAAAAACCAAATTCAACGTTGAAGTAATCCAAAAAACAGCAAAATACCCAAATTGCTCATATATATAAGAGGTGAAAACTCCACCAAGGATCACTCCCGTTGAGCCCCAAATTTCTAAGATCCCAAATTTGACCATCATGTCCTCTGGAAATAGTTCTGGAATGTAAGAGTATAACAAAGGGGTCACACAACCTTCTGCGACTCCGGTGAAAAAGCGAGAAAAAATGGCCACGACAAAAAATAATTGCACATCCTCAATGTAGTATAAAATGCCGACACATAATCGGGCGAGGTTCAGAAAAACGTGGAATATGAGGAGAAGCCGGTCTTTTTGATAGAAGCGCATCAGTTTACCAATGTAGAGAGAAGCTGGAAAGGAACCAACCGGAAAAGCGCTGAAAAAGAGACCAATTAACATTGTGTTAAGGTTGCGGGCATTGGCTAGGTTGGGGAAAAAAATGGTCGGAGCACTATGGGAGGTGTATAGGAGGAGTGAATAAATGTTTATGAATAGGAAAAAATTAGTTTTATTCATTTTTGAGGATTTTGCTTATAGTTTTCGATTTATTGCTGCATATATTCAAAGGAAAAATTTAAACAAATTTGAAAATTTCTGTTTGTTAAGTTTTAAGCGAATAAAAGGTTTATTATTTTTAAATTATGAAATGCGTTTTTTAGGATTTTATTTTAAAAAAATGATTTTTTTGAAAAAATCAAATAATTAATTAATTTTTCTAATTGCTGTTTTTTTCTTCTAATTAGCATTTTAAATAAATGAAGGATGATTACAATTTGCTGAGCTTGTTAATATCTTTGATATCTGGATCCTGTGGGTTTTCATTTTCTTCCACCGGATTGAAAATATTTTGTTCCAACGCCAACTTCAACACTGTGTTGATATCTTTCACGAAGAAGAACCTTGATATAAAATCTTATAATTCGCATCTTTTTAACAAATTACTTAATCTTTGATTTTATCTCCTTCGAGATTTCATCAACGTCCTTCTTATTTCGATAAGGGATGATAATCCTATCAAATAAAATTCTAATAAAATTCTCATAAAATCATTTACTTTTCAATCCCCGCACCATAAGCAGCCAGACATTTCTCTTTAATCCCCCCAACAGGCAAAACGAGTCCCTTCAATGAGATTTCTCCAGTCATTGCGAATTCTGACCTCACTTTTTTCTCGCTAAGCAAAGAAACCTACATACGAAAAATTAACCCCCTCCACCCATTATTTTTTACAATAGCAGTGACAATGGTGACTCCTGCACTAGGTCCATCTTTGGGGCTGGCGGCAGCTGGAAAATGGATATTTAGATCAATGAAATCAAATATGTTCAAATTGGCCTTTTTCCCTTTTTCCTTCTCTGTTTCCGGAATGAATTTATATACATCAATGCCCAAATTTTCCATATTGGCCTTGATCCAGCCTAACCCTGTCAATACTGACTCCTTCATAATATCGCCTAATTGTCCAGTGATTTCAATTTTTCCCCTTCCTCTTGATTTGCTCGCCTCAATATAAAGGATCTTTCCTCCGACCGCAGTCCATGCCATTCCTATGGCAATTCCAGGCTGAGTGAGCCTTTCCCTTATATCATCTTCATAAATTGTGCCACCCAAAATCTCAACTATTGTATCAGGAGTGATTTGATGCTTAGGGAACGGTTCTGAGGATTTTGATTGGATATGTTTGGTGTATTGTACAGCAAGAGAACGACAAATCGACCCAATGGTTCGCTCCAGCTCACGAACACCCGCCTCACGAGTGTATCCTTTGATCATCAACTCCATAGAAGCCGGAAGGATCTCGATGTGCTCGGGCTTTAAACCATTTTCCTCGATTTGACGGGTTACGAGATATTTGTCAGCGATTTTATGTTTTTCTTCCGTCGTGTAGCCTGGGATGTTTATTAGTTCCAAACGGTCTAAAAGGGCTGGTTGGATCGTATCAATTCTAAAAAAAAACATAAAAAAACATTAAACTTTATAAAACATCAAAAAATACATACCTGTTAGCAGTGGCTATAAACAAGACATTAGACAAATCAAAAGGCATTGCTAAATAATGATCAGTGAAACTGTTGTTCTGTGCAGGGTCTAGCACTTCCAAAAGCGCAGATGACGGATCTCCTCTGAAATCCCTCGTGAGTTTATCAATCTCATCTAGCAAAATCACCGGGTTTTTGCTTTTGCATTTCCTCAACGCATGAATGAACACTCCAGGCAACGCTCCCACATACGTCCGTCTATGTCCTCTAACCTCAGCCTCATCTCTGACCCCTCCAAGTGAAATTCTTTCAAATTTCCTTCCTAATGACTCCGCAATGGATTTTCCTAATGAGGTCTTCCCAACACCAGGCGGTCCATGAAGGCAAATTATAGAGCCTTTCGAATTGCCTTTAAGGTTTCTCACAGCCAAGAACTCTAATATACGTTTCTTGACCTTTTCTAATCCGAAATGATCTCTTTCTAGGATTTGTTCAGCCTGGTTAAGATCGTTAATATCTTTGGTGGATAAGCTCCATGGCAAATCCAGGATCGTGTCTACGTATGTTCTGATCACATTGGCTTCAGCACTATGCGATTGGGCACTGGATCTCAGCTTTTTTATCTCATTTTTGACGACCTTCAACACGTGCTCAGGCAATTGTTGTTCTTTGATTTTTTTTTCAAATTCAGCATATTCATCTTCAACATCACCTCCATAGAGCTGCTTGTTGATTTCACTGAGTTTCCGCTTCAGAAACATGTTCTTGCCCTCTTGGTTGATTTCTTTCCTAACTTTCTCATCCAAGTCTCTGGTCAATTGATGTTCCTGGTTCAGATTTTTGAGAACCTTTGTGAGTTCAGTGATTCTTTCATTGACATCATCGAGTTGAAGTAGATGCAAACGTTCCAGAGGAGGGACCTCCAAATACCCACAAAGCACAAACAACAACTTAATGATATTCTGCTCGTTTTCTATCATGACCTTACGATTTTCATAAATCTCAGGCTTAAGCATGAGTTCCAGATAACTCGCACCTAATTTCTTCAATTCCTTAAGATTTGGGGAATCCTTTAATTTGGTCTCGAGTTCCGAAGGGATCTCATCCTTTATCAATTCAATGTCCGCTAGATGATATGGGGATTTTTTGGTATATTTTATCACTTTGAACCGGGCGATCGCTATAGCACTGAAGGTCTTTGTCACTCTATAATTTCTATCAAAACTATTGAAGGAATAGCTTGAAGACTCCTCACTGGTGATTTTGGCCAATGTGCCATATAAGCTGAATTTGTCGAATTTCTTGATTTCGGCCTTGTTTTCAGAATCTTCAAGATTCGAAACTAACCCAACGAAGTTATTATGTAGTTTTTCTAAGTAATTTTTGAAAAATGGCTGTAATTTTTAAAAATGTTATTAGATACGGTTGTATTCAAAAGATTCTGTCAATCTGATTTTGATCGTTTGGAAAGGAAAAACTACTTTATTAGGCATGGGCAGAATATAAGTGCTGGTTTTTTGCATGTTTCAAGGGTTGGGAAGGTTTTTTTAAAAGGTTTTTGAAAAGCGATTATTTAGGTTTTAAACAACAGAGAGGAATTTACGAATTTAAATAACAACAGCATTGTTTTTCCAAAATTTACCTAATTTACGTCATTTTAGCAAACTTTCTAGAATTCATGCCTTTTGTTAAAATAGTCTTTAATATTATTCAAAAGAATTTTTCTGCATTTTTAAAGCTTCGCTTTTAATTTCAGTCTTTTATCCACAAAATCTGGGAGCAATGGTCTCAAATAAACAGCTAAATAAGGCCAAAATGGGAAGAAGATCTATAAAAAAAATAAGTCAAAAACACTTAAATATTGAAATATTATCTTACCTTTCGAGCCCTTCGATCAGAGGCTTCTATAATGGTTTTTACACAATCCTCCAAAAGTTATCCAAAATTTCCAAACTCCTTCTTAAAATAAAATTAAGGTAATAATTTTTACCTCGACTGACAATTTGGCTTCCTCTTGTTTTCCTTCATTTATGGTAGAATGTTGGTTTTCTATCAAATGATTATTTCTCATAGGTGAATTCACCTTCAGAATTAATTAAGCCTCTCTGAAAATTCTTAGTAAATACTGATGGGGGACATACAATAGTGATGGAAACATGAGGTTCCTCCTGTTCTATCCTCAACGCTTCGAAAAACCCTGTGACTGCGAATTTCGAACTGCAATATGCCGTTCTATAAGGGAGGCCGACTTCGCCTGAGAGGGAGCTCAGAACTATTATTTGACCAACATTTTTCTTCAAAAAAGGGAAGGCATATCTACATATAAAAAAATATAAGGGCTATTTCTGATAAAAAAGAAACTTGGTGCAATAAATGTAGCCGAAAAAGTTGGTGTCCATCATTTTGCGGTAAACTGACATATCAGGAATTTCTTCGAAGCGAAAATGAGCGTTGACTCCAGCGTTTAAGATCTGATATTTTTTATTATTATTTAAAATTCGGGTAAGAAAGAACCAGGATGTCAATCTCAGAATAGGTCTTGATGCATTCATTGATTAATTTCCTAAAAATAATTCGATGAGTTATAGAAATTTTCGAAATTAACACTTGCAATCTTCTTCCTTTGAGACATCACAAACACAATAAGCGGCTTTCGAGCCTAGATTTCTGCACATTTCTACCACCTTTTAATATTGTATAGAAAATTGAGGGATTTTATTACTTCTTTGAGTTTTTCTTCAGTCCTTGCAGCCAACATCAGTCTTTTTTTAGATAAAATCATCAAGCAAGATCGCTAAAAATAGAATTTATATACCTACACCTCCTTGGAGCGTATTGTAAAGCTAATTCTCTACCTATTCCACTGCTAGCGCCTGTTATGATGATTACAGAATCAGCTTATTTACATTGGTTTTCAGATAAGATAAGGAGATGAAATACGCTTGAATGATGCCTGTTTGGTAAATCGAAGGATCGGTAGATGATTTCCCATTTGAGAATGATTTCTTTATTTTTTTATTTATTTATAGTAAAATTGCGATATTAAAACAGTAAATCAGATTTTTGAAGAAAAAATGAGGTTTATTTGAAAAATTAACATACAAAAATTGTACTGCGTTATAAAATTAATTTTAGAGTTTTTTCTTGGAACCAGGTGGCTTTTTGTTAAGCGAATGCAAATCTGCCTTGTTTGAACCCAACATGTTATAATTAAATGTGTTTTGATTATAAATCACGTTCAAATTATGAAGCTTATTGATATTAATATCGTTTATCATTTTTTGTTGATTGATGCTGTTTATGCTATTATTGCTTCCCTACAAATTATTAAGAAAAAAAAATTAAAGATTCCTTTATTCACTTGATTAAAATTCTTGCTGAAGGATTTTTTCGGCATCTTGAAATTTTTTTAATTAATTTTATGAAGAAAATGTTTAAAAATAGCATTTTTTTTTTACTATTTTATTGTTATTTAAAAAGGGCAGTTGATTAATTCCTCCCATATTATTGAAATTTGGATATTTGTATTTTTCGTTGCTATTTGAAATGTTCTTAATTTTGAGTTCTTCCTATAAAAAAAAATGAAAAATTGCTTAAAAATGCATTTTTTTAATTATTCATCTAACATTATGGGATTTTAAATCTGGGAACAATTCATTGCTCGGATCAAAAAGTAGATGGTTGCTTCTGAATGTTCCAAATGATTGATATGATGTCTTATTTGGTTTGTTGATTGGTGGCTGTGAAAACTATTAAATTAAACAAAATTTCTATTTTTTTACTTTGTTAGCATTATAAAATTTCTCTTTAGTTTCGCTATGAAGCACAGGAGTCTTGGTTTTAGGGTCAATTAGGAATTTTTCATTGGATTTTATGATGAAATCCTTCTTTTTGATGACAGAATTGTTGTCAACGGGGTTGTTTTGGAATTGTATGGTATTTCTTGTGTGCATTTAAAAAAATAGGAAAAAAAATATCAAATTTAATTAAAAAAGGAAGTCGTTTTAATTTTAATACCTCAACATTGCTCCATCATCAGAATTTCCATTCATTTTGTAATTGTACGCATTTTGGGGGGCAAACATGTTGTTGCCCATGTATGCAGGAATGATTTTTTGTTTTGAGGGCTAAAGTTTCAAAAATTAAAATTTCAAACAAATTTAGCTAAAAATCATTTTTACAGGAAAATCCTGTTCTTCTTCCTGTGCCTCTTGAATTATCATCGGTTTTTCTTTCCTTACAGGCTTCGCCTCTTTGCTTTTTTTTCCCAAAATTTAACAATTTTCCCTCTTTAACAATAAAAATACTCGAGATCAGCTCTTTTTTCCCTTGTTTTTGTTCTCGTCACGGTTTTATTTTTCTCAATATTTTCCACATATTCTTTTTCTTTTTTCGCCTCTACTCCCTTATTCTCGTTTCCCAAACCCTTCATATTATCCACATAATCTTCAAAATAAGGGTGTTTCATTGCCTCACTACAAGTCATTCTTTCCTTCGGATCCATCTTCAACAAAGACTTCATAAAAGATAATGCTTTCTTGCTGAGTTTCCCTAAATACCTCCTTTCAATCGTTTCCGGTTTTGTGATTTCAGGAAATTTCGTGCCAAGGAACCTGGGATTTTTTAGAAAGCTCTCCTTTTGGTCAACTGTCAGGGGTCCCAACACTTTTTGGATTAGGTATAATTGATCAATTTCATTTTCCCCTGGGAACAAAGGCTGTCCATCGATCATTTCTCCCATTATACAGGCAATTGCCCACATATCTACTGGTTTATTATATTTTTGACTGAGGAGCAACTCAGGAGCACGATACCTTTTTTATTTTCAGTTATTGGCTTTTTTAAATTATGAAAAAAAAAAGAGTACCATCGTGTGGCGACGTAATCAGTCATATTTTCATTTTCATTGGGAGTTGGCAATTGACGAGCGAACCCGAAATCACAAAGTTTTAACCTGCCATCTCTGAATTTGTTTAAAAAGTTAAAATATTGAAAAAAAAAGGTGGTTTTACCGATTCACCAATAAGTTTTCAGGCTTGATGTCCCTATGAAGTATGTTGAGCTCATGCATATAATGTATGGCCTTCAATAGTTGGTAAATAATCTTCCGAATGAATTCATGCTATTTATCGAAGTAAATTTAAATCAAAAGAAAAAAGAAATGGGTTTACATCCAAACCCTCCGGCTTTTCTTCAAGTTTCTCCAAAAGATTCTTCTCGACATATTCAAAGACCAAATAAATTTTGCCTTTTCTAAAGAGAAAGAGGAAATTTAAATTTCTTAATTTTTTTTTCCTCACCTTTTGAACGCTTCCTTCAATTCAACGATGTTTTCTTGTTTTAGCATTTTGAGCATTTTGACTTCTCTTTGGATATTTTTGCGCACATGCTCATCATCGTCTGTGTCCTTGAACTTCTTGATCGCAACTACAAATTTTTTTATTATCTGCTATCTATTAACTTTTAAAAGAGGGAATTTTTCTAACTTATTTCTGAGTTTTCACGGTTTTTGCATTTCAACACAACACCATAAGCACCTTCCCCCACAACACCAAGATGTTCATATTTGTTCATTCAAATAATTAAAAAAATTCTGTTTTGAAAAACTATAATTATTAATAGTTACAAAACATGAATTAATCATGGGAAAGGAAAAAGATTTTTGTTTTTTTTTACGATTTTTTTTTTTTAAATTATTTTTAAAGAAGGAAAAATTTAAAACTTTTTTTGTGAACAAAAAAAATTTTTTTTTAAAAA
>Ga0302186_10001375_pt1 | contig 20220 bp, 28 predicted proteins | sample II_Bog_E1_2_FD_198782 | JGI IMG/M metagenome (GOLD analysis project Ga0302186, IMG submission 198782) | Peat permafrost microbial communities from Stordalen Mire near Abisko, Sweden - II_Bog_E1_1 | ecosystem: Environmental > Terrestrial > Soil > Wetlands > Peat | place: Sweden: Abisko...
TTTTTAAAAAGATAACTTTTAAATTAAAAAAAAATTATATCAGAATTTATAAATGATTTTTTTAATTAAAATTTTAAACAGTTAACTAAAAACAAATTATTTAAAAAATTATTTTATTCTTTTAAAATATTCGGGTTATAAATTTTTTTTTCTTCTGGTTATATTATTGAAAAAATTATTCGGGTTGTTCTTCGGGTACATATTTTTCGTCAGGGAAAATTTTATTCGGGGTGGCATTTTTGATAAAATGCAAAGCACTATCGCCGCCAAATCTATTAGTAATCCAACATGTGATAGAATGAAAACAAAATCAATCCAAACCAGATTAGAACAGAGCTGTCTCCTTTTACTTCACATTCCTGAACAGGATTTTCTAGAACTCGGTGGCATCAACAGCAATCCAAATGAAGTTCGAATTGATTCTGTTCCGAAACGTTACATATCATCAATTATATTCCCTGGAAAACCCGATAATGCCGATGAATTTTTTAAAACAGCAGAAAACATTTCAATCTATTTTGCTCCTCTAAGAATGATGGAGTTTTTCCTGAATATTCCATATGAAAAAGGTTCTGCTGGTCTTTTTGTGACTCAGAAAACAACAAATTAAACAAACTTTGGAAAATTTTCCATTGTCACCTGAAGCGACTTCAACATATCCAAAAACCAAAATCGAAAACCAGAGGAAGGAAAACTCTTTTTTGTACTTGCTGCATCAACTGTTTGATGCAAAATTTGGATTAACAACTTCTTGCAAATCTTGTTTTGTCTTATCATTTGTTAGAAAAAACTCAAAAAGAAATTGAGATTGTGGATTTTTTCAATTCTGAAAACAGTCCTAATGCCTTTCATTGTGATTTTATAGATTGCAAACACCTTGAAGACTTATCAAAACAATCAGAAAAACCAAATTTTCAGCTAAATTTTGCAATGGATCTAATCTTTTTCTGTTTTTTCTGAGGTTCCTAAATTTTTCTATAATAATAGAAGTAAAAGTGTTGGAGGAAGAAATGCAATTTTACAAACCACCATAATTAATTCTTCTCTTCAAATAGTAACAAAAACATTTAATGTCGAAAAAATAAATTCCATTTTACTTTGGAGCTCAATCAATGATTGATAAAAAACAATTATTTGGTTTAAATGACAAAACTCTTATTGAAAAAAATATAGAAAGAAAACAAGAGCTGGAGAAGGAGATTACTTTATTTGCAAGCCTAGATTATTATGATTAGAAATGAAGCCAAAAAAATAAAAGCACTGTATATAATAGTACCGTTGACAATTTCATTTAACGAAGAAATGAATAGATTTTTTGATCAATCAAAATAAAAACTCTTCTTAAAAAATTATTTATTTTTTTTAAATAATGAGAGCGATTTCAATATCTAAATATGGCGAGTTGCTAAAAGTCAAAAATATCCCTCTTCCAAACTTAAAACCTGATGATCTCCTGATAAAAGTGAAATATGCTCCAATAAATCCAGCAGATATTTATTTCTCTTATGGAGTATATGGAATCAAACCAGCTCTTCCTGTAACACTTGGCATGGAAGGCAGTGGAACTGTTGTAGATTCCATCAAATATAAGGAACTCATAGGTCAAAGAGTTGCATTCCTGGTAAAAAATGAAGCAATTGGAAGTTTCGCAGAGTTCTCAATTTCTTCCAAATACAATATAATTCCATTGAGAGCAGAGGATTATTTCGAAAACCATTCCTGTCTTTTTGTTAACCCTTTCACAGTTTTGGGGTTTAATCACATTGTTCTGACAGAAGAACATAAGGCAGTTATACAAACGGCTTCTAATTCAGCCTTATGCCGAATGTTTCGAAAATTGCTAAAAAGACAAGGAATAAAATCAATTAATATCGTACGTAAAGAAGAACAAATAAATTCCATAAAAGAAGAAGGGGGAGATTTTGTTCTTAACTCAGAATCAACCAATTTCGATAAGAATCTCAAAGAAGCAATTGATGAAACCCAAGCTACTTGCTTTTTTGATGCAGTTGGAGGGAAATTGGCTTCGAAAATTTTTACTTTAATGCCCAAAAAATCAGTTTGCTATTCATACGGGGCTCTTTCACATGGTCCAATTGGAGAAATAGAAGCGCATAATTTTGTGTTCCAACAAAAAACTTTAAAAGGATTCTGGTTGAAGAATTGGCTAAAATCTCAAAAAGAAGAGGTATTGGATACTATGAAGAAGGAGATACTTGAAAATGAAATTTTTAAAACTAAAATAGCAAAAATTCATAAATTGGAGAAAATTGCAGTGGCTTTAAAAGAATATAGAAACAATATGAGCAATGGCAAAATCTTACTTGATATGGAGTAGATTGGTTAAAATTTCGCTTTTATGATATTTTTTTTGTTAATAGCAACTTTTTTTATTCGTTCCAAATATTTTGAATCAAAAAAAAATTAGGAATTTTCATAAATTACTAAATAATTTTTTCGAGTTCTTTCTTCTTTTCTCAAAAATAACTTCAATTGTTTCCTGATTTCTAAAAGAAGTAGAAAAATTATAAAACAATTGGTGATGTATTTTTTAAATGCAAAAATAATAAAAACTAACTTTTCTCAGAGGAGCATGACAATTGAGAAATGGGATATCTTCCTCCTTCATTGCAGCCAATTTAGAATCAATTTTTACTTCTCCCTTTGCTGCTAGTTCCTGATAAATTTTGACAATGTCGCCTTTTTTATATTTTATTTTGATTTCTTTGTTTTCTTTTTCATCATATTTATCTAAAAAAATAATTCCCATAACTCTAAAAAAAAAAACAATACTAGTTTGCTTCTCCTTATCGTTTTCACTGATCAAAGGGGGAAAATTGTCTGAATTCAATCTCACTCTATTTCCTGAGGCGTTTTTGATAGGATTTTCATTAAATCTCTTATATCCACCTCCTCTGCTATATCTGCCACCTCTTTTTCCTCTTTTTGGGGGGTAAGATGAATATTTCCCCTGAGCTAATGATTACGAGTTTTAAATATTTAGTAAATTTTCATTAAATAGAAAAATTACCCTTATAATCTACTTCTTGCTCTTGTGTTCTTGGGTTTTCTGGTGCCCAATATTGCGGTTTTTGATAACTTTCTGGTTTTTCTTCACCACCTTCTTCGTTGTAATCATCTTCATTCTTCGCCTTTCTAATATACATCGAGGAGATGTAAGGGTTATAATATGAATAGGCGTCTAATGGTAAAAAATGCATTAAAGTCGGATCAAACTATTCCTAAATAATAAAAATTTTAGGTTTACTGTTATAGGATGGATAATAAGGATAATAATATGGATTTGGGTTCATCATTGGATAAGATGGATACATATTGTAGCCAGTTGGAACATTGGGAGGATAATAATAGTTCTGATCTCCTCTTGTTGTTGAGCTTGCTCCATATTTCTGCTCTGGATAATTATGGGATCTTGGGAAGGATAATAAAATATATATAAGAAGAAAAACAAATTATAAGTTCAAGATAATTATTTTAATTTATTTCCGCTTAACTTTTTGCTTTCTTGGGCATTTTGCAAAAATGTTATGAAAACATTCTCAGGCTCAATGTATCCTTCTACATTTTTCTCCTTGATTATTTGTTGCAAATATTATTATAACAAATTATTTAAAGAATAGTTTACCCCGAATTTTTTTCCTTTGATGAACTGTAAAAAGAGCTCAGCATCGCTTTCCTTGTTGAAAATCATCCGACCTGAGTTGACTCTATCAAAAACTAAGACAAAATCCTTCATTTTTTTTTTATATTTGTTTTTTGAGTTTGAGTTGAAATTTTTGTTTATACATTATTTGTCCAGTTTTCTTTTTGCAGGAATTCTCGAAATCCCTCTTCTTCTTTCGCTTGGATGTTCAAAATTATTTTGTTTGCCATAGGCTTGATTATTGGAAGAAAAATCTCCTTTTCTTCGTTGACTTTCACATTCTTGGTTTTTTTCAATGCCTGTTATTTTAGAAAAAAATAGAGGTAAAATCCAACAAAAACAAAAGAAAAATAGATTATTCATTAAATAAATATCTGGTTTCATTTTTTTATTAACTCAAAACTGTGTTTATCTCAAAAAATAAAACCTTAAGTAAAAAGTTTGGAAATCAAGTTCCTTTAAAATTTCCAAAAAATTCAAAATCCGAAAAAAACATTTAAAAATATGTTTTTTCCAAATATACTCACAAAAAGATGTACTTTATAAAGAAAGCAAAACAAAAAAGAGAGTGAATGAAAGGATTACCTTTAAAACTAATTGAGAATCATGTGTAATGCCTTTGATACTTCTTTCCTCATAGACAGCTTGGAGAGGAATTTCAAGGTTCATGCTCATTCGATAGATAAAATAATTATTTTTCTCTAACTTTTCCCTTGAAAACATCAACTCTAACTATTTTATTTGCTTTTCGATAATTAAAGGATTCTCAACTTTGAAAGAAATACTTCATTGACTAGGATTTCATCAATTTTTTCTGAAAAAAATGAAATTTTAAAAAATTGCATTCGGGAAGAAACTCAACCTGCATTCTTGCTTTGGTCTTCTCCAACGGTGGCCATCACTTCTTCGATTTTTTTTTAATACAAATAGATAAAAAACTTTTTAATGTTAAGTTTTTTTTGATAATTTTCCAAAATCTTAACCTTAAAATCTAAGGAAAAACCAAAATAGATATGCTTTTTAGAAAAATATCAAAAAATGAAAAAAAAGACGGAAGTTTTGCCTCCAGCTAAAAATTTCCATGAATTTGTTTCCATTGAATATTTTTTTATAGGTTTTCCTTCTTTGATTTTTTTTTTGTCTTGATTATAAAAATGAGCTCAAAGAAAAGATGTTTTGTTAGAGTCTTCAAATTAAAAACAAAATTTGGAATTTTGTAAATTTTTTTCAAAGTAATAAAAACAAAAATTTAATAATTAAAAAACGAAAATTTAAAATTAAGAATTTAAGAATGATTCTCAAAGGGTTTAAAAGCGAAAACTTTGATAAAAATTAAATAAAATAGAAGCATCTAATTAATGTGCCTAATTTCTAAATTCCCTATAAATATTAAAAGCTCTCCTTTTTTAATAATTATCTCACGATTTTTTAAATTCAAACAAGCTCATTAGATACCTTTGCAGCAACATCTCCTTTTGAAAGTATTTTTTTCGAATTCTTTCACTTTATAATGGTCTTTATATTGTTTAGATTTACTATCATGGAATCTCAAGTAAACAAGTCGAAGCTTTTGGCTGAAACTAAGGAAGAAAATGAAAAGAAGAAAAAAAGTATGGTGAAGAAAGACTCATTTAGGGCATCTAAAGAATCTGTGGAAGAAAATGATGTGATTATAATAAGTAGAAACCAAAAATAAAAATTTTTTGTTTTTTTTCGTTTTTTTATGTTTAATTCTTTAATTTTTCTGAAAAGACAATGTCCAGGATTTGGAAAAAGATATAAAGAATTATGTGGAAAAAATGGAAAAGCAGGTCGTGTTGCATCACTCATTGATCTCGACTCAAAGACTGAAATTTCGTGAAATCTTAAGCAAGTTTTATTTTTTTTTCAAGGCATGAACCAACCAAAATTTTAAATTTAAAGAGTCTCGATGAGCTTGGATCAGAAAGAAGTCAGTTATGAAAAATTCCAGAATTGTAAATATGAAAATTTCCTTAATTTTTTTATATTCATATTTAAAATGTTATTTTTTTTTTAGTTTTCAAAAATTTGAACTTTTCTTCCATGATCACTCCCCATCAATCGCTTATTAAATCCCATGATAAATTCGAGAGTCTGGAGTTCTTAGCTGCAAATAAAACCTCAGAAAATGAACAAATCATCAATAACAAGAATATTTTGGTGGTTGAGTCTGATCATTCAGGCAAGAAAGAAAATGTGATTTCGGAGAAAAAAAGCACAGAAAAAAAAAATATCAAAAGAGATAGAGAGCCAAGTCTTGAAAATAAGGTGAAGCAACCTCAAAAAAAAAGAAAATCCAATAAAAACAACAACGGAAACGTGGAAATCAAGGAAATGGAAGAAATTTCCAATTCGATAGATGCGCACACCCAGCATCTCAAATTTCATAATAACCCAATGGCAGCCACGAACACCAACTACAAGTTTATAAATAACTTTAACAATTTTTTGACTCCGAACTTTGACAACACGAATTTGTTAGCCCAGAAAATGATCGGATCGAATAGCACTTTTCTAAGTCAATATAATGATGTTCTTAATAATAAAAATATGCTGTCTTTGAATAAAAATTAAGAGGGTTGGTGTATTCCAAATAAAAAGAAAATGTTTTTGAGATTTTTGAATGATTTTTCAATCAAAACAAGAAACATCAGAGATATTTATATTTATTTTAAAAAAAAAATAAAAAAAAAAAAATAAAAAAATTTGAAAAAAACTAAAAAAATAAGTTTTTTTTTTCAAAATGCATTAAATCGGTTAGTTTTCTTTGAAAAATTATAACTTATTTGAATAAAAATTCATTCCCAATCAATGTTGAAGAATTATTATCAGATCTTAAATATCAGTCCTCAGGCAGATTCTAAGGATATTGCAAATTCGTGAGTATTTTTGCCATTGACCGGTTATAATTTTTATATTCAGATATCGAAATCTCTCTTTAAAATGGCATCCAAAACTCAACAAATCGGATATCAATACTTCCTACCACAAATTTTGTGATATAGCGGAAGCCTACGAGGTTTTGAGCGATCGTACATAAATAAAAAGGACCAATTATTGAATCATTTAATATGAAGCCCATAAACGCAAAATTTTCGATCAATATGGAGAAAAAGTTTTAAAGGAAGGAATTTTAACAGAAGAAGAAGGATTAAAGGGAGGCTACAAATTCAATGGAAATCCAGAGGAAATCTTTGAGAAGTTTTTTGGATCTAGCAATCCATACCCTCAAATTTTCGGTTGATTATAAATCAAAAGTTTATTTGATTTGATTTTTTTATAGAAGGAGAAACGAAGAAAGAATATGGCAGTTTAATTTCTAAGGCATTTGGAAGAAAAGAATTAGGCTCAGGAAATACTTTGGAGAATCTGGTTGTAATGATAGATTGCACCTTGTCTGAACTTTATAACGGATGTTTGAAAAGAGTGACATATGAAAGACAAGTATTAAAAGTAGTCAATAAACAAAAAAAATTGATTCATAGAAACTAAATATGGATGAAAGAACCACAAGAATGGTTATAGAAACAAAGTAAAAAATGAGGATTATTAACAAATATATATAAGTATGTAGGGAAGTTGAAATAAAAAAAGGTTTTTCTGAAGAACATGACATTATTTATAAGGAACAAGGACACGAAGCAAATGGAGTGCCTAATTGTAAAAAAAAACCTTTAATTTTTTTAAAATTTCTTTTTTGATTTATTTTACAATTGATATGTTAAAGCGGACCTGATCTTCAAAATCAAGGAACTTCCGCAAGGCGATTACAAGCGCAGGAAAAACGACTTGATTTATATTGCCAAAATCGATTTAGTTGATGCTTTATCCGCAGGACCCATAAGCATTGTAACAAAAACAAATTATTTTTTTAACCTATTATATAAATCAAATTTTTGCCACAAAAAATTAAAGACTACTCTTGATAACCGAAAACTCTTAGTCCCCTATGCCTCAATAATAACGTAAAATAATTTAAACAATTAAAATATAAAAATTATTTTTCTTGAAAGACCAAAAACCATGACTGTTGTAAAAGGAGAAGGAATGCCAATTTATAACAAAGGAGAGTATATGGTTGAATTCTTCAACAAAGCTCTAGAAAAAGGCAATCTGGAAATTCATTTCGATATAAAATTCCCTCGACAATTAAAAGCGGAAACAAAAGAAGAACTCAAAAAATATCTACATTAAGCATAAAAACTAATTTAAAACAATTTAAATATATTCAGTTAAAAATTTGACCATTTTTAAAATTTTTCCCAATTCTAAAAAACCTAATTTCAAACCAATGAAACCCACAACCATTAAATCGCCTATTATGTCCCCCATCGAAAGACCTTTCATAGATGAATTCAGCAACAGCATCCAAAAAAACACCACCAACGAATCGTATTCTTTGACAGAAAAAGGCACTTTGGCGTTTACCACATCCACAAAAAAAATCAAGAGTTCCTTTGAAGAAATCAGCTCTAACACCAAATTTGCTGGAAATGTCATAGAATTCGAAGAGTTCAACCCTCCTACCAGAGAAATCATCAACTTGACTGGACAATTTGGCAGGATTCAGGAAAAAAGCCATGAAGTGAATTTCAATTTTGTGAAGGAAATTGAAAGAAATAATGAATTCTTGCTCAGAGAAAACGATGATTTGAAAAAAAGACTTGCGTTTCAAAGCAAAGAAGTCGAAACCCTTAAGGAAAATATGGTGAAAATGGAGAAAATTGGTGGGTTTTCTTCAAATGCTATGAGAAGCGAGAAGAAAAACGAGGAATTGTTGAAAGAAATATTGGTTCTGAAACAAACTATGATTGAAATGAACCAAAATTGTAAAGATTCGGACATTGAAAATATCAAATTAAAAGAAGAAATTGAGAACAGAGTACTTTAAAACAAATTTCTCGCAAAAAATAATAATTTTAAGGGAGAAAAAATGCAGCAATTTATGGAAAAAATTAAAAATTTAGAAAAGGAAATTATGCGAAAAGAGCAAAAATTAGAGTCCTTTAATAAAGGAATTTTAAAGAACCAGAATTTGAGTGATAATGAAAGGTTATAATATTTTGATCATTATTTTTAAGAAAATGTTTAGTTTGATCCAAAAAAATTTGCTGTATTCTGAAAAAATCAATCAAATGAGCAATTTAATCGAAACACAGAAACAAATTCTTGCCAAGAATGAGAAGAAAACAGACAATTTGCTAAAAAAGTTGGATGAATTGACAATGATAAATAATTCAAAATCAGTGGAAATTTCAAAGCTCAAATATGAAAACTCTTCTTTGAAAGATGAAGTAAAAAAAAAAAATCATTGTCTTTGTTTTATTAAAATTTCGAAGATTGAAAACTTAAACAATAAAGTGTTTCTCAAAAACCATGAAATAATTTGCACTAATGCTGATAAAAATCAAATGGAACTTTATAAAAAAGGTCAGAAATAAGAAAATTTTCTTTTTAAAATTGTTCAAAAGAAAAAATTTTATCAATGCTCGACGAGAATTTGGATAATTTGGAAAACAGCAAAAGACTTGAAATTCAACACAAAATCAAAAAAATGGCAAATAAATCCAATCATCTGACACATGCTTCATTGAATTTTGAAGTCAGTGGACATTTTGGCTTACATAACAGCGAAATAAAAGAAAAAGAAGTTGTAATAATTGTTTAAAAACTTAAGAGATGTTTTAATTTTGATCCAGAAAATCAATAAAGTATCTGACCAAACTGAATTTGAATATTTGAAATTTGACTCCAAGTTTTATTAAATTTATAAGACTTAAATATTAATAATTATTTTAGCATCCCTCTTCAATCACCAAAGCAGATGGTAAAAATGAACTCTCAAAAAAATTTGTCTTTAAGCAAATATCCTGAGAACAATAAAGAAAACAAACAAAAAAAGGTTTCTTTAATATTTCTTAAAAAATTATTCACTTTGATGAGACTAGAATTTTTCAAATGAGAAATATCAACAAAAACAAAATGTAGCCTCAAATCCACCACCTCAGAATTACTACGTGGATTTGGAAAAAAACTTCGAATCGAAAAAACAAGAAAAAGGTCTTAGTCCTGCCAACAAACCTGGCAATTCATCTTCAATGGCAAAATCAAAATCTAAAGAAAAGAAATCTTTGACAGATTTAAATAATTTGGTCAACCAAATTACAAATAGAAGGTACATCTTTCTTGAAATTTACGCTAAATTTTCAACATTACATTATTTGTTGTGTTAATGAAGGCCACCAAAAAATGAAAACAGCTCGAATTCCAATCATTCAAAAGTTGATGTTTCTGGAAAAATCAGCAGTTTATTTTTTTTGTTTTGTTTAACTTTTATTGATTTAATTTAGATGTTTCCAAAAGTAATAGAAGCAGTAGCTCATTGAAATATTCAATTGATATGGGGAATGGGCATACTATTATGAAAGAAAACAATAGATCCAATCCTTCATATAAACAAAAAGCATTCGTTGACAAAGAAAATGTCATGATAAAAACAGATCGAGTTGCATCTTCAGATTTCAAAAATGTTTCCAATTTAAGAGCACCACAAAAGATGTTCAGTAATAAAACCGGAACTTTGCTGAATAATTATTTGAAGAACACTGAGGATGATTTAGAAGAGTTGATCAGGAAAAAACATGAATTATATAATTAATATTATTTAATGTCTTATTTTTCGATATTTTTGTAATTTTTTAATTTATATAATCCATCATAAAAGATATACTCTCCTTCCTCTCCTGTGAAGCTTTGTGAGCTAAAAACAATCTTTAAATGAATCTATCATTATTTTAGAAGAATTGGTCAGAAAAAACATGACTCATGAATTTAATATTTAATGTCTTATTGTTCAATTTTCAAAATTTTTGTAAATTTTTGTTTTTTTTTATAAAATCTCTTAATAATCCAACTCAATATTAATATATTTTAAACTATTGGGAAGCCATTGATGTATTTTTTTAATAAATCCTCTTTGAAGAAATTTTTTCCTATCTAATAAGAATTTGTTTCCTAATTTTAATATTTTTTTTGTTCCTTAAATTTTTTTTCGTTTGTTATTTGTTTAAAAAAATATGCAATTTCTAAAAGATTTTCAAACGAAGTATATTAATGCTTTTCTTTCTTAAGTTTAATTATACGGAAAACGGTTCTATTTCCATGACGAACTCTTCTTGTTCTAAACCTTTGCCCAAAAGCCTCTTTAATTCATGATGGCCATTCATGTCTGCAAGCATTTGAGGTGTGTATCCACTTGTGTTCGTCGCTTCCTTATTTGCACCCTTTGAGAGCAAATATTCCACTAATTGAATATTTCCTTTGAATGCTGCTGCGTGAAGAGGAGTCCATTCAAATTTATTCAGCATGATCTCGGTATTCAAGTTCTGGTGTTGAAAGATCTCCATAACTTTGTTTGTCGCTCCATTGATAATATTCAAAAATAGGGAATATCTGCTTTCATTGAAGTTCATCAACGTTTCCGGATGGGTGTCTATCGTTTGATCTGGCTTTTTTATTTCTTGATTTTTAGAATCAAAGTTTTTTAAAAATTATAATTTCTGAAAATATTTTAAAGGGTGTATTTCGTATTTTGATTTTAATTAATAATTATTTGTTTCTTGATAAAACCCAAATGAATTAAACTTTTCTGAATCATTTAAAAAAACTTATTTTAATCTTTTTTTTTGTTTTCTTTACAATCAATTTTTCTGAGAGGGTGAAAATAAAATCAAAGAAATAAGTATTTTTTTATTTAAAAAAATATATTTTAATTATTATTTATTCATCATCATCTTCCTCGCAGATATTTCTCAATAGATTTTTGATATTTTCCTTGAACTCTTCTATTTTTTTTTTTGTTTAATAATAATTATTCAGAAAAAATGGACCTGGTTGATTATGCTCATTTTCTTTCTCCTTTCTCACTTTAATAACAATATCTTCATCTATTTTATCTTTTAGTGAGTTCTCCATGTGATTTTTTCTGGGTTCATTGAAAACGCTTGAGTTGGTGGTTGTAGATCCTGTTAATGCACTGCCAAGCAAATCATTTAAAGAACTTTCGAAATAAGGAATTGAATCCATGAGCTTTTTTCTAAAAAAACATCCAGAATAGAAAGAATTTTGATTCATTCCATTCGGAGAACAGCTTATCAAAACATTATGTGAATAATTTCCATTTTCGTATTGGAAATTATTTGTCTAAATTTATTATTTAATAATTTTATTTTAAATTAAAATTTACTATGTATGTTTCTGTATATGCTTTATTTGGGAGTGAATGTTTTGTCTCAGCTGAAAACAAAATTATGAAAATATAAAAAAAACAAAATGATTAACGAGTGCTAAATTTTTTAATGCATTGTTTTTTTTTATCTACAATCGGGATGTCATTGGCACTATGAAAATGATTTTGTTTAGCTGTGAATTCTGATTTAAAATAGTTTTAAAATTCAAAATGAAAATAAATAAATAGGACTTCTATAACTGCATGACCTTCTATTGAAAGGATGGAAAACAAAAATATTCGCTTTAATCTCATTGGAAATGATTCTTTTGTAAAAATTTATTTACTTAAAATGTAAAAATTAAATAAACGAACCTCATTTCACCTTGATCATGGGCATAAGGGCAGTTTTCTGCACCATTGCAATTTTTTTTTCTACATGCCATTGTTTTATAACCCAATGGGTGAAATTCCACCTCCATTTTTCCATGAGATTCGCCGCATTTTCTTCCCAAAGGACATATATTTTCTTGATCATTTAAGAAATAACTGCATTCCTTTGTGCTATATTCGAATAGATGAGGTTTTCTTCTAAGTTCTTGGACACTATGTGCATAAACACATTGGTTTGCATCATGATTTTTCCATATAAATGGGCAGAACACTGTTTTGTAATAAAACATATAGAAATCAGAGTCATGTTTCATGTCATGGAGTAATTCTCCTTGTATTTCATTTTCATTGTGCGCATATGGACAAAACAGATCCAAATCGCATTTCTCTTTCTCGCAAAAACTCTTGCAAAACATCATCTTGTAATTATTTGGATGATACAAAAATTCATATTTGTTATGACTCTTTGAACAGTCGTCTTTCAAGGGACAAGTGCTATTCAGTTCACAAATTTGATTTGTGTAGGAATAAGTGTTCCTTCTTTTATCGTTGAAGGAATGGAAGAAAGGACATTTATTTTTATCATGCACCTCGATTTTTTGGCAAGGATAGACTTTGAAAACATCAAGATCTAAATGCTGACTTATAGATGGCAAAGGAAGAGGAAGATGAGGAATTTGGTTAAGGGAGAGATCATGTGAGGAAAACATTGGAAAAAATTTAGATAATTTCTTTGAAAATTTGAAGATACAAATAATGTTTTAAGATGTTAATTCATTTTTAAAATCTTTTTGGCTTTAGACAGTACATTTTAAATTTCTTTCTTATATATTCTGATTAATAAGACTGAACTAGCTAGTAAAATAAAATTGAGCAGCCTTTACTATTATATTAATTTATTTTGAATTCAAATGATTTTAAATTTCTCAGGAGTTTTTTATTTCCAAAACCATTTTTAAAATACAACTATTTTTTTTTAATTTTACAAATTTGAATTTTACACTAAATTATATGCTTAAAACTTAAAATTTATTCATGTAATAAAAATAATTTTAATTTCTGAAATTCTTTCTATTAATTTACAAAAAGAAGTGCTTGGTGTATTTGTGTGTTGATTTCTGCCATTTTCTGATTTTCAAGGTAAGTGGCATATTCTTTATAAGGAATCTGTATTATATTATCATTAAAATTTCAGTAATTTTCAATATTTATTAATAAAAAAACATTGATTTCTTCAATAATTCTAAAAAGCCTATCTTCATTAGTCTCTTTTGGAAGCTCTTTTAGGATATTGATAGCTTCATCAAATGTTGAAATCCTCAATTCAATTTCGTAATATTTTAGAATTCCTAGACTAGTTTTAAATCCGTATATCTCACCATCCAAAAGAAAGCAATCCCAAATTCGGCTGATTATATCACAACTAAACATTCTTTTTGATAAAAAAATAAAATCATTTATCGCAATTTTTTATTATAATTTTTTTAAAATAAAGTTAAACCCGCTGAACAAAGTCAAAAACCAAGTAAAAAGGAAAATTTCAGTGCTCAGGTCAATTGCCTTGAAATGTTCGAATAATTGAGGTAGTTCTAGCTCAAAATATTTATCAAAAAATTTCACTCTCCATTGAATCTAGTGCGCCTCAAAATAATTTATTTTATATTAAAGAAACCTCTCTCATATCTGCTCTCAAAAATGAAAGAAAATGATGAGAATGAGTAAGATTTATTAGACAAGAAAAGGCATCATATTCTGCTAGAAATAAGAGCAAAATAGCAGCTAAATGAGACATACCCTGGTAAATAAAATTTATAATAAAATGCAAAATGCTCTGTATTATTTGTTAAACGTTTTTATACCTTAACATATCCCACATCAGGTCTATAAAAAATAAAGGCTTGAAGCATATTAAGGAGACTCTTTTGATCTTTAAAAATTATAAAATTGTTTATAATGAACCTTTTTCATTCTTTCCTCTTGGAAAATTTTGAAATCAGGCAAAGTGTCAGGAATATCCTTTTCCATTAATTTTAGCGAATGAAATATGCTTTTATCGAATTTTTGTGAATCCTTTGCAAAATTTGCAACTTGTCTCAACAAAATATTATACAAACTATGACTTATCTAATTAATAGAACAATCCATATAAAATTTTCTGATATAATGCCCTACCTCGAGTCTATTTCCAATTACTATTGGCCATAAGGTTTTTCTAATCCATGGTGGAATGCCTTTTTTCCATAAAATCACAAGCAAAAGGCTTCTATTACGACAAATACTTTCAATTTCATCATCGGAATCAAACTCTTCATCATGATATGATGAAAAAGCAGCTTCATTTTCTTTCTTTTTACGTCTTGTTGAAGTGAAACACCCGAATATTTTTGACAAGGTGTTGGTTTTAGAATTTTCCGAAGTTTTCCTTTTATGTTCTCGTTCGTATTTTTTCTTTTTACGGTAAGTGTCAAGATGTCTTGGCTTTCTAGCCTGATAATCCCAATGCAACTCCCAATTTGGTAAGATATCAACTTTCCAAATCTAGAGATTTTAATTTTACATTTGAATCTTTAAATTATAGATTGAATTTTTATACTTCTGATAATTTATCTTTATCATCAACGTTTTTCTTTTTTTTAAGTTTTTCCATTTCCTAAGAAAAACAATAGATTAATTTTAAAATAAAAAAATAAATAAACCATCAAATTTAGATCTCTGCTCTGAATTAATTTGAACTTCAAATATTGCACCCAATAATATCTCTCTTGTGTATTTTCTGTCTTTAAGTCTAAAGATCTAAAAAAACCATTTTAGTTTAAAATTAAAAGAAATGGATTAACCTTTTTCGGGATATGATCGAAAAACAAAGATGGTCAAATTCCATTGGTACTTTGTTTTTTTTCATGACAGAAGTCGCATGAATTCCTGTGGAAATATCAATGATTTCTGAAATGTAAATAAATCTAGATTGGTTAGGGTTTTGTTCAGGGCTTCTCCAAAAAATTCTTTCTTCATTTGAATCCATAAAAACAAAACGGCTTTTAGGTTTTCCTACCCAACCAAATTTCATTTATGAAATGTTTATAATATGGATAACCTTTTCGGCCATATTTTAAGAAGTTATGACCTTTTTCTAATTCTTTTTTTATGAGATCCAAATCCTTTGCTTTGTTGTAAACAGTTTCAATGTCTAAGGTCATAAAATATATATAAATATAATATTGAATTAAACTAAAAAAAATAATAATTACAATCTATTCTCGTTGAAATCTCATGAGCTACTATCCTGTCATATATCTTTTCAAAATATTCACTGGAAACTCCTGGACAGACTTTCATATTATTCACAATAAATTCATGCTTTTTCATTTTATTTTTATTTTGAATTTTGCTGGAATGAGCATCAGTATTCAACATCAAAATTGAATATGCCAATATAAATGGAATATCACCGTTTGCAAATGCATTTGGATTATCATTCATATATTTTTCAGAAAACGTACTCATTATCCTTTCAATTTGTTGACTTTCTCCAGGAAGAATGAATTGCGAAAGTAACAATCTTAATCCTTCTTCGAGGTCCATATTTTGGAAATTTATCGCTTTACAAAACGCATGAAAAAGTCTTTGATTTTTTTGTTGTGGCTCACCAAAATATTTTCCCAACGTGATTTTGCTTAACCCTTCTGTATTAAGTAATACTCTCGCAATATCTTCTTCATTATCTTTAATCTATAAAAAACTAAATCATATAAATTATTATAACTATATTTACCATATTATTATCGATTAGATATTCAATTCCATGTTCTGGCTTATCATTAAATAAAATGATAAAGTTCTCAACGTTTCTTTTCAAAATTATATGTTTCTCGATGTTATCCAATTCATTCATAACCTTTTTATTAGTAGGGAACTTTTCATATTTTTCCGCTTCTAAGTTTTCTGAACCAGCACTCAGCATTTTACCGAATGATTCAGCGCTCCTGTTTTCTCTTTCTTCCGGGTTATTATTATTGAACAATGAGAAATCCCTTCTCATGGTGAACGTGGAAAATCCGATTTTTTTTTTTTCCATACTGAACTTCTTTCTTAAAAACACCCCATTATATGATGGTTCTTCAAAATTATGGCTGTTTATAGAACTGAAATTTGAAGAGTTTTGGTTCACAGGAACAGGAGGTAACAAAACCACTGAATCTTCTGATGCCCCTTCCATCTCCCCTGGTTTCAAGGATTCTTGTTTTCCAATTAGCAGAATTTCTTGTTTTTTTCCACTTCCATCACTATTTTCATTTAAATCATTGATGTTTAGGGGTGGTGATTTATCAATTGTATAATCAAGCTTATCTTGGAGGAGGTGTTCCTCTGCAGGAAAAATATCTTCCTTGGAATGCAAAATATGAGATTGGTTAGTTTGGATCAAGATATCTTTAAGCTCAAAATTAGAAGGTTCTTTATTTTCATCGCTATCAATATTCATTTTTAACGGGGATTTGAGGGAAGTTGGGTCACTTTCTTCGATTATTTTATCCTTATCAATAAAAAAATGCTTTGTATCGTTATTTTTGGTCGAATCGATTTGAAGGAAATCAGATTGCTTCAAGATGCTCGCCTGTTCATGTGTATGAGAAATATTTTGGCTTTCCGATAACTCTGCGAATTTTTTCGTTCTGGTGAAATTCAGATAATTCTTCAAATTAATCTTCTGAAGGTTTAAAAGGGAGCTTTTTCTATCAACGACCTCGTTTTCTTCACCTTCTTCATTAAATTCTACTTTTTTTCTGGATTTTTGTGTGCTTTTGCTTCTATGATCATCATAATTATTGACCTCTTTGGAATTAAATTTAAATAGGATAATTTTTGATAAATACTTTCTTTAAGAGGCTTTTTTATTAAAAAATCGGCTTTGTGGCTTCCAGGAAGAGGAAGGTCACCTTCATGAACGCTTTGTTGAGGGGAAATTGAGCGTTTGTGATTAATAGAAAAGTCATCTTTTAAAGAATCTAAGAATGTTTATTTAATTGGAAAATAGATAAGTGAGTCAACCATCTTTGGAATATATGTATTTTTTATAGCCTGAAAGATCCATTATTTGTGATATCGAAAATATGTTTCAATAAATTAGAAATGAAATTAATTTTGTTTCGAGTACATAAGACCCAAATTTAAAATTGAAAACTTTTTTTTCAAAGAATTAGCTCTATAAAATTTTTTTGAAATGGATTATATAAATCTTTTAAATGTTATAGTTTCCAATCCAAAAGTTGAGGTTGTTTTTGATCTGCTACCTTTTGATTGATGATAGGGAAAACAATTCAAAAATCGATAAATTCTTGAACGTTTAAAAAAAAATGGTGCATTTAATGTTATTGGATGCACCCGAGCAAACAAAACTTCTCTTCCACTTCCAAATCTTCAAAGGATTTTATTATAGTCAAAAAAAAAACTCCTTTAAACATTGGTGAAAATTCCGAAAAGCGTTTCTTTCAGGAATTCTTGCAAAAAGATGAATAATCTATTATTATAACCCAAGAAGGAATTTTGATGGTATTTAAAGATTTGGACCCAATTCAATTTTTATTAAAAAAAAATTTTCTTACAAAAATTTTTATCCGAAGCATCCATTTTTATGTTTGTAAAGCATTTTAATTTTCTATATTTTTTTGTTATTATAATTTTAAAAAATGGGTATTTTATAAAAACAAGACTAAAAGGCAAAGACGCATCAAAAAAATTGAAAAAATTGTTTTTTAAGGTAGGTTTTGTTATTTTTAATTTTGTCGATATTATTTTTTTTTTTTAATATGGTTTTAGACGTGCTGTCATGGATTCAATTACCTTAATTATGGTAAAAATTATAAAAATCCGAATTTATGTTCGGAAATTTTTTTTCAATATCCGGCAAAATTATTAACTAAATATTAAATTTGTAATAATTTCAATACTGAATCAAATTTTTACAAATAATTTCTATAAGAAAATAAATAAATATTGAGATTTAATTAGACATTATTATTTGTTGTTTTCAAAAAAAGAGGCAAATCACCAAAAAAAGTGAATTCACTTTTGTCCTTTTTCATATTTTCTTTTTTTTCTTGATTCCTCTTGAAGAAGGTGCTAATTTAAACGCATCTTCTCGGAATGGATTGAATCCTCTGCAATCTCCTATCTCAATTGAATTCACCCAACCCTCAAAAACCGTTTTTTGGTTTTTCTTCGAATATCCTAACCCAAATTTATTCCAATCTTCCAATCTCAAAATCTCTCTATTTTTATTGAAAAAACCATGACATTTGTCACATTCATCAATATGATTATTGATAATAATCAAATGTTGCCACATCAAAATAATGCGATTCAAGGTATTTTCAAAATACCCTTTGGCTTTCAAGTCACTGAACATTCCCAATGAATTGTTATTTGATTTCACAATTTCTAAATTCAGGAACGTTGTGTAATTTTTCATAAAAATTGGAAAATTCTGATCCTTTAAGATTGTGTCCGTGATATCTTTGAAGAATTTGAACTTTGGAAAGTTTTCCTTTGGGAATTGTTCTGAGCACCAATCTTGGAAATATGAGGAAAATAATTTCAAAGCATCGTTTTGATTTGATGCTGGCAAAATTTTGTCTTGCCCTTCTTTTTTCTTAGGTTTGACTTCGGATTTTTCCTCCTCCATTGGAAATTCCTTTGCGTAAATTGATTTTTTGGTTTTTCTTTCAGATCTATCATCGAATTTTAGAAAACTGCGATCCAGAAATCGCATAATTTGTGGTTTTTCTTTAAGAAATTATAAAATTGAAATTATGCTACAAAATAAAAGAAATTACTTGGATTTAGGTTATTTAAAGAAATGAGATCATTGAGAGTTTGCAAAATTCTATCGATCTTTGAGTCCAAATACCCGCGCTTCTCTAATTGTCGAAATACTCCCTGATCATTTTCATATTTATTGATTTCCTTCTCCAGGAAGCTCACAAGATTCACAAGAAAATAATCAAATTTTGGCTTGGAAATAATGTCTTCTATGGCTTGATAACTGTGAAAGGGAGGAAAGACTATGTCTTGAAAGCCCGTTTTTCGCATATGTTCCCAGTGTGCTGTGAAATTGGTTGAAATGATTTTAATAGCATCGTTCTGGTTCAGCTTTGGATTTTGAACAGTAGTTCTTTGGGATGAAGCCCAGGAGTTTGTTTTGATAGAATCATAAGTATTTTCCTTTAATTTTCCAAAGAATTTAAAGAAAAAATAAATAAATTTCTACCCCTTCTTGATAAATTTGATCTTCACTCGAAGCCACTGAAGTAAACGAAACATTATTTTCATTTTCATCTTCAGAAAAATATAATTGCCTATCATTCTCATGGGACACAAGAATTTGCTCAGTTGGATTACCAGCTAAACTTCGTAAACATTGGTGGTCTTGTATGAACTTTTCCAATTCGATATGGAGTGTGGGTTCATTTTGGAGAAGAACTGGAGGTAAAATTTGCCTTAAATATGACTAAATCAAAGAAATGAATTAAATAAAGAAAATGGAAATGAATGTACTAATAATTCAAGATTGCGAGGTTTTTTATGATATTTTTGATCTGAGTGTTGAAGGAAACTCCGATTTCTCAAACAAGTTGCAATAGAAGAAGCATCCAATCCAGAGGCGACCAATTTATTCTTAAAAAAAGAGATAAGGAAAGTAAATTCATAAATTTTACAATATGAGTAAATGCATTTAAAGGGATAGACATAAAATGAGTGAAAAAAGTCTACTTTATATTTTTGTATTTTTCATTTGAAAAAAAAGGGCGAGTTTTTATACTGTTTTTTCCTTAGAAATTTTGCTATAGAAATATAGAAATAATATTTTTTTTTTAATAGAAAAGAATTTTAATTTTTCGTTTTAAAAAAAACTCTAGGA
>Ga0302186_10001378_pt1 | contig 20194 bp, 24 predicted proteins | sample II_Bog_E1_2_FD_198782 | JGI IMG/M metagenome (GOLD analysis project Ga0302186, IMG submission 198782) | Peat permafrost microbial communities from Stordalen Mire near Abisko, Sweden - II_Bog_E1_1 | ecosystem: Environmental > Terrestrial > Soil > Wetlands > Peat | place: Sweden: Abisko...
TTAAAAAAATTAGGGTTTGCCAACAATTTAAACTAGATAAAATTAAAGGCATTCCTTTGGAAAATAACAGCACTCCTAGAGAAAAGTCAATTTCTTCCACTGTGAAAACTAATAAAAGCCAAATATTCCCTTCAGATTCTCCTTCTCTCTTAATGTCCCAAAATATTAAAGATAAAGATTTTCTAAACACAGTAACAACAACACCAAAAACATTTCATAAGGATACACTATATAACAAAGAAAATGATGGAAAAATTTATGGAAGAACTTTTGGAACTTTGCATTTTGCTGACCATGAAGAAGACCAAACGAGTATGGAAATCTCATCAACATCAAATTCAATCAAGAATTCAGAAACTAATAATATTCATGAGAAATTCATTGATAAAATCAAAAGGTGTTTTGGCGCCTTTTCTTTGAAAAACATTAAAAAGTATCTTTTTGAACCAAAAGACCCCCAAGTATATTTGAGAAGATATGAGATTTTGCATTTGGAGTACAAATTCCATGGACCCATGCATAAATATTATGCGTTTCTCTATTATGCTCGTCAAGGATTGCTGAGTATTATGGCAGTTATGCTTAATCAATACCCTTTAATTCAAATTATAACGCTCAATGTTTTGAACCTCTCATTTGTGTTCTATACGATTTTTGCAAGACCTTTCACAACGATTTATTCGTTGGTGGTTTCTTCCATAAATGAATTGATTACTGAAACAGCCATGTTCAGTGCATTGATAATTGGGATTTTTGATCACATTGGAAACGAAGATGTTCAACAAAGAATGCTGTTGGGATGGATCATAATTTTTGCCAATTTGATTTTGTTATATTGGGTGATGGCAACTGGAATTTTGAGACCAATTGCTTTTGGGATTTATCATGCCTGGCAAAAAAGAAACAGATTAAATAAAATCCATAACTTATCAAAGAATTAGGCAAATAAGTTACTTAATAATAAATGAATGAAAAAAACAGTACATTTCACCCACCTTTTTAAAAGATGAATTATTAAAAAAACTTGAAATAATTTCTAATTATTTAATTTATTTCATTTAATTGATATTATTAAAAATAAAAAAATAATAAATAAATGTTTTGTGCAAACAATGAAAAATAAAAATAATTTCTAAAAAATCCAATTTAAATCAGAAATTCAATTTAAATAATTTGTAATTGTTTTCAATATTAATATAATGAAATATATTAATATGGAATTTCTACAAAATAAATAATAACAAAAAATTAAGTTAAGAACATTTAAGTTTTTTTTTGAAAATTGGTTTTCAAAAGATTTTTTGTAATAGTAAAACTCTTCCAATTAAATTATAAAAAAAATCTAATTAATTCATTTATTCAAAAACATAATTTTATTATAAATGTTCATAATTAGTGATTTCCATAATATGAGTCCTCACAAACAATCAATTGAAAGATCAAGGGGATGAATCTCATATTTGAATGTCCAATGAGTTTGCTTAACTCATTGTTACTGTTTTCCTCATCACTTAAGTTATTATCCTTTAGAAAAATTTTTTTACTTCCATGAAAACTTAAAAAAAACCTGTAAAAATTGGTAGGTTTTTATAAAAAACTCCTCTCCCAATTGATTTTCTAAATAAAGTCGGAGAGTTTCTATTCTATATGATATCGAATCTTTATCTGATATTCCTGGAATAACAACTCCTTCCAAAGTCAAAAAACTAAAAATGTATCATAATTTTAAAATTAAATTTTGATTTACTTAGCGAAAACTCGCTTATCTGCATCTTCTTCTATGAAATTTTCCTCTTCTTCATTAACTTCCTTTATTTCTTTTTTATTATCAGGTTTTTCCTTTGAACTTCCATTGTTTTTGACAAGTTCTTTTGTGGATAAAATCAGGTTTTTCAGTTTTTCTTCACGTTCTTAAATAAAAATTAGAAAAATTTAATTTTTTCTATTACCATAGATTTCATCATTTTTGGTTTTGTTGATTGGAGGCTTGTACACCACCTTTTGATTCGCATTAGACTTGTTCTTATGATTTTCAATATCTTTGCTCTTTATTTCTTCACTCAATTTTTCATTTTTTTCTTTGGGCGCCGCATTTTCCTTCTTTTGAAAATAATTTTCCCTTGTTTTTTCTGATGTGCTGATTGATTTTTCACCTTTTTGACTACTTTTTTCATCTTCAAAATTATTGCTTTCTGAATCTGTCTTTTCTTTTGAATTCAGTTTTTTTTCTCTAGAAACATCTCTATTTGCGTTCATCACAATATTCAAATTCTTCTCCATCAAAATGTTATTTTCTTCACCTTTTTTGTTGTTTTCTTCTATTTTTGTCAATTCATTACTAATTGATGACCCATCTCCTGAACTCATTGAGCTTCCAACATTCATCCCTTTCTTCAAAAGTGTATGACTCATATCCCCTCTATTATTCAGAGTATTTGCGACAAGTTTTGGGATTCTTGAAGCGAGGAAGTCTTTTTCAAGGATTTTCTTAATGGAAGGTCTTTTTGATGGTTCCTTCGTGAGCATCTCTCCAATGAGATCCCTTAACTCCGGTGAATAGATCTTTGGGATTTCTGGATAAGTCCCTCTTAAAATTTTAAAGACCAAGGCTTTCATAGAAGTTGCATCGAATGCATGTTTAAGAGTCACGATCTCATATAAAATGCAGCCAAGGGACCATATGTCAGATTTTTGATTATATGGCTTCTCTTGGCATATTTCAGGAGAGAGATAATATGGTGTTCCGATTGCAGTTTGGGCGTAATCATATGTGCTTTGAAGAACCCTGGCAATTCCAAAATCACCAATTTTAATTTCTCCTTTGGAAGTGAGGAAAATGTTTTGTGTTTTTAGGTCACGATGAAGGATTTTACGGTCATGAACGTATTTCAATGCCAAAGATATCTGAACAAACCAATCTAAGACTTGCGATTCACTGAATATGAGACATGAAGTAAGTAATTTAAAATCTTATAATAATTTTTTGTACGAAAAGCCTTTTCCGATCTTCTTTTGCTTCGCAATCTTGGAATACATATCACCTCCATCCGCATAATCCATAACAATACATAAATATCGGCTATGTTCAATTTCACAATAAATTTTTAAAAAAATCGATGTGGTACTTTTTATCCATAAAGGATTCACGATATGTTATTATAAATGGATGTCGCAAGGCTTTTAAAAAAGTGACCTCATTCAAAGCTTCCTCTCGCTGTTTGCGATCCATTTTTAAAACATCGATTATCTTAAAAAAATGTTGAAAATATTGAATTTCTAGGAAATTTTTGACAAAACCTTCATAATGTAATAGTTGCCATCTAAAATTGATTGGACCAAAACTGCATAGCCAAAGCTTCCTTTGCCCACAATTTCAATTTTTTTGTAATTATTCATTTAGGCAGAAATCGTTTAAATTTAAAATTATATAAATATTAAATTTTTCAAAAACAAAATTATTTTTGGAGAATACAAAAAAAGGTTGAAAAACCTTCGAATGAAGTTATAATAATAATAATAAACAATTTTTTTTCTATAATATTTGATAGATTTATTGTTTTGTAAATTTTAGAATTCCAAGTAAAAGATGATTACTATATTACTCATTTAACCATTCATTTTTCAACATCTAAAATAAAATTAATAAAACTCCAAAATGAAAAAATGAAAAAATGAAAAAATACTTCTGAAGGGTTTAATCTTTCTGAGGGTTTGTTTTTTAAAATGTTTCTTATGAATTCTTGAGCTCCAAGACTAATATTTTCAGGGAAACTGAATTTGCCTTTTGAAATTTTTCCAAACAATTCACTGTCATTCGTCGCCTTAAATGGGAACTTCCCGCAAATCATCACAAATAACAAAATTCCCAAGGCCCAAACATCAGTACTTTGTCCTGAGTAATTTCTCGTAATTATTTCAGGAGCCATATATGATGGAGTACCGCAGAAAATATTAAGTTTTTTGTGAGCAGGAATAATTATACTAAATCCAAAGTCGATGATTTTCACGTTATGCTCCTTATCAAGCAGGATATTTTCCAATTTTATATCTCTATGGACAATATTTTTTGAATGGCAATAGTTAATGCCCTCGACGACCTGCCTAAACAATCTTCTTGCTTCATTTTCATCTAATTTTTTGTTTTGTTTGGTCTTCATGTAAGATTGGAGCGACATCTCACCAACAAACTCCATAACTAGATGAATTTTCCTGCAATCTTCAAAAGCATATTGCAATTTCACGATATTTTCGTGCTTCATTTTCCTTAGAATTATGATTTCTCTTCTCACATTATTCATTTTATGAGGATCTCCCAATTTATATTTTTCATAAGTTTTCAAAGCAAACACCTCTCCAGTCCTCAAATCATTCACTAGTTTCACAATAGCAAAAGATCCATGTCCCAAGGTTTTCAAGGTTTGGAATCCCTCTGAAGATATTTGATCAAATAATGAGCTGAAGGGAACGTTCCACAAATTCAAAGGACTAGCCAAACTATTTGATGATTTTGGCTTGTTTTGTTCAGTCAATGGGCGGATGATTTCTCGGAAACTGAACTTGTTGTCACTTGTGGGCGGAGGTTTTTTTTTTGTGATCTTCGAAATTTCTTCCTTCGATTTGGCGTTTCTTAAAAGGTTGCCAAATTTAAGTTTTTCTTGGGCGGTCTTCTGGTAAATGTTGAGTAATCTTTGAATGGGGTCTTTTTTGGCTTCATTTTTTTGAGTTGGAGTCACAGCTTGTTGTACCCTGAGGGACTTTCTGGAAGTCAGTTGAGCTGAGGAAGGATGGCTGATAATAGTGTTTCTTCGAGAAATTGGGGCTTTTTGAGATGTCTCTAAAATGTCTGAGTGGGGTTTAACAACAGTGCCTTCTTGATCTGGAGGAAGCAGCTTGCTAAAGGATGAGTGTCCAGAAACATAAAGTTTACCTCTTTTTAAAATTTTAATATTTAATTTTAAAGAAGATGGGGGGGGGGGGATACTCATTTTTGCTAGGTGGGTCACGCTGTTTTTTTTGGGTTTGAGGTCTTTTTTTAGCTGAACTAGTAGGGTTTAAAGGAGTTGGAAGAGGAACTTTGGATCGAAGTCTTTGGATGTTTTCTTTTCGGGCTATGAGTTGATGACTTGGTTTCACCACTATTTTAGAAAATTTATTGGATTTTTGTCCATGTTTGAGTAAAACCTAAGGGCATATGTTTTTTTTGAGTAGGACTCAAAGGAGATGCTTTCTTCATTTTTTGAGGGCAGGATTTCCAATTTTTTGTTAGTTAAAGCGTTTAATTAATTGTCAGAATTTATTTTTTTTAAAGCTCTAAAAAAATAAACAGTCATTTTTTAAAAAATAGAGTTTTTTATTGAAATGTTTAATTAAAATTAAGTCTTCATAAATTTTTATATATAAATATTAAGGAGAAATTTAAAATATTACAAAGAACCAACGAGTTTTTTTAAGTTATTTTAATATTCGATTGATTTTATTATTATATATATTGACTCCCCTTTAACTTTTTTTCATCTTCGGCTTTTCTGATCATATTTACATTACTAAATAGATCTTTTCTCTCATTTTGTTGCAATTTGAGTTCATTAAATTTGTTGATCAACTTGTTTAAATTGAACTCATGCTCTCTTTCTTGACTCTTTTTATCATCCATCGAATTCCTGTGGTATTTTCCATATTCATTCAATTCCAAAAGGCTTCTTTTAAAAATATTTTCATTATTGTTATTTGCATTTTTGGAATTATCCAAAGCTGAAACAAAACTCCCTCCTTTCAAAAGATTGAGAATTCTTTCATCTCTGACAGGAACGTTGTTATAGTTTTTATTGACATTTAAGATGTTTTCATTCTTTGAAAGGTGAGTGCTCTTCAGAACTTTATTTTGTTTCATTTTGAATTTCTCCTTAAAGCCTTTAAAACAAATCATGACGACAGTTATATTATCCAATGATTTGCTATTGATAGCGCTTCTTAGGATGTTTTCAACGGCTAATCCACATTGTTGATGAATATTCGCGGCATTGCTATCTTCCAAACTATCCCAAGCAGATTTCACAATCTCTTTATTTGTTAATTTGTCATAAACTCCATCGCTGGCCAAAATGACGAATTCGTGTTCACCCAATAATTTGAAGACTTTTATTTCTGGCTCTGCTATTACTACTTTTGGGTTTCCTCCAAAACAACTTAATTTCGCTTCTATATCGCCAAATGTTCTGGAAACTGAAAGCCTTCCTGGAAAAACTCGGAAGGGCCCCAAACAAATTTGAGGGGTTTTTGTAGATAGATCACCACTTTGGTTTTTAAGTCCTTGAGACCTTTTTTATAAAATTAATTCATTCTCATTTAAAATAAAATATACTGGTAAATTTTGCCACCAGCTTCAATAATCCTGGTTTTTTCGCATTCATCTAAGGGTTTATGATCTCTTGATAAGGGCCCCACTTTAATCCCAGTATGACTACTAATTATTGCTCGACTGTCTCCAACATTCGCAACGTAACAAATATCCCCAATTATCAACATTACAATACAACAAGATCCTGACCTTTCAATATTGACGTCGGATTTATTGATTTCATTCAGTTTTAGGCAATTTTCTATAAATAGTTTTTCTGCCTTTTGAAATCCGTTTTTAATAGCTTCTACTGGTTTCCAAGGAAAATTTTCATCTTTTGTGACCTTTATTTATTTATATATTCTTCTAAAAAATTTATTAAATTTACATAGTGATGCAAATTATCACGCAAGAAATCTGCACAAGCCACTCCTCCATGACCATCATATACCCCGAAAAATGAGCATTTTGGCCATTCAACTCTGTTTTTCCCAGGATTGGGATTTGTTATGTTTACAATAATGGACACACGATCCTCATTATAATTGCGAACTAGCCCTTGATTGGTATTTGCGGCATAAGCTTTGACTATGCCATTGCGTTTGTATGAACATTTAGTGGGCTCATGATTGGGAAGCGGATTGTTTTTACCAAAAATGTGGGTTGGAGAGTTCAAATGGTGAGGATTATTAATGTTTTGTGAGGTTTGAGGGTTTTGATTGAGATTTTTGACAGTTAAAGGAGCTACGAGATTTGGGTTGAATTGCATTCTGGTATGTGTTGTAGATTGCGAGAAATTGTTGCCTACAGGCTTTGTGATTTCAGTGTCGATTTGCAAATTTTTTAATTGGATTTTGCTGGAAATCATGGGGTTGACGTCCTCAAATTTCGGTGGGACTCGAACACCATATTGATGACCTGAAAATTTGGGTTGCATGGAATTTTCGTGAAAATTGTTTAATAGCTAACAGCGTAATTCTTAATATTTAAAAACTTGAAATTTAAATTTTTTAAACTAAAATATTGTGTCTTCTTAATAATTAAAATTATTCGTCGGAGAGTGAAAATTAATTATATAAGAAGAATGAGGAATCATATTCATAAATTTGATTTGATTTTATGAATTTTTTTTCGAAATGCTTTGATTCTTAAAAATAAAACAAAAATATTTATTTATAAAATTCATATATCGTCTCATTCTAATTAACCGTTCTTGAAAAGATAAAAACCAAAATATGAAAAACTCCTTTCATGACTCAGCCTCAGCTCACATTTACTTGAAATACCAGAACAAAATCAAGAAGTTAAATTGGAGAAAAAATCTCAACTCCGAGGATTTTTCTTATTTGATCAAAAGCATCTATGGTCTACAAGGAAAAATCCTCGGGTTTCAAGGAAGTGACGGGACTATATATGAGCTCTCCTACCTTTTGAAAAATCGAGACCATATCTCGAGTGCTCCATACCAAATTCTAGTTAAGCCAGAACATACTCAAAAGAAAGTTTACAGGAACTTATCAGAGACAAAATCGTTGAGAAGCTTTGAAGAAGTATTAGAGAAATCGTCCGGAAATTCCATGAGGATTTTGGCTGCCTTCAGTGAAGCTGATCAGATTTATGAAGAAACCATGGAAAGGATGGAAATTTTCGCAGAAGATTATGGAGAGGATGCTTGCAAATTTTTCTGGATTCTCATGAGTTTGAATGATAAAAACATTGGCAAACGGACCTTTGCATTGCAGCCTCCCTTGTTAGTTTTTTACACTGGCACTCAAAAATTCCTTGAAATGCCAATCAATGAATTGAGTCTGAACAATGTGAGTAAATTATTGGATCGAATACATCAAGACAGAAAAAGCTCAACCTATGATATTGACCAAAGCGAAAAAAGCACTACTTCCATAAATTCCTTTTATATCATAGATGAAACGACTAATACCAATAAAGAACTTGATGATGGTGCCATGAGTCAAAACACCTATATCCTCGATTCAAAATCCTTGACAACTTATGAACTGAAATCCAATCATTCAGAAACTGATAGGCAATCCGCAGAAACCTTCGATATTGAAGAGGAGGTATGCAATCATGAAAGCTGTCAGCTAGAAAAACCAGAAAAAACATATGAAGACAATAAAATTAATGAGCTAGTGCCTAACACTCAAAACATGGATTTCAAAAAAAAAACACCTAAAATGAAGGGGAGTTATTATTTAAGCAAAACACAAAATTTGCCTATAATATACCAGAAAATTGACGAGCCAACTCAACCATTAAAGAATGAGATTGATGAGGAGGGAACAGGAAGTTTAAGTCCCAGTAAATATACGGATTTTTATTCTCTGTTGCATGATAATGTTGGGAAGTTTGAACCTGAAGATTATGGGATGGCAATGTGTCTATACAAAGAGAAGGATAAAGAGTTGTTTGAGTTGTTAAACGACTGTAGAGTGCTCAATGATAAAGATTTGAATAGTTTCTTGGTCAGCAGTTTCGCACGGAAAAGGTTTTCATTATGGTTGATTGACAATTTTTCAAGGGAAAATATTGAGAAAATCAGTGAAGAAAAATCAATTAAAAACAGTGAAGTGTACACAGCCTATCAATGTTTTAAATATGATAATGACTTGGAAGATTTGAAAGTGATGTTAGAAAAGGCTTTATCTAAGGAAGAAAAGGATAAAAGTATTCGGAAACCAACAGATTCAATTGTTGAAAACGAATATTCTGATTTTATTAAGGGAGTTGACCAAGAATTCGTTAGGAAATACACTCATCAAGACCTTCATATTATCAAGGAAGGTTCTGCAAAGGATGAAGAATCGCCAATGATGCCTATAGATTATCCTGGAACCAATCATATAAAGCCCAATGAAAAAAAATACAAGGAAATGATTTTGGCTATGAAAGACGGTGATGATGGAAGAGATGAAGAGAAAAAGGGATTTAATTTAGTGCTTGTTGGCACTGGCCAAACAAGTCAAGAGAGTCAATCAGGCCGGGGAAAAAAAGATTTAACAATTGAATGCGCCAAAAATGAACATCCTTTGGCCAGAGAAGTGTTAGAAAAGTTCTTTGAACAGGGACAAATGGAGAAATATGTATAAGATTATTAAATTATTTGTTATGAAGGAGAAAATGGAAATAAAAATTTGGAAAAGATTGACGCCTTTAATCGTTTAAAAGGAAAATTGAAATTGGCTGCTCAAGAACTGGAACAATTGCAGCATTTATTCGATCAAGTAAGTTTAATTTATCAATCAAACTTTTTTATAAGAAATGACTTCGCCTATTTTTTTAAAAGCGAGATCCGTCTATTTTGCACGTCGTAACTGAATTTAAATCTGATGAATCACTTCTAAACTCGATTCAAAATGAAATTAGGTGAATTATATTAGTGAAATTATATTTTCCTTAAAAACAATCATTTATTAGGGAAATTTTAAATGTGAACAGCATCGCAATAAGTTCTAGTCCTCGATCTATTAAAAAGATTCAAATCTTTAATCTCTTCAAGGGTAGTCTGGAAGAGTTTTATAGAGAAAATCGCATGAACTCAACACAAGTGAAACTTTGCCTTTATCTTTTCATGAAGATAGATATGAGCATTTTGTCTGCTTTTGAAGTTTTCCAGTTGACAAAGGATAAGGATGATTTCTTTGATTCTTTGAATCTCATCTACAAGATAAATTACGTGAAACTCGAGCAACAACTGGATGATATTGAAGAATATGATGATGCCACTGAAACCCAATTAAAAATAGTTTATGCCTTTCAAGCAGATTTAGAACTTTCTGAAAGATCAACTTTAGAGACAGTGGTCAGGGCTCAAGATAGATCCCTAATGCAATTGCATGAAGAATATCGAAGAACCAAAAACAAGCCAGAATTTATAAAAAAGGTTAAAGAACTTTGCACTTTGAAAAATAAGCGTATTTTATTAAGACTTTTATTTTAATATTTTAATTAAACCCTTTGCCTAGAATTGAAGGAATTTCAAAATATGAGAGCTCAAAATGACACTGTTATCGAAGAATTAAAAAACAAAAGAAAAAATTTGATTGAGACTTGCAAAATTCATCGTTTTTTAAAAGAAATACCTAACATTGCAATAATTTTGGAGGTCCATATCAATGAAAAAAATATTTGATTTTCATTTTGTAAATAGGCAATTGATGCTGATGATACGGCCATGGAATCAATTTGTTCAGTTTATGAATTGACTTTAGACAAGCAAGATTTTACTGAAAGTGTGAGAGTTTTCTATAAATCAAGAACAAAAGAGAAGGTTGTCCAATTAATTAGAGATGTCGTCAACGAAAAACATTGGACTGAACTTGATGTAACTGCTTATAACCTCTGAAAATTTTATTTTTTAAAATTAAATCATAAAGTTCAAAATAATTTCTGACGCGATTGATCAAAACAATAAAGTAATTATGGGTGCTTATCAATTATATGACGAAACCAATGATAATGATGATAGGCTGGAATTAATTGACACCTTGGAGAAATTCATTAAATTACAAAAAAATAAATAAATTAATTCAGAAATTTTATAATACATTTCCTGAATAAAAATTAAAAATTACTCATGTTTTATGACACCCGAGCTTCTATTTCTAGAATTCTGGGGGTATCAGAAACCTACTCAAGGAATAGCTATTTGACAATGAAGATCCTCATACTAATTGCGATAGTGATGTCCTTGTTGGCTTCACTATATATAATTGTGATCTATATTTGCTATAAAAAAACACGGAATTTCGCTTTCAAAATGGTCTTTTATCTGAATATAGCTGACTTTTGTTATTCCGTAGCTGAGCTGTTTACTTTAAAAAATCCTGATTTTTTATTTGATGTGGAATTTTCTGAAGGGATTTGCCTTGCCCAGAGCTTTTTGATGACTTGGTTTGGCTTATCATCTATCATTTGGACAAGCATTATCGCATGGACCCTTTATTCCACCGCCATTCTTAATAATACAAATATTGAGGAAAAAGAGATTAAATATATATTTTTGGGTTTCATCCTACCCATGATCGCTTCTCTATTGTAAGTAAATATTCATAATTTTTAATTTCTTTATTCATTAACAATAAAAGGCCTTTTATAACCAAAGATTATGGATCTAATGGATTATGGTGCTGGTTTAGTTATGCAGATGGAAATTTGAAAAAAACAATTTTAGAAATGTGTTTTTTTTACATTGAATTGTGGATTGCATTTTTTTTTAATGCAATTGTGGTTTACAAAGTCATATCTGTATTGAGATATGTGGCTTTGACATCAGATGGAAGTTGGATCAGAAAATTAAGATTCTATCCTTTAATTTTGATTATATGTTGGGCCTGGGGAACTGCTTATAAAATATGCACTCTTGTGAATCCAGACTTAGATGAAAATGGAATCTCATGGTTGGTATTCCTTCATATATTCTTTTGCAGTCTACAAGGAACCTTCAATGCCCTTATATATGGGTTAAACGCCAGTGTGAAAAAAATATGCAAGGTTCACTTTTGTTGTTGCTGTTATAAAGATGCAGCTCAAATGGAAAATATGCAAAACAATCTTAATGGTGGTGTAGAAATGGATTCAATGTCCAAAAATACGAGGCAAAGTTTAAGCAGCACATGGAGTTATGATCCACGGGATAGCATTCCGGATTTGCCTCAACATAATAAGAAAAATACAATCATGATGAAGGAAATTACCGAATATGTATTAGAATAATTAACGATTTTTTATAAATTCAATTCTTTTCAAAAAAAAATTAATTTAATCAGAATAATTTTCATTCTAACTATTAATAATTTGATATTGGAGGAGAGCTAAAGGATCTGTATCATATGTGAAATTTTGGTTTTCTTGATTGAATCCGATCGAAGCATTCATTTCTTCAACAATATGAATTGGGACTTGAAAAGAAACAAAAATTGTTTTGACCAAATCTTTTTCCTTTGATCTCACATTCAAAAAACTCACTGTCAAAGCACCTTGGCTTTTTGGTTTTATTTCATTTGCCTAAAATCTTTGAACTGTTTAAAATAAAATTATAATATTCGTACAAGCCACACAATCTGGTTATTTTTGATCGAATGACATGGCGGAGTGGTTTTGGCATTTTGGTAGATTAATTCAGAAATTAGAGATAAATTTACAGCCATGCTTTTCAAACTGTAGTTGACATTGTTGTTCACCTTTAATATATCGTGTATTAAAACTTTGAAAGATAGTGTACTTTGAAATTAATTTTTAGGTTGGTGATTTGAGGATTTGACGGATGTTTTTCATATGAATATTGGAATAAAATTGGAATTTGATTATATTTGAATTGGTCTGGATTCAGAACATAATCAAGAAGACTGGTCATCATTTGAGATTTTTCAGGATTGAACGCCAAACTAAAATTTATCAAAGAAAATTTTTGTAAAATTTTTATTTATATATGTTATTTTACCTGTAAAGATCATCTTCTGTTTTTAAAATATTAGCGTAATTATTCTTTTTAGGCTGGAATTTTATTTTTTGGGGATTTTTCCAGAAATTACTCAATTTCAAAAAAGCTTCTTTTTTTAGAGATGACCCCAAAAATACCAATTGACCTTCAATCTTTATATTCATAATTTTGGAAGCTTTAAATGTCACGAAAATTTTCTCTCTAAAACTGAGTTTCATTGAGCTTCTTGTTTCATAATTATTCTGAACATCATTCCCCATCATTTTTAAGGTTTTTTCTCTGCTATCAGGAATCTCTTGTCTTTTTGGTGTTTCTTTGACAAAGGCAGGTTTTTTTGGTATTTGGTATTTTTTATTAAAAGAAAATTTGTAATTGATTTTTTTGGCAACATCAATGAAATCCTCTTCATATTGCAAGTCTTCAATCTGTGCACTCCTTTCAGCGAATTTAAAAATTAGGTAATCTTTCCTTTCTTTCACCAATAATTTTTTCCCATATTTTAGAGGAACGTTAGCAATCATATTTTTTTCAACCGTGTATTCCTCTAGATCCATAAAGCGATCCTTCACCAAAAAATCCTAAAATAAATATATTTATGAGTAAGAAAAATTTTTGAAAAACCGCCAGGTATTCTTTTTCTTTTTGCCGAATTGGAGAAGCAGGTCTTATTGAAATTTGAATTTTTTCGAAATCAGTTTCCTGTGTATAAATGAAAGTCTCCAACACTCTATATAACTTTTATCAATTTTTGGATTGTATTTATGAGTGAAAGTACTCCTAAGTAGCAGTTGATCTTTCTATTGAAATAAAAGTCCAAAAAAGACCTCAATTTTTCTATAATATAATAACCTTGTTTCTCATTATGTTTTGAAACAACAATTCCTGAGATATACTAAAGATAAAAAATGATTATTTTTTTTTTCAAACAAAGAAAGCCTTTTTCGTTTTTATCAGAAAATAGGTGAAATAATCCTTAAACGAAAAAGTGGAGTTTTTTTTCAATTCTTCATCTTCCATTTAAGAAAATTGGTTGGAAATTTTTAAAAAAGCATACTTTCTGAAGGGTCTTTAGCAATAAAATATATCATTATATTTCGGATTCGAAAGGCTGCTTTGTTGCTTAGACTATTGGAAGTTATACAAATAGTTTGATTGTTATCATGGTTTGCAGGAATCACTATGAGTTGTAATATATTCATAATTTTTTTATATTTTATTTTTTAAAACATTTTTTGCTTTTTTGCAATTTAGACAAAAAGCATCACTTGATTCCAAAATTACTAACCCTTCCTCGGAATATGAACTATTTCTCGTTTATCAAAAAAATATTAATTGGTAAAGATTTTTTTACAAATTATTTTTCTTTAAGGTTTTCTATTTTGAAAATTAAAAAATCATGACTTTTTGACTTTTAAAAAATCATTGTTTAAGCTTTTCAGAATTTATAACATTGATCTCCCTAAATATAATGATTTTAATATTCAAGGTCAAAGTATTAAAACAAAAATTACTGTGAAATATTTGCCAATTTGATAAATTGTTTCAATCTTTTTCCAACCCCATCGTTTTTTTTCTCCAAGATTCTTTTTTGAATGTTCATGCTTTCCTTGTAGAGATTGTCCAAAGTAGCTTCAGTTAAAGATTGATTATCACTATCGCATGAATAATCTTCTTTTGGATCATGTAAACTTTGCAACTTTTTGAATTTTTCGTTTCTTTTTATTCTAAAATATTCATTTTGTTTATTATTTTTTTTTTGATTTTGTGTTTTTTCGTATGTATTGAATTTTTTTTTCAGAAAATCCAAATTATTAGTATTGGAAATTGTATCAATCATGTTTTTGTCATTAAAATTCTCCACATTGTGAATTTCAGTAATTATTGGACTAATTTCAGTAGTATATTTCTTTAAAATTTTGTGAATATTAGGTTTTTGATGCAAATATGTCGTAAGTTTCCTCTCATATAACATTCTTTCCTTTGCATCTTTGAGATTTTCATGAAAATTGGATTTGTTTTTCGAACCAAAGAACGAATTTTCGAGATAGCTAGTCCTCTTGGGAACGACAGAGCTATTCGCATTGACGATTTCTGATACAATTAATTGTGAATTTTCCAATTTGATATCTTTTGAAAATGTGGTAATGCTCAATCTATTGCTGATCTTATTTTTTTCTCTTGAAGCACTGTTTAATTTTCTATTCGGAATGACTCTCGCTTTAAATGACTCTAATTCTTTATCTTCATTATCCAAATTATTCATAAACAAATCTGCGTTGTTCTTAAAAAAAGACTTGCAAAGATAATTTGTATTTTCTTCCATTGACGTTGAATGAATCTTGCCTTTTAAAAAAAGGTCAATTACGTTTTAATAAATATAAATATTTTTAAACACTAACCCAATGTTTGGTCCTTTGGTCTCTTAAGTAAGGCATCCTTCAATCTCAAAGATTTGAGGTCATGATTCATATAAAATTTCTTGTTTGTTGAGGAATTTATTAAATCTTTATTTCTGATTTTATCGATGAGATTATTGGTTGCTGAATAGAAATTAGCGAAAAATTTAGCATCTGAAGTGGAAATTAAGTAATAGGGATTTAATTTTTCAAGCTCCAACTTCATTTTTTTTCTATAGTCAATTCGTTCTTTTATCGATTTCCAAAGAATCCCAAATTTTTTCATCGTTTGTGTTTTTTGTGCCTGTTTCAAAAAATTAAAAGTTTTTGATTTGGAAACTTTTTGAAAGTCTTCCTCAAATTTCCCATTATTTTGAATTGAGTTTTTAGCTTGGGAGGAGGAAATACTTCGCAATTCCTCTTTTTTTTGAAGAAAATACCTGTTGGGGAAATTTTTTGCATACATTAGTTCATCAACTCCGATTTCAGATTTAACAAATTTCCTCAAGGAATAATAAAAGATATCTGTATTTGATGGTTTTTCAATGGCTTTTTCTGAATGCAGGTTCCGCATTGATTTCAAGAAAGGAGTTATTGATTTAACGAAATTTTTTGTCAAAAATAATTTCGATTTCTTGGGGACGGAATTATCTTTAGTGGATTGAGTCTTTGTTGATTTTTGAAAGGAAACGGAACCTCGTTCTGGGCGCATTTTTTCATTTACATTTTTTTTGGCCTGCTTATTGTAGATAGCTTCATATAAATTACTTTTAGAAGGAGGACTTGAAATCATTTGCAAAATACAATTGTTTTATGATTTAGACTGAAAAAAATAAAAAATACTTTAATTATTATTAAATATTTCGATTATAGAGAAATGACTAAATAAGCTTCATCCTCTTTAAATAATCATTACTTTTAAACAGATAATTTATTGAAAAAATTATTCATCCAAATTTTCTTTTAAAATAAAATAGAAGTGCTCAAAAGATTTGAAAATTTTTAAAATTGAGAAAATTTCAATAAATAAATTATTTAATAAAAAAAACAAACATTTCATATGTATTCAGATAAGAAAATAGAAGTTCTGCAAAAAAAACAATTTCCATTAGAAATCAAAGTTACTGAAAATGAATGCGAACTAGCCAGGCGGAAACAGAAAATCTCTGAGAATCCTACTTTCAAAGATGACATCGAATATATCTCTGAGCAATTAGACCTCATAAAAAAACAAAGAGACATTTATAAAGCTTTATTAGAACAATTTGAGTGTTCTCTCAATGCCCAAGCTATGGATGTCAAAAGGTGTTATTCTTTGGTGGATGGCAGTATGAAAAATCAAATTAAAACAGAAGACTTTGATAATAACCTCATAGATCCACTTTCTCCATCATATGGTCAAGAACTCGGAGATCGAATTGATAGGCTCAACTTTCAAATAAAAAACCTCAAACAGGCTTTTGATGAAAGATCCAACCCGAACTCACCTCTGCCTAGAGAATTCAAAGAAACTGTGATTTCAAGCCATTATTCTCCTACAAAAAATCCAAGTATTTATTCTCCTTTGAAAAACCCCAAAAGGTCGAGATTTTTAAAAAAACAGAAAAAAAACAAAACAAGACCCAAAAGTCAGGAAATAATAAGTTCAAAGTTGAAACCAGATAACATTTTGGCAAAAAGCTTCTGCGAAAGCTCTAGAGAGATCATGGAGAACCCTTACAAGCACAGTTTTTGCAACATTCAAGCTCAACTTGAATATTTTCCAACAAGAATAAAACAGCTGGAATGCGAAAATAAGGAATTAGAAAAAATCCTTGAAAAATTAAAACAAAAAGAATTATCTCAAAGCACTTTGAGTCTCGATCGACCCTTGAAACACCGTAAAACAAATTTTGATGTGAAAAGGAAGGAACTGGAAGAATTTCAGAAAGAATTGGAAGAAAAAAGCAAGGCTCTTGATTTGAAGGAAAAAGAACTGAATATGAGGGAAATGAATATTAAAACTAAGGATAGGAAAGAAGGAGTGGTGAATACAATAACCATCAGCAACATAGCAAATCCAAGAAAAAGTCAGAACAGTCATTATGAAGACCAAACCCAATTGAAGAAGATCAGAGCTAATTCAGAAAAAAAGAAAGATAACGATGAAGCACCTGAAAAAGGATACGCTTGCAAAGTATGCAGGATTTTTTAATTAATAAAGAAAAAAAAAGAATAATATTACAGACTTTGCTATTTAAAGTAAATACGTCCTCTTCGTTATTTTAATCAAAGCGAATTTATATAAGAGTACTTCGAAATCCGCATTTTTATAAAACTAAAAAGAAAAAGATATTAATTGTGACCAAAATGGCAGCGACCACACTTATTTTCAATCCTAAAACAAAGGAAGAATTTGACCAAATTGTGTCTAACACTCCCTTCATTGTTCTTGTAGACTTCTGGGCCGAGTATTTCAAACAAACAAAAATAATTATTTCTAACTTTCCATCAAGATGGTGTGGACCTTGTAATGCAGCTTTCTTTCTTATATCAGAATTGCTCGAGGAACAAAATCCAATTCAATTCATTTTGGTAAAAGTCAACGTCGAGGAACTAGATGAATTTGCTGATGCCATTGGGGTAACGAAAAGTTTTAATTAAAAAGCTTAGCTGATTTTGAAGGTGCAAGGGATTCCAGATCTCAGAATAATAAAAAATGGTGCTTTCCTTCCTGACAGTAACAACTTTCAAAATTCTTTGTGTTAAAAATATTATTAATATAGTCGCTCTAATTGGAACTAAGGGAAAGGAGAAAATTCGGAATTTTTTACAAGATAATGGAGTCACGTTTCCTGCGCCTGCTAATAATTAAAAGCAGTGTTTAAAAATGTTAAAAAACAATTAATTAGATTTTTTGTTTCTTAAAAAAAAATGGAATCCTCTTTAATTTTATTTTAAGAATTGGATTTCCATGTCCAAAGTGCCTATTTTCTCCCCCTTGTAATAAAGGAAAGTATTCAGGCTCTTCTTGGTTTTGTTATGGATCAAATTAAATAGGCAGACTGAGCCATAACCGATTAATTGCGATTTGAGCAAATCATTATAATCAATAACTTCAAATCTCAAGATCTCCTCATCGATTCTCTCTAATTTCAAATTCTGATTCCAAATAGGATTCTTCCCTTGATCCTTTGCAACATTTGTCTTAGCGCTGGTTTTTCCCAAATGAAAAATCACAAAAGGATCCATTTTTCCTAAAGTCTCGACATCTCTAACAATCGTCGCTTTGTGAATCAAAATATCAACACAACCTCCAGAAACAACTTTTCCTTTAAGTCAATTTCATCATTTTAAGTAAAAAAAAAAAGTATTTTTACTAAATTCTTCTAGCTTGGCAGTCGAAACTGTTATTATCTCCTTCAAATTGTTATTTTCTTTGATCATTGAGGCTAAATTCTGGTTCATCGAGCACAACTCCTTGTCGAAATTCGCGAAAAGCTCCTTGAATTGATTTTCCAACCCATGGATTTCCATCTTATCTTTTTCAATCGCCCTTTTGAGTTCTTCTTCCCTCTTTGAGTCATCAAGACTATTGATGATTTTGACATCCTTATGTTCCTCCTTGAGGTGTTTTTCCAATTGCATCTGCTTTTCTCTAATAAGATTCTGCAACTTCTTCACTTCCTCGATTTTCTTCCTCTCTTGAGGGAAAAACTGCAGCTCTAAATCAATTTCTCCAGCTCCTTTGTCAGCATAACTCAAAGCAAAGGAAAAGCTTTGTTTTTCCGTGAAAGAAGATGACACATTCAAGAAACTCTCACCAACGAGATCGTCAGTGCCAGGGTCCTCATCCCACACTTGAAATTTGAGGACGTCGTCTTGCTTCACATAAAAAGTGAAGGTTTCATTCCATTCACATTTTTTACCAGCATCAATTTTAACTGATGTCATAGCTTTTTGATCTCCTGTTTGAAGCAGACAATAAGGATCCATTTTACCGAAGATCTCGGTATCTCGAGTCAAACGACAACCGATGACATTAACAACAAAAAGACCTTCCATTTTTTATTTCGATTTTATTTTGAATATTATTTTAAATTTCTATAAAAACATCAGGAAATAAAAAGATTTTCACGACTTGCTTCATTTAATTTCAAAAAAAAATAATTCCTCATCGAACTTTCTTTTAACTAGAATAAAACGGCATGTTTTTATAGATTTTCTCTGTCAACTCAGGAATGTTGGCCCCATTCACCTCGTCAAGAATTTTTCCTTCCAAAATTAATAAAAATTTGGGTCTGCATGTTGCGGCTTTTATACAAATTTTTTTCAATACTTATTAAAAAAAAAAATTATAACTGAATCTGTCCTTTTCTTTTTCACTTCTATGGGTTTTGTATTTTTCCTGTGGCAGCTGTGAATTTTTAAATTATAAGGTTCTATTGAATAAATTAGAATTTTTACCATAATGAAATCAAGGCGCTTCTCGAAATCATCAATGGAAGCAGCTAAAGCTTTATATGTTGGAAACATCATTTCGCAAGGGCCAGACCAGGTTGGATGAACATCGACAACTTTGGATTTATTAAAAAACGATGATAAAATTGGCAATTACCCAATAGTTTTTTATAGTTTTCGTTGTAGTAAGTGCTAAGGAAGGTCTCCTCGTCTTTGATGTAGATTTGAATCTCTTTGGTTTTTTTCATGATGTTTTAGTTATATTTTTGAAATCGAAATTTAAATGAATTATTATTTTTTTATTTGATTTTGTGTTTTGATGAGGTCAGTTTTATTTCCATTTTTTGGGGGGAGTTATTAAATCGATCCAATCTCATCATCACTCTTATAATATTAATATTAAAATTTTTTATATTAAAAAAAAATTTGGTTTCACAAGCTTGGAAAATCTTTCAGTTTTTTTATTAAAAAACTGAAACTTTGTTTTTCTACCAGTCCAATTTTCATTCAAATTTTTTTTTTTTAACTGCAAAACTACTTTTTTATTTTTAACACAAATTA
>Ga0302186_10001379_pt1 | contig 20187 bp, 20 predicted proteins | sample II_Bog_E1_2_FD_198782 | JGI IMG/M metagenome (GOLD analysis project Ga0302186, IMG submission 198782) | Peat permafrost microbial communities from Stordalen Mire near Abisko, Sweden - II_Bog_E1_1 | ecosystem: Environmental > Terrestrial > Soil > Wetlands > Peat | place: Sweden: Abisko...
GATATTGATGAAAAGTTCGAGAATTGGGGTCATGAGCACCCAATAATATAAGGATAATAAGCTTGAAAAGCCTCTATGTAGAAAAATCATTGCTGTTATATTCAAAATCCAGGTTTTCTTCTTAAATAGAGCGATTGTTATTATAGTCCAATAACAATAGAAGAGGAAAATAAAGACAAAAGCCATGAAATATACTATATAAGTGAAGATATCTGATTGCAAAAAGGCCAAGATATTGACATAATTGCTATAGAAGCTGAGATTCGAGAAAATGATGACTTTGGAATCTGAATAATCGAGGCCTTCTAGCTTAAAAATATAGGAAAAAAGCTGCATGAAATATAAAGCAATGCATATTTGTGAGAAAACCAGGGAAAAAGGGGAAATCGTGAGTCCATATGGGTTCAGGATATAAAGAAAACTGATAACGAAATGCTTGGGTCTCAAATTATTGAGTTTCATGATAAGAAATATAAATTCTTTGTTTTTTGAAAAATCAAATACTGTCTGAGAAATTAACCAAAACGAGCTATTTAAATTCAAAAAAATTCCCTATTTATGAACTAAATTCAAGAGTGATTTAATAAAAAGAATGGACAAAATAGAATCAAATTTTGAATAAAATCAAATGGATTTTATTTTTTGTAGATTCGTCCATTTTTTCTTTTTCATTTTTTTAGAAAAAATTCGATGGGGTTATTTTTCATGTTGATATTTTTAATTATAAAATTATATGATTTTTCGGTTTCTTTTATAAGCCAATAAAAATTTTTCGGAAATATTAAAAATCTTTTTTTCTCGATTTCAAATCAAAAAATCAAATTAAATAAAAAAATAAATTTCATAATAAAGTCGTGGTTTTTTAAAAATTTCAAATGCACCAAAAAAATTGAGATTTAAATTCAAAAAAAACTAGAAAAACTCATTAAAATTTTTTGATGTTTTCGAGACTTAAAATTTCGCTATGTTTTTTCTCAATAAATTCCATTAATCCTCTGTAAAAAAAACCCCAAATAAAAAAATAGCCCTGAAAAAAACTTCTCAATAAAAAAAAAATAAATTTCTTTTCCTTTTAAAATGAAGTTCCTTTAAAAACCTCAAAAATGCTCAGGTTTTTACTCCTCCTCCTATTTTCCCTCCAAATTTCGTCTCTTCAACTCCATAAGATCTATCAATTAGCTCCTCCTCAACCTTCCAATGTCACCTTGCCAGAAGCAAAGCCTCCAGATTCTCCATTTTCTTCAACGCAGGCTTTTTTCAAAACTCTTGGCAATTCCTTCGTTAGATTCAAAGGTCTGTTATCTCACAATTTGATCAGTGGAAATCAAGGTTCCATCACAGCGGGATTTCGGTTTTTCTGGCTTTTGGTGATGGCTTGTGTCACTATTTTGGTCTTATGTCTTCTATTGAATTGGCTTTTGGTCTTTACGAAGTTGAGTCGTTTGGAATTGAATCAAATCGAAAGAGAAGAAAAGATGTTATTTTCTACTGAGACTTAAAGAACTTAATGGATAAATGAAAAACAGGACTTTAATAACTATTTATCGAATGATAAGTTTAACGTTTTCCTCGCAATTCCCGGGCTTTTCACTAATTCGAGGATTTTCTAATAACTTTCTGCCATATTTATTGATAAACACCGCTCCCAAAGGTCCTGTGATCACGATATAACAAATCGAGATCTGAGAAATCCTTAAGGCCTGAATCCTGATATCTTCTGGGTAATTTTTATTGATACTTTCATAGAAAATCGATGTCCCCAAAGCGGCTTGTAAAGAGGCCTTTGCGATCCAAGAGATTCCCCCGAAAATCATCTCTTTTCTTGATAAATTCTCGAATAAATAAAGAATTAAGATCGTTAGTAAGGCTCTAATAGTTGATGAGGAAAAGACCAGAACTATTGCGTTTTGTAATAAATTCCGATCTATTTGTTGGAAATCTATGGAAATCCCTATAAAAAAGAAGAGAAATAGCCTTAAAATCTCCCAGAAGTTCTCTGAAAGTTCTTCTATTCTTTCATCGTTATTCGTCGAAATCAAAGTCGATATAAACACCAAAATAAAGCCAGCGCCTCGAAACCCATGAATATCTAACCAAAACACCGATAAAATCCCTCCAAAATAACCTATTATGAAAATAATCTCAGGTTTTATCTTCTGATTCAGACATTTCAGCCCAAATCCCATTAATAAGCCTAAAATAAGACCTATAACTAATCCTTCCAATCTTTCGAATAATATCAAGGAAAAAGAGGCGTTTTGGGGGCTTAAAGCCAAGGTTCTAGCGAAATTAAAAGCGAAAATCGAGAAAATGTTATCAAGGACTGAAGCTGCTAATAAAATCGAAGGAATTCCATTTAATTGATTGACTTTTTCCTGTTGAAAAGCCAATAAAATAGGCATCAAAATAGCAGTAGAAGCCCCAGAAACCTCGAATCCAAGACAAAAAGCGAAATCTTTGGTTAAAAGGCCATTGATTTTCCAGGAATAAAAACTCACATATAAGGCTTCTATGAGATTGGGGATTAGACTGAGAGCGAAAATCGAAAACTTATGTTTTCTCAGGACTTTGAAATCAATTCCCAAGCCGATTTTATAGATAATAGTGATAGTGCTGATAATCCTGATGATATTGACAAGATCATAATTGAGATGAAAAATGAGGAAATTGGCATAATTCTTTATTAGAAGTCCTGCTGAAATTATGCCAAGAAAAGAAGGCAATTGGAAATTGAACCAGGGCTGTAAAGAAAGCCTAAAAGCTTGATTTCTCATAGGGAATTTCAAAGTAATTCCATTGGGAATTCGAAATAAAGAGTCTCCGATATAAGCCAGGAGTAAAGAAACCAGAAAGGCCAAAATCGTCTGGAAAAAGCTTAGAAATTCCATTATTTCTTAAGTAAATTAGTATAAATATATAAATATTCGTTTTTTTAAATTCAATAGACTTTTTCCTGATAAAAATTCAATGAATTTCTGTTTCTTGGCCTTCATAAATGGGCTTTTTCTCGCTTATCTTTCATCGAAGCCTTTAAAACTCTCATTGAGCTCTTTGAATCAAGATCCTATTCAAATTCTCTTCGCTTTAGGCGATTCTCATCAAACCAGAATAATTTCCTTTGCTGATAATACCTTCGCTATCGCTCATAATGATCGTCTGGCGTTTCTATATAATAAGGAAATGGAGCAAATATCCAGCGATTTCATTTTCCATGCAGAAAACGATGTGATTTTAAATGAAATGACTAATGATTTGATTTATCAAGACGTGGTTCAATGGAAATTATGGGAATTCGAGGATTTTCAAAGTCCTTTATCAGGTTGGAGTAAAGATACAGTATCTGCCTGTGGAAATAATGGGAACTTATTCTTAGGAGGTCATTGTAATTTCGCTAATGATTTCGTCTATAAGATTTATGAAGGCTTGCCTAAACATTCCCAGGTCTTTTTTCTTCTTTAATTTAGTTTTTTATAAGCTTATTTGGGCTTTTTTAGATCATGATAAAATTCAATTTCCATTTCATTGATCAATGGGAAGGAGAAGAGGCTTTCGTTCAATTGGATAAGGTCTTGATTTGGAAAGAAAGTTATGCCTGGTGTGATAAAGTGATGCCTTGGTATTGTAAGAAATATGGCATTAGCACTTGTGGGAATGATTATCCTGATAGATTATCACATCCAGTCACTTATATGGGAAGACATGAAAAAGAAGTCTTTACCTTGACTTTCGCCTCGACTTTAAATAAAAACCCTTGTATGGCCTCTTGGGGGATAGATGATTTACAGATTTATATAGCTTAAAACTCTTTAATTTAATAGAAAATATGAACATTTATCTTAGGAAAGTGTCAATATTTAGTTATAAATTCCAAGCCTTTTCAGGGTTTTCTCCTGCTTTTATGACCTTGATTTTCTTCTTTCCTTTCTTCTTTTTCTTCTTCTTTTTCGGCTTTTCTTCCTTTTCAGAATCCGATTTCTCTTCCATATTATTCATAGGGTTCAAAAACGAATAACTAATAAAAAAACAAAGAATTAGCTTAAATTTCCTCTCATTTCTTACTATGGATTATATTGGAAATTATATCGATTGATCTCATGTAAATTGGTCAATTCTAAGATAAAACTCTTGATTTGGCTCAAATATATAAAAAATCCTTACTTTCTATGACTTTTTGTTGAATTATGTCCTCATTTCTCCTTTGCCAGAGAATTTCAGTGTTTTCCCTTTCCAATTCCTTGATTTTCTTCAATAATTTAGTTTCATCTTCCTCAGCTTGTTTCTTGAATTTCCTCGCTATTTCGCTCAACATTTCAGTTTGTTTTTCTAAAGCCTTGAATACCCTTTCCTCAACATCTTTTCTTTGCATTTTCTCGGCTTTTTTCTTCTTAATATCCTGAATAGATTCCCAGATTTTATTTGAATTATTATTGATTGGAGGCAAAAAACCCATATTATTGTTATCATTCGCAGGGAAACTAGTGAAATTAGGCATAAAAGACGAGTTTAATTGGATTTTTGGAAGAAAGCCTGGATTTTCGCCTAAAATTTCGCTTTTATTTATCATTTATAATTGTTTTTTTTTTATATGAAAATTAAAATTTTATCAATTTCATAAAAGAAAATTAAAATTATTCAAGTTTCCTTCTTTAATTATTTCCTGAAGATAAAGACCAGGGTTCGAATCAGGAATTCCGCGATATCTGCGCTTTTGCTGGCAACTTGAAACAAGGCTTTTTTATTCGGTTGTGTCACGATTTTCAAAAGAACTTCCAAATTCGATTGTCCGACCTCGAAAACTCCACAAAGCTTATAATCTTCGACTCCAGAGACATAATCATATTCCTTCGAAGGAGTTAAATCAATGAGATTAGTGAAATATTTCTTGAAATCATAGACGCTTTTCGCTATTCTCGGGTTAAGATCCAAAGTATCTGATTTGAAGATATTCGCGTTTTCGGCTTTCCATTTATATTTAAAAGAAGAAGCGTCGATCATTTTCGGTTGCAGGAACTTATTTATTGTCATGGGCACAGGCACTGAGAATTTCACGATATTGCCTTCGAAACTTCAGAAAAATAGAAGATTTCGTTATTTAAAAGATTTTAATACTTAAAGGAGGATCGAGCCATGATAAAAGGATAAGGAATGCTGTTTATATCAATGAGAAGATCTTGTTTGGCCTGCGATTTCGCTGTTATTTCATTGCCCAGAATATCAGGTTTGGTCCAAAGAGATATGGCTTTTATATTGATATTAATGAGAGATTATTAAGATTAGTAAGTCTTTTTTAATTAGAAAATTAAGAACCTGAACTTCCAGAATACATGACCTTGAAATCGCTGATTTCGTATTTGGTGAGATTCCCGAAATAAAGCGTGATTTTCAATAGATTTTTCTCATTATATTGATAAATGCCTGAAATCAAGCCGACTTGAAGGGTATTGTTATCATATAATAAGGATTTATTGCGAAGACAGGAAATCTTGAATCGGAAGCTATTTTCACGAAGTAATTTCTCAATTTCATCGAAAATGCCACCTTTATCCATTTGAATGAGAAAGCCTTTCACTTGTTTTCCTGCCTTTTTGCCTTGATAATAATCAGCAGGCTTTTGGAAAGGGTATATTAAATCAGATTGATAAGGAGATTCCTCAAATTTTAGATTGGCTTGGCTCACTGATATCAAGGAGGCATCTAATAAAATAAAATTTATTAAGGATATATATAGAAATTATGAGAAATTATGAGAAATTATGAGAAATTATTTGAAAAATTATAGAAAAATTATAGAAATAATCATGAGAAATTATTTGAAAAATTATAGAAATAATCATGAGAAAAAATCATGAGAAAAAATCATTAGAAAAATCATTAATTAGAAAAAAGCATTGAGAAATTATTATAAATTCCTACTTAAGACTGAGTTGGTATCGAAATTCTCTTCAAAATTCCTTGGTCCTTCATAAGGTATGGAGGATTTAATGACCATTCTGGGTTGTTGTTGTGTATTCAACCCAGCCAAGATCTTTTCATTTCCATCTTCAAAGGATTTATTTTGATCGGTATGAGCGCTTTTCTGGCTTTCATTCCTCGACATTTTCCCGCTTCTCTTCAAATAATTCGATAATCTCGGATGGTTGGTATCTTCCATGCTTTGATTATGGCTGGCTTCATTGCTTCTCTTCTTTTTATCAGACCCCACCTCCATCGATTTCTTCAAATCATCAGTATCCACTTGCATTGGCTTCTCGAAAATCATCTTCTTATGAGGAGAAACATCCTTTTTCTCTTCAGGGTCATTATTCGAACTTTTGACCCAATGTTTCGTATTTGAATTATTATTAGCATTAGACATAAATTTCGTCGGCATCGAGCCTCCAGGCAAATTCTGTTGAATTCTGGGTTCTTCGAATTCGAAATTCTCTCTAGAAAGAGCTGAACCCCGGAAATCGCCATCATTTGGCTTCAATTTCTGCATTTCTTTCAAATTCACCTTTAATTGCTCGTTTTCCTGCATCAATTTCTCTAATAAATCCTTTTCTCCTTCATGTTCCTTAAGCTTATTTTCTGATAAATAAGTCCTCAAAGCCTCGTTTTCCTTTTTTAGCATCTCCAAAGTCTCGAAATCTTCAGCCTGGCCTTGGAAATTGGCCTTATTTTCTAAATTGTTTTTGATTTTCTCATTTTCGTGTTCTCGTTCTTTGATATGATCATTCAAAGCCTGATTTTCCATGCGTAAAATCTCATTATTGTGCTTCAATTTCTCTATTAAATTCTCTTGATTTTCGAATTCTTTCTTAAAGCCTTCATCATGTTCTCCCAATTCTCCATGTTTATCTAAAAGCATTTGATTCTCTTTTCTCAAAATATCGAGAATCCCCTCAGTTTCCTGATAAGAATTCATCATATTCGTGAGTTTCGCCTTCAAATCCTGATTTTCCTCCTTCAAAGACTGATTTTCCTTCTTGAAATCGCCAGAATCGAAAACCTCGGATTTCGGCTTTTCCGAATTCTCTGAAAATCGATCGAAATCTTTGGCATTCATAATTTGACTGAGCTTTTCCTCATTTCTAGGCATTATATTAGAAATCATGGGTTTTTTAGGGTCGATCTTATAATTTTCCTCGATTTCAAAGAGTTTTTGGACTGCAGGTCTCATAGGAGAAGGTTCTTTTTTGATCATCATGCTTCTGAAATTATATGGATTATTGGGATTATTGGAGTTCTTATCCACGATTTCGCTGCGATAATTCAGGTTTTTATCACCAATCCTTTCATTATTAGCTGCTCGATCGCTTTGTTTCATGAGGTTTTTATCAGAGGCTTGAGAATTTCTTCTGGAATTGACCCTAATAGCCTTTTCTTCTTCTTTTATTTGGCTTTTCTTTTCTTCTTCCTTGGGGAAAACGTTCTTTTTCTCTTGGCTTTCATGAAGATCTTGGATTTTGCCTTGGAAATCGTCATTTTTCTCGAGAATTGGAGAGTCATCATCTTCGATCTTTTTTTCCTTTTCCTCATTATGTAAGGCATTATGGATATTAGGTTGTGAGAGTTCTTTTTCTTTCAGAATCTGGTTATTATTGTTGTTTTCTCGTTCTAAAGCCTGAAAGTGGGCATCATTTTCCACGATATTCTGAGGAGGAGAATTATTGTTATCATTAGGCTCTTGGACTGGTTGATTAGGAGTAGGAGTGGCTTGTTCTCTTTAGGGAAAAATGGCTTATTTTTATAATATAAGAATAGAAGAAGAGTTACTTAGTGATTAAAGTGACATATTTGGCTTTGAAATCAGTGAATTTGAGGGTTTTCGATTGGTAGTTTTGAAGATCTTGGAGGAAATCCTGTGCGAATTCTTGATCCATGAAGAGTTGGGCTAGGAGTTTCTCTTGAGTCCCTTCATTAAGTAAATAGTTGAGATTGGACTCATTTTGTTTGAGAGATCGTTCGAAATACTCTCCAATGACTCCAAGATCTTAAGAAATAACAGGAAAAAGTCTAGATAATATTCCTTTGAAATATTTTACTATCCTGTTCCATTTCCTGTTCTTTGTTCACTGAAAGGATATTCATGAGCAAATCCTTATAATTCCTGGATTCCTCGAGTTTCTCTTCGATTTGTTTCACTCTATTATTCCCGTTATTTGCTTGATTCGCTGGCTTTTGTATAGCGGAGTTTTGGATTCCACTAGCTGTTTATAAAATTTCTATTAATTCATAATGAATAAGACATAATATTACCTTGTTTATTATCATTAGTTTGAGGTGCTGCATTGTTTTTATTGGTTTTCTTCTTGAAATAGTTCACTTCTTTGGGAAAAGTGACTCCCGCCTTCACAAGACTTTCATAAGCTGCTTTGAATTTAGTTGGGTTTTTTTTCGCATCTATAGCATAAATCTGAGGCCACATCATAATACATTCTAAAATAAGCCTCAAACAACTGTTCCCAATGATTTCCACTTGTTTATCAGGCTTATCAGAAAAGAAATAACGGCCTCGAGTGTCATCTGTGTCCTTGGCTCGAAATTTACCCAATTCTATATAAACTGAAAGGAGATTGCTTTGAACCTTTTGGAGAAAATCATCGTTATTCTGATCCATGCCTTCCTTGATCAACTATTTCATTGAAAAACTGTTAGATTTTAGAGTCTATTTGATTATTACCCTTAAAGTGTTGAGAAAAACCATGGAATCATAGTTTTTTTTCTTGGGGAGAATGGCACTGGCTATGCTTGTTATGAAAGAAATTGCCTCTCTTTATAAGAAATTAGAAAAAAATAGAAGAAAAAAATAATAGGACTTATTGTTCTGTTGGATGGCTGAGAGATAGGATTTGGATTTCGCTTTATAGGTATCCTGAGTTGCGAGCACATTGTTTATGAATTCGATTTGATCTTTTTTTGACATTAGCAAATAAGGAAATTTTAATTATTGTTTAAAATAAAATTTTTGTTCAAGATTTCTCTTAAAATTCATAAAATTAACAGAAAAAATCAAGTCTTTTTAAGTCTTTGACTTTGATTTCCCCTTCTTGATTTTATTGAGATTTGTTTGATATTCTCGTTTCTTTTCCTCTTTTAAAGTCAATAATTTCCGATATTTCAACTCTTCATTCAAACAACTTTCTACCTTATATCTCAAAATATCATCAGTCTAATAGAATAGAGAAAACTCATGTTTTAAATCAAAACATTAGAACAAAACTACTTTCTTAAGATTATCTTGAGTTTTCTTTATTTCCTTGATAGTTCTCAACTCTGAATAAAAGGTTCCTTTTTCTTTCTTCTCATTTAATTCATTTTTCTTCTTATTTTCCAAGCGTTTTTTCTTCCAAATTGAATCATTGAGCTATTAATACATAATTACTTAGGAAATCAAAAGAAAAGTCTTTACATTTCGTTCATAATCCTCGATTATTTGCGAGTTTTCTAATTCCTCCTGTATTTTCTTTGCTTTTCTCAACGCTAGAACTTCTTTCTTATTCAATTCTAGCATCTGTTTTTTTTCCTTTGAAGTTTCCATGCTTTTCGCAGCTCTGAATGCCTTTTCCTTTAACAGATTTTGTTGTAAAATTCTTTGATCTTCCTCCAATTTCTTCTGTTTTTCAAGGCTTTTCCTCTATTTAATTAATTTCAGGAAAACCCTAAAGAAAACTTCTCAGAAAACCTCACGTTCTTCATTCCAAATTAATTTCGCGTTTTTCTCTTCGAATTCCTTTAATTCCTTTTTAATGGTTTCTGAATCTTTTTGATTTCTCCGGATATTTTCAATCAAGACTTCTTGATCCATTGAAATATTCAGGGTCTTGCCATTACTAAAGACTGAACTGGTATTGAGATTCGGGCTTTTGATCTTTTTCGGCTGTAATAACCTAAAATCTTCAAAGTTCTTCACGAATTGATAAGCCAGACTTCTATTCAGAAGAGTATATTGAGGGTTTTCTTTGGGTTTTGGTGGTGAATATTTATCCAAGGTTTGTGGAGAAGACGATTTCTCAATAGAATTATTAGGCACAAGCAATTTTGCCTCATTGGAAGAAGACTTATCTTTGATAATTGATGAGATTCCATTAGTTTTTTCATGGTTTTCGGAGATTTCTGAGGTTTTCGAATTCAAATCTAATTTCTTACGGAAAAAGAAAAAGTATTCGATGGAAATCTCGAGGAATGTAGAGAAAATATGAAGCAAATTCAAAAGCTTTTCTGGGATATTGGATCTCGTTTGGGCGATGCTAGATTCAATTTGTTTGAGACCAGAGAGAACTCGTTCGATGAGTTCTTTGGAAATCGCATAACATTCGATTTTGGCTTTGATATTTGTGAGTTTTTCCCTGATTTTTTCAAGATCAAAACTAAAAATCTTCTTGATTTCGACCCATTCAAGCAAATTATTCTAGAAAAAAGCTTGTTAGAAGAGAAAATAGAGAAATTTTTGCCTCGCTTTCCATAATAAACATTAGAAAAAGACGAAAAATCACAATGATATCATCATTAATTTGTTCAAAATTTGCAGTTTCCTATAATTTTACTTCATAATTATCTAGAATATAATTTTATTCAACTGGAATCCCTTCTTCTAAAACTCTTTTGATTGAGGAATCTAATTTGCAGAGGATTTCCTGATCTGGAACTCTATCTGCAAGCTTGTTCTTGTCTTCAAAGGTTAAATGCCGGTTCATGAAAAGAATAGATGTTACTTTCGTGGTTTTTTTCTTTCAAGTTGGAGATTTTCTTCGATTGGCATTTTTCCAGAAGGGATTGGAACTTCCCAACAGATTCTTGGTATTTTTGGAGATGGGTCCATTTCTTGGAGGAAGTCAGCTTCGTGTTATTTTTAGGATGGGTTTGCATTGAAAAAAGAATAATTTTTGTTCAACGAATATAAGAACAACAATTAAATAAAAAATAATAAAAAATATAATTTTTTGATTTTTTCCTTTTTTTAATTTTTTTGTTCGTTTTCATTTTATCATATATATTATATGAAAATAAAAAATTTAATTTTATAAAAAATCCGATCCGAAGAGTAATGTTGAAAAAACAATTTTTTTTCTTGACACATTTGCAGAAAATTTACTAATATTAAAATTTGAATTCTTTAATTTTTAAACTTGATAAATAAGAAAATCATATTTGTTTATAGAACAAAATTCCAATCAAAATGAAAAAATCATGTAATTATGAACGTTTCCTTATAAAATTCGCAGTGATTTTTCGATTGACTTCCATATTTTTAAGTCTGGTTTTCGATGCATCCTTTGAGGATTATGACATGAGCAGCGAGCTTTTAGCTTCAACAAAAAATTTTCAAATAAGCTTCAAATATCTGAAGGCTTTTGTGAGATGGGATAGCTTATTTTTTTGTGAAATAGTTCAAAACGGGTATCAATTCGATAAAAATCATGTATTTTTTCCATTGTACCCACTAATTTTGAAAGCTTTTGAAACTGTTCAACCGACATTTCTTTTATCTGACCCTATGATTTTCATGATTTTTGCAGGATTGATTATTAATTTAATTTTGAATTGCTTGAATGCAATTTTGTTCTTTAGGTAAAATTAAAATAAATATATATTTTATTAGTTAAAAATTTTAAGGCTAAGTCAACTAATATTGAAAAATCAAAAATTAAGCTTCATTTCCACCATAATCATTATTGCTAATCCTGCATCAATTTTCTTTACAGCGGTTTACACAGAATCTCTTTTTACCTTAGTGACTTTATTCTCTTTCTATTTATTTTTTTCAAATATTGAGAAAGTCGAAGAAAAAGGTTTTCTTGATTATTTCAGAATTCTGAGAGCCCCCATTGGACTTTTAATGATATCAGTTTTCATAAGATCAAATGCCTTATTTTACATTTCTATCCCAGGATATTATATATTGAAAGACTTTATTTCTTGTATTTTTGATCATAAAATCAAAAAAGCATTTATGTTGATTTTCATCGGATTGCTCTCTTTAATTTTGTTAATGGTTCCATATTTTATGGTTGTGTATTATGCAGATTTGATTTATTGTTCTGTAAATTCAGAAGCCAAACCTCCATATTGTTTTGAATCTTTCCAAAATGCCTATGATTATAATCAAAAAAAACATTGGAATGTAGGCTTTTTAGAACAATATAAATTGTCCAGAATCATTTTCATTTATTGGGGTCTGCATACTTTGATCATTGTCGGTCTATTGATCATCGGCTTTTTAAAGGAGAAATGGCTTTCCTTTTGCACTCTTGGATTTTTAGGAGAAAAAAAGGAAAATAAAGAATATTCAGAAAAATGGAATCCATTTATGATTTATACTTTGATTTTGTTCGCAATTTCAGTATTTTTGGCTCATACGCAATCATGCACTCGTTTCTTTTCCTCTTGTCCTTGTTTTTCATGGTATCTTGCCTCTCAAATATTCGGATTTCAGAAGAGCGTAGACTCGAATGAAAAAGAAGAAGAAAAATTAACCATACAAAATAAATGGCTTCTTCTTTATATTATCTATTTCAATGTCGCTGGCCATTGCATGTTCTCAAATTATCTTCCTTGGACTTAAAAGAGCTCAAATAATAATAATAATAAATCATAAAATAAATTTTAACTCATAGATTTAATCAACATATTTTGTTCCCTATTTTTATTTCGACAATTAAAATAATATTCATCTTTTTCAATTTGTATTGGTGAAAATTTGATTTCTCTTTAACCCAGAAAAAATCGTTTTCCGAAAGAAGTTTTCTTTATTTTTCTTATTAATCAAATTTTCCTCATTATTCTTGCAATCTCGGCTTCTTTTGTAATAAACCTTCAAAGTGAAAATTTTTTGACCGCAATGTGGAAAGTGAGGCGAATAAATGGCAAAAAGATGATTATTCCAATTGATTTGATCGAATTTGCTTTGGGTGTTTCGCATTTCTTTAAATTAAAAATTTGTTCAAACGCTTTATGAGGATCATTCACCGAAACTTATTACTTCCTTCTACATAATTCCACCTTATAATTCCAATAATGGATTACTTCAATTCTTGACCATCCATTTAAAAGCTTGTCTTAAGGGTCTTAAATGAAGAGAACAACCAAATTTATATATTTCAGCGTCATTGGATAAATCATGCCCTTGAATTTTATCAAAAACCACTATTTTTAAAGTCGCCTCAGGAAATAATCAATTTTTTCGACCATTGTTGTCAATTTTTTTAATTTCATTCTCCTTTATTTCAATGAATTGTCAAAGAGTTTTTTTCTGTGAAATACTTAAAACAAAAAAAAAGTTCAAATAATTTTTTTTTTTTTCAATTCCTAGAAAAATAAACAACTAATGTTGTGTTTTCCGCAAAAAAAAAAGCTGGCCTTCTCGACAATATTTTCAGAAATCTTCCACTCAGTAGATCCATCAACCGAGACAACTTCCTTCATCGTTTTAAAAATCCCTAAATTTACTCCTGCTATAAAAGATCATTTGAATAATGAAATATTATTCCTTCATTCTCACAGGCTGTCAAACATCATTCAATTAAAAAATTTCCAATTTACCGTAGATGAATGCTTTCTCATACCAGAAAATTCCAAGGATCTTTTGCTCGCGACGTTTATCGCTCAAAAAGGAGTTTTTTATGAGAGTCAAGCTCTATCCCAACTTTCAAACATTATTAAAATTTACGATTTATACAAGAAAGAAAATATGCCCCTCAGAGACTTTTCTTTAGATAATATCTGGGTGGATTCAGGGGAAATCAAAATATTCGATTTGGGAATTTATTACAAATGTGAACTGGGAAAAACCAATCAAAACGAAATGAATTATTGTAAACCCCCCGAGATGTTTTTTGAAGGAAAATATATAGCTGATGTTTCTGAAGTTTGGAGTTTGGGAATGATCTTGTTTTATATGTTGTTTGGTAATTTACCCTGGAGAGGAAAAAGCGAAGTTGGTTTCTTCAACGCTTTAAAGGACATTCCTTTAAAAATCCCTTCACAAAAACAACAATTGAATCCAAAAACAATTCTTTTATTAACCCAAATGCTTAATTTCGATAAAACAAAAAGAATCACTTGGAATGAAGTAAAAAATAATGAAATTTTGAAATCTTTGCAAAAAGATTATTTGGAAAAACATCCTCCTTTGGTTGACTCGCCTGATAAAAAATGGAAATTTAACATTTTCTCATTTTATTGTCAAAATGATTTCATTTTGAAGAATTCATTCACTTTGGAAGAAAATGCCATAGAAACAAAAAAAAACATAAACTATCCTTCGTTGGATGAAAATGTGAAATCTATATCTGAATGCGCAAACGCTCAAAGCAGAATTAGTGGGAATTCCAGGATATTGGAAAACAAGCAAATAAAGACCAAAAATGATGAGAAAAGAATTCTTGAAATCGATGCCTTAATACAAAAGATTATAGATACAGATAAAATGAATTTCAGTCTCAAACAAAACTCACAATATGATAATAAACATCAGACAACATTTTTACCAGGATCTGGAGAAAGCCTTTTTAAACCGAAACTAGTTGAAAATAATTATAAAGGAATACCTATTGAAAGTAATTTTCAAATGAACCCTAATGTTCAAGGCAAAAGCAATTTCAAAGGAAGTCCTGTTGAAAGCAATTTTAAATGGAACCCCCCTGCTGAAAGCAAATTTAAAGGGAGCTTTGTTGAAAGTAAAGGGAACATTGTTGAAAGCAATTTTAAAGGGAATCCCCTTATTGAAAGCAATTTTAAAGGGATCCCTGTTGAAAGCAATTTTAAAGGGAAGGAAAGCAATTATAAAGGAATCCCTACTGAAAGCAATTTTAAAGGGATCCCTACTGAAAGCAATTTTAAAGGGAGTGTATTTTTAGGCAAGTCAGTTTTTAAATCGAAAATAACCGAAACAGATATGGATCAAATTTTCGTGAAAAATCTAAATGCGATCAACAATCAAATTGAAAAATATGATTTGTTCGGGAAGACTATCGGAGATTCTGAACTCGTTTTTCGGAAAATAGTTAATTTGGAATTATGGGGAATTCAACGGTTTTTATTGATGAAGAAACTAATAAAATTTAGACTTGCTTTGAATGAATCGTTGTCTCAGGAAGAAAACCTTCTAAATCTTCCTAATTGGCATGAATTTACCAAAAATGAGAAATTTTTGAATTTAATGAAAAAATTACAAACCGAGAACAACTCACTCTTGAAGGACTTCGAAAAATTGTATCGAAAAACAGTGAAAGGATTAAAAAAATTCCAAATGAATGAGACTAACAAAATTGAGAAGTTTTTAAATCTAGACCTCACGCAAAATTTCGACAGTTTGTTCTTTATTTGTTTATTTTTGCACATCAAAACCATCGGTCCAAAGGTCGAGGTTTCATTAAAATATAATGATTTTGACAAGGCTGTAAAAATGCTAATGCATAAGGCGGAAATTATTGATTGCATTATTATAAATGAATTAGAATTCATGTCCGATATTTCTGAATATTTTGATATTAATGAATTCAACAGGGTTATAAATTCTCTAAATATTGAGACCTTGGAAAATTATGTTGAGAAAAAAGAAAAAGTTTTGGAAATTTGGAAGCCGAAATATATATCATAATTTATTAAAGAACGAAATTTAAAATAGGTTTGAATATATATATGCAAGCATAAATTTGAATTTAAATACAAAAAATTTGAAATTTATTTTGCCTCTTTTTTTTTTCCCTTAAAACAAATTATTAAAGTGTTGTAAAGTCTTTCCAAAATGGCTATGGTTTCTTTTAAAACTTAAATGGTTAAATTTTGTCAATTATTTTTTAGAGAAAACCAATGACAGATTCTTCGAATCATCCTAAACACCATTCACATCTTTCCAAGAAAATTTCCAAAAAGCAATCAAGAAATCAGATAGCAACCGGGATCAATACCCATGAAGAGGCTAAAATGGAAGTTTCTGTTGAAAATTCACAAATAGAAAAAGATTTGCCAGTTAAGAACAATGCCGGAATCATAGATTCTGATAGTGAGAATCAAGATGAAAATCTCGACCTGAATGTTGAGGATGTGAAAAAGTCGAAGATTGTTCTAGAGAAAAACCAAGACAAAATTGCAGAGATCTCTCATTATTTGATTTTGAAGAACGTAAGGATTTTTTGAAAAATGGTTTTTTTAATTATTTGATCTCTAGAAAATCAATGCCAAAAACGCATTTGATATTCCTATGCTAAACGTCAAGGAGATGAGCGCATTCAATAGTATGACTTTATTTTAAAATTCAAAAAACATCATTTTTCAAGAAATTGAGGGAGAATTCTCTTGGAAAAATTTATCTTCGGCCTTGGAAGCCGGAGCCAAAATTTATGGCTTTCGAGTTGATTCAGTTCATTCTGAAACTTACAAAATTTTAGGGGGTCTTAATCGAACTGAATTAGAAGGTAATTCATTATTTTGATTTTTTTAAATTTTTTATTTCAGAAAACAAAGAAAAGGAAGGTGATGGCAACCCCAATTCCAACAATGAAATTAGAGCAGAAGACCTTATTCGAAAGAAGCATGAACCCTCGGATTCTAACACTTTGGAAAGAAATCTGAGTAACATCAACACCCAAAAATATGATCTTGAGTTCGATGTTGATCCGCTCTTTTCAAAGACTTCAGCGAAATTTGATGAAGCTGGTTCAAAGGGTTTGCTCCTCAATAACACCTCAGTAATATTTTAGTTTTTTTCTATTGTTCGTTTATGAATTTTCTTATTTAGATCAATAAGAACCTGGAATTATTATTTGATATTCAAAATCCCAGAAAAAAAGATTTTGTCGAAGAAATTCAAGCGAGTTCAGAGTTGAAGAAAAAATACGCTGAGGTATCTGATATTTTGGTAGAGGATCATTTCGGCAAACAGATTTTTGAGAGGAAACTTTGTCCTGAGATAGCTTCTTTTAATGAGGAAATAAAAAATTCAGAAACTATTTTTAACATGAGCAAATATTTTCCTTCCGGCGAAAAGACTATTTGTGAACAGAAGCCAAATGAAATTGATTTGGCTTTCAAAGATATGAATTTATTCACTGAATCTTTTGCGATTTCTGACGATAACTATTTGAACGATATTGATTTTCCAGATATTTACCAAGACAATCATGTCATTTTAGAGGAGAATTATGACAATGATATGGCTGCTCGTGAGTACAATAATGAAATGTATGAAGAATCTAACACCAATATGAATGGGCAGAACGTATTTCTAAATTTAATAGTTATTAATTTCTGATTTTAAACTTAGAATATTAATTTTGCACACAATGAAGGTGGAATATCAAAACTTGATGAAATTCATTCTGCCGAGAGCAAATTTAATTTGAATTCAATCCAAGAAAAAAATTTCACGATTGGGACAGGAAAGACTTTTTGCAATTTTATTGACATTGCGTAACAATCTTTTTAAAAATTCATAAACTAAATGATTTTTTTAGGAGCACAAAATGGATGGGCCCTGATCAATGGAAAATAAGTACAAAAAAATATAAATTTTTATTAATTTCAACGTCTATTCCCAAGAAATTATTTACTCTAAGCAAAAAGAGGTTGCAAAGGAAAATGATCCAGCAGCGAAGGAAAAAACGAAAAAAAATGCCAACCCCAATGCTATTGATTTTAATTTATCGACTAAAGTAATGTTTTTTTTTGGAAAAAAAAAAAATTCAATCAATAATAGGAAAGCTTATTTGATATACTTGGCAATAATAGCAAGAAAGGGCATGCAACTAATACGATTGGAAAATCTCAAGATAATCTTCCAATCAAACATTTATTTTTATTGCCCTTGGATTATCATATTGATATAAATCGTCTTGGAAGAACATTTTTAAGGGATCCATCTTTAAATATGTCTGCTCTTCACGAGGAGCAGGAAGGGCTTCAGAGTCAGTTCAATTATATTGAAAGAATGGAAATCGAAGAAAATGTTGACGATGACGTTGTCATTATAGAAGCCGATGAAAAAAATGGAAAGGTAATTAATTTAAATATTAAATTATATTACATTATCATCCAATAACTTAATAAAGGGAAAAAGAGTGACACATAAAGGTCAAATTCCCATCAAGGAATTGAAAGAAAAGATATGGAATAAACTGCAAACTTTAAAAAAGTTTGAATTGAAAGTAATTGCTCTATTTTATTTCGGATTCCATAATTATAATAAAGGAAGAAGATGATCATGAAAGAATGGTCAATGAAAATAAAATTGAATATGAAGAAGAAGATAATACTCAACAAAAACAGAAACATGGTTATACTTTTGGGTCGATAATTCAAATGCTTCCGGACATTGTTGGCGAAACCAATTCACGAAAGGTCTCAATTCAAACCTGCTTTGTAACAATGTTGCATCTGGCGAATGAAAAGATCTTAAGGTTCTCTGAAATGAAAGAAGAACAAACTGATTTCTTCATTGAGAAAGAGAAGATTAATGTTTAATAATTAATTTAAATGAGGATGATCAAGTTTAAACTTAAAATTATCATAAAATTTATTTTATTTCATTTCTTTTTTCATAACACTTTCGGGTTTAACTCATATTGAAATTCTTTGATGTTTATTAATCCTGTTTTGTTTCTATCGAAAGTCTCCATCAAATTTTCGATATCCTCTTTACTTGGATAAAAATAATATTTTTCAAAAAACTTCAATAAAGCCTCTTGGTTTATCGCCTTCCCTTTCACAAGCCCTGCAATGAATTCAAAAACCTTTGAAATGTTGACTCTCTTTTGATTTAAATCTTTTCTTATCAATTCGCAAGAATAATGGCAATTCAAAAGCATTTTCAAAAGATGGGAAATGCATTTATTTGTCTCCGGAGTCATTTTCTGAACAGAATTAAAAATTAAAATAAGATATAATTTTCAAAAATATAAAATTTTTTTCAATGTTTCAATACTTCTATTCGTTCTTCTTTTGCCAAAACTGACGATTTATTAATTTCCGAGGAAGGAATTATAAGTTGAGAAAATTCTTTGTAGCTTTGAAAACAAAAAATCTTAACATTTTTTTCAATCTTTACTCTAATTTCTTGTCCCCGTCACGACTATAACGATTGATGATAAGCATGATATCAGGGTCATCTGCTTTTACTCCGAATTTTTTCAACCCATTTTTGAACTCAGTGAAAACTATTTGTCCGGTCTCATTATCATCAAATTCTTTGATCAATCTGATCAGTTTGAAATCTGGTCTTCTACAAACTGTTTCTTTGCTTTGTTGTACACTCCTATCGAAAAAAATGTATTCTTTTAAGGCATCTGCAATTTCATCGTAATCTTTATCCAAATGAACTTTTTTGGGTTCTTCAATTCTACTTCCCTTCAGCGGAATCGTCGGCTGAAAGCTGAAATCTCTAACTGGAAAATTTATAGATGCTGGCATATGAAGAAAATCATCATTATTAAATTTTGATGTGAATCTCGTGGGGAAATTGATGTTGGGCTCTTCTACAAAAAATTTCGGAGATGAATTTAGAAAGCTTGGTGGCATCTCTCTGATGGCAAAATCAATTTTCGGCTTAATCTTCGAAGAATATGGCATCAAATCTTCATAATCTCTGCTTATCACAGGTTTCAATAAAAAGTCATCACGAATGCCATAGGGATTTTGGAGGATAGGCTTTTGAATATAATCATCTCTTAGTGGGAGAGTTGACGAAAGGGGTGGTTCCATGAATCTTTGATAATTTTTTTCGAAGGGAATTGTCATCTCAGGGATTTTTGTATTTGGATAAAAATCAGGAGGAGTTATGAATCTTTCATTCATGGGGTTAAGAAACGGCCCTTCTCTTGGTAAAGGTTGGTTTAAAGGTTTTCTATATTCATTATTGAAGAATGGTTGATATTGAGGGGATGAAGGATGCTGTTCCTGAAATCTTGGATTTATAATGAGACCTTCATTTCCTAATGGAAAATCCCTCCTAACTGGAGGAAATTGGCTATTTTGCATGGTCGGTGATAATGGCCTATCAAAAATTCGTTTTTTGGGATTTTCAATATAGCCAGGAGGAGAAGTTGCTCTTTTTTTGATAGTATGATTTAAAAATGGAGGGTTTTGATTTATTGGTAGTCTTCTTATTTCATTTGGGGACCCTTCCCTAAAATTACCATTTTTTAGAAAATTAGGTGGTGGAATTTGATTATAAAAATCATTTCGGTTCGGTTGGTAGTATTGAAAATCAGG
>Ga0302186_10001384_pt1 | contig 20164 bp, 11 predicted proteins | sample II_Bog_E1_2_FD_198782 | JGI IMG/M metagenome (GOLD analysis project Ga0302186, IMG submission 198782) | Peat permafrost microbial communities from Stordalen Mire near Abisko, Sweden - II_Bog_E1_1 | ecosystem: Environmental > Terrestrial > Soil > Wetlands > Peat | place: Sweden: Abisko...
CCCAACCCCAACCCCAACCCCAACCCCAACCCCAACCCCAACCCCATCTAATATTTATCAAGACCTATATAAAAAATAATATCTTGGCAAAATATTTATTCATCATCATTATATGTCTTTTTTCATCAAATTAAACTTTTGCTTGCAAAACTATATTCTGAATGATTTTTCTCCTTTTTAATTCTTTTTATTATTTACTCGATTATGTGGACCTCTTAATAATAAAAGCCGCTGAAGTATCTTTTTTTATATATAAAAGATATAAATGTCGTTGATATATCAAGCTCATATTTCCAATAGTAAGCTTATTCATGGACAACTGTAGTTCTTCTCTAAGATAAAGTAAAATCCGGTAATGAATGGTGCTCAGAAAAGCAATCTTGATTTCTATGAACTTTAAAAGAAAGGAATGGGGATCATCTCCATCAAACAAAATTACAAAAGCCTCTTCTATGATCCCTCTAAGAAATTAGAATTGCCTATTAGAGGAATAAAGTTTAAGTTTTATGACTCCAAAAAAGACAGATGGATCCTAAAGATATCATTGACAAATGATAGTGTTACTTTAGATATTCCAGGTGATGAACAAAAAGGTCTGCATAAAACTACTCCAGTGAAAAGACCTTTGTTCCCTACTCAGGATAATGCTCCTTTTATGTTACAAAAAAAAATATGGATTCAACTCAACAAGCTGATTAACATCATAAATATCTCAACAGGAGATATTACTGGATTAGAAGAGGAGGTTTTGATGTACCATTAATTTGAAGAGATTAATGAAAAAAAAGATACTTGGAAAAAAGAGGCTGTTGTATTTTAAATGCCAAATTACAGATCAGATGACGTGCCTAAACCAGAAATTATTGCCAATATTTTATCAAACGTTAAATATTTTACTTTTGAAATAAGTGTGTGTGAAAAGGGGAAATGCTAAACCAAGCAAAGAATTGATGACTATCTCGTGATTAAACTCTTTAATGCAGGGAAAATATTTGAACCATCTTTATAAAAAAATCCCTCTTTATTGAAAGCTGATGTTGCAAATTTGGAGGCTTTGCCAAAGCCCTTAAAAATATTGTATAATTATCTTGAAAGATTAAACCTTACAAATTTACCAGACTATGATGAAAAAGCAGGTGAATATCAGCAAAAAAAGGGTTATGCGGGTTGGAAGGATTTTCAATTTGCTGCTCAGCACAGTTTAACCACTCCCTATGGATATACTTTTGATGGAAAACCAATTGGAATTTTAAATCATCTCTACAGAATGAAATTACAAAAAAATTATCAGGCATTAAACATTAATGCTGAATTAGGGCAGACTTTTCAAACTAAGGAAGATATTCTTAAGCACATTTTTACCAACCGTGGTGGCTATATAAGACTATAACTCCTTCCACATGAGGGACTTGGACCCGGAAGTATGGCAGTACTGGAAATTTGGCCTCCCTATCACTGTTCATCAATTCATAATCATGGTTAAGCCTATGGATTGATTAAAGTTCTTTCTGGTGCTATTCGAGTATAAAATTTTTCATAATTATCTTTTGAAGCCCTTGAAAAAGAACCTTACCAACAAAATGATTACATTCAAGATCAATTTACTTGACTTTCAGAAGAATCTTTTGGTATTCATAGGCTTATCAATGTTCATCCAGAAATTTGTATCACTCTGCAGGCATACTATCACAATTAAAATACAACTTAATACTTCTCAGTTATCAAATAAATAGATAACAAAAAGGTTTATATTGAATACTATCCTCAGAATGATTGGAAAAATTATTTAAATTTAGCAAAGGAATAAATTGATCTAAGGTCTTCCTACAGGAAGGAAGATATTTAATTTATAAAAAATGTAATAAAAGCTTACAAATTGGAAGAGTTCAATCAAATAAACTCAGAATTTTACAATTTAGTCACCATTCTAAAGGATGAATATGAATATGTGAAAAACTTTACCCTAACTTTATCTAAAGATCAATATCTGCCAAAAACAGAAGCACCAAATGTTATTTATTGGGTTGATGATACCCCTCTGCGTAATAAAAACCTTATTAATTAATTTGTTAATAAACGCATTGAAGTAATTACTATAACAAGCACTAATGATGTGATCAAACTATTTGATAAATCCTTAAAGGAGATAAAATAGCTGAATAAAAAAATAATTTTTATCAGTAATATGACAAGAATGGAGAAAACAGGGTCAAATGGATATGCTGGAGTCGAGCTATTTTAAGCCATCATAAATAAGGCGACATTGAACTGTAAATGTATCATGTACACGTTTGATCTCTTAAGAGCAAAGGATAAACTAAAAGCAACAACATTTTTTCATGTTTAGATTGTGAATAAATAATAAAATTTAAAGGAGGAAATCTACAAAGAATTTAATATCAAAAACTGATATCTAACATCCACAAATATTTATTATCGTTATCAAGAATGAATAATATCATATAAAATTAAATTTATCAATCCTTATTCATTTCCTTTCTTTTTTTAGAGTGAGATAAAAATTTCCCTTTCAAGGAAATTTTAAAGTAATTCGCTTTTTATTTCTTAAATGGGTTTCGAAAGTCTTTCCTAATGCCAAATTTTTACCGTTGTCATTAGTTAAGACATAGAAAACATAAAAAGTAATATGATGAGGTGGTCTATTGGTTTAGCATATTCTATTGGATTCATCTCATGAATAATTATTTTTCAATCATAAATTCGAAATGAATTACTCTATTGTGATTCAATTCAAAGTAGTGAGTGCCTAAGTTATTAAAAATACAATTGTTAATGAGTAAGTTGATTGATTCACTTCTTAATTTATTTTTTCAATTCTAAGGTAAGCTATTATTTAAATGATAACTCCCGCCATAATATAATTATAAAGAACAAGCAGCATCGGAGATATAAAAGGGAAGCATATATGTCAAATATGAAATATTCACTTTACAAACGATAGGGTTTGTTACTTTCATGCTGCTCTGTGAATACTGATCAATGGAGATATGAAGATCAATATCTAAATGATCTCCAGCAAGTGTTTATTTTCAATAAAGTACTCTCCTCTGCATAATTTTCATGATTAAGCATCTGAAATGCCAAAAACAAAAGAAGTTGAGTTGGATGAGGAGGAGGAGGAGGATGAGGGGCATAATTATAAACCAAAATGATTTTAACATAACGACTTCATATCTTCAATTTCTCTGATAAATTAGATAAGGAATCAGCCAATTCAGGCGGACAAATCATTTATTCTCAAGTTGTTTTAATCGTAACAATTAAGCAATAAAAAAATTACACTAAAATGAATCCTATATAAATCACAAATTTTCGAAGAAAGGAAGTGGTTTTATGCAATTATAGCCAGAATAGTGACTATCAATGAGTTTTTTCTCCAAATTGTATAGAAATTTTGAAGAAATTACTTCTTTCAGATCATGAACTTCATCATGTTCATAGAAGTAAAGTTCTTTTTAAATTGGTAATTAGTTTTCCAAACAAGTATATTTTTGCTGTCTGTGATTCTTTGCGAGTAGTTTATAATCAGTTTCAGCGAAAGAAAATGCTTAGACGTTTATCTCCATCAGGTTGTACCGTCTAAAAATATAATTATATAAAATTTCGAGGATGTAGGAATATAAGTAGATAGTCATATATGTGAAACCTCACTATACCATATTATGACCAATTATCACGATTGAATTCGATGATCCTCCAAGCCAATTAAATTAGTCTTCTTTTCATCGATACCGTGTCTTCCAGAGAGTTTTAAAATTTTGACATCAGCTCACTAAAATTTATAAAGTTATGAAGCATAAAAGCGATCTGCCAGCCGTCATATGATTGATAAAACAATCGTCTGAAATAGCCGCAACTCAAAATATTCGTGCATCTTAAAACATGTAAAATAAAGGAATGATTTAGTATGAATTAAATAACTTTTTTTCTTGATTCTTTTTCCGAAATTGGATTAGCACTCCACCAACTAAGGCATAAAAATCGTTTAAGCCCAACCATTTTGAGGAATAATAACTAAAATATAAAATATTTGCACATAAATCAAATAAAGATCATGGATTGTTTCGCAAAGGAATTGTATAGCAACAGGAATAGTGGATTTCGATGGGTTGGTTCCATAAATTGGCTGAAAAATTTTAATATATTTTTTTGTATCTCTGAAGATTTTCGTTAGGTTGATTGAACCAAAGCTTCTTTTCAATCAACACTTATTGTTTCTGAGGAGAATCCTTAAATAACAAGAAAGGGTTTTGTATTTGATTCTACATTTTTTGCAGATGGTCTCGTAGCTTGAATATAAATTAATTATACGGAGATATAGGGATATATTTATATGGGAATATGTGTATATGATTATATAAAGGTAAAACTTTTCGCTAAAAATTGCAAATACGTTTCTTCATCTTTTGTTTTCAATCTAAATGTCATAGTTTTTACCAGCAGCAACTATAATTTCAACTGTGCTTCAAATTGGCAATTTATGCTAATAATGCCATTTTAAAATCAAAGACCCCCCGAGCAAGATGAAACCAATAAAAAATGGAATACAAAGAAAAAATATTATTTTATGTAAAATACGCAATTCAGTGATTAGAATGTCTTTGAGATTATGCATGCTTATGAACCAATCCATCAGCATTGAGGAAATCAAATCTATTTTTAAGATCTATTTTTCCATCAATAAAGTATTTTCAAAGGCATCAAGCCATACACTCTCAAACTTAATTTATATGTAAAATTGCAGTCGAAAAGAAGGGTGAATACCTATTTCCATTCCTTCATAATTATGAGGATACTGACTGCATCTAAAAACCTTTTATGAAGCAAAATCAACTTGATTGCTAAAAAATCTCAATTTTATTAATTTGATTATTTGGAGGTTGCTTTCATAGCATCAAAATCATGAATAGTACTCCAATCTTTCTAAATAAATATATTGCTTTCATTTTTTCGAGAATGAGGAGAGTTGATCCAGACAAGTAATACCATAATCAAATAGATCCATAATCATTCGCATAGCTTGATCATTTCCTCAATTTGCTTTAAAGCTGATATTGATTCAAAATCCTTGGCGTCAAATATTCCGAGCAATTGTCTCAAAAAAACAGCTGATTTTTCATATCCAAGTTCTCTCCAAAGTTTGCAAAAACCTGCTTGCTGATAGCAATGAGGATGAGTTTCGAAAGCATAGTTTCTCAACTAATGGCAGGACATTGAAAATCCATCTGCGAGGGTCTCATTTAATTTTTATTTTAGGCAAACTGTAGTTTTTTAGATCCACTCTCTCGACTAAGGATATGTTTTGAGTTGCCCAAATTCGTTGCAATACTTAAAGCCGTATCCGACTGGATATCCAGACTTTCCACATTGAAATTTTTGTTAAAGACAGTTTAAGTACCAGCCACAAGTCTGGCTTTCGATCCAAGCATTGGAGCAAGCCTCGGGGAGACTGCTGCTAGCAATCATAAAAATCAAGGAAAAGAGAAGAATGGCAGAGTTTGTTTTATAACTTATCATTTAAAATAACTTCAATATAAGCTTCAAATATATCTCTGAACCTTAGAGTTATGTTTTTCTTCAATTAAAAAATATAAATAATAATTGCATTCAAGAAAATGAATTGGATATTTTCTTAAGATAATCGCCGATTTTTAGCCCTGAATATTTTATTATCACTAGATCAAGTTCGATCTTAGGATTAGAATAAGGGAATGAAATTAAGGATAAAAGTAAATAGGAAGTTTTTTTTTACGCTAGTAGTAATGATGGATGAAACCATTTTCGTTCTTTTAAACTTTGAATATTAGAATTATTTTATATTATGAATCTTGTTAGAATATAAACTTCCTCATTGACATTAAAAGAAGTAAAAATAAAGACTGATGCTGTAAATCACAGCTATAAATATAAAATTATTAATTTACTCATTATTTCAAAAAATAATTTTAACTGCTTAAATTTATTAGTTTGTTAATTTAATTTAATTATTGTTAGATATGAATATTAAAGATTTCAAAGATCGAGCAACTCTATCCAGAAGATAACTATAAATTTAAAATATCAATACAACTCAAAGGGTCCCACAACAAAATGGCAACATTAAGGCCAACAGCAAAAATAATCGTCTGATGAATATACTTGCTGATGTAATGAGAACTATTTTGTATTAACAAGGAAATAATGAGTCAGAAGCCATAGAAAATGATGAAGACGACTAAAATATAGATTTTACAGACTTGAAGGAATAGGTCATTACCAAAAATGCTAAAAATAAACTAATGCAGATCATTGTGATTTCAAATAAAAATAATGTTGAAAAATCTAAATATGGGGAAAAATATAAACAACAATTGGATTCAAGAGATCAAATGTTAACTCATTAATTTTAATTCATCCTGGAAATATCATCATCTGAGATGGTTGAGGGAAAGACTTCTTTTATGAAAACAGAGGCCTATTAAACTCTTTGTAAAAATATATAAGAATATCTGGTGGATGTTGTTGAAAATGTTGCTTCTGTTAGTTTTAATTTATTAATTAATGAAAAATTAAAAGAAAATTAAAGTAAGGACTATGCTTCTAAAAACATCCTACTGAATGTTCGCTCTCTCTTTAGGGAAATCATGGAAACTCTTACCAAACAAAATATTATTGATTAAAAATAGCATTAAAAGTTAAGATTAGCTCTGTGTTAATTAGTGGATGAAACTCTCAATTAATCCCTAACTAACCTTTCTTCTTATTATCCACAAGCTCCACCCACCGGAGGCACAGCAAGAATGAGAGAAGCTTTACTTTCTATCGACAGAAACAATGACTAATAACTTGACTTCCTTTTTACTCAAAGAAAATATTTCGAATTAACAAAGCAAGACAGTGGAGACTATACTGAATATATTATGAGAGTTGTGAACAGAGTTATTTAAGTTACAAGTGAGATCGATTCCAAAGATTCCCTTCAGCAAACTTTATTTGAAAAATTTGTAGCCTTCAGTGAACATTTGTTTTGGACTACTCAATAAGATTCATATGACAGAATTATTCAGAAAATAGGCAAGAATGATGCAGTTGATGAAATAGACAATAAAGTATAGTAGAATTTTAGTGCTGATGGATAATCTTAGATAAAGACAATTACTCAGGAACAGGAAATTTAATAATTTGATTACCAGTAAGTTCCTGAGACAAATAATATATGCAGTTTTTTTGGAAATTTTCTAAATCAAAACAGAAAATAATTAATTCCTGGAGATGATAATGATAAAAAAAAGATTTTAAACTATCTTCGTAAACCTGTTTTTGCATAAGCTTCCAAAGACTCTTTGCCTCCCTTGATTCCGTAAGAAAAGAGATAAAAGATGATCTAAGAAATGAAGAAAAGACATGATTTTCAAATTGGGCAAAAAATTCCAGGCAGTGTGAAATCTTTCAGTAAAAAAGATTTGATGGATAAAAAATTTTCATCCAAAAGCTCAGCAGTACTAAGAATACTAACTAAATGGGCATAAAATCTGGAAAATATTTTTGACAACCCCTAATCTTTCACAACAAACAGAATATATCCTTTTAAAACTTTAAATCACCAAATGATCTATCCAAAAAAATAGATTAAGGAATTTTTATTCAAACAACTAGTCGAACAAAAAGGTACTAAACAGAGGATTAAATAAAAATTGATTAATAAGAACAAATAATTACAGAGTACATTTTTGGCTCAAGACAGCAATGAAAATCTATCGATGTTTATCAAAAGATACACCTAAACAAGAGTAATTGCCTCTAAAATGAATGCTTTGCTCATTCAATTTATGAAGAACTATGTTTCTTAGTTGATAAATCTTTTGATGGAGGCTGGGAAAGTGTCTCTTTAAAAACAATATGATATTAACCTTGTGGTATTCAAAATCGGAGATTTGATGCGATCTAAAATTTATTGTAATTAAACATCATTCATTCGCTTACTAAAAACTCTGTATATATTAGAAGAAAGTAATGCGATAAAAAATTAATAGCCGTTGTTTAAATTAGTGAGAATAAAAAACAAACTAGACTCAAAGGACAATAATATTCTTATTAACTATTTGTTTATGGGGAAGATACAATGCGAATTACAAATGTCAGTACAGAAGATGGCTGGAAAAGAACTTAATTATTATAGTTTTTCTCATTTTTTATATGAATTGACTAGAGGTAAATTTGGAGTCTTAGCTGAGTGTGCAACTATTATATCTTAGAATGATCCAATAATATCATCTTCTTCATTTTCTTCATCTGATTCATATTATTAGCCAAAAAAGAAAGCTGGCAATATATCAAAGAAAAAAATAAAACAAGAAACATTTTTTAAATAGCCTTAGATATAAGGAATCGCTGAAGTTGTTCAAAAAGATTAAGATGAAGGTATTAAATAGATTCCAAAAGAGGACAAGAGAATCAACAAAATGTTTGTTTGCAAGGAATGTCAAAATTTAAAATTTGATTAAAACCCAGATTTACTAAAAAGAAACCATAAGCAACAATAAACATGTAATCAGTGCCTAATACAAATTCCTCTCGGATAAAAAAATTAAATATAGAAATAAAAATAATGGCCATAGTATTAGCAGTAAAACCAGTATTTAGCTGAGAAAAGGTTAAAAGATGATAAATGGAAAGGCATAATTAAACATTTGAAGGAGGGTTAAATTTCAAAATTGATAAGTTATCAACAAATAAGCGACCTCGAAAAATATAATAGTCAAGTAGTTTGGCTTATCTTTTCAATAAATCATAAGAAAAATGAATGGTAATTTAGTATATTTAATAAACATGATTGTTAAGGCACTTATTATATCTCTCCAATCACAAAAGATATGTGGTAAAAATATAGAGTAAAGGAGGACAATATTTAATATGAGGATGTGACTTTCAAAATACAAAAAAAGAATTATTACTTTCCAGAATTTACTTATATCATTCCAGCAAAAGAATCTTCAATTAATAGATGTCCCTAAATTTTCAAACAAATGAAATTCTTAAATTTTTAAATCATTTAATAGCAGTTGAGTTAATTAGATGGCAAATGCCAATAAAAAATTTCAAAAAAAAATATTTTAAAAACTTTAGAAAATAAAAATCCTTCTCTTTAATTTTATTCTGATCAAGTTAAATTCGAAAAGATGAATAAACTTGTTTATAAAAAGATGAAAGGGTCCATTTATAGCAAAAACAGGATTAAAGATAGCCTTAGAAATATCTAATTTATCTTTGCTGAGTCTATTGGCTCATCAATTTTGGCTCCTTGGATTAAAATGTGCCAGAAAACGCAAATTCTTAATTTGAGTGGTAATAATATTAAAAACATACAATCTCTAGAAAGTATGGTTGAAATTCGGGAACTTATATTGGAAAAAAATTCAATTAAAGAAATTGATTGGAAAAAATTAATCAATCTAGAAAAATTGAATTTGGGTTAGAATGGTCTCTAGAGTTTTTCGATGGAAAATCTACCAGAAAGTATTTCAGAGATTGATCTCAGCTACAACGAATTACAAACTTTTAATTTCTAATATAGACCTTCTCGTTTGAAGAAAATAGAGATTTAGAGCAATCATTTGAAAACAGCAAATCTTAAAAGAAATTGTGAATCTCTATAATATTTGAATATCTCTTTTAATTAGTTAAATACATTCGAATACTAAAATCTCTCAAGTATCAGAACTCTCTTTCTGAATGAAAACGAACTTTCTTCTTTCTAATTTGAAAAATTGCTCTCTCTACGCGAATTATATGTGAGTAAGAACAAAATTTCTTCTTTTAAATGTGAAAATATGCCATATCTACAAGAGTTTTATATAGATAGAAACAAACTTCTTTTAGATATTTCTATAAAAAATTGCCCAAATCTTAGACTTTTTTATCTAGATTAAACGAGTCTGCCTAAATTGTAGCTTATTGATTTCCCGGCTCTGGCTCAGTTATTCATTGGCCATAATATTTAACTAAAATGGCTATAATTAAAATAATTGCCTTCCCTTAACTATATTGATATGTAACTTTTGAGTCCATTCTCTTTGAGCCATATTCAAATATAAAACTGTAATTAGGTTGTTTAAATTAATTGTAGCACTGAAATGAACACCTTTTTAAAATCCCAAAAAAATCCCATTCGTTGATTACGACGATTTTTGGGAAGAATAATGATAACTTTCACAAATTAAATTTACTCTTCTCAATATTAATTTCCTTTAATATATTGAAATAATTGATGTAAAATGAATTTAAAAGATCTTTATCAAAACTAGAATCTTCTCTTTTTTAATTATTATCGATGGCTTTTAATCTTCTTTTATATTTTTACGTCTAAATTACTAACATAGAGTTGAATGCAATATTGTGTAAAATTTCTTTGTTGGTTTATATTATTTTGTATGTTGATTTATAGAAATATTAAAATTGTATTAAAATTACAAGTTATTTTCATTATTTTCAAGAAAGAAGAGCGAATCTTGCAAAGGCATCTTTAAATCTATTTTAAATTTGTGCCAATATTTATTAAGATAATAATATTAGCACATCTAAGTATTTGCTGAAATATTTATTAAACATCAATATAAATAGAAAGATACATTTTAAGATCGCCATTCATTCAATAAACTTTAACTATTTATATTCAAAAACAGCTTTTGATCTATTTTATAGCATTTTTTTTAGTAATTTTACATAATTTTATTGATATCATATGTCTTCGCGCATAAGGATAGTCAGAAACGTCGAGCCTAAACCAATTAAAGTGGAGTTACAACATGCATTTTCAAGAAAATCCAATGGAGAAACATCGAAATCAAAAATAACCAACTCGAACGATGCCTACTTAATTCATCTGCTTGTAGATGCGATGAAAAATATCTTGAATAATCGGGAAAATGACTATACAGATCATATCAATGGAGATAATTACTCACATTAGCATTTTTAAATTGAAAACAAGTCATTAATTCGTGAAAATTAATGTGAAAATTAAGGATTGTTTACAACAATTATGATCTCAAACTAAAAGAGCATTGAACAATCTAAATTCGGTGAAAAGTTTTCAAACAGTCTTGATTCCAGAGACAAAATGCTAGTTCATCCTTTTAAATTCCATTTTAAAGTCCTCTCTCCAGAAAATTATTCTAATTCCCATTAAACATCATTTATGTTTGAGAAAACCATCAATGAAAAAAATTAAGAATCTTATTAAGAAAGTTAAAGTTATAAGCATTTGTGCAATAGTATTCAGGAATATATTGTTGATGTTGTAGAGAATGTGCTTTCAATAAGCTTTAATCTTCTGTCTGAAGGAAAACTCAAAGAAAATTAATGCAAGGACTATGCTTCTAAGAATATTTTAATCAATATTCGCTCAATTTTCAAGGAAGTCATGAAAACTTTAACAAAGGAAAAGCTTATTGATGAACATTAAAAGGAAAAATTGAGATATTCTCTATGTGAATTGATAAACAGTACTCTCAAATCATCTATTAGTAATATTATTGCCTATTATCCACAATCTCCTCCAACTGGTGGTACGCCTCTCATGAAAAAAACTCTTCTTTCTATTGATAGAAATGATAACTAAGAACTGGACTTTCTTTATACTCAAAACCTTAGATTAATCGAATAGGAAAGCGGTAACTATACATAATTTATAATGAGAGTTGTGAACAGAGCCACTCTCGTGGCAAATGAGTCAGATAAAGATGATCCTTCTTAAATAACATTATTTCACAAATTCGTAGCTTTCAGCGAAAACTTATTCTGGATGACTCAATAAAATTAATATGATGAAATAATTCAAAATTTGGAGTAGTAAACCTCTGTCGCAAATAATTCAAATCTTTAAAGTAAACCTTAGGATATCAACGAATAAAATCATTAAAAAAGCATTAAAATATCAAGATAAAACTAACAAATAGCTCAGAAGCAAAAACTTGCCATTTAATAGTATATGAGAAAACCAGTTTTTCCATAATTTGAAAATGCAATGTTGTATAACGAGATTAAAAAGAATCAAAATAAAAGATAAAATAAATTAAAAAAGGTTGAAAAGGCTGAAAAGGTTGAAAAGGATAACATTAGGAATAGTGGTTAAGGAATAAATGAAGGTAAAAAAAAATAAAAAATCGAAAAGATGAAAGAAAAGCATGATTTTTTAATTGGACAAAAAATCCCAAGTCATGTTAAAACTTTTAGTCAAAAAGATTTAATGAATAAAAACTTCTCATCTAAGAACTCAGCTGTGTTGAGAATGTTAACAAAATGGGCTGAAAATCTATAGAGTACTTTTGATAATGCCTAAACTTATACAAAAAATCGAATTTATCCCTTTAAGACGATGAGCCATTAAATAACTTATTTACCAGAGAAGTTTAGAGAGCAACTCTTCAAACAGATTTTGATTAGAAAGAAGGAAAAATAAAAATATAATAAAAAGTTGATTACGTAAAACAAAGAATTCCAAAGTGCCTTTTTGGCCAAAGATACTCATCAAAATTTATCAAAATTTATTAAAAGATACACTTAAACACGAGTAATTGCTTCTAAGATGAGCGCCTTGCTCGCTCAGGTTATGAAAGAGTATGTTTCTTTTTTAATTAATCTCTTGGTGGAGGCTGGCAAACTTCGAATCGAGAATGAGTCATATGATATTAACTTAATCACTTTCAAAATTGGAGATTTGATGAGATCGAAGATATATTGTAATGAAGAAAGTTTTGTTTGCCTGCTAAAAACACTCTACATTTTAGATGAAACTAATGGCAAGAGAAATAAAAAATCAGATGAAATCCAAAGTACAAAAATAGAGAAATCATAGAAATAGAATTAACTAAAAATTAAAAAAAAGGATGAAATCAATATAAATGAGGATGAAGATAAGAAGTCAAATTAAAAGCCGAATAAAGCAAATGACAAAGTAAATAAAAAGCCACTTTTTTAATTAGTTAGAATAAAAAATAAATTAGATACCAAGGATAACAACATTCTTATCAACTATCTGTTCATGGGCAAGGTACAGTGTGAATTGCAGATGTCTGTGCAAAGAATGGCGACCAAGGAACAAAACTATAATAATTTCAACCATTTTTTATATGAACTCATCAGAGGAAAGTTTGGAGTCTTAGCTTAGTGTGCAACCATTATATCTCAGCAAGATCCTATCATATCAGCATCCGCCTCTGATCATTACTATCAACCAAAAAACTTCCAGAAAAAATAAGTTCATTTAAAAAAGAAAATGTAGAAAAATAAAAAATAAAATATCGAAAAATAAAAAATCGAAAATATTAAATAGCGTTCTAAAAAAGAAAAGGAGAAGAATTAAATATTTATTTGCAAGCAATGTGAGAATTTAAAATTCGGGGAAAACATCAATTTACTTAAAAGAAAATAAAAATAATAATCAATATGTAATGATTGTCTCATACAAAATTCAATGAAATTGAAAAAGAGAAAATTTTCAAATTAATAAGAGAAACAATCTCATTAATAAAAATAGCATCCGGCTGAAAAGAAGTTGAAAGACACTAATATGGGTGATTGGCTTGTTGAAAGTCTAAAGAATGGATAGATCACCAAATTGATAAATTACGCATAATTATAAGGACAAAAACTTAGCGTTATCTTTTCATTAAACCAAACGATAAATGACTTGTAGTATAGTATTTATAGCAAACAATAATCTTAAGAGATATGCTTTTTGTCTCCTATCACAAAAGATCTGTGGTTGAATGATTAAATTAAGGAAGATAAAATTCATTATGAAGACATCACTGCAAAAATTAAAGATGGAAAAATGGTTCCATAATATACTTACATAGCTTCTTTCACTTAAAAAAAATCTTGTGTTAATTCTCTATAAAAAATTCAATTTTTATAAATTGATACTATTGAGGACAAGTTGATAGAACTGGATGAAAAATGTCAGTAAAAGATTTTGCGAGATTGTATTTCTAACCTTTTAAAAAATAAAAACCAGTCTCTTTAGTTTAGTTCTAACAATAAAAAGTTAGCATAAATGGAAAAATATTGCAATTCTAACGTAACATGGGTTAATGAGAGTCTCAGTTATATAAAATTTATTTGTGCTGTATCAATGAAAAATTAGGGTGATTAATAAGCCTAATAGCTTAAGGACGAAAGTAATACTTAAATTAATAGTATTGATTGGAAAAAATATTAAAATTTATAAAGATTAAATATCTCATAGAACAATATCAAGTAATTTTAGGTAACAAAATTACCTTCAAGCCTGTTATAAATTGATCTCAGTCATAATCAATTGTAATAGCTCGAATTTAAAGATTTTCCACCCGAGATGAAAAAGATATAATTAAAAAACAACTAATTTAAAACAATTACCATTCAAGATATTGAATCAATTTAGTACTTAAATTTATCCGATAATAAGTTGAATAAAATTAGATGTGCAAATCTACCCGCTCTCAAATTTCTTTATTTGAAAAATAACAGCCTTAGTGAAAATGAAAATAATAATCGAGCACCTAAATAACTATTACCTTTTTAAAATTTGAATTCTATTAAAATTCTCAATTTGAGCCAGAACAAATTTACAACGTTTGATTTCGGAAGTATGGGTTCTACTATTGAAAAATTGGATTTATCGTAAAACAGTCTTAATTAAATTTAATGCTCAAGTTAATGTTAAAAACTTGAAGTTCTTGAATTAAAAAAAAATAACCTTACCGAGTTTGAACTTTTTAGTGTAATGGATAAGCTCAAGTCATTAAATTTATCCTAAAATAATTTGAATGAGTTTGAATGTATAAGTCATCAAAACCTCAGAATTCTTGAATTAAAAAGGAATAGTTTGACCTCTTTCACACTTTAGGATATGAGTTCTCTCGAGTAATTAGATCTATCGTATAACAAATTATAGAAATAACAAAATTTGAAACTTTAAAAACTGACTCTTCTCAAAATTCTTACTTTGAAGAATAACAGTCTTAAGTCGATTAAATTGTAACATATTTCTTCGCTTCAACATTTGGATTTATCGTCAAATAAATTAGAAAGCTCTGATTCACTCCAGCTGATTAAACTCACTGCCCTTAAAATCCTCAGTTTAAAGCAAAATAATTTAACTCTTTTTAAGTTGGAGAGTATGCCCTCACTCTAATAATTGGATTTGTCTGGAAATAAACTGGAAAACTCTGAATCCATTAAACTCAGTAAGCTCTCAGCCCTCAAAATTCTAAATTTAAAAAATAACAAGCTTATTTCCTTTAGTCTTTCAGAGATCTCTTCCCTTTAGTAGTTAGAATTATCTCAAAACTTGCTAACAAAACTAAGTTTATCAAAATTTCCAGCACTTAAAATTTTAAAAGTAAAAAAGAATTAGTTAAATTAAATCGAACTTTCTGATTTTTCCAATCTCTAAGAGTTGGACTTATCAGTAAATCATTTATAAAGCTCAAAATCTCTTAAACTCTTCAAACTCGCTACTCTAAAAATTCTTACTTTGAAATAAAACAAGTTAACATTTTTTGAGCTTTAAAATATGTCTTCGCTGGAATATTTGGATTTAAACTGGAATAACCTCTAAGGTCCTGAATCTTTTAAACTCAAAAACCTCGATGCTCTCAAAATTCTTAGTTTGAAGAATAATGGTTTTACTTCTTTCAGTCTTTCCAATATGCCTTCTCTCTAATAGTTATAATTATCCAATAATAAACTGTAAAAATTTACTTGCTTGCATCTATCTAAACTTCAAATCCTCAAATTGAACTTCAACAATTTCATTTACTTTCCCCTTTAAAACATGTCTTCTCTTGAGTATTTATCTCTATCCTGTAACGACCTCAAAAAAATTGAATTTTCTAATCTAGTCAATCTGCAAATTCTTAATTTGGATAATAACAAGTTTGATTAAATATCCTTTTAGTTAATGCCTTCTCTTTAATAATTAAATTTGTCCTCAAACCCACTAAAAACGATCAAATGCCAATAACTTATCGCTCTCTAAAGTCTCCATTTGGAGAGTAATAAATTCACTGGTTTTCATCTCAAGGAAATGCCCATTTCTCTCAAGTCTTTATATTTATCCTCTAATTAACTAAAAGAGTTTTCATCATTTTAGTAAAGTAAACTTCACACTCTGCACCTCGACAATAATCATTTGAAAAATGTCAAATTCTTGAAGATGCCAGATCTTTAATCCCTAAATTTATATAATAACGAACTTTAAGATACCTCAATATTTTAAAAATTGCCAACTATTAAAATTGTTAATTTGGAGAAGAATAACTTCACTTCTTTCTCGCTTCCTGAAATTTCTTCTCTTCAATAGTTAAAATTATCGTTTAATTCAAAGCTTACAAATGTGAAATTGACTTTAATCAATCTTACTTTTTTCAAACTTTCAGATATTCCCTTTCTCTAGGAACTGGATTTATCCTAAAATCAATTATAAAAATGTGAACTCTTTAACCTCCCAAAACTTAACACTCTTAATTTAAGTTTTAACTCATTCATGGCTTTATAACTTTAAAATTTACTTTCTCTTGAGAATTTGGATATATCTTATTGCTATCTGGCCAAATTCTTATCTAAAAACATTAGTGCTCTCAAAATTCTCAATTTAAAATCAAATGATCTGACGTAATTCAAAAATTCAGATATGCCTCGTCTTGAATAATTGGATTTGTCCGAGAATAAATTGTAAAAATTTTAATCATAAAAGCTTTCTTCTCTCAAGATTCTAAACTTCGAAAATAACAAATTTACTTCTTTATAGCTTTCCAATATGCCTTTATTGGAAAAGTTAACTATATCATCAAATGAATTGTAAAAGATTAAATTGTTTAAACTTCATAAACTGAAGTAACTATATTTGAGTTATAATAAATTTAAATAGTGGAAACAACAGGATTTACCTTCTCTTTAAGAATTGTAATTAAATGCCAATTAGCTGACAACATTTTAATCTTAAAATCTTCCTGCTGTCAAAATTATCAATTTAGAAGAGAACAATTTCGTTAATTTTACTCTGAAGAATATGCCATCTCTTTAATCACTAAATTTAAATTGTAATCAATATTTATAAAAATGTTAATTTTTTGCACTCCTTAAACTTTAAAGACTCTATGTGAGCAAAACTTCACTAGCTAAATTTTCTTGCTTTGATTTACCTTTTCTCTAAGATTTAGATTTGTCTTCTAATAAGCTGTAAAATTTCTAATAATTTTCGCTAAAACCTTTAAAATCTCTGAAAAATCTTGATTTGAGTTCAAACAAATTCATTAATATTTCACTTTCAGATATAATTAATCTGTAGGATTTAAAATTATCAAATAATTCACTCTAAACATGCAAATTCAAAAATTTAAATCAACTTAAAAGTATTGATTTAGAAAATAATAGTTTTAAAGAGTTTAATCTTTCTGATATCCCTAATCTCCAATCATTGGATTTATCTAATAATCATCTAACCATTTTAAATTGCTCTAAACTTCCCAAGCTCCAAACTCTTTTCTTAAGGGACAATTAGTTCACTTCTTTTAAGCCTTAAGCATTGCCTCAGCTTAAATAATTGTTTTTATCATCAAATCATCTGAAATAATTTGATGCTTCTTCAGTCAAAGCACTCTAAACTCTTCAATTGGATCATAACAATTTTACTTATTTTGATCTATCGAAGATGCCTTCTTCGCTTACGTAATTATATTTGTATTCTAATCTCCTGAAAGATATTAAATTATCTGAACTTTCATCACTTAAAATTCTGCATATAAACTCAAATAATTTTACCTCTTTCAAACTTTCGAATATGAAAAATCTCGAATAATTCTAATTATCTGACAACAAATAACTTTCAGATTTCACAATAGACTCATGCCCATAACTTAAACAGCTCAGCATTAGTCGAACTAAAGTGAGTAAACTGAAGATAACTAATCTATCTCATTTAACTTAATTGTACATTCGATAAAACAGTTTACTAAGTTCACTATAATTAAAAGAATTGATTGCAATTGAATCGATTTACATGAAATCTTTGATCCCCTCGAAGCTCACTAAAATTTAAATTAATAATATTAACGAAAACGGAGTCATAATAAAAGAAAATACTGAAATTAAAGAATAATTAAAGAATAAGTATCGCGATATAAAGTTCAAAGATGAATATGAAGATGATGAATCGAACTAATAGGGTGATAAATGATAATGATGAAAATTTAGTCATATCTAATCATATAGGATGAGGATTTCATTCATTTTTAACAGTAGATTAACTATGAGTATTTAAGACTTGTTTTATACTTAATTACCCACTAATTATGACACCATCTATCTTGTTCAAAAGTATTGATTATATCAGCACAAATGCTCACCTCCTTCTTTCCAATTTATTTTCTCTATCTTGTTGCTAAATAGCATAATATACAATATTTGTTTAAGAATTATTTCTAACAAACTCATCAAAAGTATGAGATATAAAATAGCGAAAGATGATCGAAACCTGATCATATGTTTACTAAATTTTTATTTTCCTACCATAATTATAAAATGCATAAAAATGATGAGGATCCCTTCTAATCAGATCACTAAAAAACATTAGCCATTAATCTTTATGAGTTTAATTAATATTTGATCAACTAATTTCTGTGCGGAATTCTTGACTCATTGAGAAGAATAGTTATCTTTGTCATTTTACCTCGACCGTTACTAAATACGATATTGATAAATAAGCACATCAATATTTTTTTTGATAATTATTTAGAATTTAATCATTCGAAGGACATCAAACTATCAAATCAAAATTAATCAGTTTATTTCATTGCTGTTATAAGCTACTTTTAATTTTAGAAAATGGTTAAAAATAGAAAATTCTAAACTCATTTGAGGGTTTTACCTCAGTTTTATCAGTTATGAGCTTGCTATCTTTTTACTGTCCTCGGATTTCGGTAAGAATAAACTTCTCTCCAATTTTAATAAAAATCGACCGAATTACTAAAATTTTAATCCCTCGGAATTTGTCAACCGAAGTGCCCCCTCATTTGTAGTCATATATATATAAACCAGAACCTTATTAAGTCTTCCAAAAGCTTAATTTCAACTAATAGGTCAATTTAGTTCATTAACGCATCACTTATAAATACAATTTACGTTTCAACTCTGACCATAATAATTAAAGAATATTGATAAATAAGCTATTAGACAAAAAATGACTTCAGACACAAAGAATGACACAAGCAGACAAAGGCAAGATCTTTTCATGCAAAATGACTTCAGGATCAGTGAAGCATAGTAAAAAAGAAAAAAGAAATAGCATTATCGAAAAATGTTTTTAAGAAGAGCTTTGGAGGAAATTAAGCGTCTTAAAAAGAAATAGAATTTAGAAACAAGTTTGTGCTCTCAAACTGGTTCATTGGAGAATGAATAGGAGTCCAATTGGAATGAAAATTATTTTAATTTTCCCACTTAGGAGTGATTTTCGATTATACTAAAAATATAGAATTGAAACTTGTAGTTTAATAAATTTAAAATTGGGAAGGTCATCTTTAGCAATGTTTCTGGATATTTTAAATACATTAGTTGCTGCCATCACTTTAAAAATTTTTAAATATTTGTTATCTTCTTCGTTTATCCGAAGCATAGGTGTAGCATTATCAAACGGTTTGATAGATTATATTAATCAGATATTATCTCTTTGACTTAATATTTTATAATAGAAATTATTGAATATGTTTTTAGAAATAATTTGGCTGCAAATATAAGGATAGTAATACCTCGCCCAGGCTAAATCATAAAGATCATAATTGAGGAAAAGTAATTTTGAATGAAAAATCCATTATAAGGGGATAATACTCACACCTAAAGGTAGTTGCATGCCATCATCTCTTTTGTCGCTAGATCTTGGTAGTTGAGATGTCCGCTAAACTGAATTTTTTAAAGCCAAGTACCTTTCCCTGTTGTCCTCGCTTTCCCCAGTTTCTTTTTTACTTGGTTTTTCGTCCAAGGATAACAACCTTGTTTCACGGATTTCTTAAATATTTTTCCGTTTCTAAAAAATGTTTCTGGTTGCAAATATATTAAATCCATATTAATCTCTATCTTTTCTTTTTTAATGCTTCTTTTGGTAATCTACTTTTTAATATGTGAT
>Ga0302186_10001385_pt1 | contig 20164 bp, 16 predicted proteins | sample II_Bog_E1_2_FD_198782 | JGI IMG/M metagenome (GOLD analysis project Ga0302186, IMG submission 198782) | Peat permafrost microbial communities from Stordalen Mire near Abisko, Sweden - II_Bog_E1_1 | ecosystem: Environmental > Terrestrial > Soil > Wetlands > Peat | place: Sweden: Abisko...
ATTCTATTGGCAAAGCCTCCATATAAAACAAACATTCCAGTTTGAATCATAATACTAAAGGCTTGACCCAAGCCTAATAAAACAAAAAAAAAGGTCCCTTCTTGATAAAACATTACCACCAGGAATAAAAGAACATTATCAAGTATTTTCAAGAGATAAAGCCTTAGATATATCTTCATTTCCAATCCTTTGCCATTGGTTTTTCCAGCTAAAAAACTCACTATGAAACTTAATGGGATTAGACCAGTCAGAATATTCATGAACGTTTCTTTAGAAAGGCCTTTCTTGATCAAAGTTACTGCAAAGGTGCTGGTGACTATACAGAAACCTAACCTCCAAACAAGAAGATGAAAGATCAAGAACTTTAGGTTCTTATTTTGGAAGAATCCTTTAAGCGATTTCACAACTTCTAAGATTGTTTTGTGCTCGTTGGAACTTTTTGGGTTCCTTTCTTGCTTTAGAAAATGCACCAAGATTGTGATTATCAAGATAACTCCAGCAACAATGTAGAAAAACGTCGAGATTTCCAAGATCGGCTTATCACTCTTCTCACTGTAAATGTAATCATTGCAAAACTTCAATGAATTCAATTGAATAAAAACACTACTTCCGAATAAACTGCCTGTAGTTTGACCAATACTTTGTGCCACCGAACCCCAAACCAGCCAGCCTTCATCCAATAAAGTCAATTGCCAACCATCGACTGCAATATCTTGTAAAGCCGCCATCATAGTCATTAAAAAACCTAGTATAGTCAAAGCCAAAACATCTTTTTCATTCAATAAAGTCTCTATGAACACCCCCGAAACCAAAAACATCAAAGCTAATAAATATTGACAAGGAATGACAAAAGATTTCCTTTTTCCAAATTTCGCTGAAAAATGCGTATCTTCAAATGGCGCGAACAAGATCTTCAAGGCGAAAGGATAACTAAAGAAACTCAATAACCCAAGATCTAGAAAATCAACTCCTCGATCTATCAATAAAAAGGGAATGCTCGCATCGAAAAGACCCAATGGAATGCCTTGGATGAAATAAAGACTTAATAAGATTAAGATCCCTAGCTTATTGTTGTTATAAGGACTAGGCTCGCCTATTGTTTTTGAGATTTCTAAATGAGTTGGGTTTTTTGTGGGAGAAAGGGATTCATACTGAAGACTGGTATTGTTCATATTTTTCAAAATATAGATATTAAGAAATTATTGTTGTTTTTTTTTAAAAAAAGTATATAGAATGTATGACTCTTTAACGAAGTAATAGAAAAAACTGGTTCTATTACTTGCCATCGAAGTCAGAAATTGTTTATTGTTGAGGGGTAGGAGGAAAAGAATTTCAAAGACTTGGAAATACTCTTAGAGTGAAGGAATCAATAGAAAATAACTTTTTTGGAGTTATTTTCTAAAGAAATGCCTCCTTGTTAAGACTACCTACCCCACTTAATCAAATCAAATAACTGGAGAGAAGAATTAAGGGATCGGAAGGATGAATAAGGAAAAACTAATGAATTTTATGTTTTTATTTAAAAACTATTTTTTTTTTTTATATAAATTTAGTTTTTCCCTTTTTTATTGTTTTTTTTTAAGTTTTTGATTTTTTTTTTTTAATTTTTGTCTCTTTAAATCAAAAAATAAGTCCAAATAAAATTATATAAAAAGAAAAATCAAATAAAGAAAATAATTTCTCAAAATATTTTGAAAAAGCGAACTTTTAGAACGCTATCCTTTGATTATAAACTTACTATGTTGATTTCATAATTATTTTAAAGAACAAACTTTTAGAGTATATTTTCGCAAATGAGTCAACCCTTTTCAATGAACATACTTTTTTCAAATTATGCTAAGATCACCAGAAAAAATTGAAAAAATACAAGCCATGGATATCATTGCTCAAAAAAATTTATTAATAACAGAACTTTTGGAGAATTCTAAATTTATGGTCAAACAATATCCAGACCAAACCTCTTATTCAATTACCTTTCATGGAAATCTACAATTATTAGAAAATATTTTAGATGTTTCAATAAGAAAATCTAAAAAGGAAGCTTCTCAGTCAAGTGAAATGGTAATTAAAGAATTAAGAAATGCAAATGAAATGGCGATGAAAGAATTAACTGAGGCAAAAACACAACTAAAGGAATTATTGAGCTCCATTCACTTATTGAATGAAAAACTTGAGGAAAGTGCCATTACAAACGCGAATCTACTGAGCGCAAATGAATACTACAAAAAAGAATGTGATAGTTTAAAAAAAACATTAAAAAAAGGTCTTCCTAAAAAAGAAATTTCTGAAGTAGTTTGCAATGATGCTTTAAATAAACAATCTTTAGAAATTGAAAATAAAAGATTGGGAACGAAATAATAGCACTCTACAAAGAGAAAGATGCCCTCCACAAAGAGAAAGACATAGTGAAAGATGAGCTCCACCAAGAAAAAGAGTTCCTATTGAAAGAAACATACAAATTGCAAAATTGTTTAATAGCAGCTTATGATGAATACGGCGGCTTAACTTCAAGACGAATCATTGACAAGTTTTATCAATATTTTGTTGAACACCACAAAAATTTATTATGTGAGGCCCATGATAGTTTGTTCTCAAATAAAAGCAAAAATGAAATTAATAAAATGGCAGTTTCCGATCATTGGCTGAATTGCCCAAATTTAAATGGAGGAAGAAAACAGTTTTTCGATGAATTTGGTGCAATAATTGGAAACATCAATCATTATTTCAATAAGTATGTTCATAGGAACTCTGTTAAGGAGATAATAATTCCCTCAGATTGTGAGTCCGAAATCCTTCATGAGATTTATAACAGGGAAAAAGATAAATTGGAAAATGAACTGAATAATGATGGAGAATTAAAAATTATTCAGATTAAGAAATATGAAAATCCTTCAGAACAAATAAAAAAATTTTATTTTTACAAGATGGCATAAATAAACCAGGAGATTTATGATGAGCAAGAAATTTTAATTGTCTCTTTGAAATTTAATATTTGTATTTAAAAATGTATTAGTTCTTTTAATAATCATTAATTCTATATTCTTCATTCATTTTAATCAATAATTTTTGTCACTTATGAAAACTTTTAGAGAAAAAAATCGAAATTTCGACATTTTTAAAAATTTTTCCTCAATAAAAACATTTTATTTTTTCTTCATGCATTGAAAACAAAAAATTGTTTTAAGGAAAATTTAAATTTTTAAATTATAATTCAATGTCTTTACCAAGTGAAAATGTCCGTAGTTTCGAACTCGATAAAAGTCCATCCAAATTATCTTTCAACGACTCCTTTCATTTCAAGCCTGATTACGAATCCCCTCTTCCAAATTATCAAGAATTACAATCCTGTAAAATTAAATAAACATTCATCATTACATCATACTTAATAAACATAGATCTAGAAGATGCTCTTCGCAAGCAGATTTCCCTTCAATATCTTCTAGGGATTCATAAGGTCCACGACATTTACCAAGAAAAAACCCATGGAATTCAAGCCCAACGTCATTTTTTCCAACTTCTTATCCAACCCGCATCAAAAAACCTTGATGAGAATCAGAAAAACAATCAAAGAGAAGTTATGCTCTTGAAAGAACATTTAAATGAAGAACTCATGAGATTAAAAGCCAAACAACAGGAACTTGATTTATTCAGAGAGGAACTTTCAATGGAACCTTGGGGTTGTTTGAAGGATCCTAACAAATTATATGAACGATTGGTTTTAAAGCAGGATGAGCTCTGGGCAGATTTCCAAAAGAATCATGACAATTCTCAATTTAACTACCCAAAACAAGAAAAACTATGGGCGTTTCTTTCCCAAAACACTACGGAAATCAACAGTTTCAGAGAAACCTTATATCAATATCAGGAATTTGTGATGCAGGAACATGTGAAATTAGATCTTTTAAAGCAAAGACTCTTAGAGGATGGCGAGAAGCTGAAAAAGGAGCAGAATTCATTTGAAAGAGAGAAAGTGAATCAATTGGATTATGAGGTTTTTGAGGAGACGAAGGAGAAAATAAAGGATGAACTCAACAATGAAAAACAAAAGTTGGATCTTGAAAGAAGAAAAATGAATGTTTTATTGAACATTGTCCGAAATTACATGAATTATAAGGAAGATCGGGCTTTGGATTGGGATACTTCGCTTGAGGACTTTATCCAAGAGATTTTTGGCCAAATTAATAACGAAAATGATGTTTTTGAAAAGAATTTGAAAAAAAAGCAACAATTAAAGAGATTAAAGGATGATATCCAAAGACTAATGGATGAAGAAATTACAGTGGATCCTTATGAAAACATTGCTGGATTGTTGGGAAATATCGTTTCACATAAAGAAAGCAGCCAGGAGGATGAAATACAAAGGAAATTATTTAAAAGGAAAGAAGAAATGCTACAACATAAACAAAAAGAGCTCGAAGCATTGAAGAAATTGTTGGAAAAGGAATCGTCTATTTTACAGGAAGAAAAAATGTGGCTTGTGAATGAAAAGAATAAATTGGTGGAAGGCACGAAAAAAAGTAGAAAAATCGTGATTTTTTTTTAAAAAATCTTAAAAAATTAATAAAGAAATTGAAATTCTGAAAGATGAAAACCAGAAATTAAGAGAAGAAAACCAATTGTTAAAAGAACAGAACCCGCTTCAAAACATCTCTAATATAATCCCTTCGAATTCTAATAAAACAATAAAGGCCACTGCCATGATGAGGCCGGATAGTGTGACGCAATTAAAAGGATGTGATGATTTTCAAATCACTGAACAATTCATCGCAAATCCTCAAATGTTTTTTATTTTTCTCTAATTTTTCATAAATCATTTATATATTCAATAGTCGCAAAATCGCTTTATTTACTTTAGCCAATTGGCTGGATTTTTCCATTGAAACTAACATCACGAAGCCTTATGTCATGAAAATTTTGGGGTTCTATAAATGGAAGATTCATACAAATATCCGTGATTTGCCAGTTAATGAGGATTATGGCCAAATTTCTATTGAAGATAACACCTTTCTGAAGAAAAAATGGCTCGCCTATCAAAAGAGTCTTATTTCACAAAAACGTTGTCCTTATGTAAATCTTAATTAAGGAAAGTTCATAATTCTAATATAATTTTACTTAGAATTCCTTAAACAAGCAAAGGAAAGCTTTGGAGGAAAGTTTCTTTGATTTCGAAAGGAGGAAATTCTTCAAAAATCGGTTTGTGCAATTGTTTGGATCGATTTTCAGACACCGTCGAAGAAAGGAAAAGCTCATTTATGTTATCGGGTTCTATAAGTTCTGTCTGAAAAGTCTTTTACATGGGTTGGGTTCTCGATCTCAAGGAAGCATCTCCGAAAAACGTTCTTTTAATGCCCCACCTGAAGATAAAGTCTTTATAATTGTGAAAAAATAATAATAAATAAGAATTTTTATATAGAAAACTTATGCTTCCATCAGCAATTATGTCAGTGAATCGCCAAAAAAACAGGAAAAAACGAAAAAAGGACATATTATAAAAGAACAAAATAATAATTTAAACAACAAAAACTATCATGATTCAATCAAAGAAGCCAAAGATATCAAACTAAAAAAACATTATGAAGAAGCAAATAATAATTTAAGCAAAAATCATCATGATTCCATAAAAGAATCTAAAGATTTCAAACAAAATCAACATTATGAAGAATTTAAATCAGAAAGGATGTTTGCTGTTCCTCTACAACAAGAAAGCCACATTCCTATCAAAGAGAAGTCTAATAGAAATTCCTTAGAAGAAATCCAAAGGCCGGAAATTATAAACAAAGGCAGTTTTGAGGAAATTCAAAAGCCAAATATTCTCGATGTCAATAAAAAAATGAAAGGAGCTTTGATTATAAGCGTGATTTTGATCAGGAGATCGATGAAGAATTCATCAATGAATAAAAAAGCAAATGCTTGGATTAAATGGATGAAATGGATATTAATACAAGAAAGGGAATTCATGAATAATGAGTTTAATGATTTAAATATTTTATTGAGTGAAATGGTCTGTCGAGAAAATCAAAGGATCATGAACTTAAGACTTAAGAAGAATGATATGGATTCGAGAATCAATGTGTTGGCGCAAATGCTGACTTGTATGAAAGTGAACATATTCCAAAAAAACATTAAAAAAATTAAAGTGGTTTAAATTTAACTAAAATTTGACTATTTTTTTTTTTGTAAAAATTTAAATTCAAAAAATAAGGGAAACATTTTTTTGTCTTGTGAATTATAAATAAAGTCAATAAGAGATAGAAAAAAGTCAAAAAGATAAATGATTTTGGTTGCAAATACAAAAAGAAAAGTATATGGAATTTACAAGTTTTATAAACAAATTTTCAAATAAATCAATAAATTTAAATAAAAATCAATAATACTGCCTCTTTTTTCCCTAAAAAAATTAAGAAATGTTTTCATTTGTTTTTAGATAAAAAAAGTGCATCATCATTTATCAAATTCATATTATTTATAATTTATAAAAATAGTCCTTTAATTCATTCATGGTTCATAACTTTATAATACGTTTGTATGAACACTGTCTTTTAATAAAATTTTAAAGCAGTTTTGGGATAGTATTTTTTTCTAAAGGTTTTTGATTTTTCATTTCAAATAAATCATTTCAAAACTAAACTATAGAAAAATCGAAACAACCCCTTTCATTCCTCAAATGAATGTCTTAGATTATTCCTCCAGTGTTTCTTTGCCAAATTCTTTGCAAATATTCCAGGATCTTTTGAATTATTTGAAAGTTATCCCAGACTCAAACGAGCTCCTTTTGAACTATAAGAGAAATCTTTTGATTTTTAAAGACTCTCAAAAAGTGCCTCAAGAATTGCCTGAATTTGATGAAATTGAGTTGTTTTGGGTTCGAGAATATGCAAAAGATGAAATCAAGCACAATAAAACAAACATTCCTTTGGGTGTCAATAAAAAAGTGTTTCTTATTTGGCTTGTTGCAGCTTTTGAGCTTTTAACGCAAAAATCTTTTAATGAATTTGTACAACTGATTTTTTTATTAAAAAAATTATTTTTATCAGGAAAACAATGACTGGTTTAATCTTTCCACTTTCCTTCCGAAATTCCATGGTTTTTTCAAGATCAAACTCCAATTTTTCTCATTTCTCAAACCTCGATATCAAATAAAGACATGGACTAATGAACAAGATGACATATTGAAATCAGCAATTAGGTAATTTGCTTAATAAATGATTTAATGTCAAAAAAAAAATTATTAGAATGCTATCTCCGTTTCTTTTTCAACCCAGATCAAATTGCATGTGTCTAAAAGTTTCATGGAGTGACATTGCTTTTGAATTCAATAAAGAAGTTCAAAGTATATTTTGTTTGAAAACTGATAAACAATGCAAGGAACGATGGCTAAATCATTTAAGTCCCTTTCTAAACAAGTTACATTTTTTATTTTTTAAAACTAAACTCAACATTTTTTTCAAAGGAATTGCTGGAATTTACAGGATGATATTAAGTTGATGGTTGAAAATTTGAAAAAACCAAAAGAATGGGCTAAAATTTCACGGAGTTTCCCTGGAAGAACACAGCATCAAATAAAAAATCGCTTTATTTGTCTTTTAACAAAGACTTCAGGATTCGGAAGAGAGAAAATTAGGAATTTAATCAATAACAATGTGTTTTTTGGGTTAATTTATCAAGCTTTAGAGAAGTTTAGAGATGAGGAAATTAACAATTGTCATGAAAAAAACCCTCTTGAAGATAAAAAGGAAAATAATCAAAATTGGGAAAAGTTTTCAGAAATTTTAAAGGGAGAGGAATTAAATGTAGAACAATTCATCAATTTTCATTATGGAGGAGAGAAGTTCTATATTGATTTTGCTTCAAATATGTAGATATATTATAATTAAACATTATTTATAGGAGGAGTCCTTTCTGTGAAAATTAAAAAAATGAAAAAAATGAAATTTCATTAATTTTACTTATTTTGTTTTAAAAACTTCAAATTTATAAAAAGTTATTCAAATTTTTTGTATTTTTTTCTTCTCTTTGATTTGAAAAATGGTTTGAATATGGACACAAAAATCCATAAAAAATGCGAATTTAAACTTCTTTTTTCATTTTTGATTTTTGATTTTTTATTTTTCATTTTTTATTTTTCCTTTTTCCTTTTTCATTTTTCCTTTTTCCTTTTTCATTTTTTTTCATTTTTCATTTTTTCATTTTTTTCATTTCTCATTTTTCATTTTTCAATTTTTTTTTTTCATTTTTCTTTTCCTTTTTCATTTTTCATTTTTCCTTTTTCATATTACATTTTCATTTCTTGGAATTCCAATCCAAAGTCCTTCTTCTTTTTTGTGATAGAAAAAGATTTCAAATTTAAATAAAATTCTGAAATACTTTTTTTGATCCGAAAATGTCCAAAGCAGCTGAAAAAACAGTTAAATCCATTCTCACCTCTAAAAATCCCAAAGTCGTGCATCCCCCCCAGCAATTGAAAATTCAACCGGGGGAATATCAGCTTCACGTTTTTTCAAACACACTTCCTTTTATATTACTTACATATTATTATCATTAGCTATTTATCGAAGAGACTAGAGGATTACAAAATACTGAACAAATCAGTGAATCCATAGACCCTTTAATAAAAGTCTCAGTATTTGAAGAGACGAAAAACGCAGGCCCTAAGTCAAAAGTCGGGAGTGGCCAGATTTATTGGGGAGAACATATGTTTTTCACAAAGAAAATCGAGGATTCCAGATATTTTTTCTCGCATAAACTTAGAATAGAAGTTCTAAATTATCACACAATAGGGAAAAATTCATTGGTTGGTGAGGTTTCTCTCGATTTAATCAGTATTTATTCGGAATCCTCCAAACATGCCCTTCTGCATAAATGGGCAGGATTATCAAATTTTAACAAAAATTATGAGGAAATCAAAGGGTTTTTGAAATTCTCAGTTACTTTAACCGGCCAAAATGATGATCCGATAGTTTTGGAAAAGGAGAGGATTTCAGATCAGAAAGATAGGAAATATACAACCCATATAGGAAGAGGAGGTAGGGCCGGAGCTGAGGTATTATTAGCTCCACAATTGAAATTTAAAGGACATCAAATGAAAATAACTTTGATAAAGGGAGATTCTTTCATGAAATTAGACTTTTTCGGCTCTATAGACTCCTATGTGATAGTAGAATTTGGTAATGCGAGACTAGTGACTGAGCCTATAAGTAATAATAGAAACCCATTATATGGTTTGGATTTATATTTGCCTTATTTCGAGCCTTCTATTAACGAAGTGATGAATCTGACGATTATGGATTATGATGTGGGGAAAAAAGATGATATCTTGGGTACTTTGGTCTTGAAAAAAACGGACATTCTTGAAGGGAAATATAATAACATAGTTTGGCTTGATATTTATGGGTCGCAATCAGAAAATACTAATGTTTATGGTGATTTGATGAATAATGATTCAACGATAGGAGCTTTTTGGAAGGGAAGGGTTTTATTAAGCATTGAGAGTTTTCCCTTCGATAAGCCGAAATTATCCTATGAAAAAATGGATGAAAAAGCTCTTGAGGGATGGAAGGAAAATGTCAACACTGAATATTGCATTATGGCAGAAGCTTTCTATGGTTTTTCCTTGCCAAAAGAAAATACCACTTATTCAATTCAATTGAGATGGGCTGATAAGGAGTTGATTTTAGCTGAAAAAGTACGATATTTTCTAATAATCTAGATAATTTTTTGCCTTAGAAATCCAATAAATCATTTTGTGAATGGTATTGTCGAAAACACCTCATTTTGACACTTCCCTACAATTCTTCTGCTGAGGTACGAAAAGTTAAGTTTTTCTCTTTAATATTTCTAATCTCTTTTCAATAAAGCTTCCAGACCTTATAATTTATCTCTGTCTCAATGGAAAAAGAGTCTCTTACCTAAGATTACCAATTTCTGAATTTATGACTTCAGAACTTGAATTTAGACAACCTTCCCTATATTATTTAAAGCCAGAACGTTCAATCTCTTCGGATATTCGTCAAGATCTTGCTGGTATCGTTAAATTGCGAATAGGAGTCCTTTATGAGCCGGAATTAAGAAACGAAATCTTCACCTCATGGGATAAAACCTTCAAAAAACCAGATTTTAACCCAGGGATCTTGATTTCAAATGTTTATCATTGCAAGGATCTGATCCCTTCGGATAATGAAGGAACTTCAGACCCTTTTATCATTGTGTCATATTTCGGAAATGAAGGGGCTTCCAATATCATTGAACAGACTTTGAATCCTGTTTGGAATGAGAGGATTTACACCAAAATACCGATTAGTCTTGGTAATCAAAATGGAATGCCGAATTATGATGATGCAGTGATTTTGATCAAGATTTTCGATAAAGATAGCATAAAATTGTTGGATACACAGATTTATTCCAATGATGAGTTTTTGGGGGCTGGAATAGTCGAGGTAAAACAAGAGTTGGAGGGTGGAAATATTGCTTTGAATAAACTGGACCTTGCCTATCCAAAATGGATAGATCTTGAATGTAAAAATAATTAAATTTTAAGAGAACGGGAAAGTTTTTTTATTTGTGGATTAAATTTTTTTGGGATTCTTTTATCGTTATTTATAAATATTAATCATATTTTTTTATGGGATGGACAATTCTTTTTATTTATTAGAAAATCATTTATTTGCTTTTTAGATAACGGAATGAAAGTTGGTAAAATATTGATATCTTTCAATATTCTCGAATATGAGATAAAAATCCCACGTGAAATCGTCCCATTTAATCCTCCATCTGAGCGTTATACCGTTAAAATACGAATCCTGGGTCTTCGAAACCTGAAATCCCAGGGAATTCTCAGCGTCCAAAAGCCATTTTTGAAGTTTGACGTGAACGGTTTAAAGCCAATGGGTCTCAAGGATCAAAAGGCTTTGATCGTGACATCAAAAGAAGGAGGCACAGATCCAAATATCTCAACAATAGTGAGATTTGAGGTAGATTTGCCCCTTGATCCGAATTTATGTCCTTCTTTATCATGTTTGGTGTTTGATACGGTATGGGAAGGCGTGATCCAACCAATTTTGGGTTGTTTTGCTATAGATTTAGGCCAAATCCTGGCCAATGACCCCAATCTTAGACCTAAAGCTCATAAAATTCAATCTGGTTTCATTGAACAACATCCCATGAAACTATTAGGAGAAGCTGATGAAAGTGATATAATTATAGATATAGAAGGCGAGAAAATGGCTTTGTTATCTAAAGATAAGGTGGGGAAGAAGATAAAAGAGAAACCAGATAAGAAAGAAGATGAGATTCATCAAATAACAGAGAGTTTGATTAAGAAAGTGAAGAAATACCCAACAGTTCTCAGTTTAAATGGACAGCTTCATCAGGAATATATCATAATAAAGCCAAAATATGTCCAGAACCAGAAGAAACAATTTATGACAGAAAAGGAATGTCCTGATCCGGAGTTATATCTTCCTTTGGGTCATGATAAAAGAGAAGATAAAATAAAGAATCAAACCAAGAAACATTATCGATATTATCTCAATCAAGAACTGGAGAAGACCAGCTTCATGAACCAAAATCTCTTCAATCAATATTATATCTATAAAGGGAAAAGATTTGTTGAAGAGGACTTTTTCGAGGCATTTTCTTTGGATCAAAAGTATGAGGAAGTGGGACTTTTTAAAGGTTGGGTTGATATTTATCGTGGTGAGGAGGTCTTTGCAAAGGAACAAGCGGAGGAAAATGATTCGAAAGATGAGGAATTAGACGCCTTGATTTTAAAAACCAACGATTTTGTTGTTCGAGTATATATAATCGACGCATTAAACCTTCAACCAATGGATGATGATTCCTTGTCAGACCCTTATGTTAGATTAGTTTTGGGTTCAACAAAAATCGATGTATTTTTTAATTTATAATAAAATTTATTTATTTTTTTAATTTTATATGATGTTATTTGAATAGAATAGAGAGGAATATAAGCAAGATCAAACAAATGTTGGGATTTTCAAGATTTTCGACCTCAAATGTTCACTTCCAGGACCTTCTCAACTTCGAGTCCAGATGTGGGATTATGATCTTTTGAAAAAAGACGATTTAATTGGTGAGACGGTCATAGATCTAGAAAATCGTTACTTCAGTAAAAAATGGCGATCTGTGGTTAATAAGCCAATAGAAACAAGAGTTCTCTACCAACCAACATCTTCTCTTCCAAGAGGAAAAATTCGACTTTGGCTTGAGTTGATCCCAATAGAAAAATTAGATAAAGCAGCCAAATGGTTCATTGAGCCGAAGCCTCATTTGGAGTTTGAAATAAGAGTGGTTGTTTGGGATTGTAAAAATGTGCCTTCTAGAGATAAGGAAGGGACCAGTGATATATATATTGTGGGGAAAATTGGCAATCAGATGTATAAAACAGATACTCATTTCAGAAGTGCTGATGGATATGGAAGTTTTAATTGGAGGATGGTGTGGAGAGTGATGTTACCAATGAAAGACAATACTGTCACTTTCCAGATATGGGATCAGGATTTCATGTCGGAAGATGATTTCATTGCGGAGGCGACTGTTGACATCACACCACATACGGAAACTGCTTATGAAAATGATACTATAATGAAAGTATTTTCTATTTTTATTAATTTTATCATGGTTTTTTCAATTTTTTTTCAAATTCTTTGTGCTTTATTTAATTAATTTAAACGTTTATATGAATTCTGTTTTGGCATTTTAAATTTTTTACTCAATTTTATCATGGTTTTTTCAAATTCTTTGTGCTTTATTTAATTACCAATTTAAATGGTTATATTAATTCTGTTTTGGCATTTTAAATTTTTTACTCAATTTTATTGTTGAATTTTATTGAAATTTTTTATAGATTTACGGCAAAAAGCTCCTTGATATAAGCAGTACCATTGAGAGTATGGTGGAAAAATGGGTGAATCCTAAAGGGCATACAGGAGCCAAGACCAAAGAAATCTTCAAAGTTAGTCTGATAAACACTGATAAAGAAGGGATTTTAGTCAAAACAAAACCAGGTGGCAAAAAGAATCTCAAGTCTTCTTTGAGGCTTTCCTTGGAAATAGTGCCTTTGGAATAGTAAAATCTCGTTAAAATCAAGATAGCTGTTATTTTTTTAAGCGCTATGAAAAACCCCGTTGGATCAGCTAGAACTGAACCAAATGTCAATCCTTGGCTTCCTCCTCCTTTGAAGAGATATAATTTCTCTATTCATCCTGGAGTTTTGATTGCTAGTTTGATCACTCCAGAATTGAAGGCAAAGCTTCTAATAGGGGCGGTGATTGGAATATGTGTTTGCATTTGCTTTTTTTTTATTCTTGTGTTTTTGGCTGGGTTAGCAGCGAACAAAGCATCATAAGTGCTTTTTTTAACTTTTATTTTACGATTATTTTTTTATTTTTAAATTTCTTTGAAAATATTACCGGTAATATTTTTTTTAATATTTTTTAATTTCTGAGATAGATAATTTTTATAAAATTGTTTTAATTTATTTTTTGTTTTTATTTTTAAAAAAAGTTAAAACAACTGAAGAACACAAAATTAAAATGAGTTTTTTGTTAATTAGTTTTTAATAATTAAAAAAAACACGAAAATTTAAAGTTTAAGCAAAAAATAAATGTCCCAAATCCAAGATGAATATTCCCATCTCCCTCCCGAATTCAATCAAATCGTTGACCAATACAACGATTCAATCCAAAAGGCCAACCAGCTTCGTAAAACCAAAAACGAAGAATATAAAATCGCTACTCCTGAAACCAAGCCTTTGATTGATGAAAAATACAAGCCTCAACTCGATGCCCTTTCATCCCAATTGAAGCAAAACCATTCCCAATTTTCTGTTTTGATGAATAAATATCTTTCTGAATATAAAGAAAACCCCCATTTGGAAACAACGTTGATTTTCCCTCCTAAACTCATTGGAGAATTCAGAAAATTAATTCATGATTTAGCTGATAAATTTGGGCTTTTGCATGAGAGTTTGGGGTCAGGTGCCATTAGAAAACTTACTGTTTCGAAAGAATTCCATGATGATCAACCACGAAAAAAGATAAAGCTTGATCCAAAATCGAAAATTCCTACCAAGGTTATTAAGAAGCTAGAGTTTCCTCCTGATGAAGTCACAAATATTTCTGTTCTTTCGTTAAATGAAAGCGAAATTAAAATTAAAATTGATCCTCCTGAAAGTTATGATAACCCAATAAAATCATATGGTCTCTATCATGCAACAGTTCAAGACCCAGACCCGTCTAAATTACTCTTTAAAGTTGAAAATAGCAATGAACTTATGATAAATTTGAAGGAAAATGTCTCAATTATGGAAAATGAAAAATGTATGAAATTTAAATTATCAGCTTCTAACGATTATGGTGAATCATTCTTATCTTCCCAGTTTCAAATATTAATGAATCCACCAAAAAAAGGCAAGGCTTTTTGTTCTGGTTCCTGCCAAAAAAACAAAATACCCTGTGAAGCCCTCAAATTACCAGCAGGAACCTTAAACAACCCAAGTTTTATTGAAATCCCTCTTTCTTCTAATAAAACTTCCTTGATCAAATCCCATGATACGACATTATTACTACTCGATTCCGGAGTTCTGATTCAATGGGGCTTGAGTTTAGTTGAGGAAACCTCTGAAAAAACCGAAGATTCAATCACTGAAATTTTTTCGGAACCCTTTTTGCCTTCCCTTCAGCTTATCGTTCATACAATTTCCGTTGGTAAAGATTTCTGTTCCTTGGTCTCCTGCTTAGGAGAAGTTTATACTTGGGGTTATAATCAATTTGGACAATTGGGGCATGATGATAGAATTATGCGACCTGAGCCCGCCGCAATAAAATTTTTCAAAGATACTGTTATTATAGATATTTCATGTGGCAATCAGCATTGTTTAGCTTTGGATTGTGATGGAACGAGTTATGTTTGGGGAAGAAATCAAGCGGTTATAGGACAAACTGAGATTTTAGACCGTTATGGCAAAATCAACAACTATCAAAATGTCGGAGTGCATCAATTTAAACCTAGAGTTATGAAAGAAGTGCTTGGATATTATAAAATCAAAAAGATATCATCTGGAGGATTTCATAATGCAGTTTTAACAGAAAAGTCAGAACTTTATCTTTGGGGAGACAATGAATCGAATCAACTTGGATTAAAGGATTTGGAAGCTCTAAACATTACAATCCCAAAACAAATCGAATTCTTCCAAATAAATAAATATCATATTCATGAAGTGTCTTGTGGTGGTTTGCATACGCTTGCCCTTGTAGAAGATTCCAATGGATTGATCAATGTTTGGAGCTGGGGGGATGACACGCAGGGTCAATGTGGATCAGGAAAGAAAAAAGTTGTCCAATATCCAGAACCAGTGAAAGAATTTGAAGGGAAAATAATAGACAAAATTTCGGCTGGAAGCTTCCATTCTTTAGTCTTGGTGAAAGCAGAGGGATTGTATGGATTTGGTTATAATGGCAATGGAGAGTTCGGAATGAAAACCCAAAAAAAGAAGATTAGAAAACCGATGAAAATAGAAGGAGTTCCTGAAGGAAAAATCCTCGATGTCTCAGCTGGATTTGAAATTTCATGTTTGACTTTTGTTTAATGACTAAAGAAATTGCATTTATTTAGGATAAAAACATAAAATGTATAATTTTTTTTTTTTAATTTTTTTTTTGAAATTGCTTAATAAAAATTTTTCTTTTTCAAAAACGTAAATTCGAGAATTACAAATTTTTTAAAGGATTACAATTTCAATTTTTGTAAAAACCTAAAATATGACCATTTGAACATATAAAAAATCATGAATAATTCAAATACAAATAAAAATTTCTCCGATGTTTATCCGACCCATTTGAACTCAATCTCCCCTGTAGATAGCAACAATAATTTGATTCCGGTTCATAATATAGAATACAGCCAAAAACCTAGTTTCGAAATTTTTCAAAGCACCAAACGAACCTCAGCATTTTTGTATGAATTTTACCCCGGAAAAAACAGGTTTTTTTGTAATGGACATTGTATAGCGGGACCTCTTTCCGATCTAGGCCCCTGTATGTGCGGTTGGATTCTCACAATAGGAATAAGTCTTTTTTATTGGGTTTTCATTGTACCTGAATTATGGGGAAATGACTTCATATTTCTTCCAATTTTGTCAATAATTTTGTTCATTCTGAGTAATTGCTCAGACCCTGGAATTATTCCCAGAAGGCATCTACTTGAAATTCAAGGTTATATACCAAGGGAATTTATTTCCTCTTCTGAAAGAGATAATGATCCTGAAAATCCTAACAAAAATTTCAAATTTTGCGATACTTGCAAGATTTATAAACCTCCCAAGTCTTCTCATTGCAGGTTTTGCTTGAATTAAAAAAAAAAGTCATTCAAATACAAATAGAGATTGTGATAATTGTGTTGAGCTTTTCGACCATCATTGTCCATGGACAAACAATTGCATTGGCAAAAGAAATTATAAGTAATTTTTTCTCTTATTTAGTTAAAATGAAAGTCTTGCAAAAGAATAGATATTTTGTGGTGTACATTTTCAATCTAACTTTATTGGCAATAGTTGAAGCAATAGGCTTTTTGATGATAGTTTCTAACCAAACTCAAGAACAATTTTTGGAAAATGACTCTTCATATTCTGGAATTGAATTCGAAGGTGCTTTTCTGATCATTGTGATTCTGCTCTTAGTATTTATACTTATGGTTTCCTGTTGTTTATTTTGTTTGTGCAGTTTTCATGTTATTTTGATCTTGAGGTTTATTCTATTCTTTGAATATTAATTTCCATACACGATTTTTGTTAAAATAGTGGTGAGACTACAAAAGAACGCTTGAAAGGAACTGCTGATGATTATGGCCCACAATACAAAGATTACTCTCCGAGTTTCTGGAGATTTGAGACCCCATTATTGAAAAAAAGACATAAATTAAGAGAAATAGACATAAATTACATTAACAATCAAAAGAAATAAAGACCGCTAGTTTTTGGTAATATCATTCATTTTTAAGTAAATCAGAGATTTTTCCAAACAAAAATTTGATGTTTTTGAATTTTAATTAATTTTTTTTTTTGAATTTTAACTAAATACTTGGCTGTTTCTATCATTTTTCTACATAAAAATAAAATTTACCTTATACATATTATTTAAAAATTTATTTCGTCAAATGAACTCAACTGAAAGCGATCCCTTTTCACGCCATTCAAGCAATGAAATATCCTCGAATTTTTTGGCTGAGCCAAACTGTTATGAGCACAATCCAAATATAACTTTTTCTTTTCATCGAAAGTTCAATCCATCGGATGCTTTTGAAAGAGCGTCATTTCTTCAAGCAAGCACAAACGAGCTCTCAGTTAAAGAAGAGCCTGAAAAACAAACTGTCTTTAAAATGAATTTCAAAACCGAAAAGACCAATGCTTTTGTGCGAACATATATGAGAATCATGGATAATTACCTAAATTCCGGCAATTATACACATCTGGAAACCAAAATCCTTCAAAACATCCCAGAAGAAATATCAGAAAGCGACTTAATCATTGACTTCTGTGATTTGGATCAAGAAAAATTATCAGCTCCTCTAAAATCAGAGGAAGCTCCAGAAAAAAAAAATTCTAGAAACCCACGACATAGAAAACAGAAAATTTTATCGAAATCTCTCTTAAGTGTAAAAGAAGAAAAAGAAGGCAGCTTTTTCTCTGAGAAAAGAAGTTCTGAGTCTGGTTTTTCTTTGAAAAAATCTTCAGAGAAGAAATTTTTTGCGAATAGGTTGAAAACTGACTTTTGCATTGGGAAAACTGAAGAAGACAATGAAAATTCTTCAAATAAAGACTCCAAAAGTCAAACCCAAAATTCAAAGAAAGAAAAGGCTAGAAACTCCCAATTTTCCAATAAATCGAAGAAAATTCTCAAAGAAAAAAAAAAAATTCAAGTCTCTCTTAAAGAAAAACGACTCAGAACCTGCAAATTTTCAAATGAAGAAGCTTCAGACAGGGAAATTAATGATCCTTTGAGAAAACAATCAGATAGACATTTTAAGAGAAAATATGAATTTCCTCCCAACGAGGAACCTCATTGTGAATTGCAAAAACCTAAGAAAATCCAAAATCATGGCAAAAATTTCCCTAAAATTTTTGGTCCAACCGTTATTCGTTTTATATTAAAAGACCTCTTTTCAGATAAAGCTGCGATGCATGACATATATGAAAATTTCGCGATTATAGATGAGTTTTCAATGAAAAATTTCAAAAATTGGGTCAACGCCATAAATTCTCACTACACCAATATTAATATGTATAGAAAAGTTTGGTTGCTTGATTTCAAAGAAGAAAAAGACAGGATATTTTCGAATATTTTGACTGAATTCACGAAACTGTTTCTTTATACCGAAAGCTATTATTACTTCATTGTGAATTCAGGTTCAAAGTTCAAAAATGCTGAAGAATATCTAAAATATTTACCAATATTCACTAAAGGAGTGAATCAACCTGGGAATTTTAGATCGATTGCAGGAGAAAAAATTTAAGAAGACTTATTATTTTAATTTTTAATATTTTTTTGGTTGGAAAACATGGATAAATTATATCTATGAGTATTATTTATCATTATATGAAAACCAATAAAATGACCTTAATTTTTAAATCTTTATTAATATTTCAAAGAAAAGGTGCCTGATTTGGCAGGAAAACCAAATTAAAAACAATAATAATTGTTTTTAGCAATCAATTTTTGATTTTTTTTAAAGATATCTCTTTTTTTTAATATAAATTAATTTATTAGCTGCGCGCATTAAGAATTTTTGTTCATTGGCTTTTGAGTTTTTTAAATGTTTGATTTATTTCCCCAAAATAATGATAAAAATAATAACACAATTATTACTGACCTCTATTCTAAAACAAGTTTGGAAAACCAAATTTAAAACAAAATAAAAAAAACTAGAAATAATGCAAAAAAATTTTCTCATTAATTTTTATATTATTTTTTTAATATAATTTATTTGTCTACTCCTATTTAGGCTTGTGTGAAGCTTTTTTTTTTTTTTATTCAAAAAAACAAATAAAAATTAATAAAGCGAAAATTCATTACCTCCATAATTGGTTGTCTCCTCCATGATATGGGTATTGGATGACTTTGGTGCCATTGGTAGGTACTCCTCCACAAACATCCAAAACTTGTCCCGAATGGGCAGCTTTGATGATGTAATATCCAGCAACGCCTTCAATAGAGAATTCTTGGTTAGCGCCACCATTGTCATTGGGGGTGTATTGAATAGCACTGGCACCAGAATCTTGGCTAGAACCATCAATCTCCAAATATTTACCAGAGTTGACATTTTGGATGTTAAAATATCCGTCTCCAGTGGCAATGAAGTTCCATTTTTGATTGGCTCCACCGTTGTTTGGCCAGATGATGACTTGGGTTTCATTGGATTTGCTTGCTCCAGTAACATCTAGGTTCTTTTTTGATTGTTTGCCAACAATGTAAACGGCATAGTTTGGCACAGCAGTCTCGAATCTATTAACAAAAATGTAATCTGGGGTATAAAATCAATAGGAACCTCCATAATTCGTTGTCAGTTCCAGTGCTCTTTTGTGGGTATTGAATAACTTGAGTTCCGCTGGCAGTGTTGGCTCCATAGACGTCAAGGACTTGACCGGAATGCCTGACTCTGATGAAGTACCATCCACCAACTAGGGATTCAACGGAGAATTCTTGGTTGGATCCACTCTGATCCGTGTATTGGACCAATTTCTGGCCAATGTTTTGGGTGACACCATTGACACTCAAGATTTTTCCTGAATGAGAAGCCTTGAATTTATAGTATCCATCACCTGTTGATATTAAGGTCCATCTATTTTAATAAAAGGCTATTGTTTTGAAATTAAGTGACCTTTCGTTGGCAGAGTATTCTTGAGGACAGATGATAACAGCTGCAGAATCAGCTTGACTGCTTTCGTAGACATTGAGGACTTTGTCAGATTGTTTGGAGTAGATGTATACCTCAGTATTGACTGGCAAATAAGTGTTTTTAATCTTCATAAAATCGAAAAAATTTTTTGGGCCCAAAATTATGAAAATTATAAAAAATATAAATATTATTAGAAGAATTCAATGAGTATTCAAATTTTTCAGAAATTTTTGAAGATTTTCGTTACAATAAATGA
>Ga0302186_10001386_pt1 | contig 20153 bp, 13 predicted proteins | sample II_Bog_E1_2_FD_198782 | JGI IMG/M metagenome (GOLD analysis project Ga0302186, IMG submission 198782) | Peat permafrost microbial communities from Stordalen Mire near Abisko, Sweden - II_Bog_E1_1 | ecosystem: Environmental > Terrestrial > Soil > Wetlands > Peat | place: Sweden: Abisko...
ATTTCAAAATTTTATAAATTTTAGATTGCTGACTCACATAAAACTGATATACTTTGAGATGATTATCGTATTGACGTAGATATTTAATTGTAATCATCACTCTTATAGTTGCTTGAACAGCTGGCTCTACAAGTTACGCAGCACCTACAGCTGACCCAGTTGAGTCTCACTCTCCTTGTCCATATCATTCACCTTTCGTCGCAGCTACTACAAAGCACCACTGCTCTTCTTTGCTTTCTCTTTGGCCAGGAGTGCATCCCTTTACTTCTTTGGGAGAGTATCCTTTAGTACATTAAAGGCTCGTTTATAGTCCTAAAAGACAAGATGGGCTCGAGCCAAACTGATTTTATGCTCTTCTTCCTTCACGTTGATGACTCCAAGTTTAGCTCCCAGTTTGCCATCGATTTCTTTAGCAGTTATGAGTTTAGCTTCTGTTTAAATTCTCATGTTCTTAAAATTGTCCATCATCTAGATCTTTTGCTTGAGAGTGGTCATCTGTATTTAAATTTCGATGGACTTCTTCTTGAGCTGGGCGTCAGCCAATGATTCTGAAGCCACCAAATGAGGCTCATATTTACTGAGTTCATGCTTAAGCCTATATCAACTCAATCAATACGTTTAATTCTCTCTAAATTTTTCGATTTTGATTTTGCCAGCCTCCTCGTATCTTGCTTGTACATTCTTGATTCTTTCCTGCAGCTATTAAATGACTGCCTTTCTCTTGTCTTCTTCCTCTTTCTCAATGTTTTGTGCTTTTTTCAACTCTTCGTCATATTTCTTCTTGAATCCATTAAACAAATTTTAGAACATTCCTTTTTGCTTAGCCATCTTCTCACGTTCGCCCTCGGCTGAGTAATTATTTTTTTACATGCTTCAGTTAGAACCTTAATTCCTTTCATTTTGCTCAGTTGTTTCCCCGCAGCCTCATAGCTCTTATAGAGATCATCCAGAAGCTTGTTTACTTTTTATTGCGCCTTCTATTGGACATCTAATGGTTCAACTTGCTGCTTTCTTAGCTTTTTGCCTAAATTAAATGGCGCTTACGCAAGTTTTTGTTCTCATCTTCCTTGTCTGTAAGTCCGTATTTTTGAAGCAGGTCTGATTTAGCATAGCCTTACCAGGTTCTACGATAATGGACAGCGTCGAAATAACTGTTTAGATATCCTTAGAATTATCCTCCATTCTCAACTTTAATTAATTCAAAATGAGATATATGATTTTTGGCATAATCAATGGTGTTTGGCAGCAGTCGCCACGGCTTTAACAGCAGCGTCGTCCAGATCGGAAGCCACTTCAATTTTCAAGTTCTTATTTTTAGCTGTGTATTCCTTGAGCATGGCGTTTGCTATGTCAGCATTAGTTCCAGTTAATCTGCAGACCAATGGAAGTTTAAGATCCACCATTTGGGCGGCCTTGATAATACCAGTAGCAATGGTGTCACACTTCATGATTCCACCAAAGATATTGATCAAGATGGTCTTCACTTTAGGGTGTGAACTTAAAATCTCAAAAGCAGTCTTGACCTGTTCTACGTTAGCACCTCCTCCAACGTCGAGGAAGTTAGCTGGCTCTCCTCCCTTAAGTTTGATAATGTCCATGGTGGCCATAGCAAGACCAGCTCCATTGACCATGCATCCGATGTTACCATCAAGAGCAACATAGTTTAGACCAGCAGCGATGGCTGTCTCCTCGAGAGGATCAATATCCTCGGAAGCCAAGGAATGCTTCTTCAACTCAAAAAGCTCTTTTTGTCTGAACTTGGCGTTATCATCAATGCCGATCTTGGCATCAACCGAATAGATTTCGTTTTTAGGGTTCACTGCCCAAGGGTTGATTTCCAACTGGACGGCATCGCAATCATTAAAAAGTTTGTAAAGATGGCGAACTTGATCACGGAAACCGGGAACTTTGCTGAGTTACAAATCCTTTTCTAGCTTATCAAGTATTTCGGTGGTAATGCCGGTGTCAACCTCAATGGGATATACCTTGACGGCCTCAGGGTGATTTTTGGCTACTTCTTAGATTTCCATTCCTCCCTCAATAGATGCAACAATGGCAGGTCGTTGGCTGTTTCTGTCGAGAATAAATGCGAGATAGATCTGCCTGACAATATCAACTCCTTCGTGGATGAGCACTGCGTTGACCTTAAGTCCATTTTTAGTGGTCTGGTGGGTCACAAGGTTGTAACCAATCATCAGAGCTGTTTTTTCCTTCACTTCCTCTGGTGTCTTCAGAATCTGAACACCGCCCTTGAGTCCGCTGCTAAGGGTTCCTAAATTATTTAAAATATACCTTTGCCTCTGCCACCAGCGTGAACTTGTGCCTTAAGGATCAGATCACCACCTTTAACATTGAGATCGCGGGCCACTTGGAAGGCTTGTTAAGGAGTAGTAGCAATGCTTCCACGTTGAACCAGTACTCCAAACTTGCGCATGAGGTCTTTGCTCTGGTACTAATGAAGGTCGAAAAACCTTCGGATGTTAGTAGTCAGAGAATTGCCAAACAGCGGCTTGATGGCTCTTGAAAACATGAGGTAAGATATTATTTTAATTAATCAATAAAATATTCCACTTTTATACTACCCTCTCCGAAATTCCACTACTTACCATTAAAGCGTATTGCCACTTTCTCTGTCTTGGGAGAGTCTTTTATCATGTCGAATGCCGTGACGGGATCAATAAAATACAGGTAAAGGCATCGAATACTAAAAAACATTCTGATGGTTGCAATTTACTGGAGATTGCTGGTACAATTCTTTATTTATCCTAATCTCTTTGCTCGAGGAAGAGATTAATAGATGTGGAATAATTTTGGTAAAAACCATATTTTTGTTAAAATATATTAATATTAAATATTCACAGACAGAGGCATCATTTCCCAGAGAGATGGAGCTTGATAAACAACAGTCAACAGCCAATAGCTAAATATATCACAATGTATTGAAACTATCATCATCCACTCAATAGAGTGAACTACCCACCTCGTAAATTCTGGTCATTTGCTCAATTATACTCTCCCTTAGGCTGAATTTAAATAGAACAGTTATGTGCTCGGCTTGCAGATGACTCCTGTCTGTCATCACAGAACTCACTGTTGTTGCTGTCCACATAAGGTTCTTGATGCTCACATGTGCTTATTGTATTCCATAGGGAGTCAGCATATAATATATTTTTTGGTTTTTATGTGTTTTAATGAATTAATTAATAAATATATTTTTCACTATCATTCCTCTAAACCAATATTTTTGTTAAATCTCAGAATATATTAATATTAAATATTCACAGAGGGATCATTTCCCAGAGATGGAGCTTGATAAGCAACAGCAATAGCCAAATATATCACAATGTATTGAAACTATCATCATCCACTCAATAGAGTGAACTACCCACCTCGTAAATTCTGGTCATTTGCTCAATTATACTCTCCCTTTCTTTCTCCTTATCCAGCAGCAAATTGCAACGGTGACATCGCTCTCCAGTATGAGATAGAACTTACGCATGAATACTATCCAGTTTAACAAGCTACATCGTATAGCTGTACTTTAGTTTCGATATCAGTTCCTTTTTAGCGAGATAGTTATGCATAATTTTTTAATTGAAGATGGTAAATTTGCAAATAAAATTGGTCTTTTCATCAATGACAGAAACAAGCTTGCCAATCTAAATTAGATACTTCTTACCTCAACAATAAATTAGTGCCTCATTTTATTGGCGAAATCATTCACACACTTCGCTTTTTTATCTAATGAAATTTATTTTTATTCTGTGATTAATCGACTGAGCTATTTCAATTCATTATTGAATAAACGCTATACTTAATTAGATGAACTTGTCAATTAGAAAGTACGACTGCCCAAAGGATGACATTTGAGATATTCACAAAACTAGCCAAATTCCATTATTTAAGTCTCGAGATTTTGGCGATACTGGGCTGCTGACCTCATGATAGGCGTCTAGTGGTAGCTAATCAACCTTTCTATATTTAATTTTTTGTCTTATAACTTCTGAAGAATATCTTGCTTTTATTCTATGCGGGCGCTGATACTGTGGGACATGTGCTTTTGATGTTAAATTTGATTTTATAGATTATTTACTCTATCAAGTAACTATTGCAGCATACTTTGCTTCACTGAAATCTCGGAGTCCAGCTGATCTTTTTATAATCTTTTAACAATGATATCATGAAGTAAATGGCTGTTTTTTTCCTCTAGCAGGGCAGATTATGATTCTTCGGTTTAGCATGAGTTTCCCATGCTCCCTTCAATGATAATTTCCCCCAAATGTGAGTACACTGCAAGTTTATTGGATGATATTTTTCCAGTCTCCTTAAAGGCTACTTCTCCCTTCTCAAATATTCTAATAAACTCCTCGTACAATTCGGGATCGACAAGTTGTTTGCTGATCCTTCCTCCATATTTTTTTTTATTTTGAAAAAGATAGATGAGATAGAGAAGAATTTTATTCATGTTGGATTATGATACTAAAAGATTTTCAAAGTGCTGCTTGATTTCTTTCTTTTTTTATAAAATTTTCATAAAGGTGCAAACGGCCTATTCCATGCATATTACTCTGCTCTCCCGCATTGGAAGGGATAAGAGCGATAACATTTTTGATTTTCTGTTGTACATCTTCATGGAAGAATATGATTGCTTGAATTGACTATTAGAATTTTACTCGCTTAGGACAATATCCATCTTTTATATATTGGATGATGGGTGGAGAGGCTCGAGGAAATGCATGTGATTTCCTGAGAATTTGCTTTTTTATGGAGTTGCATGAAGTTCATTCTATTTTGATGGAGTCTCAGAATTTTGTCTTTTGTTTTGTTGAGGGATGATAGTTTCTGCTATTTGATTATTGGGCCTAATAATTTATAGTTTGTGCTTGCAGATATGAGAATGATTAAGTTTAAGCTTATTCATAAAGAAGGAATATTCTTATTATAATCAATCAGCTAAATAAGAATAAAATTTGTATCTTTGACTTTGAAATATCATGAAAATTCATTTATTTCTGTTTATTTTAATGAATTATACCAAATTTGATCGGAAGCAAAGGATAAAGACGAATTATAGACTAAATTCTTGCAATAAAAATAGCGAATTTGAAGACTTGAAATAAAGCGTGTTGTTGATATCGATTATCTTTGATATAAATATTATAAATAGACATTTTTGACAATTTGATGTGCTTTCATTTTTATATTGAAATAATTTAACTAAACTTTAAATAAAAAAGAAATATAATCTCAAATATTAATTTTAATTTTTTATCCTATCTTCATAGCAATATACAATTTATCCTATTTTTCAATCATTTTACCCTATAATTTAAAGTAAATTTTTTCTGTTTTTTATTGTACGGATTTTGAATTTAATAATAACCCTCAGATTTATTTTTTAATCGTGCTACTATCACTTATATCCTGTTTTAAGCCTTCCAATAATTATAATATTTTAAGAATTTAGGATAAGTCATCGAACGATAGTAATAACATTTATTGCTTTTGGTGCTCAGTCGAGATTATTCTCTTGCAATATATTTATAAACTTTAATCAAATGGATAACTAATTTATTAATGCTCCCTTACTTGTCAATAGATCAAATCCTTATGTTGACCCCAAAGACTAACTCATCCGCGGGCTCGAACTAAAAAATGTAAAGCTCAAAACCGAGCTCATGAAGATACAAAATGCCATGAAGTAAAAATTCTAAAACCTTGAAGAGGATGAGACTCCTAAAAAAAGATAGAGCCTTTTCCAGTCTGAGTAAAATTTTGAAGTTCTAACAAAGTAATTGGCCAACATGTACAAAAGAATAAAGATGTATTAGTATGAAGTCACAAAGTTGTAAGGTTCCGGGAAGACGGTCAATGTATCGCAAAAAGCCAGCCAAGTCGACCAGCAGATCAAAGAAAAACGAGTCATGGCTGAAAAGCTTCGACAGCAGTATTTGAAAGAGCAGAAGGCTGTTCAATAAAACAACAAACGGCTTGAAAATAACAATCAAAGAGATGAAATAGACCTAGAACTGAAGAAGTTGACAGACGAGAATAAGTTCTATAAGGAGAAAGTCAGATTTCACGAAGAGAAAGAAGCCATCAAAATCGGCAATATGAAAAGACAGCACGAGGCCTTGAAAAAATTAGAAAAGGATCTGTTGGAAGCTGGAGTAACTGGGAACGAACTCGAATAGATGAAGCAGAGAGCAATCAAAGGGGTAACAGGCAACAAAAAATCAATCAGCGAAAGTCGAAATTTGACCAAGGACAAGGACGAGATTAATTCATCCGGATTCGAATAGTAAATATAGGATCGAACCAAATAACATTTCCTATCTTTGATGAGCGATATCGCCCTGTTGTAGAAGATGCAAAATGACTATTAAAAGCAATTAATCCAAATCGAGGACGAAAAGCAGTAAGCAATAAGGAAAAACATGAATTCGCGTAACAAGTTGATTGAATGCTAAAATGTACCAAATCATTAAAGTAGGAAATATAAAACCTGTAGAAAGAGATACTGATCATGAAGAATAAAGTCGTGCCAAACAATATGAAACCTTTGAAACCGATAAGGTCGTATTCCAGCCAGCAGGCGTAGCATAATCAAGTACCCATGAGCCTATTTAGAAGCTAATGAGCTCGAAGTCGTCTGTTCCATCAAAAAATAAAAACCTGGCACATTTGCTTAAATTCGATGAAGTTGGACTGCCCTCCAGCAAGGGACAGAGATTCACTGACAGGAATATCCTTGGAAAAACGAGCCTTAACTCCAAAATCATTAAAGTTAAAGTTTACCTAGATAAAAATACAAATGACATTGCCGGTATTCACTGCACATATTCGGGAAATAAGAAAGGAGGAGACTATGTAAAAAAGGACAAGGAGGCTCATGAAAATCAATATAATGAGTAGGAGCTGCTTTGTAAGGATAATGGTTTTGTCAGGTCAATCAGTGGAACTTTAAATCAAGATGATAGGCTTTAATCCTTGGCCTTTACTACTTCGAATGGAACTAGTCAAAAATTTGGTACTGGAAAAACCTCAAAAAAATATTTTAATTTAGACATTAGTTCAAGCTAATACCCTGTCTGTGTCTATGGCTGCCTCTTAGTGATCAAATAGGCTGGAAAAAGATAGTACAGTCTGCTGGAACACTTAGGCTTTGAAATCCAAAACTAAAACTTGCATTCGTCTTCAGTAGGCCTCAATGAATTCAATGATTGACTTCAGTTTGATATATTTTTCATCAATTTACAATATAGACGTATGAATACATAAATACTTTTAGTCAATCTACATCAGCATCAGCATCAGCACCGTTTTCCGATCCCTCTTAATGTTTTGATGTTGCTCCCCCATTTTCTGGATTTATCTTTTAGGAACTATCCAAATCTGCCAGTATTGAGTGAGTTCCGTTGATCTATTCTTACTAAATTTCGCCGATGCTGTTACTAGAATTCATATTTGCGTTCTCCATCTATTGCTACCCCTCATCGATCAGTTACTCCTAATCCCCATACTGAGGCTCATAGTAATTCTCCTGAGGATTGACGAGTTCCTTCTAAAGTCTGCTATTCTCCTATTATTAGTCATTCAAAATGCCTTTTAATTCCAATATTTGATTTTTTAGTTACCACACCGTCAGCTTCCTATTGTAACTATTTGATTTAATTTCTGCGATTTACTGCTTAAGTTTGGCTTTGATCTATTTTAGGCGTTGGTTACCTCAACCAATTCGTTACACTCCTTCACAAATAGCGCTTATTTCATCTACATCTTCTATCGCAAAGCGCGGTACAGTTTCGAGTTGCGAACCACCTCGTCAGATATCACTATCTCATGGTGCTCTTTTTATTTGGGCTTAAAAACATTTTACTGCGCGTATTTACGACCCATACTTTTCATTCCCCTCCCCAAAAACGGAGAAAAAGGTTCATCCCTCGAACCAAAAGGTGTTGTGTTAATGTCAGACCTGGTTTTTTCAGAAATGGAGTGTTTACGAAATTCAATGGGAAGTCTTTTATTATTTTTGTCGCACTCCTTCATTACTAATTTTATTAAGGATTCTTAATCTAATCCTATACTAGAATCGTTTTAATAAGTTAGGATTAAATAGCGCGGGACATCAAGCTTAATAACTCAATTATTTATCTCTGTGAAGGGTCATCAATTATTTTTATTGTTCAGATACAGGATCAGGTTGTATCATCTATAGGTCTGTCTTTGATCGTCAAGCACGCGGGCGAGACGGTTGAGCAATTCGGGAAAAGATTTAGTGGTGAAGTGGGTGCCTGTGGGGTGTTGACGGGTCAGATCGTTGGTTTATTTCCATTGATTAATGTAATACTCGGTATCAGCGTAATAGGCTGTTGAGTTATGGTTAAAAACTCTCTTTCCAACTTCCAAATCTCCAAATCTGATTCCTCTTGCTAATCCTCCAAGATCAGTTACTGTTGCATTGTTGGATCTGAAGAAATCGAGGATCTGGTTAGTTTAAGGGTCGAAGTATGGAAGTACTTCCTTTTTAGTAATGCTGGGATAATAGGAGCGGTAGCTAACTGGCCTGGAATAGTAGTAGGAGTCAAATTTATTGAAGAACATCTATGATATGTATCAATATAAATATAAAATTATTTACTGACGGTAAATAAAAGCACAAATGGTCAGTTGTCGTTTTAGTCATCTTTTATCGTTCTTTAGACAAGGCAAATAACTATATTTCCATTTTAAAGAGTTTAATCCTAACCTACCCATCAAGTCTTAGATAGATTTATTGCTTTATTGAAAGCAATTAAAACATATTCATAACTTAATTAAATTATTGAAATAAGGTTGCATTATCTAAATGCACACTCAAATATATATTTTAATTAGATTTAAAACAATGTTAAAAATCATATTTATCGCCCTTCTTTTCATAGGGTTAGCAACCACGCAAAACCAAAAAAGTGATTTCAGCATCAAAGATTTTGGAATGAACAAACCGCATTTACTTTTTCATTTAGGAGACCGCCATCCAGTATCAGTTAATTATGGATTTGGATACTGGTTGACCAATCCAGAGTTATAAGATAAGAATCATTTTGAAAAGACAAGAATGTGGTATTAGAATACCAATAATGGGCTGTACGTTAACATGCTTAGTCATGATGGATAAGGTCATGTCCATGAATAAATAGACGATCGCACTTTTGGAGTTAATACCAATATCAAATATCAACTGACGGATGAAGGATGGCAGGAACACATCTCGATGAAGAAGCAAAAGCAATAAAAGTATGAAAATCACTCAGTTTACTGGTTCACCTATATGACCGTCGAAAATAATGATCCAAAGTTGGTTGATCACGATAAATACGCAACGCCGATATATTTACTAGTATAAACCCACGATCAAAGGAAGATCGAAGTGAAAGTTGAAAGAGTAACAGGTCGACAAGAAACCATTAATATTTAATCGAAGTAAAAATTGAATGTATTTGGGTTCAGCATGAACATTTCTGAAAGCTACGATGTGAGGAGCACCATAAATGAAGTGAAGCATATCATAGAATTGGAAAGGTATAAGAAGGTGCCACGCAAAAACGACAGTAAGATTGTTGAGTGGTAGAATAGCCAAGTTAAGCTGATACGCAAAAATTAATGGACTGATAGCAAATATGTTATATTGGTCATGTATGGATAGTTCTGGAGTGGCAACGAAATCTCCATCAGCAATAGGACAGGCCCCTTTGACTTCGAGCACTTCAATGAGAAAAGTGATAGACTAAACCAAAGTCACTTTCCAGTTGAGCAATACCCCAAATATTCATCGTTTTTGAATCACATTCTCTACAATCTATACGGTGGTACGGCTTTCTATTACGGAATCCTCTATACTCAGAACTCGCTTCTTGTACACGAACTGGACTATTCCTATACCTTTACGCCATCGAGATTGATATTTCCTCGAGGTTTTCTTTGGGATGATGGTTTTCATTTATCAATTGCTGTGCACTACAATACGAAGCTCACTCTTAACATTATCCATAACTGGATGAGGAAGATAGATTTGTTTGGCTGGATCGGAAGAGAGCAAATCAGAGGGTGGGAAATGAGTTCTTTGATGCCTTAAATAAAGTTCGTTTATCAGGATATCTTTGAGATGAATCCACCGACCTTACTTCTTCCAATTCTTACTTTTATCTAAAAGTCAAAAGCAGGGGAGCTGTCCAGTGAAGACTCAGCCTATTTAAACACGCTTCTCGAATAAAATTTCTGGAAATTATAGAAATGGTACAGATATTTCGTAAAGACTCAAAGTCATAACAATCTCATGGAGAACGAAGCGATTAACAGGTCAATCAAATATCGATGGAGGTGCAAGGATGACTGTGAGAGAGGTAACTTTATGGGCAGTGGGCTTGATGATTATCCTAGAACTGCAACTGACACCCAAATATCCAAACAGCATGTTGATCTGATGTCTTGGATATATTTCTTTTCCGAGGGATTGGAAACAATCGCATCGCACCTGCAGGAAGAAAAACCGATGAAATACTATCGAGAGAGGAAGGAAGAGATGAAAAGAAAAATTATTGACGAGTGTTTGGATGAAAACGACCTGCTGTTCAAGGATCAGTCCGTTGCTGGTAAAAATTAATACATCGACAAACTCGTGACTCGAACTGGATATATTAGTCTTTTTCCATTCTTTACTGGGATACTGCAGGAAAAGAATTTTTAAGAAGAGGAACGAGTAAAGATAAAGAATGTTAGAGATAAGTTGATTGATGTTATGGGAGATGAAAAATTACTGCTGTCTGAGGATGGAATCAGGTCGTTGTCAATTTAAGATCCACTTTATGGAACGGAAGATAATTATTGGAGGGGAGCCGTGTGGATGCCAATTAACTATCTAGTGTTGAGGGCGTGCCGCAAATTTTATTGGGAGGATGATCGAGCAAAGGAGCTATATACTACAGTGAGATAGAGAGTAATAAATAGCGTTCATTCAAATTGGTAAGAGTCAGGATACCTCTTTGAAAACTACCATTCAGGTAAAGGGCAAAGAGGGTTCCCTTTCTACGGCTGGACGAGTTTGCTGGTGAATATCATAACTTAAAATTATTGATTTGGCATAACTAATCTATCAATACCTTCATAATCAAATGAACTGAAAATTAAAACAAAAACATCACTTTTCATAAAATAAAAATATGATTGTCTGGGTTTTCGTGAACCTTCGACATTAAAATCCGATCAATGTCCGATTTATGTGAGGGACTCAGGATGTAGATAAGGTTATTCCTTTTATTAATTCCGTCGAATTATCTCCATAGTCGTTTATTAATATCTTCCAATCCAAAATATTTTATGAACTATTCTGGTTTATCATCCTAATTAATAAAAAGACAGATTTTGCAATTAGAAGCACTACTCTCAACGATGAGTTCGACCATCCACTCTCCAAATTTGTTAAACTACTCATGCTTGGATTGAATCTCATGAAGAGATTGCCTCTCTTCTGAAAAGGAATTCATATAATGTCTTGAACGAGATCTCTATTTTTTACGAATGTATAGGAGATGCTCGGAATAGTCAGCTATTTTTTTGAAAAAGATAAGGATAACTTTTTAATTCCTTAGCTTCTTAATACGGTGAATTGCCTTTTCATAGGCTTCAAAAAGCTCGTTATAAAGTAATTTAACACCACCTCTTTCACTAAATGAGTCGAGGATTTATTTTTTCAGCATTTATTCCTTCGATTATTTCAAAGTCAAGCTGCATTAAATTTTTATATTATGCAGAGTGTTAAATTTAATTATAGAAATCCTGTCTTTTGGTTTCGCAAGCTTATCAAAAAGTGTGATACTTCTTTCTTGAAAATATTGTGAAGAATCCTGTGTTATGCCTGTATTTTTCCAACAATCAACAAGGTAAACAAACTACCTGTCCATAGTCAAGGTGCCTTGGTTTAACATTCTTGGACCTTTCGTTTATTAGTCTTAGTATCCTTTAAAAGGAATTACTTGACGATATAATTGGGTGGTCTAAAATTTGATCATATCGCATTTATGATAGGAAAGAATGCCTTTTATTGTAAATATAGCACCCATCATTAATCTGTCTCGAACTAAATTAAACTTGATTGACTCAAATAGGAGATTTACGGCTTAATAATCGTTAAAATGAGGCTTTTTAGCTTCAGCAGCAACGACTGTTGCTTTAACGAATGTTTTAAACGCTTTAACAGCCTCCGGATGCATCCTAGAAATGGAAGTTAGCCTATTCTTTAAATGAAAAAATTTATATTTTGATCCTTTTTATTTGAGTTTCTTCGTTACTTCGGGGTAATTATCAATGTAGATATCTGATATTTTAAAAGATTTGTTTAGGCACTATCTTGCTGCTTCAACATTGCCTTTATCTTTATAAAGTGTTGTCTCGAATAAATGGATCACCACACTTTCTGCATAAAATGCATATTCAGGATAGAAAGCTTTCTTCAGAACCATGATGTAGTCCATAACATCTCGCATGTAAGCCTATTTTATTTTTTTATCTTCAGCAGCATTATAACTTTAGAAATGGTATTTGGACCAATTATTGATGAGAATGTAAATGGATTGAACGAGACCGAAAGATCTTCGAATCAGCACTAACTACATTTCTTTGTAATTCATCGAGACTCGCCGCTCTTTTTTCTTTTTCATGATGTGGTCAATCGTACCATATTGGTCTTGAATTTTAGCTAAGATTATTTTTAAACTTTGCCTCAAACATTAAATTGATTTTTCATACTACTCCATCAACAGATAAGACTCTCCTAAATTTTAAAGAATATAGCCTATATCATAGTTTAAATTAGTAAAAAATTGCATCGCTTCCGTATACTTTAAGATTTTACTCACATGATGGCCAGTGAAATATTAAGAAGTGCTGTATCTATGAATCTTGTTAATGATTCTAACCTTATCATAAACATCTTTGATATCTTTGGTCTTGGCATAGTTGGGAATCTCTATATTAATGTCTCCATCAAAAATAAAATTGCACCTATTTTAAAGTTCAATAAGTTCGTCATCCAATCCATTCATTAATTGTTTGAGCACGCAAAAAGAAGCAATGAAAGAGATTACAATAAATGTTATGACCAGTGCCAGATACAAATTCAAGCTGGAATTAAATTGACTGCTTGAGGATATAGTTGTCGTTAGATACTGGTTAGTTGTCAGAAAGTATAGCATGATATTTTAATGCTGACTCTCATCCTCTAGAGAAATCGGACTGAATATGTAGGTACTATAGCCACTTCTGAAGATTTGTATTTTATTATTGGAAGTTAAAGTAAAAGTGTTCTGGAGATAGTTGGTTGTATTGATGGAAGTTACATTCTGCCCAAATTGATATATTGTTAGATAATTAACTGTACTTCCAATAAAAACGGGGAGGACTAAACAATAGCTTGAAGTTGAAAATTTAGAAAAGAAAAGACTCATCGCATTAATCATCTCCATTCCTAACAAATTCATATTCATATTCAGACAGCTGATGCCATAAATGCCCCATATATTGTTTTTAAGAAGAGTGCAAAGTCGTAGTTAAATGGTTTCATTGGTTGTCATTTACAAAAAAGAGCTGATGCTGAGATTAAACTTGTAATAGTTATCAATTGTGGGCTCATAATAGGATGAAATTCCATCATCTGCCAACGTTGAGAGTTCTACCTCATATTTCGAGGGAAATTAAAAGAACATTGATTCGTTCGACATTTGGATATACGTATCGATACTGCTCAATGATTTGGTTTGAAGAGGGATTAATTGTGCTCTAAGAAAGGGTTCGATATTTGCGTACATGAGATATATTTACTGCTGAAGGGGTGTCAAACCATCGAAGGCAGTTATGTTGGTGGCAAACCACATGGATACCTGCTATTTATATTGATATCCAAGGGTGTTGTTTAGAACTTTCTGTGAAAACAAAAAGGCATTGTTCAGCTTAGCATTAGTAAGATTGGTCTGCTGATAGTTTGAACTGTTTTAATCGATGAGTTTTTTAAAATTATTGAAAGATTCATAATATTTGGTAAGTTTTCTGTTGACAATTCTGCTATTAGTTTGAGTTGTTGATCGAATGTTATGGTGCCTCAAAAGAATTTGTTAGGCGTTATAATTATCTTGCAATAGAGGTAAAGTTTGCATGATATAGGAAAGTGGAATGACGAAGTGGACTACTAGCAGGACGAGGAAAGGAATCAGCATGAATATTAGCCATCCAATCTCCTTTTTTATTTCAATTTTCATGGGTGATTAAATTATTAACTCTGCTCGTTATTAAATGAGAAACAAATTATATTCGCCATGCATTGATGTTCAAGCTCACAATTTAGTCAACATATCCATATTGTCATATATTGTTCAATAAATTATGATCTAATTTAGTCACTATTAATCATTCAAGTTCATGTTTGCAGAATTGATGTCTTTTCGCGTTCCATTTTTAAAACCAATAACATTAATAAACAATCATAGCAAATGCTTATCTTCACCAGTATAGACTCCCATCATCAGCTCAATCTATTTCATTCTCTATCGAAGACCATCAATGCCATTTTTCAGGACACCGTTATTCTATTATAAATAAGCACATTATTTTTGTATTCTATCTGTTCTCGCCTGATCCTAACTCATAGTATACTCAACCATCATTGACAACCTTTCCACTTTATTACTTAATATTTCCCCCATTTTATTCAATCTGTCCTTAAGATTACTTGATGATACCGTTGCTTGATTTTTGATATCCTGAGGATCATGATACTCTTACTTTAAGTTCTGCGTTTGTAGCTTATATATTAAGTTGCAATTCTGCAACTAAAATGCTAACTTTATCTATTTTACTATTTTGAGAATTGAAGGGAGTCAAAGAGCATGCATTGCTGATTTGCGGAAGCTTCGTTTTTAATGATCTTATCTTGGGATGCGAGAACAAATGCGTCTGCGTAATCAGGAGTTTGTCTATTTGAGTGGTTTTGAAGTCTTGATCGGAATATCTCTTGAAATGAGAGGATGCTGTTTTTTAAAACTTATCTTTGCTGTAAAACGACTTTTGCATAACAATTATATTATGATCAAAGAATGAGATATGGCAAACGACGCAAATCTATAAAAATATCAATATAGCTCGAGATATTCCTTGATCTGTTGGTTAAGTTTTGTGCCATGTTTAGCTAGTTCCTTAAATCGCAGATGACTCTATTCGAAATTATCAAAAAGCTTTACCTTGAGCTTTTTAGAAGCAAAATACTTTTCCAGTTCGGGCAAGTTGTAGTTTATCTATTCTGAATTAGATATTTTTTACGTTATCTTTTCTGCTATTAGAGAAGTTCGATTTAATTATGTTAGACAGTTTACGAAATGATTGGCCTTACTTATTTTTTATCTTTCCACGTTGGTTTCATTCTGCTCTATTTTTCAACGGGTAATTATGTCTATATGCTATCATTTTTGAGTGAGCTATATTTACGCAAACTAATTTTTTAGACGAATTAGTTCGTGTTTAAAGGAGGCAGTTCAATATTCTCCGAAAAAATTGGATTTATTAAATTTAATCGCGGTAATTATTTAGAACTTTTGAAACTTTTTATCTCATTCAGCTTGAATATTTTGGAAACTGTCTTGTCGGATTTCTTTGTTCGGGATGATAAATTTCCGGCATTGATAAGTTTACTTGATTTTGATTGGTGATTGATACCAGTAAATCTAGCATTGTTTAATTCTGGCTGACTTTTTTTTGAAATTAAGTGGCCGAGTTTATCCCTCTCCCTATTAAAAGGTACGAAATCAACTCTATTTTTTGTCTAACAACTCTATTCATGAAACAATTTTTGCAATGATCTTCTCCTAGGGATATGAGAGAGATCGTAATTTTATTTCATTAATAATTATTAAGAAATAATTATAAGGAATCATTCGTTATGATGGTCGACGCACTAGCCAAAAGTATTTAACCGCTGCATTCGTATTTTTTAACCTTTTAACCCAGAACCTTTATATAAATTATTAGAACCATATAAAGACTTGCTCTTGTTGTCCTCAACTTTCTTCTTCCTGATAGAACTGGAGAGTGAATTGAGATACATTTCCAATGAAGCTGACATGACAGATGTCTCGTTATTAGTATTGTCTTCATCATTTTTATTTTTATCTTTCTTAAAGACATTCTCAGGAGGTATTTCACTTAGTTCACGATAATGGTCGAATTTGCCACAATTCTTTTCGGTGAGGATAGTATTAATTTTTTATTTTAAATTTGTTAAAGTTTAATCAAAACAATTAGATATCTTAGAATCCAAACTTGAAGAACTGGAATAGGAAACCAACTCTTCTCCCTACAGGCATGAAGCATTTGAGAGTAGTTTAGCCTGCAATCGTTAAATCTCTTCGAATAAAGTGTGAGATAGATAGTGTATTTGATTCAAAAGCTACTGATTGACGCTCTCAAACTTTTTTATTGTTTGAGTGTTATTGGATAAAGTCTTTTTAAAAGCTTTCTCTCTCTCAAACATTTTTGTAATTTGCCCTCTCAAATAGTTGTTGTGCTCCTTTAGGTGAGAATTCTCTTTCAATAAAATTTTTTCTGCATCCGGGTATTACTCCGACCCGTTGTTTGAATTGGTATCGAGGCGAATTTGATGGAGAAGTTTTTCTCTTTAGCCATTATATTTCGTTATTTAGGAGCCTGATTCTAAACTTTATCTTCGAGAATGGATTGGAGTTTTGTTCTTGCAATTTGAAAACATCTGATATTCAGGATTAACCGGAGACTCTAAAATGGAATTCCTCCTTCGCCATTTACTTTATTGGGATTTCTTTGATCGTTAGGTCATGCAATAATATATATATTTTCCTAGTGGCCAGCTGATAAATTAACAAAAGAAGGATACAGTTCAGAATTTAAAAATAACTATTTCAGCCTAAAAATGACTAAATATAGAAAAATTAAATATCCTTGGAATGAACATCTTTGTTGAGTTGTTATTTGAAGTTTGTTATTATGAGTTTTGACAAGTTATATATTCTATATTTTATTTGAAATTGGCGAACAATAATCATAAATAATCATTGAACTTTGTTCTTGTGTCGACCAAGAGTCACCAAACTTTATTAAGTTTGATTTTTTAAAAACATAGGCTTGAGTTAACAACTCGTCACCTATTCAACATTTTATTACGATGTAAAGAAACATGGATAATTCTTTCTCTCCTTTCGAGTTAAAGTTTTTATTATTGAAGTAATTTATTCACCCATGTTGTTTTTGTCTTTCATATGGCTTTGAATAAATTTGCTTGATGTATTTTGGTCCAATCGATCTAACTTACTGGAATGATTGCTTTGGAAAAGGTCGTTAATTTTGTATTTTAATTGCTTGATAGATTCATCAAAGCAAACCGAAATTTTTAGACCAATGTTTTATGGTAAGCTCGAAGAAGTGGTTAGAGTTCCTTCCTCCTAAAAGAAATAATCGTGAGCTGTCAAGTTAGATGAGATTATTTACATTTCTTCAAGAAAGATATGAGTGAGGTGATGGAGTTGATTTTACAGCTATTGATTAATACTCTATAAATTTTTTATCTTGAGAGAGTTACAAGATAAGGCTTATTTATATACGATCTCTCTTTAAAATAGATCTTTGATTTGCTCTACCAAAAATTTATTTTGCTTTCTGATGTTAGAATTCTCTTCTAATAAAATTGTTTACATGTTGGGAAATTACTCCTAAGTGTTTTAATTTGTAGCTAGTGGCTTAGCCTCAATGGATTTTACAATCTAACTGTAGCGTTTCTTCATAGAAAGCTTGGACTTTAAGTTTTGGGTCGTTGAGGAGCCGACTTGATTGTTGATGAAAAAAGTATTAAAATATTTTTCAAAGGAATGAGTTGTTGATAATTGACTATTATAGGGATCAATAGATTGTGAGTTTGAATAGACTATCTGATTGTGAATGCGTCTGGATGTTTCTTTCCTATCAGTCATTCTAATATTATATTATTAGATCTGTTAAATTGACCTTTCTACAGTCCAAAATCTTAAGGATGCATTGACAAAATGAAATACCTTTCTTTCAAGAATAAATCTCATGGCATAGTAATCGATTTAGACTCGAATTTACCAATTATTCAAATGATTCGATAGTTGAATTCAAAATAAATCATTAATAATCATTTTCTATGTTTACCAGCTTGCCGGCCTAGAGTTACTAAACTTTACTTTGCCTACAAGCTCTTTAACATAAATTTCATTTCTGGCTAACGTCCTTACAAAATATTTTTAGACTATTTAAAAATTTATTGGCTAACTTTCTTGTCAGCCGTTGTAGATTTGTCTCTGGAAAAGAAAGACTAAAAGGGTACATTTTTCTCATCCTTCGCTTCTTATTCATCAAGCATATTGCATGTATCGCATTAATTAGTCAACACAGTGGTATTTTTACTGATGAGAATATCATTAATTTTTTATTTCAAGAGAACTAAATTTTAATCGAGAAAAGTTGACACTTTAAAGCCAATGCTTTCCGAACTGGCTGATGAAAAAAGGGCTAAGTCTTCTTAAAAAGAACCGTTTATTGATAATTTCGACTGAATCCTCGTAATTTCTGATAAAAACGTCTAAGTAAGATAATGTATTTGGCTCTACAAATATTGGTTGATGTTTTCTAATTTTTTGATAGTTTGGCAGGAGAATAAGCAGCTTTTCTTATATTTTTTCTATCGTTCGAACATAGTCTGTATTTGTGCTACTAAAAAATCATTGTGCTCTTTCAAGTTAATATTCTCCTCTAATAGAAGTTCTTCCATCATAGGGCTTGGCTATTAATTTATATTATCATCTTTGGGTATCTGCTCAATGACTTTTCTCCGAGGACTGTTGCGTTTATTCATGGAAAGATTTTATTTGAAGGTTTGGATCAAGATGGAGGGGGAAGTTTTATTCTCATTGAGATCAATTAACAAATCTTTATTTTGAGAGATAGACGTAGACCGTCTACTGCTAAAGTTAAAAGTGGATTCTTAGGTGGAAGAGTTAATAGCTAGGGTTTTATTCAATTTAGAATTTTTTATCTTTGATGTCATGAAATTTTTATTATTAAAAACTACTCAAATCGGTCAACTATTTAAAACAATATCTTTAGATATACTTTAACAATCATAATCTTTGTAATTTAGGCTTAGATTTCATCAGTTGGGCTATTTTGATAATCGCAAAGATGAACTCTCAAAATTAACTTATCTTTGTCAGGAAAATCAATATCTGAGAAATAGAGTTGATTCCACTGGAGTAATATGCATTGCTCTCCTTTTTGAGTTAATATCAGTCAATAGACAATTTAATCGTCGTTTTAAAATTGATTCAGTCTCAGTCTTTTTTTTTCAACGATATTTCATACTCATAAGACTATATTCTGAAACCTTTTTCAGTTTTTCGACTGATTCGAATGCTTGTATTTTGATTTTTTCAATATTTGCTATATTTTATTAAATAAATAAAAAGGAGAGATTAACTTTATAATGAGTGAACTCTTCACATCTATGATTGAAAGAAATCCTCTAAACAATCAAGTTTCCGAAAATCAGTAAAATGTAAAAAGTTCAGAGTTTAGCTAAACATAACAAAAAATATTTTATAAATGGTTTAACTTTATGATACGCATGAATTAATTGAACATTTGTCCAAGATTTATTAATTTGTCATCCTGAAGCGATGTATTTATGCTTGACATGCCAATTTGCTAAAATTATTATCTGATTAAAATTATGCGAAGAATAAAATAATAATATTAATTAGTTAAGTTTAAGTTCAATAATTTAAATTTTTATACATTTAGGATTCTTGATAATTGTCTTCAGCCTATTGATATATTATCAAAACCAGAAGAAACATTTATTATCCTTTATGATTAGTATCAATATATATCTACTTTGAATATTGAATGTATTTGTTTAAATGCATTCTTTAATCCATTGCATTTATTTTATTGTGATATTTTTCTTATTAAATACGGTGACGTGTCATATCACCATTAATTTAGATTCTGACAATAGGAATATAAGGAATATTAATTCATGAGATAATAAACCGAATCAAACAGTGTTCACTAGGCCACAG
>Ga0302186_10001388_pt1 | contig 20140 bp, 9 predicted proteins | sample II_Bog_E1_2_FD_198782 | JGI IMG/M metagenome (GOLD analysis project Ga0302186, IMG submission 198782) | Peat permafrost microbial communities from Stordalen Mire near Abisko, Sweden - II_Bog_E1_1 | ecosystem: Environmental > Terrestrial > Soil > Wetlands > Peat | place: Sweden: Abisko, Stordalen...
TTATTGTTTAGGATGAAAGGAGTTAACAAAAAACCCAGAGTTTTATCAATGCATTGCTTAATCTCATTTAAATTTTAGTGAAAAAATAAGTGCATGATATTATTATGAATAATTACTACTCAATATGGACTAACTGTTATTTATTTTTAAAAATTCTTTTTTCAATAATCCATTCAATTTGCAAAAAAAGGCCTATATTTATGATAAGCTTAAACTTGAACCATAACTAAAATATCTTTAATTCAAAAGTTTTTTTTCAATTAAATGTTGGCATTGACTGTCCTTTTGATATTCAATGATGTTTTGCAGCAAATTTTATCAAAAGATCAATTGAAAATTTGGAGACAATCTCATAATTAATAGAATTTTGCCAAATGATAATCTAAGATTTTGGGCCCAACTTAGAATATTGTAAGGGATATATCAAGCAAGAGAAAACAGAAGAATCATAACTCTTGTGTTCAATCTTAAATTTTTAACAAATTCTCCCTAAATTGGAATCAAGATAGAACAGCGGAAATGCTTCGCATAGACTTATGGGCGATACTGAAAACTTGATCAAGACAGAAGTGTATGAATTGACCAAAGAAAACAGCAAGGAAGAAATTTAAACAAACCTAAGTATCTAAGCTTCAAGAACATTTCCTATGATTGACTATGATTTTATTGAGGAAAGAAAATAGACAAAATATAAGCATTTTATAGAGGATTTGAACGATATCAAGACTGTGAAAAATACAAGTGAGATATTTGAACAAATGTTAGATCAAGGCTTTCATAAAATGGAGCACAAATATTATAATTTGACTGTTTTTGCTATTTAAAGAGGCAAATAGATAAACATTGACTTAAATAAGGACCATTTTAATCTTGAAAAAGATCACGAGGTTATGTTCTACATGAAGAGATGTAAAGGCCTCAAGAAACAGGTCATCTTCACTATTTTTGATAAATTTTAAAGGTCTATTGAATTCAATGGCGACTTCATTGATAAAAACAAGTAGAAATATCCTGATGAGTATAGCCTATATTAAAATTTCTGCAAATAAATCTTCACAGAAGAAAAACAAATTGGAAAAAAGTTAACTAACTCAATAAACAACTAGGAGATAAAGAGTGATGAGAATAATGACGATGACGATGATGATGAAAACGAAAATGATATTGATGACAATGATGATGACAGTGATGATAACAATAACGACGATAGTGACGATGACGAAAGTGACAATGACAATGAAAGCGATGATGAAGATGATAATGACAATTATGACGATGACCAAATTAATTTGGAATAAAAATCGGTTGATTATTTTAAAGGATAACTAAACAAGTTGTTAGACAAAGATTTGACTTCTTTGTAAAATTAAATTTAGAAATTAAATCTCGAAATAGCGACAATTGATTAAAGTGAAGAGCAATAATAGATCCTTATGAGATTAGGAGACTAGCTGGAATATCTTTAAGAAAATAAGAGTCATTTTCAATCAACGAGATAAACTGTTATTTAGGAGATGATCAAATTTTAAACAAAATAAAATAGTTAGCTATAATTTAAAGAGTTCTACAAAAGAGTTTTGAAAAAAATGATACTTATTAATCAACAGCTCTAATGTAAGGAACCATTTATCCGTAAAAAACCACATATTTTCAAACTATTAAATTAGCAAAATTTATTAATCATTGAAGGGGAAACTGGTTTAGAGAAATCAACTCGCCTTCCGCAAATGTTATGCTAATTCTATGAGTTGCTTGATAATCCCAAAGCATTACCAGTACTAATCACTCAACCTGGGAGTTTAGCAATAAAAATTTTAGCAGAGAGAGTGGCCAAAGAATTGGGGAAAAAAATTGGAGAATTTGTCGATTATATAGCATCTGCCGGCAGAAGAGTCAACTAAAATGCAAAGATCATCTTTAAACTTGATAGAATGGTCTTAGAGGAACTTGCTCATGATCCAGTCCTTTCCAATTACTCCTGCTTGGTTATTAACGAAGCTCACGAGAGAACAATCAGCATTGACATTATATTGGGTTTAGTGAAATAACTTTTGAAGAAGAGAACCGATTTCAAGGTTATAGTGACTTCGGCTTCTATGGATAGCCATCCGCTCGAGAGTTACTTCGAAACTAAAATATTAAAAGTGTAAGAAAGAAGAATGTATCCTGTGACAGTCACTTACAAAAACTACGCAAAATAGAAATAAGGCAACAAATTATAGCAGGTTCATAAAATATAGCGAATAATCAACGAATAAATTTTGCATGACAACAGCAGCATGAAAAACTAATTCAAAGGCCATCTGCTGTGTTTTTGTTCTAATCTGGATGAATTAAACGAGCTTATTAACATTTATTCTGAGAAACTAAATCGAAATATATTTGCAGTCTATGCTCTCCACGATAAAATTACACCTGTTTAACAAAAAATCATTTTTTAAGATACCAATAAATATAAATTTATATTTGCTTCAAGCATTAGGGAAACAGACATTATTATTGACGGTGTCAAGGTAGTCATTGATTCGGGAAAAGATGTTGAACTCGTGTATGATTAAACTTATCAGAGTTCATCCATAAAACTAAAAGAAACTACTCAATCAGCAGCACAGCAAAGAACATAAAAATTGGGGACGAATGAACCTGGCCACTGTTTTAGATTGTATTCCTAATAAAATTTAAAACAGAGAAAAGTAAACAAAGTTCCTTAGATGCAAACAGTATCTCTTTAAACTGTTATCTTGAGAATGAAAGCGTTAAAAATCAGCGATGTCATAAACTTTCCCTATTTATCTAAACCTAACATGAATAAGTTTGAAAAATCAATCAAACTTCTTAAACTTATTGGAGCTTTGACAGGAAAAGACAACAAAATCACTAAAATAGGTGAACTGATGACTCAGATTCCAATAGAACCTCTTCTCTCTCGAGCCATTGTCGAGGGAACAATATTCCAAAAGTCTTTATAGATGTCAAGCTTTTACTATAAATTAAAGCTTCCGAAATAATAACTGAGTCAACTTTGCACTGAAAACATTGAAAACACTGTGATCTAGATCATCTCTATGGTGGTGAATCATTCAGATCTATTTGTTAATGAGCGGAATGAATAGGGTGATAGGAAAAAAATTGAATTTAGTGATGAGGATGGTGATTTCTTTTTCCTTTATAACATCTTCAAAAGATATAAACAAATGAAAGAGCAAGGATGCTCTTAAGACAGAAGAAATAGGAAATTATCACTGACCAAATGGATTCAAGAGAACAATCTGAATTTTTAAGTACTCAACCAAACAGAATACCTTGTGAGGTACATCTCTTAAATTGTAAAATAGTTTTCAATTAAATATTCTGTTTATGAGGAGGAGTATGATAATGCTCAATCGAAGCTGATGGAGTGCAAATCTTATCGAGAAATCATTCTCTCTTGTCTGATCACAAGCTTTAGTTCCAATCTTTGCAAATACTCAGGAAATCCACAAATTGGATACACTATGGTCAATTAAAGGAAACCGTTGCAGGTCTATGAAACCAGCAATCTCTTATTGCTGGGTATTCCTTCCGATTGGATCATCTGTTACGATCTTTACACAAACTAGATGGGCAAACTGTTCTGCAAAGTGGCTCACGCAATTACTTTTGATTTTATGAAGAAGCATATCGATAGGTACATTTGGCAAATGTTTAAGGTGAGTGAAATTCAAAAGTTAAATCCGTTCTATAGAGAACTTCGCTATAATGTTCCAACTAAAATATTGCAGCAGTTACGCTCTGATTATTATCAGAGTGAGACTGATTAAAGATTTATGTTTTTAAAAGATGCCATACCAATGATATTTTAGGAGCAAAATAAAATATTATTTTTCTTGATGGTATAAGAGAAATATATTAATTTTGGCAAAAACAAAGTAAAAGATGAATAAAGTTCCAATTACTTTTAAAAGGAAATTACTGGTTATCTGTAAAATCTGAAGAAAGAGCTAATAAAACCATATAAATACAACCATATGGACAATATTCTCATTAATATATAAAACGGCTATCACATTTAGAGCATAAAGTTCAATAATATTTAACCAAATATCCAAATTGATAATATTTAGTTTTGTATTGAGATTACGTCTGAATCAGCAATGATTTAAACCATTGCAGCTGAAGTTTCTATTAAATAATTTGGAAAATACTTTATTGAGGATTGTCTTTCCACTCAAAATATTAAAAAATCAAAAGGAAAAAAAAAATCTGTTCAAAAACATAAGAGAAAAATAGAAATGTTTATCATGGAGGAAGAGAATAAAAATATGCTTCTCATCTATATTAACCAGTTAAGAAAGGCTAAACCGAGCATAGAGATGGATATTAAAGAATCTTTAGTAAATAAACGAATGAAGATTCCATAAACGAAGATCACCCTTCATTTCTTCGCTGGGAAGTGCGTGAATGCAAATGCCTTTTTGTTTTATGAAGATACAAGGAATGGTAATCCAGCCTAAAAAATGTGCGAAAAGATTAAATAGGGGATTAAAAAAATAAATTCATTATAGCCTATTCGAGGGCTCATAGATAGAAATCCCTTCAAATTTTTATAGGCATCACTTAAAGTCAATCAAAAAGGTAATGGCATTAATTTATTTCATGTTGACTGTGATTAACTGTAAATAGCGGATTAACTCTTCAAAATGGACCAGTAGAGGCTGTTTGGTCTTGATTTTATATTTCCAAAATGTATAAAAAAGTTTAGATCTCCCTAAATTAACTAGGCCTGCAAAGATGATAATGAATGGAAGGAGGAAATATAAAGTTTGCTGGAGGAAATCAATGTCAATACATAAAATTTAAGCATTAGCATACGTGGATCTGACCAATCTGATAGAAACAATAAAGAATCGATGTAGAAAACACAATTAAGAGTCGACATGATAGCAGAAATTACCACTATTGATCAGTCGATCGTTCTTAAAATGAAAAATGCCCTCGATGGTAAAACAGACAAATTGGGATGCTAAAAACTGCATATAAGAGTATACTACGAACAGGTTGTAGCTATGCCGTCTTTAAAGATCTTTCAAGCTCTTGAGGAGGAGTACGAATATCAAATCAATAAATTTAAAATTTCGTATCCTCTGTTGAGTTTCATTACCATTAATCGACGCGTCAGAAATAAGGAAAAGATAATGATTATTAGTCGTAGTCCGAAGAAGTAAGATTTTACTTAAACTCAACGAATAATCATAAATTTATTCACCTCAAAGCTTATTAAGTTGTAGTTCTTAGAGTAAAGGTTTTTGGATTGTACGAACAACGGTCGGAAAATTTTGGATGATATTGAAGAAGAATATAACTTCAAAGTACACTTTGAGTTTGAGAAATTCGACAACAGTATTAAAGTGTATTGCGAGGACAAAGATTCGAAAAGGATCGAGGCTAAAATAAAGGAAATAATTAGTAAAAAGTCTAAATAATACACCGAGAAGATATCTTACCGGGGGAAAAACTTAAATAAAGTCAAGAAGCTTCTTGATGATAAGATAAAGTTCCTTTCCAGAAATAAAATGCTTAGTTATTAAATTATCTTCCAATAACGGGAAGTTATCGTAACGACTGACATTGCTACTTTTTAATAAATAAAAGACGATATTATGAAATTTGTTGCAGGTGATAAAAAGAAGTGTGGCATTTGTGCAGATATTATGCGCAATCCTTATAGATTTTTAAATTGCTAATGCTAGTTTTGCTGGCTGTGCCTTACAAATCACTTGAGGGTTTTTCGGAACAGATCGTATTCTTAGATGCTTCTTTGCCCTAATAATGATTGTAAGACACCAATCAACATGAATGATGTGAAAACTCTGCTTTCTTAGGATTAATTTTAAATACTATGTAATGCTAAAATTCGTAATTACATTAAACAAAAGAGGGATAAGTATGTTTTCTGTAATTATTGTCCGAATATATTTGATAAGAAGGTCAGCTAAAAAAGTGGAGTATTTAATTGCGGAATATGTGGGAAGATTGAGTGTGTCAAATGTGGCTAATCTCATCCAAATTATAGCTGTGAGTAATGGAAATATGAGGATAAATATATCATAAATAAATAATCTGTCCAAATAGAAAATGAAGATAAAACAAAATCTGTTCTAAAAAAGTTGGCAGTAAAAAAATGTCCTTTATGTCAATAATACATATAAAAAATTGGGGGATGCAATCAAATGAAGTGCAAAAATTGCAAGATTCATATTTGCTGGAAATGTTCAAGGATATTTAAAACTTCCACAAAATGTTATGACCATTTAACCAAAGAATGTGGTGGCATCTTAGATCAAGGCGTATATGATTGATATGATATAAATCTTCTATACAATGTGTTTATATAATGGTTATATCATAAAAAGTTTTTTTTGACTCTTGCATATTATTGATCTTTGTAATGATCTAGTTAGATAAATATATTGATGAGTCTATTATTTTTTAAACAAATTCATTGTTTTACTTTTCTATACATGCTGATTGATTGTATAATATAAATGTTAAATATGTGTAAATGTGAAATACATTTCATTACAATCATAAATCCTTCATAAATACTCAGTCTATAAAATAGTGTTTTAAATGAACGACACAGGATTGCTTGTTGAATTTATTATCAATTTGAAGTTGTAGATGAGATTATGATGGGATATCATCATTATTCACTCAAAGTTCAAAACTGGATAAATTTGAAAATTCAAAAGATAGTTGAAGTTAGTTGATCATGTAGTCTATTCAGACGTTCTTTTATTTCTAAGTTAATTTTCCAATGGATATATTCTCTCACATAATAGCCGATAAATAAAAATATTTTAATATCAATTTTTCGGCCAACAGTATATACCCTATGAAACTTTATCAGTAGTACCACGATGGATAAACCATTTTAGGTCAAACATTTGCTAGATAAGGCATCCTTTACGATTAAAATTCTTCAGACTCTCAAGTTTTCTAAATTGACAGGCACAACCTTAATCTAATCATCTTACATGGATACTTTTTATAAATTTTTTATTTGAGAAAACCAAATTGGTCTCTGCTTCACCGGATTTTTGTGCAAGTCAATGTGTTTTAAATGATTTAAGTTACCAATTTATTATGGAATTTTTTCAATTTTATTATCATCCATGATTAAATTGACTAATTTTAAGCTTTTGAAGAGGATGAACAGTATTTTCTTGAATTTATTCTTGCTAAACAAAAAATATTTCAAGTTGGGCCAAACAAGAATATCAGAATTCTTAAATTATTACAGTTATGCTTATTCCATGATATCTATGATAAAATTACCCTTTGCTTCAAGGAGAACGAGTTTAGAAAGTTGAGCAATACTCTGTGGAAAATACTCCAGTTGGTTGGAACTTATTCTAAACTCTTACAAACAATTTAGATTTTAGATGAATTTATGAGGGATTTTGGAAATTAGGTTATTATTCATGTTTTATCTTGACTAATTTTGAACAGTTCGATAAATTTGGCATCATCTGCTGACTAGTACTTTCCATTCTGAGTTCAATAACTTATGTACAGTTGTTAAATATATTACTGCTTATTACTCCCAAAGGATTGTAAGATAGATCTATATTTTAAACATTTTTCAAATTAGTAAAGGATCCGCCATGCAGTTGAGATAATCTACAGTTGTTTAATTTGATATTTTTTAAGTTAACCAATTTACTGAATTACAAAGGTAGGCGAGAAATGCTAGTGTTGGATGCATTCAACATTTAAAGATTTTACAGATTATAGAAGCTATCAGGAAAAGCTTTCAATGATGAGTTTTAAGAAATATTGAGTTCTTTTAATCTTTTTAGCTGCCCTATTCGTTCAGGTAGCTTTGCTATTAAATTTTTATCACAGATAAGAGTCTATAATTTTTGAAGTTTGTATAATTCTTCGGCAATGACGTTATCTGATTTTTCGAGATATCTATGAAGGATAAATTTTAGCATCGACATAAATTTTAAGGGAAGCAAGCAAAGGCGTTGTCATCAAGTTATAAATGCGTTAATTTTCGAAGATTTATAATCTCATCAGAAATTAATCGGATGGCTGTGTTGTGCGAAAGACACATTTTTTATATATTTTTCAGATTGTAGAACTCAGTTGGAATTACCTTAATGTCGCACTCTACTGCGATCAAATTGGTTAAATTGTAGCATTTTTATATCCCTTCATAGTTTGTTATCGGATTCCTGCCTGAATAGAATAAAAGTTACTTAAGGTTATCCACCTGAGATTAGGAAACTCCTCTGGATTAAAAGGTAACTTATCGAGCAAATTATCAGTCAAAAACAGATTCTTCACTGTATCTGTCTGCGCACGTGTCCCCACCTATAGAATTTATCTGCATTGCTGTGTGGTCAATTGTTGGTCCATAAGTGAAATGCTTTCCTTCTATTTAATGTAATTTTTCTTCATTACTGCAGGGAGAATGTACATTTTTTTTGCCTATTCGTCACCTATAGCTGAAAACTATCCACTGGATCTCAACTTGAAGACAATGTATCTACTCCTAAAGCTGTGTTTCAGTTTCTCGTTATCTATACTTTAAATTTCGTATATTTTACCATTTTATTGACCATTTTCTCGACCTAAAATGTATTGTTTTTTAACTCCCTACTCGGCTATATAAGTGTATATCTCTGCCTTTGGCAGTTTAGACTCAATTAGCACGCAAACACCCATTTTTGGCAGAGGCTCCTATTCAGTGATCCTCCTCTAGCATTATTTTCTTAATTTTGAGTTGATTATAAGAGAAGATTTGATTGAATTCTCGCTTTTTTCTCCCAACTTGCATTTTGCACATAGTAAAAATCCACATAGATTGCAACAAATATGATTGCGAAGGTAGTTGTTGTGAAAATATGTTCGACTACACTGCCCACATACGAAAGGTCTTTAATATTCCATCATTTAATACTTTTTATCTAGTTCTTTGCAGGTGTGGTCAATATGCGAGGTCTTTAAATCTTCTAAATCCAATAGATTTTGATAAATATGACTCTTCCGATCTAATGAATTCCAAATGCTACAAAGTTAAGTTAAAGGTCCAAAGTGAGAACGTTTGAGCTAGTAAAGATAATGGTTAAATAGGTTGCTGCATTCTATGAAGTCAGAAGCACGAGATTTTACTGCTAACTGGATTTCACACAGCACACTCTTGTTAAATTTGATGTTTATAAGGAGGTCGTTGGTGTCAGTTCTCAGTCTATTTTTAATGCGGATTATTCGTAGTTTCTATGGTGTTTATCGACTGATTGTCTGTAGTTCCTTATACAGTTAAAGAATTTATTTCTCCTTCGAGGAATATTTACAACGCAGTAGATCACCAACTTTGAAAGTGAGAAGGTTGGCAGGTGATGACCAAGTGGAGAAAGCTCCCATATTATTGTCATCATGCAACCGCTTTGCGGCTTTAAGTAATCCATGAATGAGACGATTGAGGAAGGCAATGATGTAAGAATGCAGATTTTTTACCACTTTTAACGAAAATTTGCCTCCAATCTTTTCGGTCTATTCGAGGTGTTCTTCTCCTTTGTCTTTACGCTGTATTTATCGTTATAAAAGTTTGCTCTGCATTTCATAGTTATTTTATGCAAGTTCATGCATATATTTTTTTATCTCCTCCCTTTATTGCCTTAGAGTCGCGTCGATAGAATTGCGCATCCAAGCAAGTAAACTGTTTACATAATCTCCTCTTTGCACCTTGATGCTTTCAGACCGATCGCTATAGTAACTGCCGCTTTCGTACTTCTACCAAAGTTAGCCACACCATTTTGTGAAAATACGTAAGACTGAAGGATTTTTTATAGCCATATTCATATTCATAATCTCCTTTTTATTATAGTTAGGGGCATCTTCAGGGATTTTACGATCAATTAAATAACTTGTGTACTATTTGACTTTGGCACGGTATTTCTCTTTCTATTCGTTGCGATTCCGCAATATCTACTTCAATTAAACTGGATTTTAGAATGGGAATTTGGTCTACGAGACAGGTGGAGAGTTCATGTCACTGATTAGTTTAAGCTGGTTTATCACTGGCTCCTTGTCCTTCTTCCACATCCATTATTCATCTTCCATCTTATCGAGCAATCCCGTCATAAACTCCTGAAAATATCCAAAATTAGTGAGTTAGCTTTCCTATTATGGATCAACTTTCTTATCAACAAGATTCATCAAATCATTGACCATTCTCATAATGAAATCGTTGTAATTGCCTTCTTCTCTATACTCAAATACGATGTCTGTATGAGTAAAGTAGTTATTATCCAGTGATTAGATGTTGTCAACTTCGCGTACAATCTCCTACAATTTTTTGTTGATTTCTGTCGAGTCAGTGAGCGGGTATTTTGCCTCAAGGTAATCTATGACATTTGTTTTGATGTGAGTATCAATGACTTATATCTCTTTGGCGGAGAGGCCCCTTCTTTGGGCTAAGATAACTATATTGTGAAGGATGTTTTCCGAGCAGAAGATTTTGGCCTGTTCAAAGTTCATTTCGTTTCTAGAAAAAGAGTGAAATGCTACAGAGGATACAGTCTTAACTACTCGAGCAGTCCATTGCTTAAGTTAGCTTTGACTGATATTTCCGTTATATTTTTAGGTTGGAGGTAGATCAACTAGGACTTCTCTATCTCGAGCCTACAAATCATATGCCTTCTTAGCAGGTGCCATTTGTTTTTGCTACGTATGGCATTTTAAAAAATAAGTGAACATTTCAACAAACTTATTGTATTGCTCTTTTTCATCTCTCAACTAAGAGATTTCTCGTGCATTCGTGTTTTTGTGTGCCTAACTCTTAACTTTGGGATCAACTACTTTGTTAAATCCCGATTCCTTGAAAAAATATTTTTGATTTTGGGCCACATTGATAGCTTATAATTTATAACTGAAGATTATTAATAAATGTGAAGAGTTATTTATTTAATCTCTTATTTTATAGATGATAGTTTAGGCTACTTCATTAATATGTTAATAGACCACTATCTGATAATTTTAAACTGGATACGGTTTGATGTTACTTTTGCTCCTCAGCTGCAATTTTATCTATTTGATTTATACTTTACTTCTCTTAACAAACTGCTACTTATTTATGTTAAACTCTTCAATAAGTGGAAAAAGATACAACATACTAAAAATAATAATATAGTTATTAGTGGGTAATAAATCAACCTCGTAGTTTGCATCAACAATTGAAATTGACAATAAATTTATGTCTCAGCTTGATAATTATAATTTTTGTTGAGTTGTTCAAAGGATTTATTTGATTTAAATTTTTATTTTCCCAATGGTTTTTTATCGGATAAAATATGTACCAATATATATATCGATGTTATACTTTAAGAGAATAGTCTTCCACAATTGAAGTTCATGTAGTTATTTTATTTAAAAGAGTCCAATATCTCCATCATTTCGCATATTTATGGACTTTTAATCACCAACGATGGATCATCCTTGAGGCTAGTAGTAGTAATAAGTCTGCCCAAGCAGAGTATCCTTGAGACTAATTTTAGATCATCTGTGATTCGCAATATTTACATTGAAACTATCAATAATATCTTTTTATTATTACATTCTTTGTATTTGTCATTGCATTTATCTTATTGGCTCTCTCTCTATATGTTGGAACTATATATATACGGACTCATAGTTTCTTAAGGTCATTGTTTATCTTATAATTTGGTCATCTATCTTGCATTTTAAAAGGAACTTTCATATTTTAGATGTTAGACCGGATCTTGAATGAATTATTCGGGGAGGATATTCATCTCACTTCATTCACAGCATTTTCCTTAACACTTTTTGGCTTTTACTCTAAGGATCGATAATTTGCTAACTCTGATAATGTTGGTTAATTAGGCATAAAATTCACATAATTTTTTGATGTTAACTCCAAAGAGTAAATAAGATTACATAACTTTTCTTTGATGCGTGCTGGTTTATTTCTATCATAGTTGACAATGAATTTTATTATTAAAAGAATAAGGGTTTTATCCAACATTATTTATATTAATAAAGATAAAACTAAAATGACATATTGATCGATCCAAAAAAGACTTAGATCTCTCGTTACTTCCTTAAATACCCCGCCCACAAAAAAAGAATAGAGCCAACGTGATAATAATCTTATTTTTAAATGAGTTCATCATATGTATTTATCTCTTAGGATTAACTTAATTAATATATACTAAAGCATTATCTTAGCAAGCTTATTGTTAATTACAAAATGTATTAAGTGAATAATAAATGAGTTTATTTATTCAATTATTAGATCATTCATTTATTATATCTTTGTAGGATATTATTTTGTCACAGTTACTGCTTTTAAATTCTTTTTCCAGTTGAATAAAGCAGCTATTGACTAGAATCAGCTTCATTTATATTTGCCACTGGCATAGGCAGCTATAAGGACTATAATTTTCTTTACATTTATTATATTGGCACATTTTGATGTTGCCTATCTTTAAATAGTTTATATTTTTCAATTTTATTTCTCTTAAATTGTTAATTTGGTTCCTTTTTTTGAGAAAAAATATTTAAATAGGAATATCGAAGAAATTATAGAGCCTATTGTAATTTTTAGTTTTCAACCATTAAATGGATTTACGCTAAGGTTGCCTTATATTTGTGATTCAACAATTCCAACTGCTTTTTCAATTAATCTTTTTTAGCTTGAGGGTGTATCAAAAGTGTAGATTACATTTATGTGGCCCAATGCTGGATAACTGAAATTATTTTATCAGTTAAAAGCAGTCCGATATTGGAATTGCATTGTGCAGAATATGAGACGTGAATAGCCACTAAATTAGCACTCTCATTATTTTTAATATACACCGGAGATCCTCTTTGTCCAAGCATTTCATCAATATTTTAATGGATGAATTCATCCTATGGTTTAATTGGTATTTAAATATGAGTCTTTTGGCTTATTTGTAAGAATCTATTCTTATTATTATGAGTGAATCCACAAATAGTTAGCTCATCTTGATCAAAATTAGGACTGTTAACAACTAAATCAAAGTATTGGGTTCTAACAACAATTTCTTCGAGTTACAATAGTGCGAAATCATATTTTAGTTGCCATTCTTTTATTTTTAATATCTATTTATCCCATTTATCATCGCCACTGCTCTTTTTTTGTTGATAGTAGTCAGCTATCATCTCTTCGTAATCCAAATATTATCGGCTCATTCGGTAATTTATTATTTTAATTTTATTAACTTTATTCCTTTCTCCTATGACTGTGAAATATGATGGAAAAACTTATCTTAGTTTATTATCCTTATAAATTAAAAATATACTGGCAGTAGTTAAGACCAATTTGGGTGCTATTAAACATCCGTTGGCAAAAGTAATGTAATTTCCTTATTTATCAATGCAAGTTATCCATCCATTGCAGTTATTAGGGAATGTAAATAGATTCGAGTTGTTAATTTCGAGACTGTGAAGTTTATAAATACTTATTTTGCCTTCATCGATGAAACTCGACTGGTCTTTCATATTATTTTTCTCTTACCCAAGCATTAATGAGGGTTTTTATTACCTGCTAGAGGAATCTGATTTCTAACTAAATAATTTAATGATTTATTATGAACTCTCCACTGAATTGGCATTGAACGAACTTTGATTCAAAGATTAATTGTTTTCAGATGATAAATTTGGACTTTATATGTATTTTTCGGATTGATCATGTTCCTTTTTATCTTTATTGAAAGGTTTATTAACATTTTACTCAATCTTTTATTTTTAAACAAAAGATGATTTATTGAGTTATTATTAACTCTCCACTGAATTGGCATTGAACGAACTTTGATTAAAAGATGTATTCTTTTCAGAAGGATTCTTTGGGTTTTATTTTTATTTTTCACTTTCAGACTTTAGATTTTATATATGAATCCCCTTTTTATCTTCATTAAAAGGTTCGTTAGCCTTTTAATAAAACTATTTTCTTGATTAACACTTATCATTGCAAATTTCTATCTTTTTACACTAATATTATGAGAGACGCTAATTTTCTATAACGATACATTGCAAACCATTATTTTGTTCCTATTATGTTGTTTTTGTCTTCAAATGTAGTTATTCAACTTTTTTGTGATTATTATTATTTGGAAAGTTAGTTTTTTTCTTTTTCTTTTCTTTTAATTTAGTTACTGATTCTTTGAAATGTGAGGAGTTATTTTAATTTTGAGTAAGTTCGATAATATCGCGAGAGTTTGAATAAAACATTTCAGATATTTTAGGTTAATTTTCAAGAGCATAGATATCTCCGATTGTTTACTTTACTTTTTATTATCGCTAATCATTAACTATTAAATTATTTAGCTTTTAGTATTCCTTTCCAATTACTTATTATCTTTGATAATCTTTTATGTTTGGCGGATCCTACCTATCATGTGCCAATACCTCATATTATTGCTATCTTTTTATCATGCATTTGTTTGAATATTGTCCGGGATATTACTCTTTAGGAAGCAGCTATCTTTTAAAGCTTTAGAATATTTTCATGCAATAAGCCATCATCATCGAAAATCGATTTTATATTTTGACTCTATCCAGAAAGTACTGGTTCATCCAATAATAAATTAGGTTTATTACTATTTTATTAAAAAGGAGACCTTTTGATTCATTTAAAAGAGGATTTTTGCTTAAATGCATTCCAATAATCTTCAATTGAGGTTGGCATTTGTCTTAACTTTGATATATGACTGGAGATCCGGAAAGACCATTTTACATTTCTCCCTTATATTAAACTCCATTTTATGTGAATTTCTGGAAAGCAGATCTCATTCTATGCATTTAAGTTCTGCTGCTGCTACTAGATTCATTCTTAAATTTAGTGGGAAAACCAGTCACATAGAGTTATTGGCATTTAGATATTTAAATAGCTTTGAAATCGGCATTATCTCCAAAAAATACTCCACCCTTGAAATGTTTGACCTACTAATCCAGTCTTATCAAGGCTAAGCCATGTTCTGCACTTTAGAACCACTATAAAGCTGGCCGACTTTTAATGATGATTTATTTATTATTTCTGCTTGAGTCTAATAGATAGATTTCGCAATGACTGCATTTTATGTTTTTAGGAGGAAGGTATAGATTCTGACAAGCAGTTATCATTGTCCATTTGGAATTTAAAAAACCAGTCCCTTCGACTGTTTTTAAAAAGTTTCCACTCTTTGAATCATAGAAGTAGAACTTAACGAATGCTATCCACTCTGAAGCCTTATCAATGAGTTGATGAAAGGGCTCTTATCTTTAATTCAATGTCTACATTTTAGGCATAATGCATTCGACCATTAAGATACAATTAATAAATTTGAATACATATTCGTATATGATAACAAGTATAACATTATATCATTAATCGCAATTTAAAGATAAAATAAAAAAATATATCAATAAACTATTATTATTCTGGACTCTATTATATGTTCCATATATAAGTTAATTCTTTATTTAACTGATAAAACTCTTTCGAGCTTTTGTTGGAATTATCTAATATGAATATGAAAAATTCCTATTTTTAGTTGTTTCGTAGAGAATATTTTTAATGAAAATAATAATTATTCATTAAGAGAAATCAATTAATATAAAATAATCGAGTTAAGAACCTAAAGAGAAATGATTAATATCGAACATCAATAAATAGTAATTGAAAGCAAAGTTGCCAAAATATATCTTCCATTAATTTATTGTAAAATCTGTTAGAAATTAATGTTAAAAATTGCCTCAAATTTTAAAACATATTACTTTCCAAATTTATTCCTTAGTTTATAAATAAAAACTTTATAAATATTTTATTTATAGTGTTTATATCATTTATTAAGTGATTAGCTAATCATGGATTTATTTTTGGCAAATATTTTTTTTTATTACGTATCGTTATATGCTAATGTTAACTCGGAAATATTTGTTAGCGGCTGGGGCACTATTGAAAAATGAGTGAACAGCTAAGATTCATTTCTTTTTTTTCTTTTTTTTCTTTTTTTTTCATATTCTTTTAGGTTTCACCATGTGTCTCTTTCTTTAAAATTTCTGATGAAAATTTTTGCTATTAAAAATCAAAGCTAGAATTTGTTAAACCCTTACTTTTTTATAAGTGTGACTTGGAATCCATTTCATATTTTTAAATGTAAGTCGGAGGTATTGCTGTTGATGGTTAATTTTTCTTTAATAAATCCCTTTCAGCGAAGCTTTGGTTGCATTCCAAAAGATCTAATTCTTTTTGAAGTGATTATCTTTGCTTAACGAGATAGTTATCCTTTTATTTTTTCAGAGAGCGTATGGCTGTCTTTAAATATTATATAGCTTGTCCTTTTTATTCCTGTATTTTAATTAGATAGTAAGCTTTAGCCACTTTCCAATAAAAATGGCAATTTTTAAAATCTTTAAATGCTTGATCAATTATCGTTAAATATTAATGTTTTTTAATTTTGGCATAGATATGTTTATTATTATAAAATTTGAAGATAATTTCACAGCAAGTTATAGAGTTTAGAGAGTTATTGAGTCCAATGAGCTTTTTTCGTAGATTAAAGCATTCGTCCAGTGTTGTAAATGCGTCATCAATGGTATTAGGTTTATTCAAGATCAAATAATAAATGGCAGTCATTTATTTAAAATCAGCTTATATTTAGCTTATATTTTACAGAGAATTTCTTTATGTGATTGCTTATTTTAAATAGGTAACAATCTTGAAGACCTAGCTTAAAAAATCAGAGGGATTCCATTATTGATAAGAACTCCTTATATTGAAGCGACTTTCATGTATTGTCGATATTCTGATGTGCTTTTTTTAATTTTTATCGTGAATATAATATAATAAAGATTTAGCTCTCATGATTTTTAACTCTAAATATTCATTCCTCTTTTTTAATATTTGTAAACCTTAGGTATTATCCATTTCCTTTTCTTAAGAGTTCTCATTTTCTCCAACATTCTTAACAGATTTCTCATATTATTGAAGGGCAAAATCAACAGACTCTACGGCTTATTCATATTTCTCAGAATGTAACAGTATTTTTGTTTTTGTCATATAAGCCATAGCCAATTAATTGTTCCGATCTTAACAATCTTATCTTTTTTGCTCTTATATTTTTTAAATATCTCTCAGTGCTGATGCGTAATCATGGCTCATAAGATTAATTCTTGCTCTTTTGTTGAGTTACTTCAAAAATAATGTGGTGCTTTAATCATAATTTTCATATGCAAGATTAGTTAATTCCTCATCAATTTATGATAAACACTTGATATAAAATTATATTAACTCTTTCTAATTTCTTCTTAGTATTTCTTCTTTCTTTTGTTCCTCGTATTTGATCCTTCTATCCTTTTCCCTTTTGATGAATTAATTTATATATTTAGTTTAGAATGCATCAATTTCTAAATTTTCGGTATAAAGCCTTAAGTTATGAGGATTTTTTAATTATTTGAATTTTGTGCAAAGAATATTGAATTGTTTATCGTATTAGGGATCAGATATATTTGTGTTGGAAACATTTTATCGAATTTATCTCAGTTAATCTTCAAGAGTTTGTTCAGAATTCATATTTTCTTTTCTTTTGCTTATTTAGGATGTGATTTGTTGATTGTATCTTTATATAAGGTCCTAATATTACTCTGGTTTTTTAAAGACTTTTATCATCATTGAAAGAGCATCTCTTGCTATAATCAAAAGCTCTTCTATCTTTGACTCTGTGGATACAATATTTTTTCGATTTTTTTTTAACTTATTTATCGATTATTATTTTTATTTATTAAAATAATCAAGAAACCTACAACAGCTCCAAATGATATCTCCGCTCCCGCAACAAAAAATATTTTTAATATATTACACGAAACAATTTTTTTAAATTTTTAAATTATTGGCAATTTATTTACTAATTTATTTAATTTACTTTTAGCAGTCTTTGAATCTTCCAATGGTTTATTTGATTTTTCCTATTGAAAATTTATTAACCCCTTGATTAATTATAATTTAAGAGCGTCTAAGTTTTCCACTGGGCTCTTTGAATTGCTTGCTTTAAATAAATTAAAGTTGCCTCTGAAATTATAAATCTGCTGCAATATAGTTGGAGTTTTCCTGGTAAAATTATATAATTTTTGTTTTCATGCGAAAGAGATTTTAATAGTGTAAATTATAAATGCTCTTTAAATTAATACTTTCCAGTTGTTCATAATACTTTATTGAAATTTTGTTAAAATGCAAGGCCTGTTTGTTTTTGCCTTGTTTTAAGCAAACTTATGACATTCTTGCAAAATAGTTTTTATTGTCCATAGTACTTATCAGAAATTTATCCTATTCTTTTTCAGCTTTTACTTTTTTTTCTAAATACTTATAAGCCTCGAGAGGTTACTTGTTAAGTTAATAAAAATCGGCAAAGTCGAACTTGTCATATTTGTTTATGCTGTTCATACAGAAGATATAGTTTTCCTTTGCCATTTTTTGTTCCTCAGAAAGATTAAAATCATTATCGTCAAGTAAAATATCAAAAAATGATCCAAACTTTAGATAAACTACGACAATCTAATCATTGCCATATTATTCTCGATAGGGCTGCTTCTATTACTATAACAAACTTTTTATAGTCTTTTTTTATACTTTGACTAATTAAAAAATGTTTAATGGCCCAAAAAGAACCTCCTTTTAACTTTCCCCATTCTATATTAAATTATCAAATTTATAGAATCCATGAACGAGAAAATCGTATTTTTATTGAACCATTATTTCATTAAATTTTGCTTAAATTTTGAAGATACAATTTTCATCTTCGTCGATGTCTTTATACATATCTCTTAGGTTTTTAGCCATGATAAACTTATCTATTGCTATTTGAAGGTTTAAAGTTGTTGAAGTGAAGCCGAAAAATTCAATGAATATTTTGGATTGATATTTTTCGTAAATTTAAAATTCATTTTTCCTAATTCTACCACCCCGATAAACAGTAAAATTTGAAGTATAAAATTTACCTTCGACTTCATCTTTCACTCTCTTTTTGTACAAATACTTGATGGCACTGTATAGATGATAAAATGGGATTGCAAGTACTTCCCAATGAAGTAATAAGCCCTCGTTGAGACCCCTCAAGTTTGTGTTCAGTAAATGATAGAACAGCTCTTATTACTTATAGAGACTTATAATATTCGCATAAAATTTAATTCTGGATTATTATTGCTTTTTTTAAAGATTCTTCAAATTCTCTATCATTATATTATCTTTGTTTTTTTGAACCTTTTCTTTTGCCATTTTGTATTCATCCTTCATAAATTCTTTAGAATCTTATAAGTATTTATAAAATTTGTGACCAACTGAAATATGTTGAGTATACTGCATATTTTTTAACTCTTGAAGTTGTTCATTAGCAAAATTTTTAAATTTATCAACAAAGGTTTCATAGTCACTAACTTTTAGCTTTATAAAAGAAACTAATTTATACCGATATTTATTAATCTTTACTACTTAGTTAGGCAGCAAAAGCTGTGCGTTATTAAAAGTTCTAAATGATTTTGTATATTTTTAAACTTCCCTTTCAGCAATTTAAATTTTTTAGTCTAAATCAAAAATTTATCCAGAATAAATATCTTTTAGATCCGATAACATGGAAATTTATTCTGTAAAATTACCTTAGAATATTAGTGAAGAAGCATTATTGGAGTATACAAGCACTTAAATTATTTGATTTTAATTTTCCTTTAATTTATTAAATACGTGAGCTACCATTGATTTATTGGTAACAACTTTTATAACAGATCTATTGTTACTTGCCTGAATGGATTTCACTGCTTAGTCAAATCCCCATGATCCCCATGTAAAATTTGGTGTACAATTAAACTTATTCCTAACCCCATACATGTTTTTAATACGTTCTTTTTGTTCAGAAGATATTTACTTATCTAATAAGAATATCCAAATGATGAAATGGAAAGGGGAAACAATGATCTTTGGTCTTATGAATAAATGTGAAGTACTAATACTCTCCTGTTTTCTTTCTATTTATTACATATTAAGTAGATTATTAATTATTAAATATAATTCTATGAACTAAAATGTAAATCTCTTTTATTATTGATTAAATCATTGAACAAATGCAATTCACTTATATTT
>Ga0302186_10001389_pt1 | contig 20136 bp, 10 predicted proteins | sample II_Bog_E1_2_FD_198782 | JGI IMG/M metagenome (GOLD analysis project Ga0302186, IMG submission 198782) | Peat permafrost microbial communities from Stordalen Mire near Abisko, Sweden - II_Bog_E1_1 | ecosystem: Environmental > Terrestrial > Soil > Wetlands > Peat | place: Sweden: Abisko...
AAAATTTTCTTAAATTAAAATCTTAATCATCTGATTTGCCTCATATAATTCTGATTATTAAATTTTTTAATTTATTTTAGAAATTAACTAATTTTAAAATTAATAATTCAAAAATTTGAAATTGTTTTTAAAAAATGGCTACTGCAATCATTGGAAAAAAAATAGAAAATCAATCGATATTTGATCAAGGCAATGAAAGTAAACATAATATCACATTGATTTTAGCTAATATTTGGTTATTCAGCAAAAAGCAAAGTTCAAAAACTAGACCTTAACAAATTTACCAAAAATGAGACTGTCCTCAGAAAAACAAAGAAAATTTCACAATCTGTTCAATCCAAGGAAAAACTGGTAAAAACTATTGACGATCTCTTGGATTTTCAATTAAAGACCAAACAAAGGATATCATCTTATAAGAAAATAAAAGAAAAGGAACAAAGATCTCCAGAAAAACATCAAAATAATTTAAAAAATTCAAATCAACAGGACATTCCTACCTTTCTTGAAAAAACCAAGCAAAGACTCGCAAGTCATTCGACATTTTCAAAGAAAGAAAAGGTCATTGAAAAAAAGAAATTAAAGGAAAAAATGATAAAATTGGAGGATTTAAAAAAAAAAGCCATAGATGAGATTTCAAAACTTCCAACGAAGAGTTTTCAGCCAAAGGAAAAATTTATTCTAGATTATGGAGAGACTTCTCCTTTAAAGGATGATGATGAACAGGATCCATTTGATGAAATTCAAATTGAAGAGACCGAATTACTGCAAGAATCCTTGAAAAAAGACGAGACCTTAAATGATCCGTTAAATGAAATCAAGGGACCTGAATTTTTCGAATCAAAAGATGGAAAAAAAACAAAACTTACTCAAAATAAAAAAAAGTTCGAAACCCATTCCAATCAAAAAGAAAATATAGATAAAAATCTAAATGTTGCTAACAAAAACATTAAGATTTTTGAAAACAATTATGTCTCAGAACAACCGAAGAAGTCTACGAAATCTGTTGGAAAATATATCAATAATACCAAATTTTTGATTTTGGAGAGGGAAATTAGACAAAAGGAAAAGGAAATTTTGGAATTTGAAAAGTGCATGAAAAACCAAAAAGAGGCAACAGGCAAAAATCATCCAAAAAATGATGAGAAACTTCTTGGACATTTACAAGAATTCGAAGAAGAACAAAGAATATTTTTTCAGAAAATACATGATAAAATTGATCGTGATCTGAACGATGGGAACCGATTTAAAATGGCTTTTAGGGGGGACGACCCAGAAAACGAAGACAATTTTGACCATAAAGAGGAAAAAACAAAAAAAATTAAGGATTTCTTGAAATCAGAGAAAAAAGGTGAACCTCAAAGTACGAAACCGTCGCCTTTTGATCATTTGATGCTCGTAAATGAGATCATAGAGAAAAATCAGAGGAAGAAAGAAAAAGAAAAGGATATTAATGAAAAAAATTGTGTAGAACTGGATTTTTTGAGTTTGGATGATTTTGAGAAAGATATCTACATATTTAAAAATCTGTATTCTAAGGGAAATGAAGGAAAGCAAATAATTGAAGAAAACCACATTATTGAGAGCGAAATGCAAAATAAATTGTTCGATGATGATTTTCTTCTAAAGCCCTGGAAATAATTAAATTTGTTATAAAACTTAAAGAAAACAAAAAATAATAAATTATTTTATACTTAACTAATAATCCTATAACTTTCTTGCAATAAATCCCTTCAATGAGCAATTACCCTTGGGAGCCCAACTCCGAAAATAAATACCAAACCCTTCTTCAAACAAAACGTGATCTTTTATCAGGTTCCAAGCCCATGATCCCTCAAGCCCAAGCCTTTGATAAAGAAATCTATGATAATCAAATGAAAAATGATCGTGGGTATCAAAACCAAAACCCTTTTTCCAACAATTCCTCCCAAATCCTCAACAATCCTAGCATCCCCTTAAATATTTACCCCATGAACGCTTCTCAATTCCAGCAATTTCAGCTTCCGGCTTCTCAAATGAGTCGTCGTGATGTTGTTTTAGATGAAAAGACCAGAAAAAAACAAGCTGAACTATTAAGTGCCAGTTATCAAGGCATGAACCAAAATCCTAATGGGCCTTTAGATCTGAATAATTATATGAAGGGGACTAATAATGATGAAGCAATGATGAAACAAATGCCTGATTCAAATGCCAGAAGCATGCTGAATAGTAGATCGATGGTTGAAAAGCCGGGATATGGCTATGGAAGTGACTTGAAGCAACAGGTGATTTTAAAAAAAATCCCTCTCGAAATAAGAGAAATTAATAAATAGCTTAGATCTTGATGAGGGAAACTGAGAAAAAAAACGCTAAAATAAGAGAAAAGCTCCTTGATCAGAAGCTTCTAGTTGATAGATATAATAATGATTGGTTCGGAAAACAAGGCTCAGGAGCTCCGATTCGAGATAAGGCAGGAAATATCATCACTTCTAGGAAAAAACCAACTAATCCGAATTATATGTCATCAGAATGGAACAGCCCTATGCCTTCGAGTTATAATAAATCCCGTGCGGATAATTATCTAACAACATCCATGCCTAATTTAAACATGAATGAAATATCAATGATTTCAAATGCTCAGATGAATAGACTTAGCAATGAAATGAATGAAAATGATAATAACCCAAACATTTTACTCACAGAACATCCTTCACAACAAAATATCCCGCAAATCAATATACTTTCTCCACAACAAGATTCTATCCAAAATGCATTGGAACAAACTAAGAGACAAATGGTCACAAATATCAATTTTAATGCTAATCCTATTGACATAGAAGCATTCAATAGAAAAGAACGTGAAAAAATCGCCCAACAAGAGAATTTCGAAATAATGGAGGCTAAGAGAAAGGAAAAGGATCATGAAAGATTGATGAAAAAAAAAGAGGCTGAGCTCATGGAGCTCCGAATCCAAAAGGAAAGAGAAGAACAAGAGGCTCGTAGAATGTTTGAATTTGGTAACCAAGGATTGGAATCACGAAACCTATATGAGACCAACTTTGACTTAGGAAGGTTGATGGGCAAGACCTCAAAAGTGAATTTCGCTCCCAATCGAACATTAAGGGAACCAAACAATTCCAAACGGCCTCGAACTCCTCTAGAAGACGTAGAAAGAGAAATGAAGGAACTCAGACAAAGAGATGAGAATTTGAAAATACAGAGGAAATTGATGCAGGAATTGCCGATGGAGGTTTCGAAAACCGTCCAAAACACTGTAGATGTAGAAATGATGAAATTGAAAAATGAGTTGAATTTCCAACAGAATCTCCTAGGTGAGCAAATAATGAGTATGAAGGGAGATTTATTAAGATCGAATGAGTTACGTCAAGATTCAGAAAAGGAAGTGAAGAGACTTCAAAAGGAGATCCAGAAAACGCAATTAGTTGATGAAATCAGACAAAGGGAGTTATATATGGCCTTGATCCTGAAGAACCGTAAGCCGAACATCTATCATACTATAACTCAAAGACTTGAAGAACCTGAGGTGGTGGATTTTCGCTTTCCAGATCGTCCAAAACCCTATTATAATGTGTATGATCCCTCTATTGAAGATATAGAATTTCGTAATAGGGATCTTCATGAAATAATAAACAATAGGACTGATTTGATTCCGATGGGACTTCAGGAGGAAAGGATAATAAAGGGGAGCAATTATCAGAATTTGGGTGATATGGAGAAATATTCTTATGGTATGTCCCTAGATAATGAGAATATGCCAAATTTGCCTGATGATTTCGCGAATTTACAAGGGGTTTCACAGCCGAGAATAGTGGAAGATGGGGAACAGATCTATTATTTAGATACATATAATGCGAATGTTAAGAGGTTGGAATCTTTGGAAGAGAAGGATCCAAGGGAAGAATTGGAAAGGTTGGATCATCATCTGTTTAATTTGCTGAATACGGTGAATAAGGGGAAGGGGACCTTCGATGATTTGAATCAAATTAATCAATATAGCGCGATGAGCAATGTGATAAAGATCAATGAAGGAAATGCGGATTATTATGATTAAAAGGAAAAATAGTGTTTTTAATTAGAAAATCGATGTTTTATTGAGAAATAATAAATAATATAAAGAAAAAATCTTAGTTGTTGTTTTTTTAATTGCTGATGTTTTTATGTTTCCTTAGAAATAATGTCTAAAAAAAACCTTCAATATACGGATTAATCATTTAAACTAATAAAAGACTTTAATATATATTTGCAATAATAAAAAATGAAGAAAAAATACGAATTTTTTAAAACATCTCCTCGGTCCTTTCACAGAAGAAACTCGTCTGGCTCAGGAAAATCCTGAACCTCTTGCAATTCAAGTCTTTCAGTCAAAAACTTCATTTCAGTTTCCTCATGAAAAGTAGTCTCTGGTTTCAACCCCAAAGAATTAGCGAAGACCTTATCCCCGACCTTGAATGTGTTTTTCTTAAGGAAATACCCTTGGAAATTGGGGTCTTTTTTGATCAATTTGTTGCGTTTACAGGCAATTTTCAAATAATCATTGATCTGGCCAAGTTGCGATTGTATGATATATGTGCTATTTTCATTAAAGTCATTATGATTCGCCTGTTTCTGGACTTTTTCCTTTATAAAAGTCAGCGTTTTCTCAAGATTTTTGAGCTTTTTCTGGAGATTCTTCTCAGTTGATTTTCGGTTAGTAATTTTCCTAGGTCTCAGAGATGGACTTTGAAAGGATTCGATGATATTATTGATTTCTTTGTTTCTGAAAGCTGAAAATTTCCGTTTGCTTATGCTTTCCCTAGTTATGACTTTGATTTTAGAGCTTTTGGGGCTTTTTCTGCCCATTTCGGTTTTGCTTCTTGTCCTCGTCACAATATCATCATCTTCTTTTATTTCATTGATTTTGGGTAGGCTTTTTTCTGTTACAGGATCTCTTTTCTCCAATATCTTCGTCGGAGTTTTGTTGTCATATTCGGTCTTACTTCTAGTTCTTTGTGTGTTTTGATCCAAATCAAAGCTGATTTTATTGTCATTATCAGTAGTAGCTTCTTTTTTAGCGAATTTAATGGATTCATTGCTATTTGCTTTAAGGGAATAACGAAGCAAAGGGGATAGGCCTAAAATTTTCTCACCAAAGCTTTTAACCGTATTTCCATTATTCAATTCTTCGGTGAGTTTCAATGCAGAATGATGATGGGTAGGGGAAAAACTTGATTTTTTGATATTGTTGCTGGCCGACTCATTAAGATGAGAAGGTGAAAGCAATGGGATGATCAAATTATTTCCATCTTTTGTATCATTTATCTGTGAAATTCTCAATTTTTTGCTTTCCATGATATTGTCATTCGTGCCTTCTGTCTCCTCTTCAGGAGATCTGATAGTAACTTTTTTCCTTTTGCTTCGGGTCATTAAATCATTAGGCTCTAATTGGATAAGTTCTTCCTCTTGAGCGAGGAGAGGTTTATTAGTGTTAAGAGTCATGAGATCTTTATTCTTATCTTCTTTGTATGATTCGCTTGTGTTTGTATTTATTTTCAAAGTTGATTTTCTTTTAAACAGCTCGATTTTCTTATTCAATGGTGAATTTGTATTAATAGTCAAATCTCTCTTCGATAATCTCCTAACAATGATCACAGGAGGTGATGCTAAAGGGGTTTCTGGCTGTGGATCTATTTTATTGATGAGGGCAGGTTTAGACAATGAATTCCTTTGTGAGATATTGTTATCACTTTCTTGATTAATGCTAATTCGGTTTTTTGTAAACATATTGGTGAAAAATCGACGGAACTTCGAAAACTTTGAATCCATTGATGGGTTTACCACTTCCAAGACATTTTGGTCAATATGAATCGTATTCATATGCAATCTTTTCATTTTAACTGCCTCATATAGGTTCACCTCTTTTTTTTTCTTCCAAAACTCGGAATTCACTGAAATAGGCGCGATGCTTTTGATTTTTTCCAAGGCGATTTCATTTCTTCTCTTTCTTTCATTTATCACTTTTTTTATCTCAATTTCATGATCTGGAAAGGATTTCATCATACTCAAAAAACTGTCACCCGAAATCGTCAACAAATCACAATCAAGCTCCGCTCTACAATTGAAATACCTCGGCCTGTTCTCATAAATTTCGATCTCTCCAAAATAAGACCCTTCAACCATTGATTTGAACACGATGTTCTGCGTTCCCACTACATAATTCACTCTACCATTATATATGAAATAGACCAAATTAGGATGTTCATTCTTCCGAAAAATTATCTCCCCATGAAGCACCTTTAAAGGGTTCAGCAATGGCACGAAATTCGCTATGAAACATTTATCTTTGTTTTTGAAGAAAGGGATTTTGTTGGAGAGGCCTGAAAACATAAATTCAGCTATCTCAAAACGCAAATCTGTCGGTATCTCGTTTAACAACTTATTTTTATCATCGGAACTGAAGATATTTTTCACAGATGCATATTCCAGAGCCTTTTTCACTCGATTTTTGAGAGTCTTAGGGAACTTGTTCTCCTTACAAAATTCATCCATGAGCATTAATTTATGAAGCAAATGAGTTTTACGAGTGTCGAGATTAACCAACAAGGTGGAAAGAGACCCTAAAGTAAAAGAATAGAACCCAGCTCCGAAGATCATCCAAACCATCGCCAAAAAGTATTCGACTAAAAAAAAAAAAAAAAATTTTTAAAAAAAAAAAAAAAAAAAAAAAAAAAAAAAAAAAACTTATGAATGATAAAAAAATTAAAAAAAAAATTGAAAAATTGAAAAGTAAAAATAATAAAAATTATATATATTTATATGTATAAGTCTTACAATCATTAAAAGCATGGATATCACCATAACCAACCGTTGTTAATGTGGAGAAAGCAAAATAAATACATCTGAGATACATGGAAAAGTAATCATCATCCACAACTCCCAGACTATTTTTTTTCAATTAAAAATCAATTAATTTTTCGTTAATTAATTCATGTAACTTGGCAACCCATGTATCAGGGCCAAACCCTCGCATTTTCGCCACGAAATACCATAAACATGCCATAATATTCACGCAAATGCTGATAGTGAACAGAAACTTCGTGATCTTTATACTGGCTGCGCCCATTTGAAAGAAATCTTGCAAGCAATTAAAGATTTTCATAGCTTTGGCCTTCTTGATGAATTTCACAAGTCTGGCGATTCTTATCAATCGATAAAGTCTTGGAAATCGCAGGAATTTTAATACATCATTATAATTATCTCCCACTGAGAGTGTGTCCTCACTGCCTGCCATGAGAGTATCCAATAAATAAAAGGGGAATATTCCAATTAGATCTAAAAAGAGCCATGTTTTCAAATAAGTGGTCAAGATTTGGCATCGATCAACGATCAACTTCCCTTTTTCATCGATATAGGCGCTATTCATTGTGATGAGAATATCAATGAAAAATAGAATGTCTACCGCTGTTTCCACGAAAAACCAAGGATCAGTATACTCTGTTGTATCCACATATACTACACGATATGGTGTTATATAGGAAGTGTAGAACAACAGAAAAATCACCACATAAGACCAATTGAGTCTAATTGAACTGTCAGGCATAAATATATATGACCTTTGGAATTTCTCAGTAATTGTCTTTTGTCTATAGAATAAATGTTCCAATTTGGCCATTCTTTTCTGAATCCCTGAAATATTAAAAGAACTTCCATAACATTTGATGTCATCATTTAAACGCCTCATTCGAGCCGCGGCTTTGATATTCCATTTGGCTCGAGTCCATTTTTCCACAAATTTGCCTTTCAGTTTCATCTCCACATTGGTATATTTGTTCTTTGTGACGTTCTTAATTTCCTCCTCTAATATATTTTTCTCCCTTTCCACTTCCTTCTTCAAAGTCATAAAGTCCTCCAAAGTGAAATCCTGGGAAACAACCTTCTCCTTTAGATCCGAAATTTTCTTCCTGGCCCCATCATTATTGTTCATTTTACCCTTAGAATCTTCATAGGAAAGGGTTGGGGAGTAATTCATTTCTTGTAGATGTTTATCTAAGGTGGTTGAGCCTTTTAATTCCAATGGTGAAGAACGCTTGCTTTTAGTCATAAGAATCTCTGATTCTTTCACCCGAATCGATAGAGCTCTTTCAAGTGGTGAAGGCTCTTTTTCTTTATTTTCTTTATTTGAATGATTGGCTTCTTTTTTCGAAGCTGATAATGGGCTTTCTATGCTTTTTTTGGACTTTTTTGATGCTAATGGGGATGAATTATCAGGGTAAACCTCCGGGTTCTTAGTGTTTTTCATAAACCCGAAGAAACTACTGAGTCTAGTCTTAGAAGTAATGTTTTCAGGAGCTTTTTTTGAGTTATTTTCAGGGTATCTCATGCTCATTTGTTTGTGAAAGGCTTGTTTTGAGTCAGTGGGTTCAGTTTTACCAACCATGTGCCTATAAACAATTCCAATAATACTATTAGACCTCACCTTCTTGACATTGGGGTCATTGGGATTCTTAATTGTGGGGGTTAGAATAGGATCGTTTTGATTTAAAGTCAAAATATATGATTTGGTGTCAATGCAAGTCGATAATTCGTTGCCTTTTATTATTTTCATTTGGTTTTTAGATTTTCTTTCAGTCAATGCTTCATAAATTCCGAATTCTGTCTTCTTTTTCTTGAACAATGGGTTGGTTTCATCTTTATCGCTGTTTTCTGAGCTAGAATTCTCATATTCTAGAAAACCTTTCTTCTTTTTATTGCTCGCGATTGTGTATTGTCTTTGAAGTTTCTGCGGCTTTTTAAAAGAAGGGGATTTTGTGCTGTTGCGTTTTAAAGGATACTGCTTAGGTGGGGCAGTTAGTGGTTTCTTTTCACCAGAAGGACGGACAAACGATTTTGGATTTTTTGAAGGGTCTTTTTTATTTACTGGAATGAATTCTGGATTGAATAAGTGATTTTTTTCGGTTGGATTTGAGTCAGATTTGGAAATTTCGGGGTCATTTTCTCGAGAATTCATTTTGAAAAGAAAGAAATACTTCTGAACTTATAAAATGATTAAATTGCTTGTTTTGTTTTTTTAATTTGATTTTTTTTTTTTTTACTTTCGCAGAGCTTGAGCTTAATGATTGTTTTAAAAGAAAATAATATGAAGATAAATTAAAAATCACTATGTAATTTAAAAAAAAAAAAAAAAAAATAATAAAAAATTCTGAAGACATCTGAAAATAATATTTAAAAAATTCTCAATTATTTTCTGACTCAGTTTAATGCTTTGTTTTTAAAATTGAAAAAAAAATGTTGTCTCACAATAAAATAAAATAGTTTTTTATAAATATTATATCTCTGGTTATCTTATGGAAACCAAAATGGTGTCAATGATAGCTTCCAAGAACCTAAAAGACTCAACATCATTTTTTTGAACCTTGGAAACAATTCTCATTGCGTCTTTGTTAAAAATGAATTTTATCATATAGAGCTTCTGGTCATGAAATGTCTTCAACATTAATCCAAACTTCCCCATTACATTGTTTTTAAAATCTTCCATATCTTTGAAATTTTTCAAATCCATATTGAAGGCAATCAAGTGGTTTTGAAACAAATGGTTTTCGCCTTGGAACCATTTTAAAGCTTTTTCAATTAGAAACTTGTCATCTTTATTTGTTTTGTATTTGATTTTTATTGATTCCGAGGTTCGCCATAAATTTGTAAATTGGAGGGGGTTGCTTTGAATTAAAGAAACCAAAGCCCATAGAGATATAGGTAGAAAGAGAGTTGATCCATATTCTATAGATTTCACTCTTGAGAGAAAAAAATAGATAATGAATGATATATCAAATAAAAAAAATCTATTATTTTAATTTTACAAACAAAATTCAATTAATTAACTAACTCGTAAAAGAGACTAAATGCCAAAGGAGTGTATAATGCTGTTTTATAGGAGACTATAACATTTTGATTGACAAATTGATTCTGAATTAAAGTGACATTATCAATTTCCGGGAATATCTGCATAAATTCAGCATCTAAAAATCTGCACTTTAACAAATTTAGAAAACAAATGATTACTCTTGTATTTAATCTTCATACTATGAATAAAAATATATGACACATTGACAATCCTGAATTTTATCGAAATTTGTGGGTTATTCGTCTTGATCTTATGAATAGAGCTAGTGTATGATATCTCTACCTTTTCATCCTTAAATAACATCCCTTCATTCTGGATCAATGCGAGCTTATTAGTTTCATCACATTTGCTTTCCTCCATCGCCTTCAGAAAATTCTCATAATTGATCAGAATTTCTTGCATGAAGAACTGATCATCTTGTAATTCCTTCTCCATCTGTTTCTTCCCCTCAATCATATTGAAATCCTGATTCACCAGAAACAAATACTTCAAATTGTGAATTTCTTTCTTCGCCTTCTTTAAATTATCACTCAAAAACTGATTCTCCATTCTCAAACTGTCCATTTCTGACTTACTACCAGTTGCTTTGTTGGTAATAACTCCCTGAGGACTTGAGTCGATGGTAAAAAATTTCGAATGTCTGTTGGGAACAGCTTCTGTATCATTGGGACTGGTAGATGATATTCTTTCATTTGCGAGTGATGTATTGAGTTTCCTCGAGTTGGAACTAACATTTTCTATGTTGAAATAAGTGAAATCTAGCTGTAAATGGAAGTTTTTGGGTGGAAGGATTTTGCAAATATCATCAGTGATTTCCATCTCTTCCATCTCATGCAAATAATTCTCATAATTGTCAAAAATTACTATTTTGCTATCTTTGTTCCTGGAGATTCCACGACGTCGTTGTGAGAAGGTTGGTTGAAAATTATTCACAGTGCAACAATCTTTAAGTTTATAATAAAACGACTTCAAACAAACCATTGAGAAATAAAGGATGGTTTTGAGGGTTTTCCGAAAATCGGATTCATAGTATAAGATCCCCCAGGCTATGAAGAAAAATGAATTAAAGAACACTGCTAGGAATAAGAAGAATCCCGAAGCGTGCGAAAATTGAGTGTCGCAACCGAAAATTAAGACGAACATGGTGCCCGATAATGAAATAAGACTGCATTTTTCAAGGTTATTCACTGATTTCAACTCCTTCTTCAAATAAGGCCGACATTCTATTTGCAAATAAAGGAACACCAATAAAATTAGCATCATTATAGTCACTATATAACTTAAAATTCCCGTAAAAATGACCAAAAGAAAGATACTCATTGAAGATAACAGAATCTTTCTTATCAATATAACAAAATCCCAATAGAAATACTTCCTCTCATAACTCAAGTAGAAATATCCATATCGAAGCATTAGATCCTGTCGATTTAATTTCTTCTTCTTCTTTTTTTGGATCAAAACATATAAAATCGAGATGGGAAAACCCAAGCCAAAAAGCACAAGAAAAGGAACCACCAAACCATAGGCCCAACCTTTATGATTTTCATTCCAACATTGCACCGAATAATCCTTGATTAATCTATATTCATTGATGTTTCCATAGCCTATGTTTCTACAACTGAAAGTTTCTAGGCAAACTGAAAGAATATCCAAATAAACAATGAAGAGAATAATGATATATGTTGATTCCAACACATCATTTTCTGTTTTTTTAATGAATTTCAAATAGAATTTAATTTTTTTCGTCAGGTAAAATCGGTAATAAGCATAACATATCCCCATAAGAAACAAGATAGAGAGCCAAATGTTTACGATTTTGACGAAATGATTCGAAATACTGATATTTAACGCTTGGAACAGACATTGCACTGAGTAAGAATCGCTAATACTGGGAGAAACAGCCATAGGAATGCTTAGAAATTCATACACGCTTTGTTTCCATTCCATTGGAAAACTTAGAATAATGTTTAAAACTTGGAAATGGTTCATTAAAATCTTCATGATGGTGGCTGAAATGATTTCTTTCCTTTTTAACAGTCCCGCAGCAGCACTGGTGCACATGGCCACAGCACTATGTAGTGAATAGATGATCAAAAACAATCTAAAAGCGAAAAAAAAAATTATGTTGAAATAATACCAAAATGATCCACATGATGTGCAAAAATTCCCATTTGTAATGCCATAACCTTTAGCACATTCTGCACATAAAACCCCTTTATATCCCTCTCTACAAAGTCCAGTCGATTTGGATGGTTCGAAGTAAATAGAAGTAGATACATTGTACCCTAAACATGAAGATGGGTTCGGACATCTAATGAAATTATCAGAATAATAATCCATTCGCCAATAATTCGGCTTGGGACCCACAAAAGACGACCCTAAACAATAGAAAGGAAGCGAATCATCACAAGGAAGACATTTTTCTGTGCTGTTTTTTTGGAAAGAATAATATCCCATGGCACAGCTTTCGCATCTGAAATCATCAGTTTGACGTTCTCCCATTTCACATGGTCGGAAGGTGAGGTTCACATGAAGAAAAGAAGAGGAAAAACGATCTCCATCTTTGAAATTAATGTCGAAAAAAAGATTCAAATTCGGTCTAGGGTTCGTGATTAATGTATTTTTCAGACATAGGAGGTTATTATAATCAGGAACTAAGGAAAGAGAATTAAGACTATTATTATTCCTTTCTGAAATTTGCAGGTTTAGGGGATTCTCCTGTAATGTTACTAAATTGCCGAAGTAATCGACTCCGACAATATAGAAGATACATTGATAATAGTTTCCACTGATCAGATTCTGAAACTCAATGTAAGTTGAATCCACATCTGAATCCATAGTTTTAATTACAATTTGGGCTGGAATCGTTGCAAAGTCATTTCCATAATAGGAGCCTATATTTCCTCGGAAAGTGATGTTATTATCCATGATATTTTCTGCAGTATATTTGTCGAAGGGATTATGTTCTAAAAACACAGCACCTCCGAAAGAAGCTAGATTATCTTCAAATAGCACATTATATACAATTTCACTATCTAAGTAACATTTCTGAGTGCAATTTGTATATACTCCACCTCCCTTGCCAAAGCTTGAGCCGTTCAATGTGATTGCACGATTAGAAAGAAACTTCAACTCACTGCCTGTCATAATAGACATCTCATCTTTGAATATACCTCCACCTTTATTGGCCTTATTTGCTCTAAAAATCCAAAGATGAGCTGTAACATTAAAAAAATGGTTCCGTCCTGGATTTTCTAAGGAGGATTCAATGAAAATACCGCCACCTAGTTTTGCAGTATTCGCGATTATCAAATTTTTTGTCATATTCAAATTATTATATTTCGGATCTTTGGATGTATTATTATCCTCAACATTTATTTGATTGTTATTATGAGTGATATAAAAACATCCACCATGAATCATTGCTTGATTCATAAGACATACATTATTATGGAATGACAACTCACTGTCTGTTAGACTGATCGCTCCTCCATTTATTGCATAGCCTCCAATGAGCATTGAACGCGATAATATGAATATACTATCGGTTAATTCAAAAAAACCTCCATAACTAGGCAAAATATCATTTGAAGGGGCAACGGTAGTATGACAGATAAAAGAAGATCTTGAAATGGAAATGCGGCTATTTATAGCTTCAAGTAATTGATAACCCGATCCTATGAATTTCATCGTTTTTATAGTCACATGACTGTAGCTGAATTGGAACATACCTCCTGAATTGTTTACTAATTCGAGGGAGACACACAAAACTTGGCTGTTTCTTATCTCGAAAATAGAAGCTTTACTGAAGATTGTGTTGCTGAGTTTGAACCCAATCAAATTGACAAAGGAACTGTCTGAAAACATCAACAAATAGCCAGTATAGTTATTCACCACCATAGTAGTGATATTAAGAGAACTATGGAAATTAGTAATGAAACCAATCATAACATTGCTTTCGCTGAAATCTTGTAACTCAGATGAATCTTTTTGATAATTATCTTTGGCCTCCCAATCCATAAGACTCATGGAGCCCAGATAACCATTATATAATCCATCACTTTGTTCCCATAGCATTTCTGTTGAGATAAACATATTAAAACGATTGAGATCTATTGTATATGAGAATTGATCAGCCGTGCAATTGAAGACATAATTTTTCTTAAGAGTGATAACATTGGAACTGGCAAAATAGAATAGCCCCCCTGATAAAATAGCCTTCGAACTTAGGAAAATGCTATCATAGATATTTACAACATTATCATTCAATCCATAGATGGTCCCACCGCATAGTTCAGAGTAGGAGTTGTTTATAACTACATTTGAGAGAGTTATTTGATTGTTTAATGAGAGGAAAATGAACCCAGAATCTTGTTTCGCGTAAGTATTTGTGAAATTTGAATTATAAATTTCAACAATGTTGCTTTCTGTTAGAAAGAGCCCAGCCGCAGTTTTTGTTGCCATGAGGTTTATGACTATACTATCAAAAATATATAAGTAATTTAGAATTCCGAAATAACCTAATGTGCCATAAACAGCAATAAAATTCGATAGTTTGCAATTTAAAATTGCTAGACTATTATTGTTATTTAACCCGAAACAACCACCCTTCGAATCTTCATTATTATAGATCGCATCTATGGTAGTGTTTGAGATTGTGATTTGATTATTTTGGTCAACTGAAATAAAGGATCCATCATCAGTGCTTCTAATCTGTGAGAAAGAGGAGTTGCTAATATACATTCGGGTCAAGGAGTTAATTTTAATCATAGCACGAGGGTTTAAAATTGTGATCCCGCTCAATGAGATCCACGTCAAATCAAATTCATTGTGAGAATTTGACTGGATGAAGCTAGCATTCAAGCCTATTTGATCCAAAATAACATCAAAGAATACAACTGAGCATAAATCCATAATATTAAAAATAACCGAGGTTTGTGAGATTGATTTTGTAGAAGTGTAGTTTGAAATGATTACTGATATAATTGAGAGATTGGCATTGTTAATTTTGATGAAGTAGCCAAAATCAGAAACGCTTTTTGGGAATAAGTCATCATCCCCATTGATGACATTAAGGAATTTAGTAGAAATTAAATAAATTGAAGACATTGTACTGATAGCTAGAAAACCCAGATCAACAGATAGATTCTCAAATAGAGTGTTGTTAAATGTGACGTTGGATAATGTCAGGTCTGCGAAGAAACTTAACATCCATAAAGAAATAAAGGTTGCGTTGTTGAAAATTATATTGCTTGACAATTTCGTCAGGTCTTGATTGCTAATAAAGTACATCATTTTTTCCCGCACCATCGAATTATTAAAGATGAGATTGGAAATTGTGAGATAATTTGGGGAGATGCTTCCGCACATAAAAGATGTTATGCTCATATTTTGCATAAAGATGGATTTAATCAAAATTGAGTTGGAAATGTTATTCGTGATGGCGACTTGAATGACAGATTTTTTTGATGTGCAACTTATTAAGTATATATTATAAATCATTGCGCTGGTGACCTTGAAGAAGGACATGAGAGCCATCTTTGGGAAAGCAATATTGATGAAAAAGGTGTTGTTCATATATAAAGAGCTGTTGTTGTTGAAAATAAAGAAACTCATCATAGGTGAAGTAACTGTTATACTATCTACATAGAAGAACTGAAGATTCAATGAATTTTGAAGGGTTAAATTAAACATAGAGGGGACTATAATAGCAGATTGCAGATAGAAGTACTTGATTATGAGGTTATTCTTCTGTTCTAAATGAATGAAAACGTTTGAAAAGTTCAATTTCGCATTGAGGAGATTGAAGGTGGATCCATTGATCCAGAAGAGCATGGAGTCTGAGTTGATGGGGCTGCTTTTGATGATGACATTTTTTAGATAAAGATTACTTTCTGAATTCCGAGAGAAGTACAATATGTCTTCAATAAGTATGTCTTCTGCGACTAGATAGATTCTGCCTTTATTGAAAGAAAACATGAATTTATGACTTCCTTGTAAGGTGTGATCAGGGAAATTTATAAATATTATGCTGCTATCTAATGTATTATAATTCATAAATGAACAATTGAAGAAACTAATCGTGGTGATTGTAAGCATTTTACTTTGAGTGTAGATCATCGTATGTGAGAAAAATAGATTTTGAAATGAAGAATTGTAAAATGTCATCCCTGTTTGATTATCATTCATCAAAATTAAACTTGAAAAGGAGTCGTTTTTCGTGAAGGTCAGCCGATCAAACATAATGTTACAGAAAAAAGCAACTTTGAAATTTGTAGATTGAATAAAAACAAACAAACTTGAAAAAGTGTAGGAACTGAACTTATAATCAAGATAAAAGGTCTGTTTGATGAGCTTCGGTTGGAAAAACGTCCCACCTTGAAACGTGATGTTTTTTATCGTCAGATTGTTCGATATCCCAAATTTCACATTATTTGTCTCCAATATTACCAGTGAATAGTCTTGCGAGATTATAGAGACGTTTTTCTTGAAAAATTCTGAGAAATATGGCTTCGATGAATTAATTTGCGGGCTTATATAATATTTGGGACTGATGAGAATATAGCAAATGTCTGAATCTTGAGATTGGAGTGAAATTGATTCTGTGGAATTAAAGGCTGATGTAAGGGAACAAAATGGGGTGGTGAGGTCACCAGTTTGAAAGGAGGAATTGCAATTGGATGAGTTTTGAATATAAAATGAAAGGGGAGCATAAAGGGGAAAAAAAAAGAACAAAATAAAAAACATGGGGATCTTTTGCATATTTGTTATTTGTTTTAAAGGGAAATTAAAGAGATTTAGGGTTATCATAATTTTTTTCATATATTATACTTTTGTATATAGTTTTTGTTTTGGGTGGGGGGAAAAAAGAAGAAATAGAGATGAAAACGAATTTATATAAATTTATTTCAAGAAGAAAAATAGCTGTTTTATTTGAAATTTACTTTTATATTTTGTGATTTCTTTAAAAAAATCTTCTAAAATTAGGCATTTTTTTTGAAAAAAAAAATTAATAAAAACTAAATAAACTGCCAACTTATTTTTATTAAAGGGTTGAGCCTCCTTAAAAAAAAAAAAAAAATTGCAAAAAAAAACCACAACAATATTTTACTTATTTCTCATTTCATTCATTTTCTGACAAATTTTGAGAGATTTTCTTAAAAGTTAAAAAAATAATAAAAATTTTCATTATTTTTTTTAGGAAATTCTTCCTCTGTAAAGAAAAAATTTGGAAATATATGAAAATTGTTCTGCATCTAAAAAAAAAATCGATTCACTTTACAATATTTAGGTGCATATGTCTGTTCTTTTCCATTAAGGAAAAAAAATTATGCAAAGAAAAATGATTTAGATTAAGATATATAGATATTTTTTTTTTTGGATATCTAGTTCATTTTTAGTGTGATGGAAACAGATTTCTAGGTTCAAGAAACTAATAATAATATAAAAAAAGAAGACAATTTATTTAGAAAATGAAATTAGATTTGCAAAAAAAAAAATAATGAAAATGAGGAGTGTTTGATACAAATTCTTAAAAATTCAAACCATCTTTAAATTACGTATTATTGCAAAATTACGTATTATTGCACATCTGATTTCATAATTTATGTGGCAGTAAATGGTATTTTTTTCTCCCGAGACGCGATTTCTTTTTTCTAATTGCTTCTTTTTTTCCTCAAATTTCTATTTAATGATTTGTTTTTCAAAATTTTTTCGTGTTATAAACCGTCCAATTATTCCCTTCACTCATATTCTTAATGTTTTCAATTGAAGAGCTAGAATTTCAGCTCGAAAAAAGCTCTTTAGATTCTCTCCCATCAACCTTATCCTCCAATCAAGAACAGGAAGATTCACCATGTCTCAAAGGCTCCTTTTTCTCCAAATTAAAATTGTGGACAAACTCCGCGAAAAAAATCAAGAAACTCATCAAAAAAAAAATGAGGTCCAAGTTCAGAAGAGCCACCAAAAGAAGCAAAAAACCACTTTTGGGTCAAGAAGAACATGATGAGACATTGTTTTGTGAGGAGACACTCCCTACTTATGTAGACATTGATAAGAATTTCTCTATTCAAATCAACAAGGATTTGATCGATCAAAATAAAATCAATCAAGACAATGAAGATAATGATTTTTTGCTTTGTGAAGAAACTTTAGAAATATGCAATCAAGAGCCAATGCCTTATGTTATTTCTTTTCCAAACGACTCAGTTCATGAGGATTATATTCGTAATTTGACAGAGGAGAAATACAAGTCTGATTCAAGAAACTCTCTACCTTCGTTTCTCAGAAGAAAAATGACTGAATGCATGTTATTATTTTGCCATGAGGCTTCCTTGAGGAGAGAAACTCTTTACATAGCAGTCAATTATTTTGACAGATTCCTCGAGAATGCAGGCACCCTTTCTGAAGATGAGGTCATTAAAGCTGGATTGACTTGCTTATTCATTGCCTGTAAGGTCGAAGAAAAGGATGAAACAACCCATACAGCATTTTACAGGATAGAAGACCTAAAAAATCAGATTGTTGCTTATGAGATGAAGGTCATGAAGACACTCAAATTCAGTCTGAACCCACCACTTTTGATTCATTATTGGACTGATTTCCTTATGAAAAGCTGGGATTCCTTCATTCAGGATATTCAGGATGAAATGACTTCGCAAATGGAATTTCATGTGACGAAAAATTTCAAGTCTATGAAATTTGACGGAAAAAAAAGCCAAATGTTCAAAGAATGCTGGGGCATGTTGGATTATGTCATAATTGACAGTAAATCGCAAGTTTTTGACTCTAAATTGTTGGTTATTGGAGTGATTTTCGTAGTTTTGGGGAGGAATTTGGGCGAATGGAGTCTGGAAGAGCTCAGAAAAAAAATAGATGATTTGGAGGAATGTGGTAAATTATGTGAAAGTGAGTTTTCAAAATTTTTCACTAATTTTGTTTTGGACAATTTTGAATTCGATTTCGAAAGAATGATGTTGCCTTTTTTAAGGCATTTTGCAGGTGTTTTTAGATGGAACTCTTTGAAGGGTCAAAGGAAGACGCAACGAGAGGAGTTATAATAGTCATTAAATTATTTTTTTAGAAAAAAACATTTTAATTTTTATATCAAACATGACCGAATTAAATAAAAAAATCCTTGAAAAGCAAGACATTTTTCTCTAAATATTTGGTTGTTTTGTAATAAATTAGTCATTTCAAAGACTTTGAAAAAACAAAAAATTTGAAGAAATCCTTTTAATGATGAATAAGACTATTTCTCTTTTGACGATTTCCCTCATTTCAATGATTTCACTGGTATCCCCCCTTTCTTTCTACTTGGTTGAAGGCTCTGAAAAATGTTTCCATGAGGACCTGGCCCCTGAAACAGTTTCTCATTCTATATAAAAATTTCCCTTCAATTTTCTCAATAGGATCTCAGTGGCTCTATAAAATTTATCGATCCGATCCTAGGAATCGATCCAACTGATAAGCTGAGCGGTGTGCGATTGAGAGTTTCAGACCCTGACGATAAATCCATCAGAGAATTGGTTTTTCAAGATAAAGCTCGATTTATGTTCACATCAACTAAATGTACTTTTGAAAAAATGAAGGGAATTTTATAAGAATTGGGAAAAAAGTGGGTAGATATCATTTTTGCCTGGCCACAACGACTTCAGGAAACTGGATCCACGAAAACCGAAAGTACAGATTTGAGATCAAGCTCCACATAGGTGAAGACACTGTGGTGTTGAATAAAACTGCCAAAGTGGGAGATTTGGCAGGTTTTAATGAGGGATATAATTTATTAAATAACGAGGTCGAGAACTTTCTGATGAGACAAGAACTGATCGCAGCGAAGGATGAGAAGCTTTTCCATGTATTTTTTATGATTTTTTATGGGGTTTAGCGAAAATTTTGAAGGATAATTTCGAAACTGATAGCAAAGTGATAGTTTTAACTATGATCGAATCAGTAATCTTGTTAGGGTTGGCGATTTATCAGGTTTTGGCTCTGCGGAGATTTTTCATTGTGAAGAACTTGTATTAAATAAAGAAAATTGAGAAATTTAATAATGTAAAATTTTTTTTTTTTTCAGTCATATTTCATTTTTCGATGTTTTTTTTTCGGAATAATGAAAATTAATATTAATTAAATTCAATATTATTAAAAATATATTTTCTTTTAATTTAAAAAAATTACATTTATAGGAATCTAGATTTAATTTGTTTTTGAAAATTTTATTTTACTTTATCTACAAGATCTATTAAAAAAGTGCATCTAAGAAT
>Ga0302186_10001391_pt1 | contig 20117 bp, 15 predicted proteins | sample II_Bog_E1_2_FD_198782 | JGI IMG/M metagenome (GOLD analysis project Ga0302186, IMG submission 198782) | Peat permafrost microbial communities from Stordalen Mire near Abisko, Sweden - II_Bog_E1_1 | ecosystem: Environmental > Terrestrial > Soil > Wetlands > Peat | place: Sweden: Abisko...
TTATTGACACTAAGACTGATATCAGATTGAGAATATCCACTACATTTACCATGTGTTCATCTTTCGCAGTGTTCTTGTTAAAGGCTGATAGTTTGGATATAGTGCCGCTGCACTAACTGGGGTGCTACATGCAGTAACTCGCCGACATGCTGGATATCATGTTATACATATCAGTGATCAGGAATCGAAGTAAAAGGAAGATGATTGCCATTTTGATGAAGGTAAAAAACATTGAAGTACCAGAGTCCAGCTTGAACATATCCCTCTATTTTTTGATCTTATCATCAACGGGTTAACCATCAGAAAGAGAGGGCGTTGTTCGTTAACAGATATTAAATTTAGTTCTGTCGGTTGGTAGATAGCAACAGGCACAAACACGTGAGCCCTGATGCTTGAGGTTGTATCCAAATGTATTGGCTTCGTTGTGTTTCTAAGCCAACTACCTACTAGCAGGAAAATCGTATACCAAACGAATGCGCTCCTTATGAAAGGATTGTTGTTTGTAACTTTATTCTAGGAAACTGGATGTGGAATATGACTTCATACTTATTATTATGTTCAATAAGATCTGTTGAAACGATTTGTAATGTTGATAAAATAGATAGATACATAATAACTCTGTTAATACAAATATAATAAATCATTAACCGTTTATTTTAATTCTTTTTTTATGTTTAATCATACATTAATCCCAGTTACTCAATTGATAACTGATTGCTGATAAAATAATTATCAGCTTTTGACAAATAAAGATATTCTGGCCGTAGATTTTAGAAGCAATAAAGGAGCAAAACTGAACTGGATTTGAATTAAATTGTCTTTGACCTTCAGGGCATTTTCTCGATCAACAATTTTGATTATTTTTATATACAATCAAATTGCAAAATTGAATTAGAGTTTTAGGTGTAGATTCAGATTATCATTTACAATTTATCCATCTATCCATTTGTCATTTATAGCCAATCATTGCCAAATCAACAATACTTTAATGGCAAGTTCCGGAAAATTTAAAAACCATTCCTCATAGGCTAAACCATTAGTCATAGGCTCAACCAAATTTAAGCCCGTCACTATTCGCGAGCGCAAGACCATTGACAAAAACAAAAAATACTATAATAATGCATATGAATGGACCATTGGTAGCCAATTAAATATATAGACTATGGCAAGTTCGAAAAGTTTTGCTGGAAATAGATCTTTAGCTACATCGAGGAAACTAATATTCAAAATTTATGGCTCAGTACTTTGGGGTTAAGTTAGATAGCAACAACTCGAAGGATATTTTAATAGCAATCAGCTCGTGCGAATTCAAAGAACTTTTGATCCTTAATTTGGATGGCAATAAGATCCAAAATTTGGAAGCTATCTCCTGCCTGCATGCACCAAAGATAAATCGACTGGAGCTGAGTAGTTTTCATGTTATGTAGGTGACAATTATTTAAGCGATATTAAATCTTTACGAAAAAGCCATTTTCCAAATTTAACTTGGCTGACATTAAGTATTTATTGCTGATGCAGACAACAACCCAATTGTAAATCTTTCGACGTTAGTGGAACTGTTTACTTATCAACTTGAAAGACTCTAATTCAGAAGAAAACCATTTCCTATTTTAGACGAATCTGTAAACTGGTTGATGAAAATTCAAACATCACGTCTGAAAAAAATTGGTATTTGTGAATATATTTAGATTGCCTGACTTTCAGAAGGATACCTCAGAAGGATATTAAACAAATGATATAGTTGCGTTTTAGATTAGTGCTGGATTGGTCGACTATTTGATATATTTATTATTCTGAATACATTTTATCTAAGTAATTATAATTAGTTGAAGTTCTATTGGTTAAAAATATCTATTGATTTAAATACATGCAGTAGGCTTGTCAAAATAATAGTTGTCTTATGTTCGCACTTAGTTTATCATATTCACAACAATTTACAATCAATATGTCTCATTATTTCTGTTTTTTGTAATGAATTTATATTATCTTCCCTTTATCTAAAATATAAACAAAAACCAGCCACAACATGATGAAACAAATAAAAAGGCAGGATACCTCAATCAGCAATACAAGATAATGCAGTTAAATTAAATATATACAATAAAATCAAAGATAGTATCTGTGTATTTTTGAAAGAATCAAGATCCAGGCAGAGGTAAATAACAATTAGAAATAAAGAATTGATTGCAATATGTGACTATTCTCAGTTAGGCAATTATAAATACGAATTATAATTAAGTAATGGCCGAGTACCCGCTGTCCGCCAAATCATCAAAAAAACTGAGCTACAAAAAAACAGAGATTACAAATTCATTAATCGAAAGATCGGCTTGCCAGAGTCAAATGCCTGAGCTTTTAAATCAAAATTAATACTGTCATATTCTGAAGGGAGAGCGCGTGTTCATTTAGTTGTATTATCAAGGAAAGGTGATTCCCACTGCTTACAATGAATGGATTTCCTTCATGGGAGGATCACTTTATAAACGTCTCAGCTCCAAAGTCAACATATTTCTGACGAATACAGAATCCAATGATCTTACTGCCATACTCTAAAGAGTAAGAAAGGTATGCAGCACCTGTAGAGTGGTTAGTATACTTTGGTTTGAGCAATGCTTTCAACAAAAGAAACGAGTTCCATTTGAAGGATTTGAACTTGATTTAGAAAAAGAGAAAGACCAGGAATATAAATTTGAATAAGATGGAAAGGGTGAACTTGGAATGGAAAAAATTCTTAAAGATATAGCCGAAGATATAGAAATCGAATATAAAGAGTTTTTTAGAAAGGAAGGATCGCACCCATTCTAAATTTTACCAAAAAATCACTGTGTTTTGCCTTAAAATGTATTATCAGGTAAATAGCTTGATCTTGGACCCAATCCCACTAAAAAACCAAAAAATAAACCAGAAAAGCCACGAAAAGTAAACAAAGGCTCATCTCTTATTCCTAGTCGGACGGATACGCTAACTTCTCCAAGAGAATCAAAATCAATGGGGGCATAACTTCTAAAAAAATAGACAGAATTGGCTAGCAAAACATAATAAAAGAAAACAAAGAATAGTGAAGAAGAATAAGATATTGATTAAGTATAAAAGGAAGAGCCCAAGCATAATAGACTGACGTTGGATAGACTAATGTCAAAATATTTAGGAACTGAAACTTTAAATTAAATAAACGAATAAAACTAAAAAGTGAATCATTAAGAAGGAGAGATATAAGGGTTGCAAACAATTAACACGATTGCTTAAGTCAAAAAGGATGGGAACAATGATCATTCCCAACAAAGAAAAGAAAGTACAGAAGAAAATACTAATAAAACATATAAAACCTGCATTTCAATGCAATCACAAAAAAGCTGTATCGGCACACAACGGATGACTTTAAGTGCCATTGGTAGTCGCTACAAAAATGTGGATAAGTAGATTGATATTTCCCCTTTAAATCAGATTAAAATAAACTCACAAATGGAAGAATTGAAGAAAGTCCTTGGAAAAAATAGCCCCAATATAATCTTCGTGGTGAGCAACTCTAAATCAATTTACGCTAGGATTCAAAAAGTTAACGAGTTAGCTTGCACCTAAAATTCTATTACTCTTCGTTTTATTCCTTTCCCCTTATATTGGAGATATGTTTTGCAAAATCCCGGATTCCAGGAAATTTATTTTCTAATCGAGTCTGCAAAGATAATAGAAAGAGCCTATTATTTTGCACTAACAATGATTGGATCTAAAATAAAGCTTGCAGCTGGAAAACTAATATAAAAAATAAAATCCTATAACGAATATATAAAGTAAGGACATCATACCCCAAAGAAATTAGAGAGTGGCCAACTACATCGGCATTTTATCGGGTAAATGGCATTGATGATAAATAATAAGCCAATTTAAGGCAAAAAAGTAACCATTTTGAGTTCCGATCTTCCCTATTAACTGCACAAAAGGATAATATAGGGACTTGGAGGCAAGTTCATTCCCAATGAGCAATACTTACTTGGATAAGAAACAGACATACTGGTCACAAATCGATTTGGACTTAAATAAAAAGCTAAATAAAGTTATCAATAAATTGACCTTTGGAAGAATGTATTCAAATTATAAGGAGTCATAGATCAATGAAGTTCCAAAGAATGATTATATTTTTATGTTTTATTAATATGTCATAGACCAAAATGCAAATCATTACAAACACGAATTACCCATTTCTCCGTTTGTTTGTAATGGTATTTTATTGCTAGCAAGTATATTGAAATATTCCTGCCAAATAATTGAGTATTATAAATTAGCAAAGCAATGGAACAATCAGATATATAAACTGAAAAATCAATCTATGAGGAAGAAAAATAAGAAGAGGAAGTCAGTTTTAAAAAATAGATTGGCCAAATTGAAAAAAATCAGGAAGATGTAAGCAACACTTTTGAGAATTTTTATATTGCAAAACTTAGTACTCATCTGGAATTCATGGAAAGATAGTTCTTGAAAAATATAGAACAGCAACAGAACATAATTAAGTAGATAAAAAAGGAGTGGGCACAGCCATTGACAAACAAAGCTTCGTCTCGCTTGTCTCTTTATTTAAGTTAACGTGAAGAGGCATTTATTAAAAATTTACTCCTAACACACATCAACTCTCCTCCTCTTTCTTGTGATTTAAAAACGTTGGTTGAATTAGCTATGGATATTGAGAAGGAGAAGTACAAGAGTCAAGCCCAAGAAATATCGAAAGTTAAAAGAAGTCAAATATACCCTTCTATTATTGGTTGTCAAGTTCCAAAAGTACTTTCTATGAGAAATTTGCCTTCAGAGAAAGAGAGGAGGGAAAAGAAAAAAATGGCAAAATAAGCTGGTCAGCCTAAGATTGTAATCGCTCCGAAAATGTAAAGTATTATGCGAACCCCTCAATCCAATGAAAATATTTTTGTAACTTTTAGTCCAAATCCAGTTCAGACGGAGCCTCCTAAATAGTGTCAAAATAAGTTGCCTCTTAAAAATTAAGTGTATATGATGCAGTAATCATCTTAACTGCCAGAAAGACTTCAATTTTTGCAAGTATCAATAGCAAAGCGATTAAATTGGTAAGATTAAAATATATATTTTGGATGTGAAAGTGCAAAGAATTCTAACAAAAATGAAAAATAGAGCGATAAAATGAGTCTCAACTATTCTCAGAGTAACGGATAGAAGGAACAAGCCAATCCAAATGATAAAATGATATTTGGATAAAATAAGACCAAATCCATTATTATTTGTTCTGAGTTAGAAGAGGTGAAAAGTTAATATACTCAAGTCAATAAAAATATTCTTGAGCAGCAGATACTATCTCCTAAAAAGTATTGCATTAAAGAAAACAATGTCGAAAGAATTGGCAAATAATCTAATATGTTTACGTAAAAGAGAAAGGATTGCCCACAGAATTCAGAAATCAATATACCAAAAACAGTTACTAAAGCAGAGAATAATTTTAGTAATCGCTAGCAATTATCTTGGTAAGCCAATGCCGTTCGCAACTACAAAAAAAAGGAAAAACCAGTTCTCTATTCCATTAGAGGAACTGGGCAACTGTGATCACTTTTCAGAATATTTTTTATAAGAAAATCTTAATTAATTAAAAGGAACATTTTAGCATTAACAAACTATATAACTTAATATAACTTATATGACCGAAAAGGTAGATCCCAAAGCTTTAAAACAGCCCAAAGATATAGTTTCCCAGGATCGTAATTGGACTATTCGAGTTGAAAACGAGTTGACTGCCGAACAAAAATGGGCTAATCAATGGGGATATTACGCCAAAGGTTCATTTAGATCAATGCAGGTTTTTCTCCTTAAAAAACGAAAGTTTAGCAAAAAGAGTCCATAGACGATCGTATTCGATCGTTGTAAGAGGAGGTTAACGAACTTGACGGCAAAGTGTTTGAAACAACTTCAGCATCATATGGAAAAGGACCTAACGTTGAGTTGTTCAAAGACAAAAAATATAACATTACCGAAAACAATGATCTGAGGGCCCTTGAAAGGCGCCTGCCTAAAGGATGGAAAAAACCGAAATGGACTCCACGTACTGATAATATGATTTAGCTGTGGATCCTTTTGATCCTCTTTCAAAAATGGACAACAAGAAAAAATGAGATGGAGATTGATCAATAGAACCTTAGCTTATAAAAATTCATTTTACAAATTATTAAGTCTTGTCAGTTTAAAGCAGAATTAAAAATATATTTTACAATATTGAGAAGTAATCATAGATTCTATGAGTGGTTTTCGGAATTGTTTTGATTTCTACTGAGAAAGGCTAGAAGGTGAAGAGTTGAAGATCTAATTCCTGCGATTCTTGAGGCCATATATATAGTTTTGGGTTTTTCTTTTATCAATTTTTAAAATTATTCAGCCGGAAATTGTTTTTAAGCCTTTTCAACAATATTCATATTAATTTCGACATCTAGCATTTCAGTTTTAACTTTGATGGCTCTCTACCTGCATTATGATACATGTACATCTCCTTTTTATTAATGAGGCGGTATTTCAATATTATGTTTAGATTTTCAATTATCCTAGAGTCCACAGGAACATATTTAATGAGGTCCTGCACTGTTATATTCGAGTATGTAATTATTAACTCGGCTGCTGATCTTACTTATGAAGATCCAGCAGAAATGTTTTTATTCGGCAGACGCTTGCGCCAAATTGGAGCTGATAAAGTGGATGATTCAAGTAGCTTCAAGTCTCGTTCAATTAAATATCGTTTTTTTTCAAAAACAGTTTTATGATATTCTGAGATCAACCCCAATTCAATTGCATCTGGAGTGAGCCTTTCATCAGCATTATCGAATCTTTGAATTAGCCTATGCTATGATCTCGTAGTAAGCATTCGATAAGGCTCATTCACTCCCATGCTGGTGATATCATCAATTAGGACCCCAATCATACATTTGGTTCTATCAGCAACATAGGGTTTCCTTCCTAATGCAGCATTTGCTGCATTAATCCCCGCAATTATTCCCTGAGCAGCAGCTTATTCATAACCAGTGGTTCCATTAATTTGACCAGCAAGATAGAGATTTGGCACTTTGTCTGTTCTCAAAGTGGCATTTAATTGCCTTGGATCTACAAAATCATATTAAATTGCATAAGCTGGCCTTAAGATGTTGGCATTTTCTAATCCTTTTATAGTCTTTATCATTTAAATTTGAGCTTAGAATGGTAAACCCGTGCTAAGACCCGTTGGGTATACAACATTTGATTTGAGTCCCTCTCTCTCCAGAAATACAAAATGATTGTTGATAGATGGAAATTTAAATATCTTAGACTAAAGGGAAGGGCAATATCTTGGACCAAGACCTAATCCTTTTTTGCCACTTTAATAATCTGGAAGTAGTTATTTATATTTTGTGACTATTTTGTGAGTATTTTAGTTTGTTTAGGTCACAAAGGAGTCAAGGAGTATATTGGGATATTATTTATTTTCAAATTAATTTATAAATCCAAACCAGTAACCCTTTTGAGATTATTGCCTCACCAAATTTGAAAAATTTATGGAGTTTAAACTTATCCTTGGAGGAGTACCAGTTTTACATCGACCAAGCTTAAATCCCAGTTTATTGATAGTATTAGATAAACCAATAGAGGCAGGCTCGACGTCATCACTGTCCCTACGATGTCTGCCTGCTGGGTAACTGACATTACCAATATGTATCATCCCTCTGAGAAAAGTTCCCGTAGTCAAGACAACTTGTTTAGCCCTCAACTCCACACCACTCTTTAATTTAACTGCATGAATAAAATTTTCTTCTTGATTAAGAATAAAGTCTTCGACACTAGGTTACTTGTAATTTACTTTCCTTCATATATCTATAAATTAGGAGTCTTTGTAATATATTCCAACATGTATTGTCGATAAAGATCTCTGTCAAGCAATGCTCTTAGTCCCTGCGCACTATAGCCTTTGGAAGTGTTGAGCATACGATAATGAGTTGCTGATAAATCAGTAAGTCGACCCATCAATCCTCCCATTGCCTAAATTTATCTTATGAGATGACCTTTACCGATTCCCCCCATTGAAGGCTGATTCATAATGTGTTTACATTGCAAGACATCTAACCAATGGTGTCTTTACTTTGAGTAACCAAGACAGTACTGGCTCCAATTTTCCCAGCAGCATGCGCTGCTTCACATCCGGCATGCCCACCTCCTATGACTAACACATCATATATTTGTGAGAATCTAAACATCGCCCGAGTGACAAACATATGAATTAATTATTAATGTTAAATATCATTTTTGCGAGAAGGATAACTGATACTAAATCTAAATAAAACATTCCCTCTATATAAAAAATAATCAAGATCTCCATTCTTTGCTTTTGAGGTGAATTTGGTCTATTTTTAATGTGATTTGTGAATTAATCAATGACTAAATTTACATTAGTATGTGAAGCATATAGCTATATGTAAGATCAAAGAAGAAAGCAGCATAAAAGTTATAAGCAGCAGCACCAAGCGCAAAGAGCTGCTTCATTAGATGCCATATTGTTTCCATATCGATTGTTATCAACTACTATCACTTGAGGAGATGGTTGTACGATCATTGGCTGATTGTAGTAAGGTCTTGGATTCTGATAGGTTTCCACAGTAACAATTTCTTGTTGCATGTAGGGTTGATTGTAACCCCCTCCATAGTTGTAGTTGTAATTCATTGCTCAATAAATATATAAATTAAAATGTCAATCATAGTAAAATGGAGGAAGAAATCCAATTGTTTTCTTTTATTGAATTCCCCTGCTACCAATGTTTGTATTATTTATGGTGTTAAGATAATTTGAAAATTCGTTTATCTATCCAGAATTACAAATTAATCAAATAAATTTGGAGTTATTAATTGTCTACAATCTTAATTAAGAGTTTGATGAAAGCAAAGTTGGCGTTTGTTATCTTTATTATCCTTGTCCTAACTTCATGCCAATAGCCTTAGATTTTTTAATTGGAAAATTAGAGAGTCAAAGTGCATTGGAATTGGCTGCAGAACAGCGACCATCTCGAATCAAAAATTACTCTTCTTCATCAGAAATTAGACGAACAGCCACTGAAAGAAATCGATCTTTCATTTTCTTACTGTAAAGATCCTACATTTATCAGCAAACAAATATTTAAGCGCCCCATCAGGGCTGAAACAGTTAAAATTAATTTAGACAACTGTACAGTGGGCAGCGAAGGTATTAATGGCATAATCGAACTTATCGATAAGGCATATGTTAAGCGACTTGATTTGAATTTAGATTCAATTTAATCTTCTGAGCAGATGGGAAATATTTTAGGCAAAAAGCTGAGCGAATTCAATCTAACAGATCTGCGTTTATCAATGGCTTTTGGAATAAATAATAAAGGAGCGATCAAATTTTTATCTTATCAAATTAGCCCTTGGATTGAATCAATTAGTCTTGATTTCTCCAATAATCAACTGACTCATAATTCTTTTGAATCTTTAAAGAATTATTTTTCAAGTGCCAATATCTCAAAATTCTGGAAAGTTGAGCTCAATTTTAATGCAAATAAAATAGGAGAAAAAGGAGCAGCGTATATTGGATTAGCCTTATAGCAATTTATAAATATTTCACATTTGAAGATATAAGTATATTTTAATAATCTTAAAGCTAAGGGAACTCAGCACATCACTGAACTAGTAAAGAAGCTGCCCAAACTGACAACATTATCTTTAAATTTCGATTTAAATTACATTTAAACTGAAGGTGGGCAGTACATTGGTGAGTCTCTCTCTCGATTATAACATCTTACTGTTTTAGAAATTGGAGTTTCCAGAAAAAACTTCGGGTTTAATGGATATTCTTATATAATTAGAGCAATATAAAAATTTGAAAACTTGAAATCATTGACCTTGAGATGTGGAGTTAATAGAGTTGGATTCAAGGGAGCTCAACTATTGGCAAATCTACTTTCTCATCTCAAACTTCTTTAATATTTAAGCTTGGAGTTTGTAGAAAATTTTATTGTTGATGATGGAATCAAGGTGATCAGTGAAGCCATCTAGAGGTTGACCCAACTCAAAAAAGTTGAACTTAATATGGGGTTTAATGAAGCTCGAAACTATGGTATGGTGGAAGTCATTAAAATGATAGAACATCATAAATTTAAGACAATAAAATTGGGTTTATCGAATAATGCTTTTGAAGATGCTGATATAAAGTTAATAATTCCCTCTCTTAAAAATATCTTAAGGACATGCTAATAGTTCGAGTTTTAGTTCTTATAAACTAAAATAAGTGAATCTTTAATGGCAACACTAGAGTCTATTTTTAATGGATCGCAAAAACATGGCTGCAGTGCTCATCTTTATATCAGTAGCAAGGATGCAGTCGAACGAGCAAGAGCTGAATTGTAACAGATGCATAACAGTGATGCTATATCTACATAACTATGATGATTAAGTTAATTGATTTAAAACTATTATCAACTTAAAAGCAGACTCCCTTACAATCGTAAAATAACATCAATATATTCAACAACTCCTAAATATGAAAAATAATGACGATGAGGAATGTTTGAATAATTGACGATTCAGATGATGGACAAATCAAAGTCTAAATTTAAATTAGATATGCTGAATTGATAGTTTGTGTCCTTGTCAAAAGTCTATTGGTGAATAAATTTATTCGGTTTAATCTAATTTAATTAAAGCAGTTAATTGAAGAGAAAACTTTCAAATATTATAATATTATAATGGAGATTGATGACATCGGGAAAATACTTTACTAAATTCTCATATATGGCTTTATCGCCTTATTTATTGGAATATCGCAGGTTAGAATCAATTTATCAAGGCTGCGGGAATTGGAGGTGGGCCTATTCTTAATATCTGTCTCATGCTGGGACTTGGCTATGAGACTAAAGCCAGCATGGCTGTCACTTATGTTTTCCTAATTGGAGGTTCAGTAGCCTCTATTTGCTCGAACTACGGCATTCGAAGTAAAGACGGCACAAAAAATCTGATAGATTACAATCTCGTAATGATAACTCTGCCAATGACAGTATCGGGATCCATATTCGGCGTAACTTTTAGCTTATATAGGCACTCTTTAATCATTTCATCTCTGAATTCATCATAACCATAGCATTTACTATTCTGCTCTCCTATTTAGCCTACAGTTCCTACCTAAAATATATTCAGTAGGCATCATCATCATCATTGAAAAAGATGCCGTTGGCTTCACAGAAAATTGCTATTGAAATGTAATAAATTTCAACTGGTTTGAAGCATAGCAATAAACTATAAGCCCTTTTACAGGAATAATTAAACCCCCTTCCCAAGCAAAAATTAATTCTATTTCTTTAAATAATTGGTTATACAATTATTTTGTTATTATTTAAAGGAGGAAAGTCTTTTGAGTCCATTATTGGCTTGTCTCAATGCGGCTTTGGGACCTGGATTTGTGTTATTATACATGTTGCAGTTTCATACTTTGTTGCTAAATATATTGCCGAAAAGCAGTATAAAATTGATCGTGAGAAGGAAAATATGGGATTTATATTTCAAAATTAAAATGATCGCATGTCTGAGGCTTTTTCAAGGAAAGCTATGGTTTTAGGTTTTGCCGGAGGATTTACTGGAGGAATGCTTGGTATTGGTGGGGCTATCATACTTGTGCCAGCATGGTTATAGATGGGAATAGACAAGAATATCGCCTCAAGTAGTTCTGCTCCCTTAATCTTAAGTTCTGCTTTTATTTCGATGATAATTGCCTTTTTATGTCACTATTATAATTCTCTCACAATGATTCTGTTCTATTTCGTGCTTTCTTTTTTGGCCTCTTTTTATGTCAAAAGTAAATTAAATGTTATTTAGTGGCAATAAATTGGATAAAAAACAAGTACAAGATGGATGGCATGCTTTTCCTGTTGCTTATTATTGTAATGGTGATGTCTCTTGTCTTTTTGCTGCCATATTCCCTACAAAAAATGATAGCTCATCCTGAATAATTCTTCGAGTTTGGTCATATGTGTTGATTTTATATGCTATGTAATTTAGTGCAATGTATAAATTATAAAACAAACAAATAATTATATTATGATCACCGCTCAAAAATCATAGTCAGGCTCGTAGTACTTGTCTTTGTCCTTCGATCTTTTAGCTTCTACATTATCCTATTAATTACTTATATGAAAAGAAGAGGAATATTCCTCCGAATCGGCATCTCCATTGATGTAATAATTGTAATATATTTCATCGGTTCGATGAATGAGTCTAGATCTACGCTTGTAGGAGTATTTCGATACTGCCCGACGCTGCCTTTGCTTGGGATTTTATACTTACGACAGTTAATTTTAATATCTTTATTGATTTTTAGAAGCAGTTTTCTATAATTAGTCTTTGTGCTTTAATTCTTCCTGCAGAATACGATCCAATTCTTAATAATTGAAGCCATCATTGATAAATGATATTTTCTATCGGAATAGGTTTTATTATATGCTAATAGTTTTTCCTTTGGTCTTCTCTCGCTATAAGATCATCTTCAAAATATCAGATTGACGATGCAGTGACAAATCAATTTATGCAGGAGAGTATCCTTTTCCAATCTCCTTTTTTATTACTGATTCATACAGTCGTTCATCAAGCTCACTGTCACTACTTTCATGAGAAGTAACTTATTTACGCTTTTAGTTTTCTTTTAAACACATCTCGTTAATAATGTCCTTTTAAATTTTAATTTTTTGAGGGTGACCGCCCACATAGAGGTAGAGTTCCACTAATTTTTTAAGTAGTCTATTACGCAAACAGGTGTTGCAATGACAGTCATCGAGACACGCTGGGCACCACCCCTTTTAGTTAAATATTTTGCCATTGAACTGATTCTTCAAACAATAAAGACAGTAATTCTTTTCGCATTAAATAACATATTGATTTGAACCCCTTCTTCCAGAATTTTTCTCTGTGTATAAAGAATCGTCGTCCTCTTATTCCCCTTCCTCTCTGTACCTCTAATATTTAACACGTTTTCTGCACTGCTTTAAAAAATCCTTATGGCAAAGTATTTTGCAGTTATGGCAGATTTTAAAATTGTCATGATAGAATTATTTGAGGCCTCCTCCCTTACTTGCTTTGCTTATCATCTTCTGACGCGCCATTTTTATCCTAATTTGCTTGATGATAGAGTTGTTATTATTGGTAGACTTGTCATATGGAAAATCTTTATCCATCACTTTTAGAAAAGTATAAATCTAAGTAGAATATTTTATACATTGTGTGAAATATAGGAGTAGCATGATTTCATCGGAGTAAGATATGAAGTAAGAGTTGATTATTCTCGTAGATCATTGAGTAAAAGGAAATCTTTTTATTGGAGAATAGCGTCACTGATCCCAAGTCCATGCTAAAAAGAAACATGAAAACGCAGATTCAACTGCTGGTAAGGGTTTTCCTATTCTTTTTGGATTTCATAGACTTTTTATATAGCATCAGCTATAACTTTAAGCTTTAGTTTTAGTATCATGGCCAGTAGCATCTTTTATGTGTATTCTGTATCTATTACTTTCTGCAACTTAATTTAACTTTGCTGACCAATACTATTAATCTTGAACAGTGTTCCAAAGCACTATGCTAGATTGGTTGAATCATTAATGCATATGCATTTGATACCTGAATTTAATTCAATTTGTAAATTGCGTTGTATCTTTTTTACAAGTATTCTGTTTTAAAAATTCAGCTGTTGGAGTTATTTTGTTTTTTAGATTAATTAGCGATTTATTTCGATAAGATAGGTCATCTTTTTTTATTCGCGGTCTTTTATTTGGTTGGCAAAGTAACTATTCTCAAGCTAAGCTTCTATTATCTTGAGACTCATTTATTCCGAGTATAGCATATCAGAAAAAAAAAGAAATTTTTGTTATTTTTAATTTTATGATTAAAAATAATGGCTTTAGATGTCAATTTAATCAAAATCCTCAGAGATGAATTGGCTGGAATCAAAATTGTAGTCATCTTTAAAGGTTGCTTATTTTTAGAATTTATTATTGATTATTGATTGATGCTATGTTTTTTGAGATTTGGATTTGGAATAATGTCCAGAGTTAATAATATCATGTATTTCATGATAGATGAGATCTAGTTTCTCGAGTATACTTATATTGTTCTATTTATTGCTGAAATTGTGAATTTCATCAATCAGGAAGCACATAGTGATTGTGTTTCGCAGATCCAAAACCTTTTTATCATTAGTTACGGACTAGAGAGACTATAAGTATTCTTAGGAAAACAGATTGGTAACTTCTTCATAAAATTGATTTTATATTAAACTGTCTTTAAATCCTATAATAGTCGTTAAATTACTGTAAACTTCTCCACTTAATGTATAGTTAAGTCTTCTAAGTATATATTCCAATCGAACATTCTCACTAAACTCAATTTATTTGAAATAAACCAAACTTAAGTCTTCCAAGTACGATTTGAACATATCATGTTGATAATAGACTTCGATTGGTTGAAGTCTGTTTTCTATCATTATATAAGAACTGGATAAGACAGCAAATACTTGTTGAAAAATTTATCAACGATTTCATATTTTTGGCGGGTTCGATGCAATTTAATCAATTCGTTGAGATTAACGCTGCGAGATACATAAGGAGCTGAATCATTTAAAGATAAGGGAGGAGTCATCTCTTGAGGAGTTTATCCGCCTTCTTAGTAGTTGGGCATATCTAATTAATATGATTTTTTCTGAATTATGGTGTTTAATTTGAGATGGAGCCATATTTGTTTTGATTTTAATATATTTATTTGTATAAAAAAGGCTTATGTTTTTATATTAGAAGCAGTTCATCACTTAAATGTTAATACAAAATAGAAGAAGTTAGAATAAAACAAAATTAAGGTTTAATATAGATATCTAGAATCATTTCTTTTTGAGAAAAGAAGCGTGATATAGTTTATAGAATTATACTTGCTGCTTAACTTTCCAAAGATTATTGCCATAAAATGCATAATCCTTTTATTCTCGAATCACAAGTTGAAGCCCATTAATCTCGAAACTCCAGTTAGAAGCATCAAATGAAAAATTAAATAGCAGCATGGATTTACCTATTTCTCTTATTCTAATTCCTTGATTATCGCATCCAATCTTCACAGCTATCCCATCAGAGGAACTTTAATGATCTTTCCATTGCCCATCAAAAAAGATGCAACTCCAACCCGGTCTATTATTTACAATTTCTATAATCTTCAAAGCTAATGATAAAGGCTTTGTAATAGCAGGATCTTTCTTGATTTACTAGATTCCTGCAAATATCTTATGCAAAAAATCTATATTTCTCAATCGAGAAGGTAACATTCGATTAAAAAATTAACTCTTCATTTTTAATTTATTAAAAGTGAGGGTATCCAATTCTATAAAATGCTGATGCGCATAATATAAGGCATAGACACATTGAGTTTGGATTTCTCCCAGTCTCAGCTCCTAATATCTTAACCTATAAATTACTTCATCAATTTAGAGAAGTATCTTTCGCTCATCGTAGGTGCTTTAGATTGGATATTACAATACCCATAGTTTTCTTAAATATAAGTCAATTGGATAGTCTTTGTTTTAAAAAATTGAAAAACCACTAAAAAGACCTTTTTCCTCTTTCAAAGTAGGCAGGATATCAGCTAGCACTTCATCATCAGTGAGAATATACATGTTGTTATTGATATATGTAGTTAGGGCATAATCCTCAAGACTAACATTTAACTTTTGTCCTATAAAATCTAAGATTGTCTTAACTCTCGTAATGGAAGAAAATTCCAGCTCCATCCTGTTGCTATTATTGATATTACAAAGATTTACATAGAAGCATTGGCATTGTTTTATAGAATTGCCTAGCTGATTGGTGAAGGTATGATTCACCCAGCCTAATTTACTCTTGATCCAAATTATGCGTTGCTATCCCTTGGCTGAAGCAAATTCACTTTAAGGTAAGCTTCCTAGCATTTCCTGCATTTTAATTGTTCTCAAATTACAGTATTGAATTCTAAAATGGTAACTTTGAAATATCTGTGAACTTTGACTTTTTTTCATAAATCTTTTCCTTTTTTCATCGAAATATGAAGTTAAATTTTGATATGGATTCTTAGTTTGGCATCCTTCACAGCAGCATTATGTCTATTTCTTTAAATAAACCCACAAGGGCTCAGACATTTTTAAATGATAGGCAAAAATATCAATCCTCTTTAGAATTTGTTCATGACGGAAGATAGTATTGAGTTGTAAATTTAAGAAAATTGTCTGGAATTATAGCCGTTTATTCTCATTTCTTTATGCCTAGGATTGTGTGAAGCCTTTTGGGCAATGCAGTATAGAATAACAACGTAGTTCAGGATAAAGTGTTTTACACATATTTTAAAGCTTGAGAAAAGTTTATAGGGTTATTAAGGAAGTTTGATGTGGAGCTGGACCTCCCCACTTTGCAGGAGAAGGATGAAATTAAATAACAAAATAAAGAATGCTTCGATTTGGCCCATAAATTCTTTTTTCATTTCCCAAAACAGAAACAATCATTGGTCTTTTAAACTGTGGTGACAGCTGAGTAAAGCTCTTTCTTTTTTAAAGGATAGAATTGCGAGTAGCCCTTTGATTGATAATATCTTCTCGATTATCTTAGTTTTTAGTGATAGCTGAGATCAATCCTACTAGATTACTATAAACCTCATCACGAAGATTCTTATCGAGAAAAGATAGATGGACACAAACTCTTTTTCCATAAAGATAGAGTCGATTGATAAAAAAATTACCATCGGGTGGAATATAAATATAACTGTATTTTTACAGATATATTCGCAAATACTCAACTTATTTTTACCCCTTTTCCTTTTGAGAAAGAATGACTAGGTCCGAAAACAAATAGACAGTAACTGGCAAATCAATATAGATAGCTTCATATTACCCGACATAATATCTTACTTCCCCTGCTATTATTTTACCAAATCTTGTATTTAATGCAATTAGTATAGAATCTTTTTCCTTATTTTAAAGGGCTTGATTGTTTTGATCGTTGACTTTGCGATAGCAGGCAATAGCCTCTTCCAGGAAAGGCATGTCAGGATGAGAAGCATTTGTTTTGGAAGCATAGTCCTTTAAGATAAGGTGGTATTTAAGAGGCCTTTGGAAAGGTTTACTCATTAAATCTTCAAAAGTGATAATTTTTGAGCTTGTTGATAGTTATTTTTAGATTTTCTTGACATACTAATTTTCTTTGAGCATTTGCTTTAACTTTCGCTGGGTTTCATTACAGTTCTTAAAAAAATCAGAGTAGACCAGAAGAAATTTAGAAAAACGAATCATTGTTTGCCCAATCATCGTTTTCCTACAATCCCATCCTGCAAACTTAACATTAAATTCTTCAGACAATTGCTTTGAGAGTTGAATCATGGAATCAATATTGGCAAACATTAAATTGGCTTCGATCTCATCAATTGCGGAACAGTTTAAAAGTGGAAATTTGATCTTTAATTTGATGCTATTCAGATCTTTTTGATAATCTTACTCAGTTGTGGCAAGTTCTTTTAATCTAAAAAATCTATCTTTTGATCGTGCAAACTATTTTTTCCATTTTTTGGCGGCGGCTCCAGCATGCAGAATGCATTTCAATTTTTTTACCTGTCCACCTTCAGGAAAGATGGATTTATTCTCCCTCTGACTCATATCCAAAAAGTCAATAATGATGTAAAATTAGATTTAAAATTAGTTGTAATAAGCTACTAATATGAAGGTATTGACTGCTAAATCTTTCTTCGAGACTGATATTTTTAATTTTTTTAATATATAATCTGTTTGAAAATTTTTACAGGTAAATGGAAAAAAAGAGGTTTCTCGCTAAATAGAATTTTTAGAATGAACTACGAATAAAATATATAAGCTATCATTTGGATGACTTGATCAAACCTTTGTTTCAGTTGAAATTTGAGCATTCAAAATGAGAAGAGATTCCTGGCATGCTTATTGCCTGATCTTGGATGCTTAATAATGCGGGACTTTAGGAAGAACTTATTTGGTCTTGCAAATGATTTTCTTGACGTCAAGACAATGAAGCCTGTATACTTTGAGGCCTGAAGCAACGACCATGAACTTTGCCATTTATTATAAATAATTTGGAGAGAAGAAACCGAATTCCAGTGATAAATTCTTGAGTGTAGAAATAGAATGCATAAGAAAGATGGAACTTGATATCCAACTAATTGGCATCATGACATTAGCAAGATAAAATCATCTTGATAGCGTATTCCTTAATTGCTTTTTCATAAGTACAAAAAGATGATTCAGTTTGATCAAGCAGAAAGATTGCCAATATTATTCATTAAAAATATCGTATTGAAATATCATATCAGATTGTGGTCCTGTTTATTCAGTTTATTATGACGGGTGTGTACTTAATCGTTTCAACTCCGAAAATGTAATTTATTTCTTCTCTCCAATATTTCATTAAATGAAATATTTTAATCATTATAAAAGGCCTGTCGATCTTCAATTTTTTCAAATGAAGAAATTGTTTTATAAATCAAATTGTTGCTTAATTATTATTATTTTAGTGACTTAGTAATTTTTGAGATTTTGTATAATATCATTTTTTGGGAAATGTGTCAGGTTGGGTTTCACCTCTTCGCGTGAGCGCCTTGCGCTGTCCTAAGGCTCCTGGCCTTCTGGTTGGGTGACTGAGTCACCTCTGGTCGCTAGGAGCTGAGCTCCGTGGTTTAGGGGTACTGGCAGGTGCGAACGCCGACGAGCTCGGACATGGTTAAGGGTGGCGAAGCTTGGGATTGGGGATGGCTATGTTGAAATTAAGCCTCTCCCTCTCACTGGAAAGGTTGCCATTATAATTCTTTAGTTTAAAATAAAGAAACTTTTAAGTATTTTTTCTCTCGACTTCTTTTTGTTTTTTAAAGTGAATATCGATGATTTCAAAGGTACAGATAAATTTATAATGCATCTAACCTATTTTAATATTTCTTTATTTAAAGAATAGAAAACTATCAAAAAGAAAGTTGAATTGATATTAAATATCTTGCCTCATAATTTTGGGGATAATTGAACAAAACCAATTAATCAAAAATTAAACAATTTGATAGTTCTGATGATCGATAAGATTATTAATATTTCGATTGCTATAAATTCTGCAAATGTAAATAATAAATAGATCTTTTAAGCATCAATCGTACCAAGTCAGTGCAATTTATGTCTTTCTCCCAGAATATAAGCTGCAATAATACTCAAGTAAGGCATTATTTGCTAATCTTTTATATTCAGAAAAAAGATTAATTCAATTATAATTATTTCGATGTACGGAGCCCCAATGATGAACCCCATGATGGGCATGCAACAACCAATGATGATGCAACAGCCAATGATGATGCAGCAGCCTATGATGATGCCCACCTATATGCCTCCACCTCCACCTCCACCAGTTTACTATCCTCCTCCTCAACAACCTGCTCAAGCACAGCCTATGATTATAAATCTCGGAAACAACAACAACAACAGCAGCGGCACTCCCTGCCCTTCTTGTGGAAAGGAGACAGGTAATCTCCCAAGAAAGAAAATTGGAATGGTTGCAATTATCTGGTGCATTGTTTTATCAAACTGCTCTCTTTGTTGCATTCCTCTTTGCACTGACTCATGTAAAGATACATAACTCGTATGTGTGAAGTGCCAGACCGTCAAGGTAAAGATTCCAGCAAACTGTTGTTGAATGATTAACATCAATTTTTAAGTTACACAATTCTACTCTAGTTATTGATATGCTACTTCCATATAATTTTCATGATTATTGAATATTTGTTTGCGTGAAGATTATTTCTTTTTTATTACTTGAGAAAGAAAATGAAACCAAAGTTCAAGGAAAAAAGTTGATGATAAAAATTTAGACAATTGTTTGGCATTGCAACTATAACTGCCAAAAAATAAATATTTAAAGCATCGACTTGCAAAAAAGGTTAAGAAGCTATTGAAAAATAGTTCTTTGATTTATGATAGACATTAAATTAGACATTAATGTTCGTCTATATTCACAAGTAATATTACTTATTAATTTTTTAAAATATTAGCTTTTGATTCATTACATTAAAGTAGTATATATTTTTTCATCAAATAG
>Ga0302186_10001397_pt1 | contig 20062 bp, 11 predicted proteins | sample II_Bog_E1_2_FD_198782 | JGI IMG/M metagenome (GOLD analysis project Ga0302186, IMG submission 198782) | Peat permafrost microbial communities from Stordalen Mire near Abisko, Sweden - II_Bog_E1_1 | ecosystem: Environmental > Terrestrial > Soil > Wetlands > Peat | place: Sweden: Abisko...
CTCATAACATTGGAAACGGTCATTTATGGTTTGCTCTCAAAAGAGTATAAATACATAAATTCGTCGTATATTCTTTTATTAAATTTACGGTTGCAAATATCAATTTTGTAATAAGGCAAATGATCATAAAAAACGTCTTTTTTTGGAATTGTCTATACTTAAAAATTAAAGTTTATAGGCCTAAATTATTTTAACTCTGATAATTTTAATAAATAAAATTTCATAACCTCCCTCTGGCGACCATGGATTTTTTGAGAGAGATCGTTGGTGGTCCCAAAAATCGTTATAAAGAGAAAGGATATAATCTCGACTTGACATACATCACTCCTCGAATTATTGCTATGGCTTTTCCAGCATCCGGAATTTAAAAACTCTACCGTAATTCGATTGACACCATTGCTGAATTGCTAGCAGTCGAGCACCAAAACAAATATATCGCCATTAATATTAGTGGACGCGGAATCGATGAAAATGTGTTGACTAATGTTGTGAGCTACGAGTGGTAGGATCATAAAGCACCACCATTTAACATACTTTTTATAATCTGTGATACCGTGTCACAATATTTAGCTGGCGATCCTGATAGAATTGCAGTTTTCCATTGTAATCACGGGAAAGGGAGAACAGGAACGATTATTTGCTGCTTTTTCCTTTTTATGGAAATGTTTAAAGACTACAAGTAAGTCATGACATTTTACGCGAAGAGACGCTTCTAAAAAGAAGGATATGGTGTCACCCAGCCCTGCCAAGTGCAATATATACGCTATTTCCAACAGTTTCTGCAAAATCCTAAAATATACCCTCAAGTTCTCAGTATAAAAAGAATAATTTTCAGAGGAGGGTTTAGTTTCACCAATCCCTACGTAAAACTGATTAACACGTCCTCCAACGTTGTGATTTACAACACTAAATAAAAGGATAACACTTTATAAATTGAAAAGGACAACTAATACGTCATCCGCCTTACAAGAACCCACTGCTTCGCGGGAGATATCACTATGGAGATTAAGTAAGAAAAGCCCATGGGCAAAAACCTGTTGATCAGTTATGTTTTCAATACAGCATTTGTGGACTATAGTAAGTAGGCATAGTCAAAATATAGAGTGTAGAAAGTTAGTCTGGCTAACTTGAGTCCTCTCGGCAAGCAGAAACTTAAAAACTTTCATTCTGACTTCTAGATGGACATATAATTCAGAAAACACTGTGATTGTGGTGACTCTAGAAACATCTCTGGCTGCCACCACTGCAAAGGAATTCTGAAAGACGAGTTTTAAAAATGGGAGAGTATTAACATTGCTTATAAGGTAACTCTTAATGTATTTAGAACAGAGACCTCATTCTAAAGCAGAGGTAGACTATCTGTTTCGGCGAGGGAGTATCTTAGTGATTTTTTTAATTCTTATTCTTAATTTAGATTAAACCCATTATATTTGATAATATGAATTCATAGAACAATAATGACGACTCAATGGATTTCTCGGTCATCGACAAGAGAGAAGAGAAGCCAGTCAATCTCGATTTCAGCGTGCGGGATCTACTCGAAAATCAGTAAAATTAACAGCCTCCACTTTAGCAATTGATGCCCGCTGAATTAAACGAACTGCCAAAATTCACAAAGTAGCCGGAGAAACAACTTGACTCCAGCAAAAAAACAGAAGATCAGAAACAGTCTTATATTGAATATCCGAACAACCAATTTTTGAGAGATCTCTCTCGCATGTAGAAATAGCTAAGTTTTGAAACGTAATCCTATTGCGTATACGACGATAACCCGAACACTTCACTGGAAATGGCTCAAAATAACAAGTCTAAGACTCTGTCGTGCCTAAAAGTTACGAAGGAATTTACAAGTAAATCTACAAGCAAAGAAATTTGGCAGAATTATAATTATTATTCGGGAGAACTCATCTTAGATTTCAACAGAAAAGACCAGCAGAAAAGTAAAAAACTTAAGACTGTCGTCAAGCATGGCAGCAGTCAACTATAGATTGAAAACTCGAATGGAAGCAAATCAAAAACTAGGGGAGACAGCAAAACAAGCAAAGATTTAAAGTCTTTTCTTAGACCAGTCGAGATCAATAACAAATAAAAGGCTCAGTTAAAGAGTAAAAGTAAGAGCACAACTAAACTTGGCATCAATAACTCAAAAAGTCAAAGCAACATTCGGGGAAGTACGGAGGGGGAAAATTATCCTTCAAAAGTATTTAGTTAATACTACGGAGAGGACATAAACCCACACTGCAAAAGAGTCCATGCAAGTAAAAAGCAGCTAATCTGTGATGTGAAGTCAAGGGATAAATCATTGAAATCCAAATCCAAGCTTTCTGTACTGTCACCGCGAGTTAAACCCGGGCTGCATTTTGCAATAAAAAATGCAAAACAATGATAATATTTACTATTTAAATATTGACTTCATGATTAAGAAATCAATAATAAAGGATTATTTTTTTGAATTTGTTACCATTCATAATCTTCAAAAGTTTTGAATATTTAGCCAAATTTGTTTATTCTCTATTGCTAATCAAGATTTAATGATTATCAAAGGGCTCAATGCTGTATTTTTAAAGGGTCCTTTGCTGTTTTCTTGACTACTATTTCTATTATTTTGATTAATTGGAGATTACATCAATTTATCTTGCTCTTCTAAAAAATATATGAACCAAATGATAAATCAGACCAGTTTGCAGTTAATTAAAAAGGAATAACTTTTATTTAAGAATTAGCCAAAAAGGAAAATTACGATAAGGAGTCAATGAAAAAAAAATCCCACAAGAAGATCTGCTATTCAATCTGTTTAAACACAATTTGGGCTCGAGTTCAAACTGCTGACTGAAACTCAAAAGATTTAACTACTCAAAAAAGTCACACAGCTGTCCAAAATCCTAATGAATAATCCAATGGCAAAATCTTTAGTCTTGAGGCTATATAAATGATCAATATTAACAAGAAGAGTGATAGTATGCACCTATACTAACAAAATAATTGCAATTTAATCAATAAATCTAAACAAAATCAGTTAATTGTCTAAAGGATTATGTTAAATTGTTTAAGTAAAATAAATTTTGGTATTTTTTAAATAGTTTATTTGTCCCAACTTGTCACTATTCTCACAATTAGCGAATATTTGTACCCTAAAGATAGCAGTCCGATATTTTTGCTTAATGTGAAATTAAGACATTTCAGCTTAGGTAGGTTCTAAGTATAAGAGTGTTTACATCGCGAATGAAATATCGAATGTGATCATCATTAAATCCATCTCCTATTAGTTTGAGATATTAAAGGGTTTCAGGCAATCGCAAAAAAAATGCTTAAATCAATATAAATGATCCTATTTATAGTCTGACTAATTATTGAGGAACGATGAGATTTATTTTATGATCTTATACTCCTCTTTTTTCTGCATAACACAAACTTAAACTCTATAGGGATTTAAATCGACGTAAATCTATGGACTCTTTTTAATTTTCCAGAAATTAGATGCTCAGTTATTTAAATTTTTAAGGATTTTTTATCATGTCAAGGAGATCAGAGGTAGAATATGCAGTTTCAAAAACTTTCAGATCTTTGTTCAAATTGATAACATGAGCAATAATTTCACTTTTAAAACAGTCATTTTGTTTTGTTACCATGCACGATGACTTCAGGCGGAGTTGGACTAGTTTTATTCCAATCAAATTCTTTAATTAAAATGTAATCACATATGGTATTTGACAACAGTAAACCTTTTAGTCATGAAATTGTTTGAGTTGATCAGTATCTTTAATTGATACGTCTCTCCAAAACGCATATTTAGACTTTGAAAATATCAACTTTATCTATTTTTTGAGTTCATAAACTATAATTCTTTCTTTTTATTCATTTGCTTAAAAATAGTTCTTTTTCATTTGTGATATATATATATTTATTCATTCGATAATTTGTATATTGCATATTTGATGATATATAAAATTGAAAATAATCATAACAATAATTGCTATGTAATTCTGAAGATATAAAAAGTTTAAATGTCGTAAAATCTAAGAAAAGGATTAAAAATAATAAAGATGAGTTCAAACGAGCCTAATTAATCACTGTTGAATAAAGCGATAATAGTCAGACTACCCAAAGCGACTTCAAAAATGATCAATTTTTTGGTAAAAAGTAAAAAGTTAAATTGATTCCTAGAAACAAGAAGACAGAAGAAATTTTTTTAACTAATTTTATTGATATCTATGAAGCTAGTATCAATGTTTACTAGGGATCCGAAGCTTGTCCAGCTGTTTAAAAATAAAATTTAAATATTGATTTTTATTTCTACTTTCCACTACTTATTTAACCTAAATTTTAAAATCAAAATTTAATATAAAATTAAGATTATAATTTATGATTTAATTATCGACATATCGTATTAATGAATATCAAGGCTAATTTTTATTTGCTCATCGTTAATCTTATCGAAATTACGGCATCAAATTAAATGTATACCAAAAATATAAAAGGCAAATGAGAACCAAATCCCCGCCTATGCTACCATCGAAAGATATCAATTTTATTATGCTTTGTGTTTTATTGTTTTATTTAATTTATTCAAATGAAGGAATACAAAGATGGACCTGTTCCACGTACACCCTCCATTATTTAGTATAAAATCGATCATGCACTGATGTCTTCTGCCTCATCATCTTTTTACTTTTCACAGTAGCTATGCTCGGCATCGGAATTTATGCGTGGACAAATGGAAACTTCAAGAGATTGACCACTGCCTATGATCCAGATGGCAAGGGATGCGGAGTAGATTACCCAAATTATCCTTACATCTATTTTGCTTCACCCCATACCGATGTAACTTTTATCAAATTAAGTCTTTATGGGTCACCGTCTGTGTCTCGAAGTGCCCCGTTTAAGGAGATACAGCTTTACTTTGTCAACCCAACTCTGTAGTTACCAGTTGCTTGCCAATCAAAAATGCAGATGACACCCTAGCAGTGCAAGTTTACGACAGTTCTTTAAGTAATTTTTTTGTTATGCAGCTGCGAACACTGCTTGTCTACCTACTTCAGATACTTTAAAAACCCAAATTGCTACAGCAGTAGGAGGATCTACTGAACAAATTACCTCCCTCATGCAAAATTACACTTTGATCCTCTTAGCCCTGCCTATTGCGATAATCCTTTCTTTGGTGTTTATGCTCTTTATTCGTTTGACTGCTGGATGCTTCATCTACCTGTTAATTATCTTATCAGTTGCAACTTTGGTAGCATTTGGAGTCTATATTCTGACTCAAAACACTAATCCAGACGATGGATCAATCTCCGTATTCGATAGTCCTACAGGTAAGGTTGTTGTGGCTGTTATATGCTTCATTTTAGCCATTTTGATAATCGTGATGATGTTCTGTTTTAGGAAAAGAATTAATCTTGCCTCCAGTATTGTCAAAGTTTCTGCCAGATTCGTCGCTAGTAACTGCGGTATAGTATTAATTCCGATATTACTATTTATAGTCATGGTTGCTTTCTTGGCTGTTTGGATCCTCTAAGCTCTTGGGTTCTACTCACTTGGAACACCGAGTACTAGCGCTCACCAATACCCCTTCCAGCACTTTGATATCCCAACTTATGTTATGGTTATAGGAGGAGTTCATATCTTTTACTTGCTTTGGTCTACTCTCTTCTTGGTCGATACTGGCAATTTTTTGATCGCTGGAGCTGCTTGCAGTTGGTACTACCAAACACCTGAGCCTTACACTTAAGCATCAGCACGTTATCGCAAAAAGAATATTGGTAGTGTCTGCGTCGGTTCTTTCTTTTTGGCTCTTCTGGGATTGATTAAGTTTATCTATGAGCTGATGACTCCTGAAATAGAGCCTGAATCTTCTGGATGCATGTCAAGCTATAAAAAATTCTGTGATTGCATTTGCTGCCTCTGTACAAGCTATCTTTTCCAAGCTTTTAACAGTGGAGCATTAACGGGCATCAATCTAACTGGACAAAGCTATTGCACCTCTGCTTTTGATACCTTTAATTTAAAGATCAATAATCTGACAACGAGCTCAGTAGTTGCTATCATCCAAGTGGTATTTAATACTTTATACAGATCTTTACTGTCTTAATTCGACTTGGAATCACTTTCCTAACGGTGCTGGCCGTCTACTTAATCTTGACAAACGTGAGTTCCTACAGTTAGTCAATTAAAGATCCGACCTTAATTCTGGTAATAGTTGGACTGGTGGCTTTTGCAATTTCCTGCTTCTTCATCTCAGTGTATTCCGAAGCAATGGAATCCATCTATACGACTTATCTTTATGACAAAGAAGCTGGAGGAAGTTAGAAATGTCCCGATGAATTAAAAGTCTTCTTGAAATAGGCATAGGAGGGAGAAAGCTATGCTAAAAAATGATTCCCTTACAATCATCATAAATTATCATGAATAGAAAATTAATTTTCTCTATATTTTCCTTTCTTTAATATTCAAATCATCCCTAAAACGATAGTTCAAAGAAAATAGTTTATGCTTGCTGAGCTCTATATATTATACGATTACTATCGTATGTTTCACAGACTATATCAAATTAAAATATTTTAGTACCAAGCATATCAAAGATATGTTTTCAAAACGTTTCCTAACTCTGCCTCCCGACCATTTTGATTTTTGAATTTAAAAATCGTATTTTTACAAATTGTATTTTTTTTTTCAATTAAGAAGCATCATTCAGCCGGAAAGCATAATCAAACTCGTTTTGAGCCACCACAAAGCACCTTGTCAAAAGATTAGATATAATTTATATTTTTTATCAAGCCCCATGAAAAAGGAAAGCTTTTTATTATGGATCACAATTTATTTCAAAATGTAGGATTTTCAATGTACAAAACGAAAAAGCAAAATAGACTTAAGTTGATAAAAGACGTTGTCTTATTAAGATTGCATCCTTAAAATATCACAATAATAATTATTGAAAATGTTAAACATTGAAACCGTGCTTTCCCCAAATTGTCAATAAATTGATTTTCCACAGCCAAAAAAGAAAAAGATATTCAAAAGGAAGAAAATTGGAGAGTAAAGAGAGGAGGAACAGGAATCTTATCAACCTGAATTCCATGAGGCAAAAAAAATAGGAATCGCTCTCGGAGACGACAGGCAGGCCAAGGGAGGGTGGTCCCTTGAAGAAATTAAGATCTATCTCGCCTTCTTGATTGAACATAGAGAGGATTTTGAATGCGAAACGGCCAGGCGGAAGAAAAAAGTGTTTAATCAACTCTCAAAAATTCTTATTAAGAGGACACCCGACCAATGCCGAAGTCATCATCAAAAACTTCAGGTAAGATGTGAAAACAACTTTGATAAAATTATAGATTACGTTCAGAGAAAAATTGAGGTTAAGATATCAAGAATCAAAGAATAAATATCAATAACGGGACATTAATAATTCAAGGTTCATCATAGTCGAAGGACCACAATTTCTTCTGAAAAATATGATTAAGAATCACCAGGATTCGTGATTTACCTTAACGAATTGGCTGTCTGGTGAACCTGTGATCTTTAACATTTTAAGATATCTATTTTTATTCATTAAATCATTCCTATTTCTTTATTATTATAGAATCATTACTATTGTTGATGGACACTGAAAGACTTGAAGATTTTATTTAAAGCTTAAAAACAGACGATTGCAAACATCCTGCCTCTACTATCAAGCATTTAAGAGTAGTACTCAAGGCTTTTGGAAGCTACTCGACCACAGCCGACACATTACCTCCTCCCACATTGATCCCAGTTTGCCTTTTTTCTATTCCGACCATATTCTTTAAGTTGCTCGACTTCACTGAGGAACATATGCTCACAGAACCTCCCCAAAAAACTCCCTTACGATTGTGTATACAATTATATTTAAGGGGATTACTGCGACTTTTGGGAGAATGTGAGGAAGAAATAAAGCATGTTGTTGTACAAAGCATGTCAAAAAGTATTCTCTTGACCCCAGCTTTTCCGACTTTAGCCAGAAAATGGATTAGAGCTTTGACTCATATCTGGGCGACATCATGGGAAAATCTCAATCTTGGTCTCAGATGTTTTGTCGCTCTAGAAAGAATTCTAAAAAAGAGCTAGGATTAATTTTATATGTGGACTGTGAGACGCTTATACGTTAGCTTTTTCTAAAAATGCGGTCAAATAAGCTGGAAAAATATTGAACATATCAATTTTATGAGCAACTGCTTCTGTGAATTTGTCAAGATCAACCCTTCTCGGTCTTACTACGTCCTCTTTGGTTACTTACGTTCTTTGGCTCTGCAACTAGGATCTCTGAACTCATTGAAAGGGAAATTTAAAGCTGATCTAATTACCAAGCTATACTCACAGCAGACATTGCAAATTTTAAAACTGTTAGCTCAGGTGGTAGGTCGTGTGGGAGATGAAGAAATCTCAGCCTTGGTTTACCCTTTAGCTGAAGTTATCAACTCATATGAGCATATTTCGGAATCACCTGAATATTTGTCTCTCAAGCTTCATTTGATATAGATAGAATTGCAACTGATGGAGTAAACAGGGCTATATTTGCCTCATACTCTGTAGACCATCATAAAAATATTGAGAGCAACTCCCTTGCAAAAGAAAATTTCCAGAAAAGCTGGAGTTGAGGGTTCGATTGAGTTGGGATATCATTTGTCTCAGGCTGAGCTTAAAAACACAAACATTGTAAATGATATCTTTCAAAAAGCAGTCTACAGTCTTTACTGGCTCCATTCTTTAGTGTCCAAAACCCTTTCTGCTCCAGAAATAATTAGTTACATTAGCAAAATGATTCTGTCTTTGGAGTTTGGATTTTCAGGATATAAAAAACAGCTCAAAGAAGCAGTAAATTTATTCAAAGTTGATGCTGAAAAAATATAAGCAATGAGGAGTAAGAGAAAATTGTCTCTTGGGGATCAAGCTAGTGAAAAATTTTGGAAATTACTCGCAACAAAAGTGGAGCTTTAAGGCAGGAACAAATATCTAGAGCTTGAAAAAGAACATCAGAATATGGTTAGGGCGAAGATATTAGCTGAACACGAGGATGATAATGAAGATTAGCAGAATTAGGAGTAGGTAGAAGAGGAAGTCGAAGAGGAACTTTAAAGTGGATGGTAAGAAGCTTCAGAAGGAGCTTCATAGTTTGAGGAATAGCAATAGGAGAAATAAATCAAAAAGAAAAAGAAAAAAGAAGACTAAAATGAGAGTGTTAGCTATGAGGGCGACCCTGAAGATGCTGAGGAAGCTGTAAAAGAGTGGTCTGAGCATGAGTGGTCCTCACAGCAGGAAGAAATTTAGCGCCAATGATATGATTTTACATACTCTTTATATGTACTTATGAAAAATAAAGTATTAATCGTGATTATTGTATATAAATATTGCATTAATCAGGATGATTGATTCAGCAGTTTTTTCGAGATCGACAGTACTATAAATCGGCGAGTAATGGAAAACAGATTTGGGAGACTCATAAAAAACTATCAATCGATCGACTCTTTATCATCTGATTTTGAGTTTTTCCACTCTCATTTGTGAAGATCAGTCTCTGTTGCGAGTATAAAAATCCCAAATTATATCTGAGTTTGGTTTCAATTTGGGAAAGAATATAACCGAAGAAGAAAGCTTGGGCAATATTAAGTATTTCTTGGTGAAAGGGTAGAAAGATAAATCAAAACCATTTATTGGAGAGGTCAAATTTTTAAATACCAAAGTATGGCCGTCAATATTTGGATCGACCTCAAAATTGTTTGCCATTGTCGGAGAAGGAGGCGGGTACAAATTCGAAGATAGAGATTTTGGCTTGACCAAATGGTTATCAGGCCAATAGGAAAAAGTGAGAAATCTGCGAAAGCTCTTGTTTTAGTTGAGCAAAGGAGTGCTTTAAGGATTCCTAGACCGGTTCTAACTGACAGGAGAGGTCAACTTTAATGAGGTCGGAGACAATTATGTCAACTACGAAATCAGAAACCTAAATAAAAGAACAAAAACTGCATTTAAATGATTGCTCCTTACCAATAATAATCAATAAAATTATGGTGAATTGTGCAGTTGCAAAAAAGTAGCTATTTGACAAATGTCTATAACTTTAATCAAAGAGCATAACTATTTTAATATTAATTTCAAGATATCATGGAACATCCACAACTCATACTAGGATATTGGAATATTAGAGGTCTGGCGGAAAGAATTAGACAGCTGTTGGTATACTGTGGGCTTCCCTACTCTGAGGCCAAATATATCGGTCAAGAGGATCGCACAAGATGGAATGAATAGGTTAAGCCTAAATTTATCCTCAAGAATCCAGCTGTGACACTACCATATCTTGAGGACGGTGATAAGCTTATCTCATAAAGTGATGCGATCTCTATCTATATCTGCTTCAAGGCAAATAAGCCAGAACTAGTCGGTCGGGATCCTGATGAAAAAGTAGCAATGGCTACCGCTTGGGGAGTTTTCAAGGATTTACATATCCAATTTGTAGGACTTTGCTATGGAATGCACGGACTCCCGACATGGGAGGCAGCACTTGTTGAATATCCCCACAGATTTAGACCATACCTTCAGAAATTCAAAGGGCTGCTTGGAGAGAAGGAATTTATGGCTGGTTACCTCACTTGGATTGATTTCGGCATCGCTGATTTCTTTCAGGCTGCAAACCTGCTGTTTCCTGAATTATTCGCTGAATTTCCGACACTAATTGCTTACCAAATCAGAGTATGGAATTTGCCAGAACTGAGCGCTTATTTTTCATCAGAAAGATTTCACGAAAGACCTATTAACAACTATAGTGCAGTCTGGAAATGATTTGCTTTAATGCTTATAGAACAATAAATCTTTGAGCTTATAAGTGAATAGAGGTTGGCATTGATACTTTTGCTAGTATCTTCTTCTCGTTTTTTCTAGAACAAGGCCGATTTGTTTAAATGAATTTGTATCACAAAAATACTAATAATTATAAAATTTTCCCTTCATGTACGGCAGGAATAATATCTTTTCTCGCGACAGCAATGGTGGAAGTAGCAGTCATGGCAATAATAATAGCTCCAGCAGCAATAATTATTTCAGTAGTTATGGAAACAATTATTCTAATAATCAATATGGCAGCAATCGCTACGACAACAACAAATTGGGCTCATACAGATTGGACTATCGATACGAAGAACCTCCTTCCTACATCACTTCACTCGTCTCTATCTGGAAGGAAATACCACCTTCTACAATAGTGTCCAAGGAGGAAACCCTTCATATGACTATTACTGAGCTTAGGATTGAAGACTACTATATGATTAGAAAGAAACAGTTGAAATCTACCCATGAGGACAGAATAAAAGATGCTTTTCGGAAGGACTGCTTCAACTAATAGCTTTTACGTTTTGACTGTCATAAACTTCCTCCAATTAGTCAAGAAAAGGGTTACGACATCGATGCCTTGCGAAGTGGCAAGTATAATAGCGGATATGGTAATAGCAGCTACGGAAATAATAGCGGATCTGGTAATAATAGTTATGGAAATAATAATTCATATGGCAACGGCAATTCTTACAATACTCGGAGCAATGATTCATCCAACAATATTTTTACTCGCGGTAGCAGCAGTTCCAACAATATATTTATGAGTAATAGTAATAGCAACAACAACAACAGCAATAGTGGAGGCAATAACATCTTCAATAGTAGTTCAGGCGGAAATGGAAGTAGAAATATTTTCACAAGCAATAATAGCGGCAGTAATAGTAATTCAGGTAATATATTTTCTAGGAACAGCAACAATAATGGGAACATGTTCAATAGCAATAATAATAATAATAATAATAATTCTAGCAGTGGAAGCAATCTATTTAATAGTAGTAATAATAACAACAGCAATAGGAATGGAAATATTTTCAGCAATAATAACAGCAGCAACAATATTTTTAATTCCAATAGCAATAATAACAATAATGGCAATAACATTTTCAATAATAACAATAATCGCAACAGCAACAATAACAGTAACAATAACAATAACATATTTAGCAATGGAAGGAGTAACAATTTATTCAATGGGAACAATAATATCAATAATCAAGGCAATAATAACAATCTCTCAAATAATGGAAACTCAACCATCATCGATCATCTCCAAACCTACTTATTTTAGAATAGACAATTTTTGCAACAAATTTCCACCAAATTGACAGAAAACAATATTTCTGAAACCAAAGTCGATAACACTACTCCCAATATCTTTGATAAAATGGAGGACAGCAGTGATTTTTTCGAAATTGATAGTTGGGTCAAACCTAAATAAACAGAACAGGCCATTATTATTATTAAAGAATCACAGAAAAGTAAAAATGGATCGACAAGTTCATCAAACATACGATCGTAAATGACCAAAAGTCATCTTACAACCAATACCATGGCACATAGCAATATCGTTAGCAGAATAAATACAAATAATTAATTTTACAGTCCAAAGGGATTTTCTAAAAATGACAGCAAATTTGGTGGCAAAAAAATTCTCTCCAATGTAAGTGCGAGCCAATTCATTAATAATGAAAGTCATATAAAGGATAATTATTTTGAGGAAAGTACAGTTCGGGGGATGAGCAAATCGAATAGCATTAGTTTATTCAATCCCTAAAACGGAAAGCAGCCGAATCAGGTGAATGATAAATTTTTTAATAAGCTCTAGCAAACCTTTGAAGGAAAGTGCGAATGTAGTGTCAGTCTTGATATTTAATGGAAAGACGACAATATGAATGGCATGACTAAGTGCACAATCAATGATACGGTGGAATTGTCTGGGCTAAAACTTTCTGAAAAAGTATGTCAGAAATAATTGATTTTAGCTTTAAAATAAAAATACCCTTACATTCGCATTGATAGTCAGTTATAGATCATGAACTGTAGTAAAATTGATTTAAATATTCCAAAATTCTTCCTTGAGGGGTGCCTTTCCCAAAGAATTTTCAACATTGACTGTTCTTATAACGTATACTATACTCAACTTAAAAATGATTGTGCCCATACTCTTACCATAAGTAAGAATATACTGATGTAGGTAATGAATACGCAACAGTCATCTGGTAGCGTCCAGTTTCAGTTTTGAACCTTGACTTTTAGAATTAATAATTTTCTCTTGAAAATAATATGATAACTTGCAATTTGAGTGAGCTAAATGGGAAGTGTAGAGTAACTTTCAACGATCTGCCTGAAAAAATCAAATAAATGATGCATGACAACTATCAAAAAGCAAAGGAAAAATTTTAAGACAATGTTTTCAAGATTTCGGAGGGGACTTTCCATTTGACTGATATGTGGTGCTAAAACGGCAGTTATGGATGGAGCATGATTATAAACGAATTTAGATGATTTATCTGCAACAATATTTTAATTATAAAATCAAGTCCTCCGAGAATGCTAAACCACAGACTCTCTTATTTGTCCCCGCTGATTACCCATCTTCTTAAGGGTGCTGTCCTTCATCAGCATTAATTTTTCCACTAGTGAACTATTTATCTCGGATATTGTTTCAAAGAACTATTTAAATGAGCTGATCCATGCTTCATTGGTGGTGAATGTCTGAGAGGATTCTCTAAACTTGTTTTCGAATTCATGATAGTCCTAATTATTGCTGTCAATCTCCTAGAGTATCTTATCAATGATCCACAGAGCTCCTTCCAAATATAAGATTTTATCGTAGTTGTTATTTTATGTTTCCATCAACTTAATGCGATCTTGCAGCAGTTTAATCTATCGCTGCTTCAACCGCAACTCATCCTCATACTGTCCTATATTTTTGAGAAGATCCAAATTGTCAGATGCGCCGCTCTTTTTGCTAAATTTACTGTCTTGAAGTTCTTTCTTTAACCTTTGAATTTGTTTCCTTGCTACCATTTCATCGTAACGCTCTTCAGATTTTTTCCTCAGTCTTGCAATTTCAGCTTCATAACTCTCCTTTATTCGACTAATGTGATTCTCTTCTCTAATGAGCCAAAGCTTATTCAATTCAAAGAGAGTTTCTTCGATGCAGTCCTCACTCATCTATTCATACTTTAGTTTCATCTCTAACATTATCTTATAACACGCTGTAGGCGTCCAAAGCAGTTTTTCATCTATTTTGACCTCACAACAGCTGCATGCCCGCTTCCTCTCTATTTGTTGATTTAGACCACTACCTTTCAACCTTTTCATAATGTTCTTGAGGTAGTGCGCCTATTTAAAATCATCAACGAGATGATTTATTTTTTTATACTCCTATGTGCTTCTGAGCAGAGTAGCCAATCGATCAATTGCCTCTTTGGCCTCTTCCAGCTATAATAGCTGTGCACCTTTGGATTCTTCTCCCATATAGACCTCATTCATGGTGCTCTCCAATTATCCAATTTTTTGTTTTAGCATTTCGTTAACTCCATTCAAGTTTTTAATTTCGCTGTCGTTATTCTTCTTATCCAACTCTAGCGATTTGATTTTGAGAAACAGACGGCTTATCTCCTTCTCTTTGTACTCTAGCTTACCTTTCAACTAGGTAATCTCTCCATATTGCTGCTCCTTTTATTAATATTGCTTTTGCTCCCTCGTGAGAGCCATTTCGCTTTTTACTTGACTGAGCTCTCGCTTCAGCCCGTCAATTTCTTCTTCCTTTTCACGGCGGATTTTATCAATTTCAAATTTAAGAAATTCACTCTGCTCCTCTGCTTCGCTAAGCTTTTTAAGGAGAAGAATGTTATTCTCCCTAGCTTTAGCGTACTGTTTTTCTGTAAAGGAAATTCGCGTTTATAAATTTTTTTGCTCTTCGATTTGAATGGCTTTTTGCACAGAGTTGTACGACTTTTTGCTGGATTATTTATCAACATTTTGCCTCTGAATGGACTCTTTGATTTGCTTGTAATTTTTAAACAGTTTATGATAGCGCTAAAGTTCTTGCTCGTCGTTTTGATCTGAACTCTCAGAGTCTTACTACAAATAGTCCATGTTCGTTATAACTGATTATATATATCAAATTGCAATACTATCAGTCAAGGATCATACATTGGAAAATTATAATGCCAAAGAGATCAGGAATAATTTAATAATTTCTATATTTAGTTTTCCAAAATACAGTGGCTAATCAAGATATTAAACTCAGCTAAAAGCCCAATTTAGAGATGACGAATATCACATAAATCATAATTTTAAGACCAATTCATCACTTTAATAACAAACTAATTTATAAGCAAATATCAGAAATACAATTTATTTAGATAGTTTAGCTCATACAACATGCTAAGCCCATTATCATTCGAACTTCACTCTTAAATAGTTGACAATAAATTATGGAAAGATTATATGCGATAGATCCTTGTCAAATAAAATGAATTCCGAATAATTTAAATTATTAATAAATTTTGGGGAAACACAGATTTTAATGAAGTTGTGGCTTAGATCTGTGAGTCTCCTATTAACCCCAGTCTTAATTAATTTACCCTTGGCTTGGACAGGATATCACTAAATTCATTCCATAGAGTAACAGCTTTCCTATCAGACCATTGCAAATTTTTAACCAGTCTGAATCTTTCAAGCACATGTCTCGGAGATCAATCAGTTAGCTTCATAGTTAAAGCCGAGTGGCGATACATTTTTTATTTTGGATTTAATGCTAACAATCTTACTTCTAAGGGGGTCAAACAATTGACAAAATGCGAATGGAAGTTTATATCATGGGTCGAACTCATGGATAATCCCCTGAAAAACAAAGGTATCAAATAATTGATTAGACTTCATTGGAAAGGACTTAGAAAACTGAATATAACAAATGTTGGACTCACAGATGACGGAGCCAAAATATTGGTGAGGGCTCAATGGCCTAAGTTATTTAGCATCGAACTGGAGAAAAATTAATTCACTCTTGAAGGGGTGTCTCATATCTTTTGTGCTAATAATTGGGAGAAACTAATATTTGTTGGCTGTAATTAACGATATGATAAGTATTAACTCAAAGAAAATTTAATTGTCGTTATTGCTTTGAATAGGTGCGACGGAAGATGGTGTGAAGAGTGATGAAGTATTAATTTATTTATTTTATTTTCACTATCTATTATCCTTCATACTTCTGAATAATAATATTTTGCTAATCTGATTAAAAAGAAGGTGGAAATGGAGATTGCCCAGAGTGCCACCACTCAAACAAAAGTAGCATAGAAAATATTATGAGACAGCTCTGATGCTAGAAGGCTTGACCTCCAGCCTTAGAAGATCTCAGTTTGACGCTTTTCAGTGACTGCTAATTTGTTTTGGTGATCAACATTCTTTAGGGAAAAAGCTGAAGCATAATCCTCTTGATTAGTCGGCTGAAGGACCACAAACTGGTTGGAAATAGCTCCAAAGTGTTAAACTTCAAAAAATCTTTTGCCAGCAAATCCCTCAATAATGAGATGTCCTGATTGTGGTAGGTCGGGCAGAAGAAAGAAATACTGCTGGAAATCAGAATACCTCAGTTATTAAATACTGTAGAAAAAAAATACCTCAGTCAATTTAATACTGCTGTAATACCTCAGTAGAATATAGTCAGTAGATTTCACCTGGTTTTTCTCTGACTTTGAAAACCGCTCAATCAAGATGGCCAAGACTCCCCTTTTAATTTTTATATATATATATATATATCTGGATGTCTCGAGGAGACGGCTGTGTGTTTATGCCACACGCCAGTATAAGGCGACGTCCAGCACCTTATCCCGCAACATTTTAGCTGGTTGGCCCTTTAGGGCCGGCGGAAAGCAGCTTCCTCAGTAAAGAGCTACCAGCAGAGGGACGAAGGGCAGCCACATATTTTACGGCGAAGACCTCATAGCATATAAGATAGCTATCGATTTTATTGATATTGATTTAAAGGAAGAATTTATTGCTATGCCTATCAATTACTCCTATTCTTCCGAGAAATTAGCCCAAATAACCTCGTCTTACAATCTCGATCAAAAGAAGAAGAAACCAGAAATAAAACCTATAAAAATTATGTTTAAAACAAATTTCTTTGGACAATAATTAAAATCAATGGGTCATCAACTTTAAATCTTCAAATATAAATATAAAAATCATATTTGCCGAATCCAAAGCACTGAATCATACTTTTGGAGCTTTAATTAAAAATACCATTTATCTTAATTTAATCACTTTTATAAATTATTGTATTATAGATAGCAAATTTACGAATGATACATGCTGATATGAATAATAAATTTAACTTGACCATTTTGAAATGTGACTGAAAAGTTAAAAAGGAAAAAGAAAATACATCTTTGACCTTAACAAAAACAATTGAAGGATAAAAATGGTTAATGTTCCACGATCTCCAGAGAGATGCAGTAATTCGGATATATTTATCAAATCGCAATTCTATAGGTAGTATAGGTGCCTGCCGTCTCACTCTTTCTGGTGATCTTGACCACTTGTCCACGCCGCAAGCCAAAGATTTGACCACTAATAGTAAAGCTCCCAAGTCTTGGTGTTAAAACTAAAGGCATAGATGTCCGTCATAAAAGTTGCGATTTCAGGAATATATCCTCCGTAAACATAAATTTTGCCGTCCCAAACAACGGACGCGTGAGAATCCACCTTTGGAACAGCAATGTTGGGCACAATCTTTGACCATGTATCATCTTTGATCGAGTAGCAAAAGACGCAATTATTACTGTGCATGGGGTTTTTCTCCCCTCCAAACAGATATATGTAGTCCCCGTAAACTTCTGCAGTGTGAGACTTTAATTTTATGACCTATCCCTCGCATGTATTGTTGAGTTTGATCCATCTGTAATGCAGCAGTGATCTAAATGATATTATTTAAATATAGAATTACAATGATGAGATAAGTTTTAAATATTAAAGAATATTCTTTATTCATGCTAACTTTCCAACTAATCAAAGTTTGGCATGGCACCATTTTCTAAAGATTTGCGATCTTCCTCGTCAAGCCAACAAAGATACTTATAACTGCAATAAATTAATAAATAATCTTTTATTATCAAGTCGTTAGAGTATTTTCACATGGCTCATTTGTGGTTTTTAAACCTTTGCTCAAAGTTTGAGGGAAATTGTTTTTTTAATACTCGCGGTTCAAATCTATCTGAGTATCAAATTCAGAAGAAATGTGTAATATTTAGCGAATGGCCATTGTAGCATATGAACTTTTTGGCAACTGTAGAATAATCCTCAGTGACCTGAGATCTCCTTCTTCGTATTTAGGTTCATCTCCCAGGGTATAGAAAGGATCGAGGAGATCAGCCTTTGGGTTTGAATGGTTGAGTATTTTAGTATCTGTTTTAACTGGTTTAACAATCATTTTTCTAAACTGTCCCTTAAAGCAGTAGAGACTTGAATTTTAAATAAAGTCCTTGTCCTCTAAATATAAGGCAGCGAGTTCATCTTGAAGGTATGAATAAATAATGGATTATTTAGGGATAATGGAGTTAATCCCGTAGAGAGGAGCCACCAGATCATGAAGAGTGTATTCACTGATATTTTTATCGTTAATGAGCTATGTTTCGAATTGTTCCTCTTCTTCCACGAACTATTCTTTAATATCTTCATCCAGTTCATCTTCTTCTTGCTTTTAGGGAGCCAGTTCGCCCACTTTCACACCAACCAGATCATTGATCACAAGTTTAAGCCCATAATTTTGTATTCTCCTAGATACAACTCTGTTCCAGATATAGCTCTGAAGTGAGTGAGTGTAAAGCGATCTAATTGATCGGGGCAAACCTTCGAATATATTTTGATAATTTTATTTCTGTCTTTGAAGTCCTTTGAAAACCAGTTTTTATATTTTATACTTATTATTCAAAGCTTTTTCGGCTTTGAAATATTATTTAGATTCGTAAATCTATTTTTTAAGACAGTTTATATGAAAGTTGCCGCAATCGCTTAACAAAATACTTTATATTAGTCTCTTCCACTCCTTTCGAATCACCATAGCTCCTAGCTCATATGTCTTAACTGAAAATTGGCCAAATCTTTGCATACCAAAATAGTTGATCATTCCTAAATCTCTCAAACTATGCGCTCGATTGATGATTTAATTCTAATCGCTGGCATTAATCAGCCTTAGAATAAGTCCGAACTGATTACCAAACAGTCCTCCAACCTAAAGTTTTTAGTCTTTGCATTATTCAAAATCACCTATCCACATTTATCTATTGCGATCAGCCTGCTTATAAAACTTTTTTAGGGTTGGCAGATCTGTGTTATAAACCGAAATTAGCTGAGTAGTATGGCCTCTTTTATCTTTTAGACCTGCTGTTGAAAATAATTTGTTGCTGATACCCATAACTTTACTCAATCTAAAGAGAGCATTGAAGGTGTCAATGCCATGCTTGTAGAGTTTGAAGTAAGTATATTTGTGCCTTGCGTTGGGATTCATCTTTCTCATATTTCTGTTGAATTTTAATTTGATCTTTCCTCCCTATACTGCGGTACTTTCTATAAAGTTAAGTTTTTCCCTGACAAAATCATGAATGGCCATTCTTTGAGCTTTTGTCAATTACTTTTAAATGATACATTCCCATGGGACAACTTTCTCTCCACTCTCCAGCTGATTATACAATTTTTCAAGACTGATAGTGGCTTCTTCTCCAATAAACTACTCCATTTCTTTTCTCAGCTCAGTGCTAATCTAGTAGCTTATTTATTCTTCAGTCTTTTATGCTATTTGGTTAGGTTTTGTTTTGAGTTGGACTACTTGTTGATTCTTGTCCATTTAATTAACCACAAAATCTGACAGCAGATACTTGGTGGTGGCTGGAATTTGCTTCCCCGAGGTTATGTATTAAGTTATTCCGACTTTTTATTCCTCAGGACAAATATACTAATGCTACATGATATTTGCTGATCTCTTATGGATTATAATGACCTCAAAGATTATTTAAAGATTAATATTGCCTAATTATATTACAATCAAAATATTAAACATGTCGATATCAAATTGTTACCATTCCCTCAAGTTCAAATAGATGAATTAAATTAAATACAGGAATTAATTTATTATAAATTTGCAAACTAATCGATAAACTTTCTTGTATTAGGAGCTTTCATCAAAACATAAATCTATCATCCATTAACTTAG
>Ga0302186_10001403_pt1 | contig 20019 bp, 12 predicted proteins | sample II_Bog_E1_2_FD_198782 | JGI IMG/M metagenome (GOLD analysis project Ga0302186, IMG submission 198782) | Peat permafrost microbial communities from Stordalen Mire near Abisko, Sweden - II_Bog_E1_1 | ecosystem: Environmental > Terrestrial > Soil > Wetlands > Peat | place: Sweden: Abisko...
TCAAGAAGAGATATTAATATTTTTTTGAATATTAATTTGATTGTAATACATATCTCAATAAAAAGTAAAACAATTAAAGATGGATAATTAGGGAAATCATATTGCAAGATTTTTTGGTGATTGTACACTGATAAGAGATAATGCATGGCACAACTTTCCTGGACTTTAGAAAAAATATAATTAACTTCGTCTCGTTATTTACATATTTCCATTAATATCAATGTAGATTGCAGTGGGCCGGGACATGGTGCATCTTATGGTCCTCATCTAGTGACAACTCTTAATGTTAATGGCATAGAACTACCATAATTCAGGCATTGCACTACATCAGGTGGTTGTATTCACTCTTTTCAAATAGGAGATATGATGAAATACGACGCAGGCACTTATTACTTCGTCGTTAGATACCGAACACCCAATGTTTTTGTAATTGCCAATCTTGCTGGATCAGATCATCATGTTGCCATGCTTAAAATATTATAAATAAAGACTCTCTGATTTATTTTAAAATTGCATATTTTATTTATTAAAATCAAATGAAATATTGTAAAAATTTCAGGTTTGTTTAAAAATTAAATGTAAAAATTTATAAATTTAACTGATAAATTATTTTATTTTTATATTTAATTACTGCATCAAATATTTAATCTCACCACTTTTAGGCGTATTCGACATAACTGGGAATTCTCAATTACATTCCCTTTTTTAAACGTATATCCATTATCACCTAAAGAGAATTTTTACTCCCAATCAGCTTTTCATCAAAATGTTCCCATTTTTAATTTACTATATTCATCATAATGCTCGGGTTGGTCTTTTTTAATATTTTGGACATCATTAGGTAAGATCTTAACGAAATTTATGCTTCAACCTTCATCTCTCATAAGTTACTTGATATGCATATGTTAATTAGTTTAAAGACAATAAGACTGACCCTTTCCAAGTATTCATCTACTATAAAAACGATTCTAAACTGCTTTTAGAGAGAAACACTTCAAATTTGACTCTAGGCTCATATAAAGCAGGTTGGCAATTTAATTATAAAGCATAAAAAAGTCTTCGAAACGCAGGCATAATTTGTCCTGGTCCACGATGAATCGCATCAGTATAAAAATTAACGTCTTCTAGTTTTAATTTCATTCCCATTACCTATAATTAGCAAAGACGGCCAATTTTTGAACAATACTGAAATGTGGAAATCATTGCATCTTTAAATTAATGAATTTGTTGGATACCAACTGTCTTATCAATAAACAAATTAGGACTGTTATTTTCAGGACCAAAGCAAAATATTTTAACAGTTTATTATTTCTCCCAGTTAAATTATTTTATTAATATTTGGCTTCTTTAATAAATGTCTTGATTTTGATAAATTTTGTTTTATTCAATAGCTTCGACTAAAAGAGACTCAATTGGCTCTGCTGTAGCATATAATCGATTATGCTTATTTTGAGACTTTGTCATTAGCTGATGGCTGGATTGAACAGTTGGTCCTTCTTTATAGATAATCTCTTCCTCTGTTGGTATTAATTACCTGTTGTATAGCCTCTTGAATAATTAAAAATCACGTTGAATGGAAAATGCATCTCCTTTAAGATAGTGAGTCCCCATTTATTAAGAAATTATTTCTGATTAAGTTGATAATTTCTATAGGAGTTTTAAATTTTATAATAGAAAAGGTAGGTCTGCCGGCTCAGAAGGCTTGATCTATTTCATCATAGTTGCCTTGTGAGAGGTCAGTAAGGAAACAAAATTAAGAGGATGGGCAATAGTGTCGTCAAATAATGTTGCCTTGCCTTCAGCAAATCTATAGAGCCTCGGCAAAAATACAATATTCCCGCAAACAGCTCTTTTCATGTCTTGAAATGTATTATGAAAGAATTTACTTTTTACTAATACTCCTGAAATTCTAACTTTACGTATTTAGTCATTCTTATGTTTGCAGGTAATAATTTTTAATTGATCACAAACTTAAATGGTACCTGATAATATTCTTACTAAAGCATAGGGAAATGATTAGTGATTATCATTGGGGACGAACCGAGAAAGGTAAGCGATAAGAGGATTGGAGGGGTTACAAGTTTTGATTTCTTAAGCAGCTTTATCATTGGATGGATAATATACTTGTGCCCTATAAAATTGAGACTACAAGGGAGAAGGCAAATGCTCCGCTATAGCTGTTAAAATCGAAGTACTGAAATCTAATGGAGTATTTTTTAGCGAAAATTAATTTTGCTAATAAATTAAATTCGGGAACTTCTCTCTTTCAAATACATCTTAAATTATGACTTTTAATGATTAGAAATCCTTATTTTTTAAGAAAGAATTAATTTGAATAATCTTCTAAATCATTTTTATAAATATTTCTTTTCGTCTTCCTTTTTATTCATTTTAGGCTTACTGCTAAGAAGTCCTCTCAGATGCTATTAGTTGTTGATATGATGCTTTAGGTATTAGAGATTATTTGGGAAGATAGTTTTTAAATAAGCTACTTGAGTACAAACAACCAAGCGATATGGATCCTATTTTTATTTTTTGCTTTAAGAAATACTAAGATGGATCTGTACCATTTCCCAAAATTTTGCTAATACTATTTATTTATTGGATTATTGATTGAATTTTAGCATAAATCTCCGAATCTTTTCCAATTTATTCAATACTATCAATTAAGAGGAGAATTTTTATCTTGGATCTGAACAGTTGGAATATTATTTATCTCATCTTACCTGTGATTCCTTCAACAGCATTAATAATGAGAACTGCTCCATCCACCATTATCAAATCATTAGTCGCATAGCAAGGGGCTTATATTCCACTGCAATCGAAAAAGAAAACAGTCATTGAATACTCTTTTTATTGAACTTTATGGTTGAGCTGCAGTATATCCGACAATGTTCTCTGAGTTTGTTTTAAATTGATTCGATAAGATGACTCTTAAAGATATTTGTAAATGAGGTCTGAAGTGCCAGTCTGCTGTGAGAAAAAAGCAACATTTCTAATACAGTTTTGATTATCCATTAAATTTGCCAATCCTCCATTATCCCAAAATATTTCTTGTTCACATTCCATATCTTCAAAATAAATCTAATAATTTAAAAAGAATAAACATAATTTATAATAAATAATATGAATCAAAGGAATATTGTTTTAGAATATTTTGAATACAAAGAATCTTTTACCAAAATTTATGTCCTCTCATCTCAAATTTTAAAATACATAGAAATAGTAGAGTATTAATAAATTATTCTAAGCTTATAAAAACGAAAAATGGAAAATCATGAATGTGAAATAGAACCTCATTAATGTGAAATGGAACATCATGAATGTGTAAAATGGAACCTCATGAATGTGAAATGCAACCTCATGAATGAAAAATAGTCTTTAAATTTTATTTAATTCGAATCGTATGCGCAAAGCAAACAATTAACATATAAAAAGAAATCAAATTACCATCATATTAAATCAAAAAAGAAAAAGAAATATTTTTTTTTTCAATTATTACAAATTTTACGAAAAAATATTTTTGAAGAACTCTGCAGACATAATCCAAATTGATCTAATTAAAAATGATTTCAAAAAATGAAAATCATCTCATATGTCTTAAGCCACTAAATTTCAAAAACTTCATCCAAATCAAACGACAAAACAATTTATTATTATTTTTTATATAAAGAAACTCTCTTTCAGAATAATATCAAAGAAATAATGTTAGTCATTTACTTTAAGTTCATTTAAACAGAAGAGTGAGTGTTGTTTATAATTTTAATTTTAATTTGTAATACAATAAAATCATGGATGAAACAGTTGATACTTTGAATCAAAAGCTTAAAGATGTAAACATATTGCTCGAATTAACAAAAGAGCAATTAGTTAGCTGGCAACAAAAATTTGAAGATCTTCAGTTAGATCAAATTACGAAAAATTCATAAAAAGATAAAGAATGGTTTTAAATGAAAGCACAGATAGCTCTATTGGAAATATAATTATCGAGAATAAAAGGTGAGTTACAAATGGAAAAAGCCAACCATGAAAGATATGTTGGAATGAAAGACAAAAATGAATCAAATTACAAAGAATTGATTGATAAAAATAATAAAGAAATTAAGTCTCTAAGAGTAGAAAACAAAAAATTTTAATTCTAAAATAAAAAGTTAGAAAGAATATAAAAAAATATCAATGAACTAGAGAAAAAAAATTTGACAATGAATGATATGAACGAAAAGCTCAAGAGTATGGCACGTAACTTAGATAAAGGATTAAAAGATTCTCGAAAAGAAGCTGCATTATTAAAGTAATAGCTCAGTGCTGCTCGTTGTGAAATAGTCAAAATTAAAAATGATGTAAAAAAAAGAGACCAAGGTCTGCGAGAAGAACTTTTGAAATTAGTCAATAAAGTGGAAAATATAGAAAGTGTGGAAAATGTGGAAAAAGTGGAAAGCGTAGAAAAAATAGAAAAAGTGGAAAAAGTAGAAAATGTTGAAAATGTTGGAGACCTGGAAGTTATAGATAATATCTAAAACGTGAATTTAACTGAGCATTGATCTTCGTTCTTTATTCTATAATTTTGTTAATGAATATTTAAATATATTAATTAATCATTTCACACTGAAATATTTAAATATGAATATTGACTGGGATTAATAATTGGAATAATACTTCAAGCCAATATACCTTAAAGAATATAAACGAATTAGTGAAGCTAAGTATAAAATAGTGACCCTCGAAAATATACCCATATAATTTAGCTGTTCCATTTAAGGGTATAGATGCAAGTGCCACAAAAAAAACTTCTAACTACCAATGGGGTTGCTAAAAGAACATAGCAAATAATATGTTAGAGCATTTAACCATGAGCTAAATTAAAAATTAAAAGCCTTGGCAAAAGAACAGGAAGAGAAGGAATAATGATTTTTGATTGATTATTCTGTGATTTAAATTAATATATCTTTGAGTATCTGTAATAATATTGAAAAAGAATATGCTTATTAGCATCATTATCAAGCAAAAATATAAATTAAGCAGTATTCAATAAGATTGTTGAGATAAACTATACCAATAGCAATTATCATATATCTAAGTGTTTAATTAAATACATGAAATTATGCAATCCATGAAAATTACTATTATCAATAATTTCGATCTCCCTCTAAACTTCTCTGATAAAACATTAGGATGACTGCACTTGACAGCACTGCTAAACTCCATACAACAGAAACCCACTCTTCCCAAACCTTCTCCCAAAGGATATATGCCTTATCGATCCCATATCCAAATCCTATAATATTTGAATAGACAAGTAGATAAATATAAAAAGCTGAAGCTAATGCAGCTGTGTACTTGAACCAATGTCTTTTGAAAAGGTGAGGAAGATATTTTTTTGTATATCTTTTGATTAATATCTCTGGAAGTATAAATAAGATAAAAGTAAATGCCCAGATGACAATATTAATAGTATGGTCATGCCAAAAGGCTACAAAAGCGATTACTGAAATTGTTGATATTATAACTTGTTTGTTACCTCCCAAAGGAATATAGAGATAGCGGACGAGCCATTGATTGAATCCACGATGCCACATTCTCCAAAATCCTTAAAAACCATAATTATTGCATACGCATCTGCTGAGATTATCTATCACTTCAATTCCGCAAAACTGAGCCCAAAGTTTCGCTATTCGCCATATGATCAGAAATTTAAACCATATAAAAATTAGATGGAAAAGAGTAATAACCTCAGCTTAAATAAAAGTTTGAGTTTAATTGAGGGATATCACTGGAGCATAATGTTGATATATTTCAAAAGCAATAAGAATTATTACTGTTTTCAGGAGTTGCGGATGCTGAGACGATTTCATATTCTTGAAAGATTGATAGTTTTTGTAAGTCAAAGGCGGGCCAGTCAGTAGTGTGGGTGCGAAGAGGACATAATTTAAAAAGCTTTTAAGACTATAATCTTAAGTACTCATCAAATTTCGACCTTTCAAGCAATACTCAGTATCATTACAATCTTAACATTTCTACAAGTGTTTTTATAATTATCTTTATTCGCTACCTCGATTCTTATCTAATGCAAATGAGAGCAGTTTAAGAAAGGTGAGATTCAATATTTGTGCACAGTTAATCTGCCTCTGCTCATTACCATTAAACCACCAAAAAGGGCTGCTAACTCCAACCATTTCAGATAACCAAGAAAAGTGATGGCTCCATTAGTTAAGGTAAAGTGTTCCAATAGTAATTATCCAACACATTTTGATGAAATGCTTATGCTGATATAGTTTGATTGTAAAATAATGCCAACCAATTATAAATGCCATAAAAAGAAGGACATCACTACGAAAGGAGTATAAGATTATTAAAAATCCCAAAAGATAAGATTTTTAATTTTTATCTTTTTCAATTGATTTTGAAAAATAGTGCCATAAAGAGATAACTAATACAAGAATTGGCAGATTGGAGCGGTAAGTTTACCATTGAATATCGTGAGAGTCTCTTTCCTTTCCAGTGTAAAATGTGAGAAAAGAAGGAGTTGTGATTTGCGGATGCTCGTCTGCGTATTCAATAATGAGTTTAGTGATCAGAGTAAGGTGTATTGCGACAACAACAAGATGCACATATATCTACCTTTTGGTAAATATAAATTCCGGCTCTTCAGTTTGTTCTTTTTTTTAGTCGGTCATTCTGGCTATATTATCTATTTTATAATCCTAATTAATTCTAATTATTATAATCATTATCTTCCATAAATCTTCCTTAATTCAGAATCGCGACTATTTCTATTTTTTCTTTTTGATCGAGGCTTACTATTTCTGCTATTTCCTCTTCCCTCTTTTGAATGCGCTCTCTCCTAAAACTCTTTTTCTCCTTCATCATGAAATCTGCTCAATTTGTTCACCAAAGGTTGTTCCGGCAAATCATTAATCTCATGTTCTGGACGCAAGTTGATATAAGCCTTTTCGTGAATAAATTGTTATTTCCATTTATACAGTTATGCCTATGAATTGAAATTCGACACCTGAGAACTTATTTCATCTCCAAAATTGAATTCACGAATTTATTGAGGCTTACTCCGACGAATATGTTATTGCTGATTTATTTGTGGTTGAAAGCCTCTCTGTTGCGCGATGCTTATCGCTGAATTGACTTTTTCCTCTCTCCCCGAGGAAAGGGCGTTGTTCGGTCGGCTGAGAAAATTCATCGTATTATTTTTAGAGAGCGATGCGCGATTGTTTTTGCTCGAAGTATCTTATTAATAATAATAATCAGGCTTTTGCTCATATGTAAAATTATTTAAAGGCTTGTTTTTTTACACTGATTTTTTAATAAGATTTGTATTTTAATGAATCCGAGTGGCTGGAATTTGGTGCTATCGATCCATTTTTATCAAAATACGTTAGTCTCTTTCTTACTTGGGTAATTTGTTTTTGCTTCTGCTGTTTCTCGTCACATTTCTTAGCAAATTTATGATTTATTTATGATCTTCCGAAGTCTTTTGAGCACTTTATCTGTATTAGTTAGCTTTATTCAGTGGCTATTTTTTCATCCTTCTCCCTTCAATAACTGGATTTTCATCGAATGGTTCCTCAGAAATAAAATATTACTTTCCTCCAACAAATTCGATGGGCTTATAATCACTTTCTTAATCTGGTAATTTGGCTATCTTTGATTTTATTTGAATTGGAAACTTTTTGGATGTTTTTCTTAACTCTATGCTCTCGATATGTCTCGAGTGATTTTTTGACGAGTCATCTTCTTGATAATTTCTTTCATAATTTTAAAGAGTAAATTAATTATTTTTGGCTGAACTCTAATCATCTTTAATTATCCTTTATTCCTTTTCAACTTCATATTTAATTATATTATCATTTAGTTAATGGTCATGATCATTTTAGCTTGATTATAGACTTACATTTTTAGACGGGATTTTATTTGAACGCTACTAATTGATCTTTTATGAGTTTACACTTTGAGTGTTTCTCCGAGGTTATTGTATTTTTTGTTTTTTGTTTTAATTTTATTTTGTATTAACTTATTGTCGATATTCCTTTATGTTTTCATTTTATTTTATATCATCCACTACTGCTACTGCCTGCTATTCTTCTTGCTATATTTTCATATTAATATCATCAAAAATATTGTCCTAATGAGATTATTTATTTTCCATCTATAGTTATTCCTTTTAAGAATGAGATTATTAATCTTAATGATGAGATTCTGTTCTATTTTCTGATTCAGCAGCTTAAGCATTTTATTGATGAGTTAGTTATTTCTATCTGTAATCTTATTATTCCTATTCTTAATTCACTTAGCTTTACTAGATTTATCCTTCTTACACTTATACTTATTATTTTTTTACAGAGTATATTTAGTTGATGTTTTATTCGAATGATTCTTCTGATTATTTTGGAGCTTATTTTTAACTTGCTGAGTTACTTTTACCTTTTTAAGAAATTTAATTGCTCTCTTACTGAGAGGTGTCATTTTAAGATTCATTTGGGGTTTACTATTAACTATCAGAGTCGCTTTGACGATTTTAGTTTATTTGATTCTCATGTGACTAAAAAGATTTATCAATGCCTTATTTTTAAGCCGACTATTAATTTTAAGAATCCTTTTTTTATGAATCCTAACTATCATTTTCTAATGACTTTGAGTGATTTTCTGCCTGATTCTGTGATTATTTTTAGTGACTCTTTTTTAAAGATTAATTGTCAATGACAACATCTTTATATGTTCGCTATTGAATTTGAGGGGCCATGCTCTCTTTCTCTCTCATTTCGGAAGGAGCCTTTATTTTACTTAGTTTTAGAGATTCTTTATTTGAATTTTGATATTTTATTGTTCTACTTTATTTGCTTTACTCTAACTGTTTGGACGAATTTAAAAACGATTGTTTATCTTCATGATTTACTTCCTGCAGATGCATTTACTATTTATGGTCTTCTGTTTATGTATACAAGCATTGATCAAATATATTGCGATTACTTTAGGATTCCTCGGAGCCACTCTTTTATTTTTCAGCCATATTACCCATATTATTGCAGTTATCAACAACTGATATTTCATTCTTCTGAAAATCCAATAAATTAGAATCTTTATGTGACACTCGACTATTTTTGCCGTCATTTCGATAATTGCTATTTTAATTTAAACCGCATATTTACACTTTTTCAACTGCATCTGCCTGACATAAACCGTTCTCAGCCTCGCTTTATGTTACCTTCATCGGAGTTTTCTTTTATGATTTAGCTTGCTTTAGTTTTAAGGCCTATTCAATCTATTTTGTGATATATTTTTTGCTCCGCTTGTTTTGATTAATGTCAAACTACTCTTTCTTTTTTTGAGCGAGTCTCGTATTGCCTTCTGCAATCTGCTCTTTCATTTTTGTAAGTTTTTTCTAAAAATGATTTATTTTGTCGTCAAATTACATCTATTTCATATTTTGTCCTTAAATGTTCTTTTGACTGCGATATACCTTTGGAGCATGCATTACTGGAACTATCTTCTGAGAATTCGGTTAAATCTTTTAATAAATCTGGAGAGCGGAGGCAAATGTAACTCTATGAGTTCGCTGAATTGATACATCTACGCAATTAATAGATTATAACCCTTCGACTTGTATTTATTTCTCATCGTTAAGTTTAACCTATTTTATTAGCATTGGCTAAACTGGTTGAATAATTTCCTATGACACTGGAGGCTTTGTATCAACAGATTCAAGAATAGATAGTCGTGCTGGTTGCTTTATATTGGAAATTTATGGTGGATGGGTAAGCTTAATTTCACTGATATCTAACATATTCTATAAATCCTATTGCTTGGGATTCTAATTTTTTGTTTTAAATGATTTTGACGGTTCATCGAGTAAGAGACTATTTCCACCGACTGCAATATCAACTTTTTCGATCATTAAAATCTCAATATTCTCCACTTCATCCGCTTAAGGCTCTTTATCATTTTTTAAAACTATTGAATTTTATTTTTTTGAAATTTATTTTTTAATTTTAGAAGTCTTTTATCTTAGGACTCCATTCTAGTGAACAAAGGGTAAAATTGATTAAAATGATTTTTGCGGATCGCTGCCCATAATTTGACCTTAGCCAATTGTATGGTTCATTCCTGAAAAATCTTATAAATTTATAACATCCTTTACTTGCTTTGTTTCAGAAGCTATTATTTAAACTACAGGTCTACCCTATACTTCATGCCTTGGAATTTCCTTGACACTATCGCTGAAATTTTAAGACTATGTTTATTTAATTACTATTGGTGGTTGATCATTATAATTCACCTTTTGCTCATTAATGAGCATTCTTTCATTAGAATTTATATTTTTTGGTAAATTTTCAGAAAACTATATTTTAACTATGGAGGATTCAATATTTAAATTTTTATTTTTTAATTGAGATACTGCAGAAATACCAGAAATTTTACTGTTAGCTACATTTTATTCCACTTGACTTGTTTTTAGTTTATTTCGACCATTATTCTGCTCTCTATCTACTTTTACCCAATTACTAATTCGACTGGCCTACTTCTTCGCATATTTTGGTCTAACACTTGTGTGATACAGCTATACTGGATCTTAAACATAAATAGGATTAATAGATTCATCATCTAAATTCCCCTCAAAGATATTGCCAACTTATCGAGGATCTATTTTTTGATTGGTTGATTTTTCTAATTTTTATACCCAAAATCCTGTATCTTTTTTATTGCCATGAGGCATATTAATATTGTGATTTACTATAATTTATTATTCAAGGTCTGAATTGGAATCGTGAATATCTGCGAGTTTATCACGACTATCAAGAGAGTTGTATCGCTTTTCATCTATTTTTAAATTTTTAAGACGATGCTTATCCTTCTTCCGATGACCTAAATCGACTCCTCCCTGATAACTGTTCTGTATTTTGAAAAAATCCTATTATTTTTGAGTAGCAAGCAATGAAAAAATAAAGGCCGTAATTGTAACTACCAAACAATCAATGACTGCTAAATATAGTCTACTATTTTATCCATAAGAATAAATAAACAGCATCTTTATAGTCACATAGCAAGCAAGTCCTTCATGCGCTAACCCAAAGAAGGAGAGAATGTTAAAAGCACGAAATCCGTGAATATTTTATAGATGAGCGGATAAACAATTAAATCTAAAAAGTTTAGTAAAGATAATGATCCTGAATTTATAAGAAGTGAAGCTTGATACCAAAGTAAAAAAGACAAACGTAAAAGTATGCGACCAGCATTACGCACTGTCATTTTATTTTTACTTGCTTCTCATTGTTTCAGTTTCAGATCCCTCAGAACCATCCTTTGGTGGAGTCCCTCTTCTTCTATAAGTAAGCCAGTTATTAAATTCTGAATCTGAGCATAAGAAAGGTGTCACAAATATCAGTGAGATTAAATTAATTCCCCCGTTTATTCCCAAACCGATAATAATGAGAAGGAAATAAGTAGAATAATCACTACTGCTAATTTCATCTCTATTGTAAATATAAAAAAGATAACCAAGTGAGCCTATCTATGCACAACCATAAAGACTATATCCTATTCCCGTCGTATAAGTGTTGATGTTTTGAAGTTTAGACATCAGACTACACATAAATAAAAATGTTGTTATGATCGTGAAGGGCATAGGAAGGATTGTTGAAGCTGAAAGAGACTGTTGTAGTTGTTCACCTGCAATTTCGGAAGAAGTGTAGCATGCCAGCTGGCCATCTGAGGAATTGAAATAAAGAGTGAGGGGAGAGGGACAGACTGACAGACACGAACCATTATACAAAGCCAAACTTGATGGACATGAGTAACATATATTATTAACAGAACAGTTGAGACATTAGTTGCTACATGCTGTACAACTACCATTAGTAATAATGGCGCTTGAAACAGGACAAGAGGCTAGGCATTAATTCTGATATAAATAAGTACCATTAATACAACTAAGACAAAGTATAGAAGAACTGCAGGTAAAGCAATTATTTATACATAAAATACAAAACCCTGCCGAGCTGAAATAATAGATTGGACACACTAATATGCAGGTGAAGTTAAAATATGAATAATTTAAGGCACAGGAAGTACAATTATTTTGACTACCTGAACATGAAAAACAGTTGCTCGTGCAGGGTAGACAATTCAATGTTAAGTTATTAGTATCAACTATTGATATATTAACTGGACATGATGTGTAACATCGATTAGTGGATGAAAAATAATAGGAGCCAGTCACACAAGATGTGCAGTTATTAATTAGATTGGAACAGCTCTGGCAAGGATTAATGCAAGCATCGCAAGTATTAGTGAGAACAGTTAATACAGTGTAGTTTGGACAATTTATATAGCAACTATTATTGTATAGTGAACCATTTCCTGTTAAACATGAAGTACATACCGATGCAGAAGCAAGACAAGAAGAACAAGGAGATTGACAGCTCTGACAGGTGAGGCTTGAAGAATTTATAAAAGTTGTATTGGGGCATACCGCTAGGCATAATGTAATGGTGCCATTCGTCTATAAATACCCAGTGACGCATGATGTACAATTAGTAAGAATAGAAGAACAATCTCTGCATGGATAGGTGCAACCAACACACACATTACTTATACTCAGAGTTTAACTTGGACATGCTGATTAACAGTACCCAATTCCCAACAAAATATAAAGAGATAAATTACCAATGCAGGCAGTGCAATTATTCACAGTATATGTGCATCCTGAACAACTTGAATTACATGCAACAGCTATCCCCGAAATATTTAAATATCCATTAGGTGTTTGTGCGAGGCATGAATGGCTTGGTAGAAACATCACATAACCGATATTACAGGTTATACAATAAGTGCTATTGAGGCAATTAGAGCAATTAAGATTTTTAACACTGCTACAAGCGTCACATATTAAAGTTGTGATATTTGCATAGTAATACTGTTCACAAGAACTAAGGCACATTCCAATAGTAACTGCTGATAGATATGTATTAGTTCCGTTCAAACAAGATGTGCAGTTAGTTTTGACTTGACTACAAGTATTACAAGGTGAGGAGCATGGAACGCATAGGGTATTATTGTTATCTGAAACTAGCGGAGTAGGACACGCTGAAACACAAGTTTGATTTGATGCAATAAAGAGAGGGGCTACTGATGAATTACATGAGAGGCAAGCGTAAGGTGCATTCACACAGGTAGCACAAACTGATGCGCAAGGCTAGCAAACCATATTCGTAACATTTCCAATACTAATTGCTAAAGGACAACTGTCAAGACATTGGGACTGATAAAAAAATAAAGAAGAGTTTGAGCAACTAGTGCAAATAGTGGGTGAAGTGCAGCCACCACAGGGACTTATACAAGCTGAACACACAGGAGTATATTTTGTCAGGTTAGTTGAATTATTTTAATAGGTACCATTTGGACAAGATGTGAGGCAAGTGTTGTTCACAAGATAAAGCACAGGGTAACTTCCAGTTGTGTTGCATTCGGTACAAGCATTATTGGTAAGAGTGCACTAAGTGCAAATAAAACTACAAACTGAGCAGATGAGGCTTCCACTTGCTGAAAAAGACCCTATCGGGCATTTGGAATAGCAATTTTGCTGATAAAAATATATTAAAGAAGTGAAAAGAGTGGTTGAATAGCAGGAAAGGCAGGTGCTTGAACTGTTAATGGAAAGACAAGTATAGCAAGGCAAACTGCACATTGTTGTAAATGTTATCGAGCTATATGTGCTTTCCAGGTATCCATTAGAAAATGATGAAAATGGCATGCCTGTAATATTTGCCAAGGGAATAAACAAGTTATTAATTGATATTGTTGTATTTATTTGAAAATATACTGAGGAATTTGTGGGTGTTATAAACAGGGAGCTTCCATTCATGTAGCAAGTCAATAAAAACAATGGTGATGTGCAGGAAATGTTGCCAATCGATGTATTTACTATTTCCAAAGCATTTGCCAAGACATACAAATTAGAATTGGATAGTATATTGGCGATGGTAAGAGTAAGATTAGAAGTAGTATTGTAAATTTGGCTAGAAAACGAGTATGCTAGTGAAATAAATGAGGATGGAGCTGTGTTAGTAATAGTAAGAGTAGAATTGTCTGTTGCATATACATATCCATCAGAGGTATATGTGGTCAGTGTAAATGCTGATGACTGTTGCAACGATGGTGGATTTATGAGCGAATTTATTGTCAAAAGAAATGATGAGCTGCTGTTGCTCAAAATCACGTTTATAAATGTGCCAGTTGCATTAGCAATCAGAGAGCATGTTAAATTGGTACTACTTGTAGTATTCAAGCAATAGATATTGCCATTAGTAGATATCGTTGCTGGCACCTGTATAATCAAGGAAGAGTTGGCATCCCACGAGTTGGTTTGCTGAATGTTGAATGAGTATGAACAGGTGGCGTTATTGGTACTGCTCGAAGCAGTTAATAGAAGGTTGAAAAACTGTATGGGAATAAAATTTGTAATCTGACAGCTACTGTTCGAATAATCAATCATATACATACTTTGAGAATACGTGTATAATTTAAAGAAGCTAGAGGGTCTTGTGCTCTTGGGATTTACACAGCAGTTGATTAGCTAAATTATAACTGTGGTTCCACTTGAAATTGGATTATTTACAGTAAAAGAAACTGTTTGATTCAATATTGAACAAGAAGGCATGGAAGAACTTGAACCCGAAAAAAGAATGCATTGAGGAATATACGAGATGACGAATACTATTTATGGAGGAAACGTTAAATAAATCAATCCAGCCGATGGAATAGCATCAATGGATATAAAAGTTATATTTAGGCTGACTGGATTTGCATTAACGTGATAATCCGTCTAACTTACTGAAATAGAAGAAGCAGCAATTGCTTTAGGGGTTAAAATAACACCTGGTGCTGAAGCGGTAGCAACCATTTCAGAAGTAGAATTGCTGTAGTATATATTCATACTGAAAGAGGAAGTTGCCAATGCCCACCCTGTATTTACCAAACTAGATATTTTTAACACATAAGTCCCTGGAGAAATAGAAGCTGTACTAAGATTGCTTAGTATAACTGTATTTGATCCATTTAAAGTACAAATTAAGGAAGAGGGGGATGAAAAATTAGCTGTGAGGCAATTCGTTGTAACAGAAAGGGATAATTCAACAGGAAAAGTTACTGAAATTATTGCAGAAGCAAGCAAATTATCCGCAGTGATCAAAGTGAAAGTGTAAATTGTATTGGCATTGATGTAATATGATTGTGGTACAACAGTTAATGCGTATGATTTAGCTGCTGCTGTAAGAGTTGCAGTGCCACTCATTTTAAGGTCATTCTGACTATTGTAAATTTGTAAGGTGAAAAAGGGTGTTGTCTTGATGTTTGGAGGAGCGGTATAGGTATTTATGGTTATTTTACATACTGTTCCAGCATATTTTGTTGAACTTGATGTCGATTGTCTCATCACAAGTGTATAATTAGCGGGAATATAACTAACAGCTGAAGAAGATATTTGCAAATTGACAGAAGAGATAGCACTGAAGCTGAAAGTACTGTTTATAGGAAATACAAATTGAAAATAATCAGTTTTGCTTATAGTGTCAGCTAAAGTAAAAGTTAATGTGAGAGAAGTCAGGCTGTTTATATACATGGGGTTTGCGGAAGGAGTAAGAGTGAGGCTAAGCTCCTAAGGTAATAAATTGGTGATAGTTGCAGTGCAAGTATCAATCTGATAGCCATCCGGAGAGTAAGAAATAATTCCCAAAGTATCAGGAGGATTAGTGGTGGGAGGTGAAAAAAGTTGACCAATTGAGAATTAAAAAGATTGAGTAACAGAGGTAGAGTTAATAGAAGTTATAACAAATGTTACAATCTCATTGGTTGTTTGCCCATTACAAGTGTTCGTCAAAATTTGACCTGTAATGGGGCTACAGTTTACTCCTCCAATTGGAAGCACATGATTCAGAGATATATCCTGTGACCATTGTAAAGTTGAGGGAAACTGAATCTATATATACCCATTGTTCAATATTTTGTTAGTGGGAGAAATGGTGACCAACATTTTGCCGGTTGTGTTAACATAAGCCGGCGTAAAGCCAATATTGCAAGATTGAAAGTTATCAGGGACGAGTGTAACAGAAGAACTGCTTGAGTTTGCAGATTCGTCTGTACCAATTACTATTACGAAAGGGTTAGTGGTAATTGCAGGATAGGGGTTGGTTATATTTGCTATTGTTATAGATGCATTGGCAAGTGATAGATTTGATAGAACTGAGCTCGATATTGTTATATTGTTAGATAAGATTGACATAGTAAAATTTGCAACAGGATTACCGTTTACGCTAAACAAATTGACCACAGGTATGGTGATGGTCAAGTTATATTATACGGGCATTATAATTACTATCGTGGCGTTGTTGGGCAGTACCTGCGAAGCGTAGGGAGTGGGGTTGAGACTTACATCATAGTTGCGCATGGCGAATAATGTGTATGTGGCTGGCTTATTGATTGTGAGAATGTCGAGGGAAACCGTGGGATAAATAAAAGTAAAGGCAGCATTGAAGACTAGCAAAGTTGTAAGCAAAATTATTATTTTCATTTTATATTCAAACCTTATCATATTCTCATTCAAATAAAAAATTTCCTTCTCTTAATCTCATTCATTTATAAAGAAGTGTTGTGAAGCACATATTGATTGCTAATAAACTAATTAATTTAATTATAAGGAAGCAGCAGTAAATAAATGTATTTCAAAGTTGGATCAGGCCAAATTTATCAAGAACTAGAATCTTCAAATGATAAGGTTTAGTATCCTGCGAGTCTTTGATTGTTGCTTAATATCATACTATTCGGCAATTTAATGAGTTCTTTTAAGGATTAGGCTTCACAATATCGTATTTGCTGACGCTATAAGTCAAGTAATTTTTTTTTTTGGAAATCATTTTTCATAGGATAATTCATCTAATCATTTTCACTGATTAATTCCTTCATCTGTAGGCATGAAATTAAAGGTGATGGCATATGAAAACTGAATTTGCAGAAGATTTTATTCTGTATAAAATATATACTACTTGATTTCTAGTGATAAGATAATCATTGAACTCAATATTAGCTTGATCTTGCAGTTACTATAAAGTAATGCGTTCGTCCACTAAATCACAAAGCAACCCAATATATTTTATAGATTGAGTAATAATAGGAATGTAGGATTGATTGGAAATTATTCTATGTTTACTTAATAATTACTCACGATGAGGCATCTTGAATTTACAAAGTTCTAGAGCATACAGCTCCATATCCTCCCCAAGCAACTCGATTAGGCGTCGAGATATCACTAATTTATTGGGAGCAACTTTACACATGTAAACTTAATCTCGCATTCTTTCAATATATCGAGAGAGTGGCTCATTGTCAAAATTCTTTAGTAGTTTAGGACCCAAATCAGTCTTGATAAAATTTTTATATGCCGCTTAAATTTAGGCTGCTATGCGGTAGAAAGTGTCATCTCCAAATGATTTAAAACGATCTATCATATATTAACTGCATCAAAAAATGTATACATTTGGGGATTAAAGTTTTAAAAGTTGTGCAAAAAGAGAACAATAGCATTTTTACGGAGTTCTACCTTTTCTACCGCTTTTATATAAAAAATAGAGCGATAAAATGATTCCTCTTCAACAGAATTACGCATAGCTCTTTCGTTTAAAGGTAGCATCTAAATAGTGGAGTGAATACGTTTAGAAAATTGTACACACAATTAAAGGCTAAAGGCTTCTCGATTATCAGTTTCTGAAGGATAGACTAAGGTTTTTTGCTGATTTTCTTATTTTTATTGGTTCTGCATTATCAGTTATTTACTTATCTTTGCAAAAAACATTTGCAAAATTTATCAAAGCTTTAGAGTTTGGAATTTATAGCATTTTATCAGAAACGACAAGTGATTGGTCTAAGATGTTCAGCAAAATAGCTTCCTCAGAAGAACAAGATGATTTCATCTAATTAAAAAATAATAATTTAGATGGTGATTTTAAATTAGGACTGAACCAAACTTTTTTTAAGTTTAAGGCGATTAAAAGTGATGAAAAGTGAATTTCTGATAGGCTCCACTTCATCATTGTCTAATTAAAGTTTGCAATCCCTTAACAATTCGAATTAATATTTTTCAAGATGTAATAATGAATTCATCTCTTTTTTTATTTCCAACAGCAAATATATCTATAATATTGGGAGATTAATGTGATCTGGAAGTAAGATTTAAAGGATCAGCAAATTTTAGATTTTTATGTTATAATTTGACAAATAACGAGGTAAAATCTTAATTGTCAATATATGACATATTATTATATTATTTATCCAACATTACGATCATTAAATTAAATGGCATCAGAAAGATATTAATACTATTTTGATGGGTCAAAGTTCCTTTATTTAAAAATACAGATGTTTTGTTCCATAAATATGTTAAACTATATAAATATCAAATTTGGCTCTGATGCTATACATCCTGCCTTAAAAAGATAATAATTCCTTTTGTATACACGCCTACGTCTTCAGTACAACTTCTTGACTAGAAATTTATTATTTTAATCTCAATTAATAAAATTATAGGAATAACTTTGGCTTCGTGGATATAAATTCATAATTACTTGTTCTGAGCTTATAATTGTGAGCTATTAAATTGATCTTTTCCATTCTGGTATACGATTCAATATAAGTGTGATTAATTGCTGGAGAATGAAATGTTGTTTTCTATTTGTTTTTTCTTCTCATGCATTACTAGCAAAATTATGAACCAATTGAAACATTTTTTGGGAAGTTTATCATAATCGGATCACTATCTTTAAGTTATTAATGAATAAATCAGCTTTATGCACTATTTTTTTATTTTAAGATGATGAATCAAAGTTAGAAGAGCAATTTGGTCGCTGATTAATCTAAATTAATGGCCTCAAAACTTGCATAGTTGGTAATTGCTAACTTGTATATGGCAGGATGTTTTATTTGTTATCAATGGTTGTTCCTTTAAATATTCTAATTTTAATTACAATATGCAACAATATTTAAAGATAAATCTGGATGTTTAAAAGATTATAAGTAAAATCTCTGCTCGATATGTTTTTTTAATGTTTTACATATGATATTGATTAATTTTGATTGTATTAAATATACTATACAAGAATATCCTATTTAATATATATTGTTTCCATTCTAGGAAAATTCATGGTTACTTTTAATTTTAGCCAGTCAATTTGTATACCCAAACTATATTAATGTCACCAACATTTCAAGACTAGTTATAATCATCATGAATAAATCTTTTAATAAATTAAAACCAGAAATCAATGCAGCCAAAAGATTCAATACCCAAATCAATTCTACTCTTACCAATATGCAAGCGCAAAACTTAACTAAATAATTATTTTCTTTTAACCCAAACTCAAGTCCATCAAATGAAAAAGCTAATTCAATATTTTCAAACAATTACTCTTTCCAATAGTTGAATCCAAAGAATCTCTATAATATGGGTCAGTGTTCTTTTAGTAGCACAACTTCAACAAGTCCAGGTCATTCCGATTTCTTTAGATAATAAGCCACAAAACCCTCATTTCATGGTGTTACCAAAAAGGCAAATGTAATAATTCCTCAAAATGTTGATAATTTAAGCTCCTTTCCCACAGTTCTCGATTTTGAGGATATTTCGAGTGAAATCAATAAATAAAGAGATAGAATAAAACCTGTTCCCACTAATACGGCAAGTAATAACAATATTTTTAATTCTTTTAATAAACTTCCCATATCCACTCCAAAAATCAATTAAAAAAATATTACTCAAAATAATAATAATAACTCATTGATAAATCCAATCAGTCTGAATACCATAAATAGTTTTAGCAATAGCATCAATAACAGCTTTAAGACATGCGAACAAACGAACAGAACTAATCCTTTTAATAGAAATTAGCCATCACAAAAAACTAATTCCTTTTCGCCCTCAGTGCTGGCCATGAATAAATTGGTCCAAAATAAGAAACCTGTCACTCAACA
>Ga0302186_10001405_pt1 | contig 20010 bp, 19 predicted proteins | sample II_Bog_E1_2_FD_198782 | JGI IMG/M metagenome (GOLD analysis project Ga0302186, IMG submission 198782) | Peat permafrost microbial communities from Stordalen Mire near Abisko, Sweden - II_Bog_E1_1 | ecosystem: Environmental > Terrestrial > Soil > Wetlands > Peat | place: Sweden: Abisko...
TTCTTTTGTTTGTATTGGCACAAGAGATGGATTCGACTCGACTATGGTATGTCCGATTTCTTTGAGCCACTTGAATCCGTCACCTGTTGATCCGGTCTCTGGATGTGATTTTCCGCCAGTCGCAAGAATAAAATTTTTCGCCTTAATTTCTTCGCCTGATTCCAAAATAATAGACTCGATTCGCCCCGAGGACTCGCCTTTCCCCGACGCTTTGCTCCTCTGTAAGACAAGACCTCCGGGCTTCAAACCATCTACGCTATCACTGAGATGAAATTCTACTCCATTCTTTTTTGCAAACGTAGTAAGCGCATTCAAAATATCTGCGGATGAATCGCTTGCAGGAAATACCCGAAACCCTGCTTCAACTTTTGTCTTCACTCCGAGTTTTTCAAAAAAACGAATCGTATCACTCGTACCAAATACAGAAAAAGGAGAGAAAAGAAAATTCCCTTTTGTGCCAAATTTTGAGATAAAGATACGCTTGTCTGGCTCAGCATTTGTCATGTTGCAACGTCCGCCACCAGAGATGAGGAGTTTCTTGCCAAGCGCATCATTCTTCTCGATCACAAGCACTCGTGCGCCACTTTCAGCTGCAGTACTGGCAGCCATAAGACCAGCAGGCCCACCGCCGATAACAACAACATCCCAAACCTCTGTCTCTTTTTTATTTTCTACAGCTTTTTTCATTTCGCTATCATACTATGTTAAAAACATCAAAAAAGCGAATCAAGTTAGATTGCTTATGAATTTTTCTTGTGAGTAATGATGAGTTTGGTAATTACAATAATAAGCGAAATAATTACAAAGAGCCAAGACACAAGAAAGGCAACGATACCCTTACTAATTAATGTTGGAAAAAAGTTTGAACCCGCATCATTTGGCGTAAACAAAACGAGTAGTATGGTGATTGGAATAAAATAATAAGTAAATTTTGACCAAGTTTTAAAAACCTCGTCTTTCATAAAATATGTGACGAGAGAAAAGAAAAAAGAAATGGAAGAAAAATATAAAAATAAAATTGGAAGGGCAGAATCTATAACAGAAAGCCAAAATATACAATGGCTTTCCTTATAACAATATCTATATAAAGCGTCTGAATTTAATGCCAATATCCAAAGAATTAATGTACTAATAAATAATACAAGTAAAACTATATTTTTTGTTTTTTTCATATTAAATAATATTATTTCTTACAAAAAATAAACCTTTCTTATTTTAAAAAAATAATTATTTATTCCAGTAAGGTTTAATTAATTGAACAGTAATAATTATCAAAGATATAATAAAAAATACCCAAAGGTGGTAGGCTTAATATATTTAATAACTTTTCAAATAAACCAAAAAAACAGAAAAAATAGGTGGTAAAATCCAAAATACTATCCAATAAATTAATGCGATAAACCAAAATTTTTTTATATCTGTCATATGTTTATATTTATAATTCTACTGCTATTTATAGTGTTTTATAAAATTTAGTAACAATAATAATAAGAGAAGTAATAAAAAAAAGTATATACATGAGAATTGCTATGGCCCCACTACTTGTTATGCTCAAAAGAAATCCTGCATCATTATTTGGAGTTATCAAAATAAGTATTCCAGATAAAGTTATCCAGACGCATGAAAATTTTATCCATGTGGCAAAAATCTCATCCTTGAGAAAATAGGTGGCTAGAGAAAAAAGGAATACAGGTAGTGAAAAATATGTAAGAAAAACAAAAGCAAATGAATATACTATATTATTCAATAAAAATCCACAAAATTTATATGTATAACAATAATTATTTATCTCATCCGTCTTAAAAAATAAAATTAAAAAAAATATTGTAAAAATTAAAGAGGTAAATAAAACTATATTTTTTGTTTTTTTCATTTAGATAAATTTTAAACCAATAAAAATAAAGATGAGTAATACGCCCAATATGAATAGTATTTTATCATGAAATGGAAAACTTCCAACGGTTGCAGACTGTATATCGTTGCGAGAAATTTGGCTTGCAATCGTTTTGTTTATTGTAGTTGTTGTATTTGAAGATGCCAGAATATTGGTAGCCATAATTATTCTTTTTATTTTAAATATTTGGGGCAATATGATTGTTGAAAGTGTTGTAGATGCGATTTGAATTACAGAAGAACTGGAAATGTTTGTGGGTGTGGTAGGTGATATTACGAAAGGATGACTCATAAATCCGGTGCTAAAACTTTGAGGAACAACTACGGGAGTATTTGTTATAGTTGGCGTGATTATCGGCGTTATTGTTGAAAAGCTGGGCATAACAATACCGTCAAGCACAGGTGTAAACATTAAAATATTTGCACCGTCACCGTTTTCATCTACCTGAAGTACTGATGTGCTTGCGATACCACCATTTGCAGGAATATCAAGCGTCGCAACCGTGCTTGTGGTAGATGGGATACCAGCAAATGTTGTAGAAGCGAGAATGATATCGCCTTGCGTTTCCTGAATATCCAAAGTGAATGATCCATTTGCATATCCGTTCATCAAAACACGCACGGTACTACTTGCAGGCACACTAATGTATTTCACTTCACCAAATGTTTCATAATCTGACCCAGGAATATTTTCTTCTACTTGTCCCGTACTTGAAGAGATACCGGTAAAATTGCCTTGGTCATCATAAATACCAAGAGAAAGTGGTGAATGAAGGATGAAGTGAAGTTCTTTTGTCAAATCAGTATCGAGTGGAGTTGATGTAGAAAAATAAGTTGGTAATGGGTCTGAATTTTTGGTTATAATATTTTGAATGAAAGTGAGAAGATTTGAGACTTCTAGAATATCTATATGATTAAAAAATAAATGTCCTTTTAGAGTAATAAATGGATGATTGCTATTATAATCTCGTAAATTCACCCAGTACTTCCCCGTGCTTGTAGCCTCAACAGTCCAGAGCGCACTTGGAGTAACCACGGTACCATCCCCATCACTCGTTATATCAGGATTGTATTGCAATACAGGAACTTTTTTATAATGGGTACAAAGTGGTCCAACCTGAATTTCATCACATACAGAATCCCAGCCTTGTATATAATCAATCCCCTTTAAAGTATCCTCTCCCCATCCCGCAATCTCAGTAAGCCCTACACCAGTCGGTGGAGTCCAATTATCGAGTTCATTGTCATGAACATTTTCAGCGTTTGATAATAAACTTTGATTTGCCGATATTGGAAACACAAGTGAATCGGTCACTGGTAAATTATCTCGCGATTGATCTGCGAGAAAATCATACAAACCAGATACTGTAGTAATTGCATCGCCATATTTTGCGCGCCAATCCGCAAGAAAATCAGAATTATCAAAAGTCACCACGGGGTCACTGACACTTGTAAAATAATCCGCCGACGGAAGAAGATTGTATGCGCTCGGCATATTTTGACCAAGTGTACGTGCATCATTGGGAGTAAATGCGAGCGGAAAAGCACTTATTGGCAAACTTTGTTCAAATCCATGTAAAATTCCTCCGATTGCACTCGGTGTTCCCACTTGTGGCACCGCGACAAAAATAATTTGATCAATAAGTTTTGATGCTTCTGGACCAAGCTTGTCGGTCAAAGCTTTTGTAACGAGTCCTCCGTTTGAATGCGCAATAATGGTCACCTTCCCCGTTTGCGAGCTTGCGGCAAGCTTGCGCAACTCAGAAATAATATATGGGTCAGAAGTCGTTGCATTATCTCCCGCATAATAAATATCTCCATCAGAATTTTCATTTCCATTATTCAAAATATCATCGAGTGAAAGTCGCCAATCATATGGAGCAGCCGCCCAATCATTTATCTCGCCTGAAGATTTCATATTATTCATCGTTTGAATAAATGAATAATAGATATTTCCAAAATCAGACACATATGCATTATCAATAATATCTTTTGTATAAATATCAGATTGTATCGGCTCGCCGTCAGGATATAAATCAAGTTTCGAATTATCGTGGATAAGAAGCTCTGGTTGCCAGAGTCGTGTGGTACCGCCATTATAATCTGGTTCATACAATCGACTTGCTTCAAGTCCTGGAATAAAGAGTACATTTGAACAGCATGTTGGTTTCTGTGATCCAGGTGCTGCTGTCAGCCATGGCGTAAACGACACATTATCACTCACCTGATTCGCGGTGCCAGTTGCATTTAAGTTTGCATTGTATGGACCAGAAGCATCACCCCACCAATTGTTTGTACCTTCGATTTCCGGAGCATATCCAACAGGAATATTATAAATGCCAAATGAGGTGTTATTTGTAATAGTACTATTTTCTATATCTATGCTCGACCCGCGATTTTCAATTCCATAATCATTTCCCGATATTTCACTATTGGCTATGTGAATGTTCGAAGTTACAAAGGCCATAATCCCCACTCCGCTATCCCAACCAGAATCCGGAAAATTATCAATCTTACTATTTGTAATATTTACTTCTGATTGACTCATAACTTCCACTGCACTGCTCGAACCATTGAGTATATTTGATCTATCGAGATTTAGCGTCGACCCTATCGAGCCACTACTTTCAACAAAAAAACCTGGACATGTCATATTTTCTACAGATGAGTCTGAAATAGACATATTGCTTGAATCAATAATAAATGCAGGAGCGTAGGGTAAAGACGGTATAATATCTGAGAAAATTGAATGAGAAATTGTTGCGATGCTCCCATCAAAAGCTTCAAATGCATAACCAGAGACATACGCTATTGTCGAGCTTGCGAGAGTTATATTAGAGTTAAAAATATCAATACCCTGTTGAATATTTTTCATGTTGATATCAGTGACTGTTGCATAACTATCATCAAACATCTCAATTCCTATACCAGACAATCCATCAATATTCATACCATTTATATCAAGACCACTCCCAGTAAAAGCGAGTATTCCGTCTGTTGCAGATTTTATACTGAGATTTTTGATTGTCGACGAACTCTGATTAAAAAACATAAGACCCCTTCCAGATAAATTATTCATGTCTGAATTTTCTAAATCTAAAAAACTATTGTAAAAAGCGATTACACCGTTTGTACTATTTTGAATATCCAAAGATTGAACAACTGCCGTACTCGTAGCAAAAAGAAAAAGACCATATCCAGAGATATTCTTCATGGTTGAATTTTCAAAATCTAGCGAACTCGTATTAGTAACGGTGATCGCATTTCCAGAAATATTTTTAAAACTTGAATCAAACACGCTCGCAGTGCTTGTTGCATCGAGAAAAAAACCATCGCCGGAAATGTTTGAAAAATTCGTATTGGTAATTACAATTGTGCTCGTGTTTATCGCGCTCACGCCAGCAGTGGAATTAACAATATCGAGCGACTCAAGTGTGCCCGTTGCATTATTGGAGATGATGGCATTTTTTGCATATGAAATTTCTGCATTTTTCACAATATAACTACCTCCCGCGATAACATTTATACCTACCCAGTCGCCCAAGCTTGCACCGGGCTCAACAAATAGAGTATCGTCATTTGATTGATCGGAAGAATCATTGGTTGAACAAGTTTGATCAGAGCTCGTCGCATCGGTGTCATCAGAGCTGGTCGCGATTTCCTGATCGCTTGAACTTGCATCATTTTCATCAACTGAGCTCGTTGCATCAATATTTGCATCATCAGAATTGTCTTGATCCGAATTTTCATCACAAATCTGAGATGATGAATTATCATCTGAATCGGAAATGGTCGGCTGTGGAGTTGTATCACCACCAAGAGAGTCATCGTAGAGCGAAGTGAAATAAATTTTCTGATCCGCCGTGCCCCTAGCAACCAAATTTCCAGCAATATTAAGGGATTGATTATAATCAAATTTAACTACAACTCCAGGATCAATAGTCAACGTTGCACCAGCATCGATCGTCGGACTTTGTAAAATCACATACGGACTTGCATCGGCAGTCCACTCAGTATCTTGTGATATTTCATCGGCATTGATATCAGTTTCAGCAAAAGAATGGCAGGAAAAAGTTACAAAAAATAAAATAAGAAAAAGTGCAAAAAGAAAAAAACGATTTCGCTGATTCATATTAATACATTGTGTTATAAAAAATCTTTATTTTAGAATAACATCTTTTGCAAAAATAAATCCCCGAGGTGGAGCCTCGGTATACCGAGGCTCCACCTCGGGGATTTCTCAAGAATTTATTTCTTATAATCCAATTTTTCAAATGACTGAGGCTCTGCAACCGATCGCCAATGCTTCCACTGCTTTTGCAAATCGCACCAATTCAAACCATGCGAATGCGCAACAGAAAATCGAGAATCTTTCACAATCACAAAACCCCGCTTGAACCAATACTCAATCCACGGCGCCTCTTCCCCGCCGATACCATATCGCTCATCCAATTTATTTTGCTCCCACAAATCACGGCGAATAATTGCGTGCGTAAAACCAAGCACGCCCATTTTGCCTTCGCGTATAATTTTTTTCCAGTGGAATAATCTGTACAGAAAAACTTTATAACGATTGAAATATATTTTTTCCCAAATCGTTCCATCAGGAAGCACTTGCATCATGCCGTATACTCCCATCACTTTTTCGTTCGCAAAATTTTTCAATCCATCAGCAAGCCAAGTTTTTGTGAGTGGCAAAGAATGTGCCGAAAGAAAAACGAAATATTTACTTCCCTGTGCATGCTCGCAACCAAAATTGAGTGCATAGGGATAAGAAAATTCTTCCGGCTTGATGTGAAAAATTTTTGTTGGAAATCTATTTGCAATCTCGAGTGTTTTATCTGTAGAACCTGAATCAACAATCACGATTTCAAAATCTGTATATGTCTGCTCGCTGAATCTTTCCAAAACCTTACCGATCCATTTTTCTTCATTTTTTGTCCGAATAATAATTGATGTTTCCATCTTATTTTTTCTTTGAGATCTTCTTTTTCTTCAATATGCGCTTTTTAAATTCAGACAGCGTTATGACCGTCTTCATATCTTCTACTCGATCCAAATACACGATGCCATTCAAATGATCTATCTCATGTTGAAAAATTCTTGCCCAAAAACCACTCGCCTTCTCAACAACTTTCTTTCCTTCTTCATTAACATATGTAACGCGAATATGTTTTGATCGTGGCACTTGTGCTCGAAATTCTAGAAAACTCAAACATCCTTCCCAATCACGTATTTTTTCTTTTGAGTAATATGTAATCTTGGGATTTACCACCACCGTTGGTCCTTTTGGTTTTATTCCTGATTGTTTTTTTACCGGTCGTAGTTGCAAAATTGCCAGCTGTATCGGTTCGTTTATTTGTGGAGCAGCAAGACCAACACCACCCGTTTCGCGTAGCGTGTAAATCATTCGCTGTATCAGATTTTTTCCTTTTGAAGTTTTTAAAAATGAAAGCGGAACTTTCTTCGCTTGTGCGCGAAGAATCGGATTGCCGAGTAATGTTCGAGGAAATACTTTCATGATTTTAGTTTTGTACTTTTTAAACTTTCAGTTTCATGTGTGGATTTATTTCTTTACTGCACTATAAATATCTTGCACCGCAGACATGAGCTGCATCGGGAACAAAATCGTTGTATTGTTTTCATCACTCATCTCGGCAAGTGTCTGCAATGTTCGAAGTTGAAGTGAGATCGGATGTGCTGCCATGATATCCGCTGCCTGTCCGAGCTTCTCCGATGCTTGCAACTCTCCTTCTGCAGCCACGATCTTTGCTCTTCTTTCTCTTTCTGCCTCGGCTTCTTTTGCCATTGCTCTTTGCATATTGTCAGGCAAAGTAATATCTTTGATTTCTACTGCGGTCACCTGTGCACCCCATGGCTCGGTATGCTGATCGATCACCTCCTTGATCTGTGTATTGATCTGTTCTGTTTCAGAAAGAAGTTGGTCGAGCATAAACTGACCGACAACATTTCTCATGGTTGTCTGGCTAATCTGGTTCACTGCATCAAATACATTTTCGATTGCGACGACAGCTTTTTGTGGATCGACGATTTTGTAATACGCGACTCCAGCGATATCGATAGAAACATTGTCTTTCGTAATGATTTTCTGTGAAGGAATATTCATAGTCACGGTTCGCAAAGAAATTTTTACCATCTTTTGAAATACCGGGATGATAAGAATAAGTCCGGGACCTTTTACTGCATGATATTTTCCGAGCAAAAATACAACCCCCCGCTCGTACTCATTGAGCACGCGCAAACTTGAGAACAAAACAAAACACAAAAAAATACCGAGATATATAATGATGTCCATAGGTTTATAGTTAAATTTTTATTTTCTCAAAATACCATCAATCCTCTTCGCCAACTTAATCATGTCTTTTTCTTTAGCTCCACGAGTCGTTTCGCCAGCGGTACCGAGGCGGATTCCTGAAGGATCCATAGCAGATCGTGTTTCGTTTGGAATCGTGTTTTTGTTGAGGATAATTCCTGCTTTTTCGAGCTTTGTTGATGCTTCTTCCCCACTCATCCCTTTGCCTTCCATCCACGTATCCATCAAAATTAAATGACTATCGGTTCCGCCAGAAATAATTTTCCAACCAAGTTTTTTGAGTTCATCTGCGAGAACTTTCGCATTCTTCACAACCTGCTTTGCGTACTTTTTAAATGCAGGAGTTGAAGCTTCCTTCAGAGCGACAGCGACAGCTGCAACTTGATTCATGTGTGGACCACCTTGAAGTCCTGGGAAAACTGCTTTATCAATCAAATCGCCAAATGAAATTCGATCACCTTTTGCGCTCGTTTGGGTTTTATCATTTCGTGAAAAGATGAGCGCTGCTCGTGGTCCGCGAAGTGTCTTGTGGACAGTCGTGGTAACAACATCTGCAAACGGAAATGGTGATGGGTACGCACCGCCCGCAACAAGTCCAGCAAAGTGTGACATATCTACCATGAGTATTGCGCCGACCGACCGCCCATTTGCGTCAATGTTTGGGCAAGCATCTGCGATCTCTCGAAACTTTTTGAAATCTACAACTCGTGGATATGCAGTAAAACCAGCAATGATCATGTTTGGTTTTTCAGCGATAGCAATTCTTTTTATTTCTTCATAATCCAAAACTTCTGTATCTTTGTTTACTCCGTATGGAACCTGCGTCCAGATCTTTCCTGTCGCAGAAACTTTGTGTCCATGAGTAAGATGTCCCCCGTGTGAAAGTGACATACCCATCACCTTTCCGCCCTGTGGTACAAGCGCAAGATACACTGCCAAGTTTGCAGGTGAACCAGAAAGTGCTTGAACATTTACATGCCAAGTATTTTTCGAAAGACCAAATGCTTTGAGTGCTCGATCTTGTGTGAGCTCCTCGAGCTTATCGGTATTTTCCTGACCTTTGTAATATCGCTTGTGAGGATATCCTTCAGAATATTTGTTGGTGAACTTTGAGCCGAGCGCTTTGAGTACACCATCAGAAACATAATTTTCTGAAGCGATAAGAGAAATAGTTTTCTTTTGTCGTGCTTCCTCTGCTTTCACAAGCTTTTCGATTTGTTTGTCTTTCATGGGTGTGTATTATTTTGTTTTCTTCTTTGCGACTTTTTGTTTTTTTGCTGATACAGATTTTGATTTCTTCACACCCTTTTTTGTTTTTCCTTTATTAAAAGAAAAGTCTTTTCTGTCTTTCTCATTGAAACCGCCGACAACGGTGATCTCTCCTTTTATTGGTGGGTGAGATTCATAGCCGATAAGTTCAAAATCTTCAAACTTCACATCATTAATATCCTTGAGATTTGGATTTATTTTTATCTGGGGAAAAGGTTTCGGTTTTCTTTTTATCTGTTCGCGCGCCTGATCATAATGATTGCCGTACAAATGCGTATCACCAAGCATGTGTACAAATTCACCTGGCTTGTAACCGCATATTTGTGCAAGCACTAAAGCGAGCAACGAATACGAAGCGATATTAAACGGCACGCCGAGAAATGTATCTGCGCTTCTTTGATATAAAGCAAGAGAAAGTTTACCATTCGTGACATTAATATTGAAAAGTGTATGACATGGAGGAATTGCCATTGATGTTCCCGGCTTTGCCATTTCATACACATATTCTGGATTCCATGCAGAAATCACAACGTGTTTTCTGTCGGGATATTTTTTTGTTTTTTCTATCGCCCATGCAAGCTGATCAATCTCTCGCCCGTCTGATGCTGGCCACTTCCTCCACTGTCGCCCATATACTGGACCAAGCTCGCCCCACTTTTTTGCAAATGCATCATCTGCTTTTATTTTTGCAATAAATTCATCTTGCGTCATTTCCTTCGCCTCGCCTGCTTCCATTTTCTTTTTGTATTCCTTGTATGGCCAGTCATCCCAAATGTGCACATCATTGTCTACCAAATATTTTATATTTGTTTCGCCGCGCAAAAACCATACAAGCTCATGAATAATGCCTCGCATAAAAACCTTCTTCGTCGTTAAAAGCGGAAAATCTTTTGAAAGATCAAAGCGCATCATTCTGCCAAAGACACTCTTAATCGCAATTCCGGAATTAAATTCCTTTTTCTCGAATCCATTGTCCAAAATGTCCTGGAGAATGTCGAGATATTGATACTCTGGATGTCTTTGTTTTTTCATGGCGGTTATTTTTTATGCTTGCTAGTAACGTTCTTCTTTGGCACAAAATGTTTTGAGTTCGTCTTATTATATCGTCCCACTTTTTTATATGATTGTTCTGTCGGCGATGTCAGCTGGGCAAAAATCAGCTGGGCGACTTCCATACCCGGTCGCAAAATAATGGGAACATTGTTTGTATTCACCAGTTCGAATGTCGGGAAAAAATAATGTCCAGGATTAAAAAGCATCGCGGTATTGTGCACCACGAGTCCAGCTCGTGCGAGGCTGCTTTTTCCTGAAAGAAGAATGAGATGTTCATGATTCACGCCGATAAATTCTTTTTGTTTTCCAAGAACACTTTCACCGGGATGAAGAATGAATGCGTCTCCGTCTTTCACCACAATCGTTCTTGTATTTGGATATACTTTATTATATGGATCGACAAATTTGGTACTGTGTCTGTCGGTCACCTGAAATTCATTCCCCAAAATCACATCATAGCTTGCGGGCTGCAATTGTTTTTTATTGAACGGCTGTATGGTAATTTTCCCTTCATCCAATGCTTTTTGTATATCAATATCAGATAAAAACATAATCGTATAAAAAATTAAAGAATAGTAAAAATATTTTCCGTACCATAATACTCTGGCCAATGCGCATTATAGTGTGCAAACATCCGCTCAAGACGATCCTGTGCCAATTCGCAAACTCCCATTTTCTCCATGAAGCTAAGAAGATTTTTCTTGGTTTCATCGATCACCGCTTCATCGGTCACCACTTTTTCGAACTCCGCAAGATATCCGTAGCCTGCATTTTTATCAATGCATACATGCATATCACCGCTCGTATATTCCTTTCTCTCTCGTGACCACTTTGCTTGATAGGTCAATCCCGCAGCAAGCAATTCGGCATCAAGCGCATCGAGAGACATCGGCACAACTGACTCAAACTCAATACGCTTCACGCCATTTGCGCTTGAATCAGCATCAAGCGACGCCTTCATCACAAAAATAACCTTTCCGTTTGAATCGCGAGTGCGAACAGAGATATTTTTACCTTCTTGCAAAATTTTTTCAAAAGCTGGTTTATTTTCTTCAGAAATAAGTTTTTGTAAACCATCTTTCATGTCGATACCGTGCGGGACAACAAAATAATGATTTAATTGTTTGCCTTCGGAAACAAGCTTCAATTCTGGATCAGACTCTTTTAATTTTGATACGAGCGCATCAGCATTTTCTTTCGAACCCAAAAGACTCTTGATTTCTATTTCATAGTTGTGCAACATGATGGTAGTATATATGTTAGTTATATGTAAATATAATATACTCGTTTTCAGCTTTTTACAAACGAGGCTTATAGAGCACAATAGTATTTGATTATGTGCAAATAAAACCTCATAGAAACAATATCATATGATAAATATCATTGTAGCGCTTGATAAAAATAGAACCCTCGGCAAAAATAATGATTTAGTTTGGAAAGGTGTGCCTGGCGACATGAAGCGATTTAAAGAAATCACAACCAATCACCCCATTATTATGGGAAGAAAAACTTTTGAATCAATTGGCGGTAAAGCGCTTCCCAATAGAACAAATATCGTTATTACGAGAAACCCATCCCTCTGTGCTCCAGATTGTATTGTTGTTTCTTCTTTAGATGGGGCGATAAAAACAGCCAAAGAAAAAGATACCGAGATTTTTGTGATTGGCGGTGGAGAAATATATTCGCAAGCAATCAAACTCGCTGATAGATTATATGTAACTTTGATTGATGCAAACGCAGACGGTGATGTGTTTTTTCCAGACTATGGTGAATTTACAAAAATAATTTCATCAGAGGAAATGCCAGCGACAGAGAAATTTCCTTATACATATAAATTTCTGACTTTGGAAAAATAAAATACAAAAAATAAGGGGCGCACTTCGTGCACCCCTTATTTTTTGTATTTTATTTTATTATTTTACGTCGACGCCCATACTTCTTGCTGCTCCTTCAACCATTTTCATGGCACCAGCCAAATCATTTGCATTCATGTCTACCATTTTTCGTTCTGCGATTTCTTTCACCTGAGCTTTCGTGATTGTACCAACCTTTTTTGTGTTTGGCTTGCCTGAACCGCTTTCGAGTCCAAGCGCTTTCAAAATAAGTTTTGCGGTTGGAGGAGTTTTCAAAATGAAGTCATAACTTCGATCTTCGTACACTGATATTTCAACGGGAATAATATCCCCGATCATCCCCTTTGTTGCGGTATTAAATTTATTGACAAAATCGCCAATATTGATACCTGCTGGACCGAGCGCGGTTCCAACTGGCGGAGCCGGAGTAGCTTTTCCGCCGGCGATTTGTAATTTTATTTTTCGTGTAAGTTTTTTTGCCATGTATTTTTTTAAAATTGAGTAATCAGAGGCCTTTGTAAAGTAACAGAAATAGCCTGAAAAGTAAAGCGGATGCTAGACTTTTCGAATCTGCAATAAATCAAGTTCGACTGATGTTTCTCGTCCAAACATGAGCACCATCACTCGAGCCTTTCCTTTTTCGGAATCGATTTCGCTAATTTTTCCTTCGAGATCTTTAAAAGGACCGTCGACAATCTTGACTGTCTCGCCGGTAGAAAATTCAACTGCATGAGTAACAGTATTATTTCCCATAGTTCCAAGGAAGAACTCAACTTCTTTTTCCGTCAGCGGCACCGGATATACTCCGGCTCCGACAAAACCAGTCACTCGAGGCGTATTGCGAACAACAAACCAAGATTCATCAGTCACGACCATATCGACAAGAATATATCCAGGGTAGATTTTTTCTTCCTCTTCGACTCGCTTATTTCCCTTGATTTTAATTTTCTTTTCGATAGGAACAACAACATTAAAAATACTATTGTTCATATTTAAAGAATCGATTCTTTGTTTGAGATTTCTGGCAACCGCATTTTCATATCCCGCATAGGTATGAATCGCGTACCAATGTCTTCCCTCTTCTATAATTTGTTTTGCCATATATACAATGTAAAATTAAAAACTCGCCGTGATAAATGAGGTCAAAATAATATTAAATAAAATATTTTAAAATTGCTGAGAAAAGATAATCAAAAAATCCAAGATATGCCGCGATGATAATTGAAACAATAATAACAATGATCGTAAAATTTATTGTTTGTTTTCGTGTCGGCCAAGTAACCTGCTTCATTTCTTCCATTGTCTCTTTTATATAATTTACAAGTGTGGACATAGTTGTTTTTTAAATTTGTATTTTAAAACCCCCTTCGGGGGCTGACTTATATAGTACCACAGAATCATAGGAAAAAGCAAGAGCGACGACCGCAGGTCGTCGCTCTTGCTTTTTTGGCCCACAAACAAACGTGTTATTGAATTTCGTACGTAATCGTCACGTTTGACGTAATCGTATTTTGTCCTGACGGAAGCACCGCTGATACATCCGCCGCCATTGGCATCGCAGTCGTCTTCATTGCTCCGTAATAAATTGGGGTGGGTTGATCATCAGAATATCCGACGATTTTATCAAGTTTTACTCCGAGAGATTTTGCAAGTGATGCAGCTTGAGTTCGAGCATCTGCAATAGCTTCATCTCGAGCTTGTTTGACTAAAGCGTCATACTTATCTTCAGTGAAAGTAAGTCCGCTCATATTTGTAACACTAAGTCCACCGAGATCAGTAACAATCTTTCCTGCTTTTGAAAGATCTCGAATCTTTACTTCAATACTATCAGTAACATCGTATCCTGCGAGTACTTGTTTGCCTGGAGTGTAGATACCACTCGTTGAAGTTACATTTACATAATCATATCGTGGATTGATTGAATAATCTGTCGTCTTAATATCCTTTTCATCAATACCATCTGCTTTCAGTGCATTTACAATCGCAGCGATCTTTGTATTTACTGCATCAGATGCTTTTGATACATCTTTATTTTCTTCCATAACTGAGAATGAAAGGTTGGCAATATCTGGTTTTACTGTTATATCTCCTTTTCCACTCACAACGATAGTATTCTGGTTTGCAACATTACTTCTTCGATCACCATGACCACAAAAAGCTGAAACAATTGCACCGAGAACAATAGCCAACAAAACTATTTTAATAATCTTGTGACACTTGCCGGCTGGGCACCATCCGCACATTTTACACATTTTGCAACCACACTCTGTGTTTGCATTTTGGTTTATTTGTTCGCTCATATTTTATTTTTATTAAACTGATAAATATACTGTGTACTATAGCACATCGTCACTCTGTCTCTTATATGCAAGCAATAAATTTTCAAAAAGTGATACAACAGTCATCGGGCCAACACCTCCAGGAACTGGTGTAATCGCTCGGGTAGCCTTTGATACAGCCGTGAAATCGACATCACCAATAAGTCCCTCATCTCTTCGTGTGATTCCAACATCAATAATCACTTGCCCTGCTTTCACAAAACTCTGTGTAATAAACTTGGGTTTACCAATAGCGACCACAACAATATCTGCTTTTTGTACTTCAGCTTTCAGATTTTTTGTTTTACTGTGACAAATCGTGACCGTTGCATTTCGATTCAAAAAAGCGAGTGCGGTCGGACTACCAACAAGCAATGATCTTCCAACCACCGTGACTTTTTTTCCTTCTATAGGAATTTTATAAAAATCGAGCAGCGAAAGGATTCCTCTCGTTGTCGCAGGAACAAACCCTCCCTCTTCATGAGTCATAAGAAGACTCAGATTTTTTGAATGGAGCCCATCAATATCTTTCGCAGGATCAATCGATTCGATAATTCTCCTTGCATGCATTTTCTTGGGAAGTGGGAGCTGTACAATAATACCATTCACTTTTTTATCAGTATTGAGTTTTTTAATTGTAGAAATAATTTTTTCTTCGGAAATCTTCGTATCAAAATGTATCTCATCTACGCAAAAACCAAGTTTTTCTCCAAAATTTTTTTTCTGACGAATATATACCGAGGAAGCTTCATTGTTTCCAACTTGAATAATCACAAGCTTTGGTTTCGCTTGGAGCTTTTTTAATTCACCTCGTATTTTCTCCGCGAGAGTATCGCGAACTTTTTTTCCATCTAATATTAAAACTGATTTATGATTCATGATTCAAGATTCAAGATTTATGAATAAAAACAAAAATACTAATTTTTAGACCAGCGAGCAAAAATACCACAAGGAAGCAACCTTCCTCCTTTTGATTCTAATATTGTAAGCTCCCCCATTTCAAATTCACCGCCATATTTTTCTGCGATAGGTTTGAGTGTATTGTAATATGCAATTGAAGAATACCCTGCAGCATAGCCGTTTATAAGGAAAAAGAGTGGGTTATCAGAAAGAATTTTTGAACATTCATCGAGAAGCTTAATAAAATCAGTTTCGATTTTCCATATCTCCCCTTTTCCACCACGTCCAAATGATGGCGGGTCCATAATAATACCATCATATTTCCCCCCACGTTTTATTTCACGCATGACAAACTTTCGTGCATCATCAATAATCCAGCGAACTGGTTTTTTTTCAAGGCCACTGATCTCTGCATTTTCTTTCGCCCATGTAACTGCGGATTTTGATCCGTCCACATGGGTCACTTCAGCACCGGCAGAAAGCGCAGCGAGCGTTGCCCCACCAGTATATCCAAATAAATTCAGTACTCGTATTGGCTTTTTATCTTTACTTTTTGCTATTTGATTTTTGATCTTTTCCATCGTCCATTGCCAGTTTGGTTCTTGCTCTGGGAAAACTCCAGTGTGCTTAAATGCTGTTGGACTAATATTAAATTTTATTTCGCCGAATGATGCATACCATTCATTTTGCATTTCGTGATTTTTCTTCCAGCCTTTTTTATCAAGATCGCGATAGAAAAAAGCATCTGCGGCTTTCCACTCAGTTTCTGAAAGAGACTTTTTCCACAAAGCTTGTGGATCTGGTCGTCTCAAAACATATTTACCATAGCGCTCAAGCTTTTCTTCGTTTCCACTATCAATAAGCTCGTAGTCCGCACTTGGTTTTGTAATTAAAATTTTAGGATTTACCATAAGCTAAATATAACAGGAATTTTAAAAAATGGAAACAAAAAGCCCCCGACGACGCCGGGGGCCAATAACTAGATTTCCAAAAACCAAAGCACTGAATCTCTTAATTTTAAAACCTAACTCGAGGACACTGCGGATGGATAAGAAGAAAACCAGTCATAACCTAACCAGCGACTACCCCAGTCCCACTCGCGGCCGTCCCAGTACAAGAACCGAACGTATTGATATCCACCAGAATTACGGTAGACCGTCCAAAAAATCACATACTTACCTTTCCAATCATCGGGGATCAAATACTGATTCTCTTTTTTTAGAAGAAAATCCAGCATATTGGCATTGTACACAAGCTTTTTTGAAAGCTCCTCACGAAGTTTATTTCCTTCAATATGCTTATCGCCCTTTTGTTTAGGTGAGGTGTACAATGAAACTTTTTCAGGAGCCCAGTGAATCTGCCCGCCTTTCTTGTGCTCCTCCACTTTCCAATCATAAGGCAAAAATGGATCAGCATCAAGATCGATATGGACCTGCCTTTCGATGTATGAAAACATGTCTCCCCCAATTTTTGGCATATATGCCGTTATAGTTTTGCTTGACCAACACTATGGCTAAGCAATGTAAAAGAGCTATTACTAAATATAGTAATAGCTCTATTTCAAAATTTAGTCAACAAAAAAATATTTTTATTCCAAAAGATTCGATCTTGCACATAAAAATATAAAAAGGAAACAAACGATTAATCAAGAAAAATTCTGTTTATCTGTTCTTGTATTCCCTCACCCTTACAGTGTTTCAACATCCCCAAATATGATTGAATGACTTGTTCTAGTTTTTCTTGGCTTATTTTCCCTTCACCAAAATCATTCCGAAGTTTTTCTATTTTCTGTAAAATCCTATTTTTCGTCTTTATTCGCAAAACTTTCCTATGAGGTAAAGCGACATACCCAAGAAAATCAGTTCCTGAATTAAGCTTTCTTATTTCCACTTTATTTGGATGAAGTTCTACCTGTAATTTTTCACGACAGAAATTTTTAATTTCCATCAAACAAAAATCTAAAAATCCCAAAGAATCACTCAAAATAACGAAATCGTCACAATACCGCACATAATATTTTGCCTGCAAAGCATGTTTTATAAATTGATCAAGTTCATTCAGATATATATTTGAAAAAAGCTGACTTGTTACATTACCAAGTGGCAAACCCTTTCCCATACTTTTTTCAAATGAATCAATTACTTTTTCAATAATCGCGATAAGTTTTTCATCAGCAATTTTTCTACATATTAATTTGAGTAAAATTTTATGATCAATAGAATCAAAAAATTTTTTGATATCACATTTCAAAACATACCCGCCTTTTGTGTAATTTTTTGAAACTTTCCGTGAAAATTCTGCAAACCGTTCAACTCCCGCGTGTGTCCCTTTCATTTTCCTCGACGAATATGAATCAAATATAAAAAGTGGGTCAAAAATCTGATATAATTGTTGGTATAGAGCTTGGTATACAATCATATCCCGTATATCTGCTTTGTGTATTTCACGAAGTTTTGGATCGCAGACAAGAAACTTCGTATATAGTTTAGGATTCCAAGTTTCAGATAAAAGCTCTTCATAAAGAGCAAATAAATTTTCTTCAAGCTTCAATTCAAATCGAGCAACCTCGCTTTTTGATTTTTTACCAACAGAAAAATTACGCCAAGCAATAAAAATATTTTCAATACATATTACATCATAAAAATTCAAACCATGGAGACCCCCCCGCAGAGACTATTCCTATCATTCATAAGATAAGAATACTATATAAAGATTTATATGTCGCGAGTACAAAGCTTTCAAAAAGAGATAAACTTGGTATACATGCAAGTATAGAAAAAACTTGCATTGATATTTTATCACTCGCGATAGAAGCTTCGCTTAAACCAAAAATTACCAAAAAAGAATCTTTAGAAATTTTAAGAATCAAAATCGGACTTCTGCAAAATCTTATTCGTACCGAATATGAGCTTGAAATTATTGATCAAAAAAGATATTTGTATCTTTCCTCGCAAATAATAGAGATTGGAAAAATGGCAAATGGTTGGCTCTCTTATATAAGAAATTATTAAATTTCTTTTCGCTCTCCTCGGCTCGGAAATGCTAAAGAGTACTTTTTCATTTCTCTCGCTCTACGTCAGTGATAAACACAAAAGGAGCTTTGTAAACAAAGCTCCTTTGCGAGAAATTTCCTCACGAGCGCCAGCATTGCTGTTCTCATTGCTAGGGTTGTTCCAGTTGAACCTGACCTGCCGATTGTCGGGGTTCCAATTGCCATTCGCGACATTGCCGGATGGAAGCGCTTTATTGTTATTTTTTGTCCATGTCACCGAAAATCATCTTGAAATAATTTTCTGCGTTTTTCCCGCGGTCAAACGAGCTTCGTATAAAAAATAACAAGCAATTTCTTTATAGTGGTAAATTGTCATTTTGATTTTTAAAAACCAAACCAACTTGATAACCATTTTCATTATAAAAAACAAAATGGCCGTCCGCAAGGAGCGGACGGCCATGTAAGGGTTAAGAAAAAAAGGGTTAAGGTTTGAGGGGAACCGAAATTGCCTCACGAGCGCCAGCATTGCTGCTCCCATGGCTAGGGCGGCTCCAGCGGAACCCGACCTGCCGACTGCCGGGGCCCCAATGGCCACGCGCGACATAGCCGGAGGGAAGCCGATCATTCGGGAACCACGTCCATGTCGGCTCATCCAAGTACTTGCCAGTTGCCATAAAGTACTGACCCATGGCAAGCGCGTATGCGCCGAGGCCAATAAACTCGCGCTTGGTAGCGATGAGCTGATCAGGCGACATCCCCATCGTGTCCGCGGTCGGGCGCTCTGAGCGCTCAATCAAAAACAGACGGGGCTTGCCAGAGGCAGATGAATTGCTATAGCTATTCACGTCCACTTCCTCGTACGCTGCATTGCCGCCCATCACTGCCTGCATCGCTTTCACGCATGCGCGATTGTCCGCGCCGGCTGGTTGGAAAACCGCAATGAGCTCGTTCCATGGCAGGGTTTTGGGAAGAGCAAACATCTTTGAGAGATGCACCTCTTCGCCAAAAGCCTTTTTGTGGAAAGCTTCGGCTTCTTGAAGCGCGATGATCAGGTTTGTTTTTTTGGTGGAAAAGATTCCGCCCAAACCCTTATCGACGACTTCCAGCTCCTGACGCAGAAATTGCTTCAGAGCTTCGAGCCAAGCTTCGCCATCTTTCGAGGCGAGCTTCTTGAGCAGATCGTACAGGGTCCCAAGCGACTTGCTCGGAACCTGCTTGATCAGTCGTGATATCTTGCCGAGCATGGACTTATCCATGGTCAGTCTCCTTTTTTCTTAATTGTAAATAAAACAACTGGCACATTCAACCTCGAAGTGCAACACCCCATACTTCTAATGGTGTCTTCCAGCCAAGTCTTTTTCTTGGTCGATTATTGAGTTCGTTTTCGACAAAACGAAT
>Ga0302186_10001407_pt1 | contig 20006 bp, 12 predicted proteins | sample II_Bog_E1_2_FD_198782 | JGI IMG/M metagenome (GOLD analysis project Ga0302186, IMG submission 198782) | Peat permafrost microbial communities from Stordalen Mire near Abisko, Sweden - II_Bog_E1_1 | ecosystem: Environmental > Terrestrial > Soil > Wetlands > Peat | place: Sweden: Abisko...
TGATGCTCATAATATCTAAATAAAATTCTGAAGCGTTCATGAGTTGAGGGCATTTATAACCTTGAGCCTCAAAATGGTCATAGGCTTCTTCAGCTGATCCCTGATAGATACATTTTCCATCGACTAGTAGCATAAGTCGGTCAAATTAGCAAAATAGCTCTGAGGAAGGTTGATGGATTGTTGAAATGACAGTTTTTCCCTCTCGGGCTAAATTTTTCAAAAGGAGTATAACTTGTAGTGCTGTGGTTGAATCAAGACCAGTAGTCGGTTCATCGAGAAAGATAATACTTGGATTGACAATAAGCTCCACTCCTATTGAAGTCCTCTTTCTTTATCCACCACTGATCCCTTTAATAAAGGTATTCCCAACTTTAACATCGGCACAACTGGACAGTCCTAACTATTTGATCAGATCTTCAACAATTTTATTTTTTTATTCCACTGAGACATTTGTCCTCAAATTACAGGCAAAGTTAAAACATTCGCGGGGAGTTAACATGCCTAAGAGTGCATCCTCCTGCATAACATATCCAATTTGGTTAGAATAGGGCTATACGGATGAGATTGGCTGACTGTTTAGCCTTATCTCACCTTCCACAATCATGTTATCTGACATCAGTCTGCCAGATAAGAAATTCAGCAATGTTGTTTTCCCACTTCCTGAAGGTCCTAAGATGGCAGTAAAAGTAGATGCTTGAATCAACCCTGATTGTCTGTGCAATATGGTCTTAATTTACTTTTTGACCTTGACCTAAATTCTGGCATCATAGAAGATTTCTATTTTTTGGGAAGTGAGCAGAAAAGAGTCTTTGTGTTCATCTAACAATTTTTCTTCAGCTGAATGGAGATTGGAGCTTTGTTACATATCAGAAAATTTAATTAATATATTAATCTCCCAATGATGTCATAAATACCTAAATTATAATGATAAAATAATTGAGGATCAATAAACTCTAGTAAAATAATTAAGAGTCGACGTGATTTAAAGGGAACTGAATTATCGATTGATTTGTCATCTAATTTAAAGATGGTTATAATTGAGAAAAGAATCAGTGATAAAATGTTGCAATATCAAACGAGCACATAGTAATTAATAAAATTAATATTGCTATGATCATTGTTCAAGTTAAAATTAATCATCTTTTCTCTTCATTCTATTATTTTATTTAATTCAAGTATTTACGAAGATTATTATTACTCTAGTTCCCCAATTTACTCAAAGAGAAAGAACGTATCTCTGATTATTATTTTTATTATAAGACATGATGAGATTAAAACCATTATTCAATGTGTTCATTGTCATTTAGGTTTCTCATTAAAGATGTCGTTCGCAACAAAAGTGATGGCTGAGCTGTTTAGGAATATTTTTATTTGGAGAAAACTGAATTTAAAGTATGAAGTGGCATTATACTAGAACCACAGCTATATTATGATTAGTGTAAATCTTTTTTCAATGAGATATTAATTTTTTATCCATCATTTTTTGTAGCATGCTCAGGAGGGTCATCAATTGTTGTGAAATTTGATTTTTTATTCTGTTGCTTTTGAGTTGAAAACTCAAATGAAAACGATTACTTTGGAAGAGAATGAGTCTTATCGTACTCATGTCCGCAGCAGCAACCCATTATTAATTATCAGGTGATTTAATGGATACTATTAACAATTCAGGGAGATTAAATCAACAAATAGACCAAAATGTCACATAGTTCAAAAGAGTCAGAAGGAGGACAATGCTCAGATATTTTAAAAATATTATGACTCTCTTGCTCAAAGTTGAAATATAATTTAACTTGAATGTCCTTTTAATCACCTATATATTTTGTAATGAATTTTATTCATCTTAAATCTAACTTAATAAAAATAAGTTCCTTGTATCAATTGAAAATAGCGAATCCCGCATGATATCGATGAAGATCAAATATTTGGTTCGGAGAGAATTGTCATTAATATTTCTTTTTTGAAATGAAAAAAGAGGAGATTGGATACTTAATGAAATGAAATATTGGGTTTATTGCTTTAAATATAAGGAAGTTCATTAATAAATTATATTAAATCTTAACATATCCAAATGTCCAAGGATTAAACTAACGAATTTCTTAGATATGGCCAAGGAATTTTACTTCGAGGATTTAAGGATACCAAAGATGATATTGGTTTTCTTACTGCCAAGGGTTTTGCTGACACCACTGCCAAATATGAAACATACCGCAATATGCTTTACTTCAAGAACTATCGTAACTCCATCTTCCAGATCATACCAGCATCGAACTTTTAAATCAATGATGAACTACGCAAGATTCTGGAGATTAATCCTGAAGAGACTCCCAATGTCAAGATCTTAAAAGCAAGGGCTAAATCTGAAGAAGAGCAATTCACTCTTCACATTGCAAGGTAATCATTAATTAATGAAGCCGATAACAACAGCAGGTTTGCTTTGGAGATACAGTTATGTTCAAACATGTGGACTCAGATACCTTCCTTTCTGGCACTATTCGACCTTCCAACGGCACTAATGGAGCCTTCACTGTTGAAGTTACTAAAAGCCTCTCAAAGATATTAATTTTTCAAGTCCTTCCATTTAGATCTTATGAAAGAATAGGCATGCCTATTCCTTTCGATTCTCCAGTTAAGTTGCTGAATATTTACAACAATGGTTATCTTACTTTCTAAAAGATTGCTGAGATTCAGAAGAGTATTTTTGAAATAATTTAGAAATCGATTTAGATAAAAAGCCTATCATGGCAGATAATAGCTATGTTATACCGGTGAAGACTAATAGCGCCTAATCACTTACTTATGAGTGTGTGACTCATTTCGTAGATTTATCAGGACCTGCAACTGAGGACCCAATGCCCTGGGAGTTTGTTTTGCACATGAATTAAGTTGAAAATGATTCTCTCATTCAGCATGATATCATTTACTTCCAACATACATAAAAGTAAAAATGGATTGATTTAGTGGAGGAATTTTATCAACTCAAGGCAAATAGATCATTCTAAAAGAGATGAAAGTTGAGTGTGGAGAAGAATTGCCATTTTATTAATGTCTTTGGGAAATTTAAAAGCATACATAAACTGATCATTCATACATTCTACGGCATCTTATGTCTGGAATGACTTTGGGAATAGTTTCAGATCCTGAAGGAAGACCTGTAAAGCCTTAACTCTTTGATATCAGTGATGGTTAGGCTGAAGGTAAATTGAGTTGGGTGGAATTAAGATTAGCCAAAAAATAAAAAATAGAAATCAATAGTGCATCTCTAATTAATATCTGCCTCGGTGAATGGTGTCTAGACAAAATCAAAGAAGTTGCTGTAAATGATATCGATGAATAGTAATAAAAATCAGATGATTATGTGCCTATATCGAAGCTAAACAAACTGGCCATCAATGAGCTTTAGTATGAGGTAAAAGATGTGAAGTTTACTCTTTAAATATCTAAAAATTGTTTCATCATCCAATAGATCGAGGATGATCTTAAAAAGCAGGTGCTTTTTGCTCTATCCTTTCATTCAAAAATTATTGATTTGAGAGAAGATCTTAAATGGGGCCCTGAAGAATCTGAAGGGAAAATCTCCTATCTTCGTATGATGCAGGTCACTTAAAAGATTAAATAAATTAAGGATTTTCTCAAGAACTGTCCAAAGGAATTATCTGACCGTGAATACAGTACTATTCCCTTAATTTAGTTAAACCCATATACAAAAGACAAATGATCTGTAAGGATCTTGGCATCAGTGAACTTCTGTTCGAGCTCCTCTTCTACATGCGTAAAAATTTATAAGGAAAATATTTATAAAAAACCAGATACATATTCTAGAGTAAGCAAAACTAATTTTAAAAATTTGAATAGCTTTACAACTCAATCTATGAAGTCATTTATGAGCTTGTGCGGGATAATCTTCTGTTTAAAATTTATATCTCAAAATGGATCAATTTTATCATTGAAGATGTACTCACAGAAAATCAACCCAGCCAACTCAATCTCTTGAAAGAAATATTCAAGAACAATTAGTTTTTAGTCAAAAATTTTGTGAGTGACCAACTGTTGGATAAATTGTCAAGACGCATGCTTAGTCTTAAAAAGCCTCATATTTTTTATGAGAAAAAGTATTTGGAGATATTTAGATTATTCTGCATTGTGGGAGAAAGCATCAATACCAGTAACCAAACTAAAATACTTGTTCAATTCATGAAAAAGTTAAATTCGGATGATACTTATCGGATTAGCATCACAAAAAAAGATGATTAAATTTTTACAGAAGCATCAATCGATAAAAATATACTAAAAAAACGTAGATTTGGAGATTACTACAAAATTTGTAAGGAGGAGTATTCTTCGGCTTGGTAATACTTCGTTGAATATCTTAATCTCATGGCAGATATGACAAAAGGACGGAATAAAGCAGTGTAGTCCTATTTAGAGACTATGTTTACTCTTGATATCCTCAGTGATCTCTTTGAAAAATATGAACTCCATGAAGCAGAAGTACCAGTCATCAGACTACTTCATAATCTTCACGCTGAAAGTTAAAAGTTTTATCCCATTGAAAAGAAAAAAAGAATATCAGATTTTGAGGTGTTAAAGAATGAAGTCGTGGATGTCATGACCACTACTTCTGAGGTAAAGCCTTGGAATCCACCACTTAAGCGAGTATTAAACTGTCTTCAAAGTAAACTTAAGAAGTTCGGTCCAATAGATCCCAAGTAAATTCAAAGCAATTAAAATTTATACCAAATTTTAGATTTTATTTGGCAAACCTTAAATTTAGGCTTTTGGTAGAAGAAATAGCAAGTAAAATAAATTCTTGTAGATGTATTGAATGTCCTAAAACCTCATCCATCAGTCTTGAAAAATTATGGCGATGCTAGCATTGAATCAAAATAAAATGCTTTGATGATGAAATGCAAACTTTAATGCATGAATATCATCCAGTTAATTCTAGACTACGATTTTGATCTTTCAGTTAGATACATCTGCAAACATTTCCAAAACTTTTAAATGCCACCTAAAAAGAGGGTATTAACTAATGACTAAAGAAATCGGTTACTCTAATATAGAATTGATAACTAGCTTGCGATTAAATTTATCGAATAGCTACCAAAGCAAGAAATGGAACTTGTCGAGTCTTCTATCCTAAATGAAATAATTGAGCTGTCAAAGTATAACAATCCCAAGCTCACCAGTCAGTCTATTTCTATAATGGAGCGCGTCCTGCTCAAGAAAAAGAAAGTTATTGAAGATTTTTGCTGCCAAATTTTCGTGTGTGGCACAGAAAGAATTAATCTCAAGCGCTATATTGAGGAAAAGAAAAATAAATTTGATACAATGCAAGATCAAACTCTGGTCAATATCACCATGAAAAGTCAAGAAGGGAATTATGTGTATATCTACAATGAGGATAATAAAGATAGTGGAATTATGCAGGATATCTATATGATGAGTGAAATCATCAAAAATTAATACTCCATGGCCGAAATTAGAGGCATTAAAACACTTTAGACATCCGGTATGTATAAAAAGCTCGGAACTGTGCGCCTTCTTAACTTTACTGATGAGCGCACCAGTAGTAACAGCATGAAGCAGAGTGTTCTCGATGCGGAAAATATTCATCGAATGGTATTAACTTTCATACTCAACTGCACAGAAGTGCCAACAGAATAACTTGCCCTTAAATTACTTCATTTGAGTTATAAATTTATGGCAAGTCTGATCTGGAACTTTCAAACAATAAAGCCCTCTTTAATAAACATAATCCCCTTGATCAGTCATCATTTGCTAAAAAATGTGGGGTGCATAGACTTTCTGAAAGAAATGTATGATAACAACAAGACAATGCTTTTCAATGAAGTCAATGTCTATAAATTAGTAAAGTAAATTTGTGGAGCCATTGAAAATGAACCTGAAGGAAGTTATTATAAGTCTAAACTATTAGATTTTTTCAGATTCCTCATCTACTGCAACGGAAAATCTCTTAAATCAAATCAGATTGTGATTCTCAAGATTATGCAAGACGACTCCTATAAAAAGATTATCTTAACTGTTACCAAATAATAAATTGAAAGACTAACGGAGAAATATCAAGCAAATTATGAGAAATTATAAAAGGATCGCAAGGCAAAGAACGTTATAGTTGACCCTTAATTATTATACTTGATCACATATTTCCAAATTCTTGTTAGTTTAATCGATGACAAGAATGATGTAAATATGGGAAAGTTAAAAAAACGTTTCCCTTTTGACACTTTGGTTGATTGGATTGCTGCGTGCAAAAATTGCTGGCCTCTAAAACGAAACATTCGAGCCTTTTTGAACCGCATTTACTACTTTGAACTTTAAATTTAAATCTACATGAAGAAAATTATTGGATCTGAGTTGGACAACATCATCGGAGATCTTAATGATTACATTCTCATAAAGTGCAAATCCAACGTCTCTGATTTCGAGCAATACATATTCTAAAATCCTGTACGTTTTAGTTATTTGGAGTCATATCTCTATCTCAACCTCGAGTAAAATTTGTTTACACTGTATGAACTGACAACTCGGGATAAGATACAAGCTGAGATGAAGATTATTCTGCATCCTATTGACAACAGTTCAAATGATGGGCCATATAATTTCATTAGAATATGCTAAAGGCTTGGTTTTATTAAAAATTATTTTGCTGAAAGGAAGAATGTGTTCACAAATTCATTTATTAAATTTTTACTGAGCAAATTCAAAAGAATCATTGATGAATTTGACGATAATATTTATCTTCCAGGGATGAATATCGCCAATGGATTGGGTAGAGCCCCCACAAAACCATAAAAATAGAAAGCTAGAGTCGGTTTAATTTAAAAAATAATGAATGGAGAGATCAGTACTTTTTATGTTCAGGCTACAGGGGAATACAATTAAAAATTGCCACTGGTGTACAGAGTTCCCGATAAAATGATGAATCCAAGAGATGATAGTAAAAAGCCGAACCAAAATAAATTGCGAAATAAATTGAGATAAATATTTACAAAATAAAAAAAGATATTCAGTAATCTTGACCAATAAATTGATTATAAGCTCAATCGTCTTGTCAAAGCAATTAAACTTTCTCCAGGGGCTAATTCTATTCTGACTAATTAATACAACTCTAATCTCAGCGCATATTCTTAAAAGCCTTCCATTTTTGAGTACATTACCATCATTATTCAAATGAACTCCAACAATCCTGAAGCTTTACCTATGCACGAGAAAAACTTCTTCCTTAATTTGATTACTGGAATAGTTGAACAAAATAATAAAGTTGAGAGAGCTGAATTTAAGCCAATTGATGAATGGTAAGGTGATGATTGGAGTGCTAGCAAGGCCAATATGAACAATATCCAAAATCAATTGAAATCATGCCAGCTGGGTCGCTTTATCACTGAGCTGTTCAAAGAAAATATATGGGATCATATTTAGTTTGCCGACTCCATACTGCTTTGTGGTATTTCGTACCTTTTCGGAGGTAATACAAATACTCAAAAGAACATGATTGACTAAATAAGTGCGGATAATGAAAATCGAGTGATGAAAAACCTCTAGACTCTAATATCCAAATTGGGTAAATACATTCTAAAAAATATTGAGTAATCTAAAAAGATAGATTCTGATGGAAAAAATTAATTTTCAACCACCACCATCGATAATTATGATTTCTACTAGTTTAACAAACGATATGTTCACAGGAAAAACGTCTTTTAGCCTGAAACAACAGATGAGGAAATATACTCAAAAACGTGTCTTAGAACTTATAGAAGAGCTTTTAAGTTTTTGCAGCTCCTTTGTTAAAACAACAATATTGAAGGTAAGAATTTCATTCGAGATCAGCCAAACGGTGTAAAGAAGTTTAATTTTATCACCATCGCCACTAAATAAATGAGAAATCTTTTCCAAGCACTTAATAATTAGATCTGTGATGTAGCCATGTTTTTGCTTGACTTCGTTCTGGAAGTCACTCAAATTCCAGTTAAATTGAATCAGGAGGCACTCATGAATTGCACTTTCTTTGAAGATGTTTGTGCTTTAAAGAATTATTTTAGCAAACCAGATAACATATCAATTCGAGGTTTTGATGGAAGATAATAAATGATTGAGGACATCTACTTTAAAAGTATTCAGATAATTCTGAGTATTTTCGAGGGGAACTAACAGAAAACCTTCTAAAATCTCGATACGAAGTTATAAACCAAATTTTTAGTATCAATTTTAACTAAGAAACTAGATGAAATGGGTTTAAAGTGCAAAGAAGATGTGATTCAATATATTGATGATTTAAAGGAGTGCGTTTTTGATGACAACATGATGGCCGTTCTTAACATTATTATCATCTTCAAAAAATTGAAAGAAAAATTGGCAGAAAATAGCAGGATATACCGTTAGTACGATAAGACGAAATCATAAAATGTTTAAATGTATTAATATCTCGAAAAATGCCTTTTGGAAATTGAAATTATGAATGCAGGACAAACACAAGTCATCATCTTCCCAAAGTATCCAGTGTTTAATAGTCTTTCTAGTAATTTGAGAGATACAGTCATGAGTGCCGTTTCCAGAACAACTCACAGAGAGAAAATAGTTTCTCTCCTTGGCTATACAGGTGCTATTAAGACAAAAATTTAATCATCTTACAGTCTTCTAAAGATCTAAAAGATATCAGAAAATCATATGAACCATGCATTTAATATTTCTGCTATTATGTCATTAGTTATATGTGTTTATATGATGATCTACTACCATGTGCTCATTAATTACGGAGAAGCAGATTTTTCATCATCAAGGATTCATGGGCTTGGAAGATTTGTACTTTGCCTGGTACAGTTATCTATGAGCTTAGTGTATGCTTTCTATTGGCTTAAATTCAGAATATGGGAGCAGCCGTAGAAGAAATCACATGAGCCATAAAAGCCTATAATTGAGGAGCTGATTGATCCGACGACTGTTCCGCATTCATTTATCTAGAAGGTTTCTGAAAAGGTGAAATTCATTGTGAAGAAGGTGAAGATTGATGTTACTCTGTCGTTCATTCATTCTTTACTGAAGGGAGGAGATACAAACCAGCCATTGTATTCCAGTGCATAGTTTTATCGTGTGGTTTTATATGTAGGTGTAGCATTTTTTGGCACTTTCTTCCATCCTGCTTTATTCTTCCTTCATATCATGGACATATTTTGCTATAACCCCTAAATTGGAGATATCTTTAAAGCTATTGCCATCAACATCAAATAACTCGCTTACGTCAGCTTTATGGGAGTCGTCTTCACCTTTGTTTTCTGCACTGTTACCTTTAGTAATTATATGAAGAACATTTATTCTGCTGAGTAGTCTACAGATTAAATGTGTCAAACAATGCTCGATTGCATCTTCCAACTGTTTGTGTCAGGCGCAATTGGATAAACAATGTAATCATTCTAGATTGTGAGATTCGTGTACGACATGATCTATGGTATTTTCTTTGGAATTCTGTTCGGAAACATCATATCAGGTATTATGCTTGATTCATTTGGCGCCCTGAGAGAGATCAACAATAATCTGATGCATGATAAAAGCAACTACTGTTACATCTGCAATATCTCAAGAGAATCCCTATAAAAAAACAGAATATATTTCCAAGACCATATCAATGATAAACATTTCCTTTGGAATTATGTTTTCTTCATTTATTTCCTCGATCAGAAAAATCCCACTGATTACTCGGGCATGGAATATCTCATTACCACTCAGTATAACAAAACAGACGAGGAAATGTTAATTGATTGGGTGCCCCTAGGTTAGCCCGTGTCTTTCGATTGCAAGTCTAAACTCGAAGAGATAAATGGACGCGTATAATAAAAAATGAGTCATTTGCAGTCAAACAATGAGGAGATTGATAGTATAGTAAAGGAATTCAAGGAGCTAGCCAATGAGTATCTACAATGATTGATCTGTTATCAGCTTAATGACAGCATTGAATTATTTATATTAGCGACATATCTTTAATAATTATTAATGGCTATTTATAGCAAAAGTTTTGACGATTATTTTCGCATTCCAATTCTCTTAAAAAACATCACTCCTCTCACTGAAAAATCTGTTCATAAAGCGAATAGTTTGATCTATCATAAAACTTTTCCTCTTGAAGTTGACGAAAGATATTTACGACAGTAAGCAAATTCAAATACTTAAATTCTAAAACAACGCGAGCACTGCACTCAAAAATTATGCTTTCTTCCATAAGATTTTGATAATGACTGGCCAGAGTTTTAAATTATATACAAGACTCGTTTTGTTATCGGTTTGATCGATGACAATACAGAGGAAAAACAAATTTAATAAATGTTAGCACGCATTAAATTGGAAAACTCCATTAAACTTATTGGGATAATATATCTTGGAAGTTAAACTTATGAAGGCTTACTTCGCAAAGAGAATTTTATCAAATTACCAGATATGAGTCAAGAGGAGTTTACGCATTTTATTTAGCCATGGTTATATAACTGCCTTGCAATCGTAGAGTCTTAGATTTGTAATTTCATCAACTAAATTAAACGAGATGATGAGGGTAATAAGACCATAGTTTTTAATAGGATGGAAGAAAAGTTTGAAGCCAAAATCATGAAGAGAAAAAAGAAATATCGATGTGTAAAACTTTGCGGAGATTATTGTTTAATGCTGCAGCTATATAAATAAGCTTTTGATTATTTTAATGAAGCGGAAGAGTTATTAAAAAAGATTGATGACTATTTATGGATTTTGGGAAGTCTACAGGGCAAATTAGCTTGCCTCGTCGCATGTTCCTCCCTAAATATATCTAACCAATAAGAGTATACCGAATAACTCATAAATTAGACGTATGTAATTGCCAAAAAGACTAAAAATTGGAATTTTGAATGTGAAAACTATTTTAAGGTCGCGAGACTTTATATCAATCAGCCTGAAAAATTTGATGAATTGATCAGAACTTTTATACTGAATCATGGAAAGCATTTTCATGATGATGAAAAATTTCTTCTTTGCACAACTGTGGGAAATTTATATGAGAGTTGTGGGTGGATTCGCAAGAGAAATTATTATTATTTTATGGCAGCAATGATCCATCTCAATAAAACATCAGAGTTAAGTTCGCTTTTATTGATTTAAATTCAGAAAACACCCATGATTAAAGAATGGCCTGAACTCTACAAGAAGATTCTCCAACAAATTATTTATGAGAACGAAAACAATACTCAAAATAACGAATTCTATCTGGAACTGCTTTCAAAATGTGCCAATAGTCTTTCTGAAAAATAAATTACGAGGGTACTATCAGAACTAAACTATAGTAATAATTCACTAATGGAGCTCAAAACATTAGAATTTATAAAACTTCAATAATTTTATGTCACGGAATCACTCATAAAGCCAAAGCAAAATAGGATAGGAAATAGAGAAAGTCCTCGAAAGATTGGTAGTAGCTTTTTCATCAGCTGGAAAAGAGATGAAAATCTGCTTTTTGAATAAAATTAATAAGTAGTTTTAAAGGGAACAATAGCTAACAAGATTCCTTTTCCAATTCGTCTCAAGATAACTTTTCAAATTCATTCCTTGAGCAATCCCTTAAAGATTTGTTCCCAATAATAACTGTATTTTTATCTAGAGGCAGGCAATTTGCATAAATTTTAGATGAAAATAAGACTCAAAGGCTAAACTTAATAAATATGGATCATAGACAAAGTAAATCTTATCCTTTGGAATTTTAACTACCAAATTCCGTTAACCAATCCAGTCAAATATTAAATCTATGAGAAACAACCTGAGCTGGATTTAATGATTGAGAATTAACTAAAATTTGAAGAGTCATCAAATTTATATGTTTAGACGTCACTTAAAACTAATCCTATCAGCGTACCCATTTGCATGATCAAATTAAATATCTCAATTTACTATAATATTGATGTGGGTTTTCAATAAAACGAAATTGTCCTAAGATAAGATGATCAATTCATGAATTTGGACTTCAATAATCCTAAAAATATTCGCATTGCATAAAGGGGAGCAAATGAAGCTGCCTAGCCTTATGTTAAAGATGGGGTTTTGTATGTTGGATTAAAAAAATTAAAGACCCATCGCAGATCAGTGAACAGAATTGAATTTACTCTTGAATATATTCGTAGTATGAATACGAAGTACCAAATTTCAAAGCATTATGTGAGCAAATGTCAATTTTATGAGCAATTTGGATGTAAAGTTGAAGAAATAGTAACACCAATAACAGAGAAGATCGGTAAGAACATAATTTCAGCTGCAAAAATAATTGAAGACAGTTATAAGATAAAGCTTAAAATATCTAAAATCAAGAATTAAAATAATAATCAATCCTATCGTTTTTATTTAAAGGAAAAGCAATATTAACTGAATAGCAACAATAACGAATTATTGGTAGACATCATCAATAACAAAATTTAATACGACTAAAATTAAAAACAGGTTCAAGAACTCATCATATGGGAAAATATATATAATACAAATATTAGAGGAGAACTGTTGATCCAAATTCCCTTTCATTCACTGATGAGAAAATCATAAAAAAAGGTGGTCTTGACAATGAAGTAATCTTATGTCAATCATCACAAACAATTTTTAATAGAATACAATATCCTTTCAAAAACATCTACAAATTTATCTCATTCAATAGTCCTCATTCCCATTGAGATAGAAATTGATAGAATGTACGTGATTCGAGGTAAGAATAGGATTGAAGAAGAAGGAGTGAGTCTCAACAATAAACTATAGATTTTATTTAGTTCAAAATGCAAAAACAGCTACCAAATGTGCATTTTGTTTAAGGACGGATGGAATTATTGGCACTAATAAATAATTTCTCTGGAATGATGATATACTTGCATCCTGATAATAAAATAAAAATAATCAAGCCAATCCCTTACTCTTTATTTTCTTGACGAGTTATTCAATTTGTCTGTCTTTTGATTTCACCATTTCCTCCATTTTGCTAAATTTAATACCTAATATCTATTATATATCAGACAATACTTAAATTTGCTATTTCAGAAGTTATATGCATTTGTCCTTCTGCTACAATAAATCTGCGATCTATTTCACGCGTTTTCTGTATGAAGTAATCAGTACATCTCCTTGAAAGTATACACTTTTTTTTATTTCTTAGTTTAGTTTCCAATTCCCATTGTTAATTTTGAGACTTTAGATACTCTTGACGCAACAGTTAGTGCCGGCCCTTCTTCGCTGATATACTTCCTGATTGAAAACAATAATTTTTAAATTTAATTTGATTATCCATTCGCTAAATTTTCGATATCTTCCTTAGTCAAAACGATCTTAATCTTTTTCAATACTTTATCTTAATGATATTTGACGTACCATTGAGTATTTTCCAGTTATTAATTTTTTGAGCAAGGGCGCCAGTTGCAATATAATTATGAAGCTCGACTATTTTCGGATTAAAATGAGCAATCAGTTCAGCCATCAAAACTGCATCTGAAAAATCTCGAGCCATGTTACGCTTGGGTCTTGACAGTGGAATTTCGTCAACCCAGTTGTATATTTCCTCAAGTTCTTATTCCTTTAAAATCCTTTACATAATTTAATACAACTGAACTATCAAACTATTCAATAATCTTATAAACAGAATGTCTACTTGATAAAAGAAAAGCATCATCCTCAGTAACCTCTTTACAGCATTACTATATCCACATTCTTATAGGAACTTTTCTTATTGTTCGATTGCAAGTTTTATACGAGCACTTCAAAGTCCTGCTTAGTAAGCTTGAATTATTTTTCCAGAATCTATTCTACTTTTTTACCTGTCTTGATGGAAGAACTATTATTTTTTCGTTTTTTTGGCTTACTTTATTCGGGCTGAGAGTTCAGAAATTAATCCAGAGATTTGAAGTTTGAAGGATGCGCCCGACGAAACATTCTCAGACCTTCGATTGTAGATTTAAGTTGCTTGGTAAAAGCTACTTTTCTGACTAATTCATTGTATTCTTGCAAAGTCATCATTCTTGCTATAGGCTTAAGTTCTTCGAAAGCCTACCTTTAATATTAATTTCTATTTTTGTCCATTTATTTTTGATAGTTCTCTTCGAGAAGGCGGTGTTCAAGTATAAACTACTTTACCTTATTTCTTCGATCAAGTCTTCTGTTGTATTATTCAATTAGCTTGAATTTGATCTTTGTCTCCTCTTCACCGTCATCTTCCCTAAACTATAAATTTGCTAAAAGCATTTCTGCATTCTGATCATATTATATCTCGAACTAATTTCTTTTATCGTTGTAGCATTCGATAAAATTAGGTTCATTGCTTGAGGTATAGCGATTTGCATAAAATTCATCAATTTCAAAGAAATGAGATTCCTATCGATTGGATACTGCGACTAAAGGTAAAAACATTTGAGTAGAGGCAATTGTTCTGCTAATTGAAATATCCTAATTTTAGAAGGGAAGTTCGTTATTTAAAATTTTCTACTTTATAAAAAATTTACAGGTAGGTAATCCTTCGAATGAACATAAAAGTTGTTATAATGATTTTATAACTCTTATTAGCTGTGCTGTGCTCCGTAGAAACTCATTTGATCGTAAATTTATTTCCAATTGCCAAAACCAAATCTAAGTAGTGCTAAGTTTACTTTTAAAGGAAGTTTAAAAAGAGGATTTAGTGCTTTGCTTTCCAATTTAGATCGACAATTGAGAAATTAAGACTATTCAAAACCTGAAAAGATTATTATGAAGGTTATAATTTGGCAAAACAGCCGACACAACGGTAGTTTGAGCCACTTAAAATGGACGCCACGTTATTAATCTCTTTTCGACAGTCGTGACAAAAGACCTTGAGATTAGGCTCATCAATAAACTTTTTTAAAGAGTTAAGTACCACAATGTTATTGCTGATTATCTTGTCTTCGAATTTATTGTTCGATTAAAAATACTTCGAAGAGACAAGCACTTAGTTGTCTCTGACGGAACAATGTTCTTTACATGAGTCCTATGAACCTTTTTCTTGTTGAAACATTTCTGCCATTTTTTCTGTTTTCCAAAATTCTAAGTTTAATAAATAAATTTGGGTTTGGTATTTATAAAGAACAAAGTGATAATAAAATAAACTTAACTTACAATCATAAAGTAATATATAATTTGGTTAAAAAGTAATGAGTTAAGTAATACTGCAGAAGAAAGATACGAAACTAAATATCTTCAACCAAGTTAAAACCAAGTACTGATTTTCCTTCACACTATTATGAATATCTTATTTAAATTATAACATGCAGATCACCATTTATTCCTTTCCGATATTAGTTCCCATTTATATTTATTAATCTTTATCTCTGAAGGCGACAATTGATCCGATAATAATAATTTTTATTGGAAGTATTATAACTTCATGAACAAATCAAATAAACTGTTCAACTATGAGATCATCAAAAAACTCGGACAAGGCTCTTTTGGATAAGTACTACTCGCCACAAAAGATGGTAAGAAAGTTGCTATCAAAAAGTTATCGAAAAAGCAAATTATTAAAGTTCATCATTATCTATGCAGGTTAACAAACTTCATGAACCTTTCATTGAAAAGGAGATACTATACAAACTAAACGATCTATGCAAGAATCTACCCTTTTTTATTAAAATCTATGAGACAGAGTCAGATTAAGATCATATGTATCTCATGATTGAGTATTGTTCAGGAGGGACATTGTAAAGCTTAGTTCTTAGTACGGATAGATGTATACAGATGAAACCTTAAGTCCTGATACTATCAAAAAAATAGCAGCAAAACTTCTCCTCATTCTTGAGAAATTGCATGAGTTAAAAGTTGTTCATCGTGATTTAAAAGTAAATAAAATAAATATGTAGCCTTCTAATTTTTTGCTAAACGAACGAGGAGAGATCAAATTATCAGATTTTGGTACTGCTTATGCGCCTGACTCTTTTTTTGGTGAGGAGATAGCAACAAAAATAAAAAACATTAAGCAAATGAATTAGCAAAAGGAAGAAAAATAAAAAAAGGCTCCAGAGATCACTGCAGCCATTGAAGCAATCGACTAAATGTCACTTCAAGATAGAAGGTCCACTTTCGTTGGTACAGCTTGGTACACATTCAGCAATTAAGTTATATGGCTCCTGAGCTGCTGGCTAATGATGTCTGCGGGAAAGAGGCCGATATTTGGGCATATGGTTGCATTCTATATTAAATGACTTTTAAAGTTTCCCCATTTTTTGATACAAGCGAAGGTATGGTTTGGAAAAAAATTCTAAATAATGAAATTGAGATAGAGGCAACTTCTGGGATGAAAGTAATATTTATTAAACATAGTAAAATTAGTAAGTTCTGAAATTGTTGGATTTAATCAGAAAAATCCTGATCAAAGATATTGATAAACGACTCGGATCAGGACCTAATGGATACAAAGATCTAAAAAAGCATCCATACTTTTAAGGAATTGATTGGGAAAAGTAAGCTGTAGGAGGAATTTAAGAGATCAGTCAAAAAGTATAATAGAGCAGGGTCAGTGAAATTAATATTTTAGCTGAAAAGCAGGTAGAAAAAGTCATTCTATCGGGAGTTGTGAACAAAAAAATGTTTTTTGGAAATTTCAAGTAACGAATGCTAATCCTATATTCTACTCCCAAGTTGGTGTATTATTGTACTTAAACTGGTGATAAAAAAGGATAAATTCCACTGCTGAAGCAAACCCCTATAGGACTTGATGGTAAAATATTTACAATATCAAACGAAAAGAAAACCTACTACTTTAAGTCAAAGACTTCTGCCGAGTGGGCTGAAATGATAAAAAACGCTATCCTCAACGCCTATTATTGATCAATCACCTTATTTTTAAATTTATCAACATTAATTATAAGTCGCTAATTAATATATGTAACATCGTTAACTGTAGGAAATAATGTAATTTCACTATTATTTGAAACTTTCAATGTACCTTTTTCGACCAATACTTATGGCAAAACTTAAAAGCGGTGACATTCCTTCTCCCACTCTAACAATGAAGTGTTCAGTCTCTTTGTCAATAAGACCCAAAAGATATACGAATTTACTCTGATTATTTTACAAACGACAATTATAGGGCGCGCTTTTAACTCCAATTAATCCCATATTAGCAATCAAAAATCCATTTTTTATTCCGAGAATCATTTTGAGTCTATTTATCAAATGAATTACTGTCCTGGGAGACTAGTGTATTTTTGTGAAATAAAAACACTTGTGTTGCAAAAGCAGTTACTGCCAGCATATCCATCAGTTATTTCAATCAGTGCGAAGGAATCTTCATACCTATGCTAATAATAATTAAAAGGCTTCAGATTGTAGAGAATGCCGTTATTTATATACTTGTGAAAGATAGTTGCAATATGCTACTTGCTATTAACCAATCGAAACTTCAAGCAATATTTGGTGTCGTAATCTATGTTGATTTTCTTGTGGGAGTTGATGTTAATATCTTCATACGGGCTCATATAACATTCGATAAGGGGTTGTTTAGTGGATAAATCATAAAGGAAATAGTGGTTTTTTTATTATTTCGATTAGTAAAACCCAAAATAGCATCGTATGTTAGTTTAAAAGCAATTCATTACAAAACTTGAACAGTCATAAATTAAAAAATCCTCTCCCAATTTTAAGTTAAAACCCTTGGCAATTTGATCTCCAGTTCCGGACTCTATGATTTGAAAATTATCTTAAATATGAATGGTATCTGATTAAACAATTCTATTTTAATTCTATTTTGTAATGCTTTCTTTAGCATTCTTCGAAAGTTAATCATCTTATTTTTATCGACTGCTTTTTTTTGAAAGTTAATTGTTTTAATCATCGAGTTGATTCCATAAATCACTGAAATCTTCCACCATTATTTATTATTATGCCTTATCATTTGGTAATATTGTAGGTTGAGTTATTTCTATTTATTTGGCTCCAAATACTTAATTAAATTATTCTGCTGTCAATTCCTAAGGCTGCTACCCAATATCCATGAGCACCACTTTAATCTTGGATTTGTGATCAATATTTTACGCTTCTAGTGATTACCACATATCCTCTAAATCTATAACTTTTTAACTTTTATCTATACCTTACTTCTCTAATGATTATTCCTCTTTCCTCTTGAAGATGGCTGATTTTCCAATGATGGCAACAGTATCTTAATTTTGATACTAAGAATAAACTGGCAACTAATGATGATAAATTAAGTTCTGCTACATCATCTTGGATTAAAATTTCATCATGGAGTTATTCTTGAGCATTATGGAATTTTTATAAACAGAATTTAAAAGATTATATGATTCAAATCAGGAATTATTCAATAGTATGATCTATTACTGTCTTTGGGTAAAATTTAAACTTTGATGCCCTTGCGAGAGAATAGAATAAACGCTTTCTTTTATTACATTTTTACTCAAGTCTTTTTTGCTAATCAATATCAACTCCCTTCATCAAATCAACACCATCATACAGTATCGAGTATTCCATCAAAAATGGCATGCTTTTTAACTTATCGACAACCAGGTTCATATCCATTGACTTGACTCCATCAATTGCCACTTTTGTTAAATTATTATTGGCATCAAGCACTTATAAGATAACATCATTGAGATTTTAGTTAGCTTCTCCTGCCAAGTTATAAAATTTAGATAGATAGCCATATAATCGCTTTACTTCGGTTTCTGTTCGAATCTTAAGAGTAAAATTTATCAGATCTTTAGATTGCTATTGCCGCAAATACTAAATCAGATCTTTGCATGAAAATAAATCAATTTTGTTAGAAAATTCAATGTGAAGTTTCTTTAAATCTCTGCATGGTCCAGTGATTTGTTTCAATATTTTGAGGTCTTCTTCCCTGAATCGCTTTAGAGTTAAAGAATGAAGTTGGTCACTGAACTGTTACACTTTGATATTTTGAGGTTCTGCATCCAAGTTAAAATTAAATTATAATTCCCTCAAATTTTGAAAAGTTAGAGGGCTGCGAATGTGGTTTATATTGCCATTATCGATCAGTAATCTTTTGCAATCTTTGAAATGATAGATGAAGGACTCATAAAATTTTGATTTTGTTAATAACTCAGGCTCCAGGACAATCTTTACGAGATGATTTTGCATACCTTCTGTGAGAAATTAGTAATAAGACTTGAAGTATAAATCGATTTAACTCATCTAGAGAACTTTTGAGCGAGAAATGAAAACCTATTTGCGTTAATCTTCAGGTGGTTGCTTTAACTTATCTCTCAGTGCTTTCTGAGGATCCCTTGGCCAGCTCAAGCTATTTAAACTTGCATGAAGTTAATTTTTGATAGCTTACTATTTTTAATTGCATTAAACGGCAGACATAAACTGAATGTTATCAAATATCTCATTTAGCTTGCTAGCTTTAGGGGAGTTGGACAGATATTATTCAATTTTAACAAGATAATCTTCAATTTTACCTATTCTTTCGTCTTCCTAGAGGCGCTCAATTTGTTTTTTCGCAATGGCTTTAACCTTTTACAATTCCATAAGATAATCTTCAATTTTCTTCATTTCTTACTCCACATCCGTATGAAAAGAAATTACTCTGCTTTTAAGTTTGTAGAAATTTGAGAAGATCTCTTTGGTAAAGAGGGGAAGAATATAAGTATTGTCGTGCATATAGTGAGGTTGATCTATCATACTGGTGTCACACTCACGACAAATTAATTTCTTTCTGCAGCATTTGGGCTCGATACAATAATGATTTTTCTTTCGAATCATGCATTTTGAACATAGCTCAAGATTGCTTTCAATAGCCATGCGAAGCTGGGACACTCTCAAATCGCAAATCAGATTATTCTCGTAACTGTAAGTTTCGCGAGGGATGACCCTCGGAGAGAAAAGAAAAGGATTATTACTAAATATACTCATGCAACTTATATAACTAATTTTTAAATGAAGAATTAAAAGCAAGTAGGTCTACTGCCAATGAATACATATTTAAATATGAGGGGTTGGGGTTGGGGTTGGGGTTGGGGTTG
>Ga0302186_10001408_pt1 | contig 20002 bp, 31 predicted proteins | sample II_Bog_E1_2_FD_198782 | JGI IMG/M metagenome (GOLD analysis project Ga0302186, IMG submission 198782) | Peat permafrost microbial communities from Stordalen Mire near Abisko, Sweden - II_Bog_E1_1 | ecosystem: Environmental > Terrestrial > Soil > Wetlands > Peat | place: Sweden: Abisko...
AATTATACACTTCGTTTGCGTAGAATTCTTCCTGGATCACCTCCTTAACCATATTCACAATGTCCTGCTGTATAGAGGCGAGGTAAGTAGCTGCTCCCGCATTGTCCTCAGCCGGCGTTATCACGTTATCTCTCGACTGGAAGTAAACTATCTCGTTCTTGATGTCAATTACCACCGCGCAGTTAGTGCCATGCAGCTTCGTGGTACCGATGAATTTTAGCGTCGGCTTCTGTCTCGTCTGATCGTATATGGCATCTCCGTTCTCGTCCTGGCCAACGTAGTGAGCCTTGTGGTTCACATTGTGTATCACCGTCCTAAACTGCTCGATCGAAGGGTAACCATAGTGCGGCAAGTCCTTCCTTGTGTTAATCTGTCCAAACATTTATGTAAAATATAATTATTTTTTAGGTTTAAATATCCCATCCTCGAAGCCCTGCTTCGCCCAGAACTTCTTGTACTTCGCAACTTCCTCATTGAGCTTACGTGGCTTGTCCTGTATCCGCCTTATGGCGGAAGACAATATGATGCCGCTCATGTCGTCTGCATGGTATATGCCGAGCGCATTAAACTCTTCTACTAACTTTGGTTTTTCTTTTGGCCACTCATCGTAAGTATGACTTTCCTCCCACCATAGGTGCCAGTTGTTCCTAATGCTCATGCCGAGCGAGTGGTGCGATCCGCTGAGGATCTCTTTTTCAGTGAGGGTCTTGTATTTCTCTATCACCTCCGGCGAGGTGCTTGATACTATTATGTCTACCGCCTCATCGAGGCTTTCCGGAATTCGGGTATGGCTTGTACTCATTGTTCAGTCTCTTTAAATCTGAGATCAAAGAAACGTAAAAAACATCACAATCAGCAATTTCGTCGTGGACAAACCTAAGCTTCCAGTCGCCGAACTTAAAAACCTTATCCTTGGCGCTGTCGAACATGTCGAGGTGCATGGAACAATCATGGTGATCGACGAAATCAACCAGGTCGTCAGTAAATTCCGCGATCATAAGTTAAATTTAGTCACAGAATAAATCTGTGTGCAGAGCATACCACGTGCAGGTATTAACTTTATACTCCTACCCGATGGGAGATTCGAACTCCCACACCCTTTCGGGCGCTGCCACCTTGTTCCTCGTTAAAAGTACAAGGCAGTGCGTCTACCAGTTTCGCCAACCGGGCATTCGTACCGCAAACTCCACTATCTCTTGAAGCGGTACAGCTAATTTCACTTGGTACTGTTGTATTTCTTGATATAGTCTGTATAGTCGGTCAAACCTAAAAGGGCCGCATCACCGTACACGTATCCTATAACAGAATAAATAATTTCTTTATCACTTTTGGAAAGAGCCATGAGATAATAAGGCGTATCGTTCAAGTGAATCTTCGAGTAGAAAATCCCAATGTGACCTGGAATTTTAACCTTGTCCTTTACCCAATTTATTTCCATCAGCTCATCATGCGTAGATACCTCGTGTATCGTCTTGTCGGCCTCGTAGCCGCTGAAAAAACTTGGAAATCTCTTCTTGACTATCATGTGAATAATTTATTGAAATCGAGAGTGGAGTCGAACCACCGACTTTCCGTCGATCCCTCTGGCCTCTGGCCTCTGAGGTACTCGATTAACATTTTTATAACTATCTTATCTTGCCGATAATGCTTTTAGGGAAATCAATTTGGCTCAGCACTACAAGTAACTCTTCTTTCGTGTGCCTCGAAAACAAATCACCCCACTGCCTTATGCGAGCCTCCTTCTTCTTATCATGCCGCTCTTCATTGTACTTATTCTTCGCAGCAATGTCTGTAACCGTTATGTAGTTTTCCTTTTCCTCATCACAAAGCAAATCACCCTTACGATACTGGCTACCGAAAGCTTGGAACAACCAGTTCTTTGTTGTGTAGCTATAAGTGAAATTAACGTAAAGCGATTCGATTGACTCCTCGCGATCGCCATAACAAGCTATGACCTCTATCAGATCGTCCAACTCAAGCTCATTATCTTTCGAACGAGACTTCTTTAAAAAATCAGGCAAACATTCCGCAAGACATTCTGGCGGAAACTGATCTATAGAGTCGATCTTCTTAACAAAATCTTTCATAAAATTATTTATAGAGCAATATTAAACGTTAATAGTCACCCATATCAGGTTTCTTGTTATCAAAATATTGCTTCCATGTCAAGTTGCCATCTTTCTCCTTCCTCTCGCAGTAAAAATCATAAGCAACGATAACCATAGCGATCAAAAAAGCTGCTAACAATAACGCAAAGAAAATTACAACACCCATTTGCTCATTTTAAAGTAGTCCTGGTCAGACTCGAACTGACACTAAATAGGTTCTAAGCCTATCGCCTCTGCCATTGGGCTACAGGACCAATTTATGGGGAGTTTCACCCCAAACATCTTAACACTTCACGAACGAAACGCCCTCAGAATAATAGCCGTTAGAAGAACCAAACCACCTAACCGTAACGTAACCTCTTACAGTCGCAAAACGGTAGTAAGTCCAGGTGCCACTTTCACTACACTCTTCTTCCGTTGCTGCCATTACAGTCTCCTCAGCCATCGTGATCGGAGTGCAAACAAGATCACTGATGTCTCCATCAATATCCTCTATGCTAACACACTCACAACAGTCCTGGTCGTGATAGAACGTGTATCTCTCTCCCGTCTCCGCGATAAAATACATTTCGTCAACACTTGCAGTTACTTCTTTAAAGACCTTACCAACTAACTCGTCAATAGACACATACTTAAACATTTGCTTCAATTTTAGTTTTTATTATTCGGTTTACAACTCGAATCCAGAATTCGCACCGACTTTATTACACTAAAAAATCACAAGTCAAACAATGCCACCGACTTTATTAACCAAAATCCTCCGCATTTACTTCCACGTCTTCTATTTGATCTATGGGCTGACCATACCACCTGTACTGATTGTCCTTCGCATAGATGTGAACTGCTTTACGCAGCTCGTCGTCGCTTAGGTCCTTGTATGAGTTATAAGGCATCTCCTCTATGAACATGAACTTGAACAACTCATACTCTATGCCTGCGAGATTGCGCCACTCATAACCGTTATCCGTCTTATCAGTTATGACCTTTATGATCTCTATCGCAAGTTCCTTGGATATTGATACTGTCTCTTTCTCCGGACTCCTGTCCTGGACGTAACCGTCGAAAGCATAGTCCCACTCATAAACCAAGAACTCGATGGCATCGTTAAGTTCTTCAGATATGTCAACATCGATTCCGGTGGTACTTATGTACCCACGAGCAAATGTAACGCCATACTTCCTTAGTATGTCCTCACACTCCTCTATCCCATCCGACGTTGGAACACCATCTTCGTCCCTGTGCCAAAACTTATCCCTTAACTCAATCGTAGATTGCGGCATGCTTTTATTTTTTGTAGCACTGGTCGGACTCGAACCGACACTTGACGGGGTTTAAAGCCGTTGACTCTCCCGTTGGTCTACAGTGCCATTACTCTAAAAATTTTTCAAGAAACTCAATCAAATGAGGCACTTGGCTCCAGTAATCAATAGCAATACGGGTATAATTAAGGCTAATCCTGCCAGAGCCTGAATTCTTGTAAAGACGATATTTCTCTTTTATTTCGACAAGATTATCCATTATCACCTCTTGCAATACTTTTTTGCTACCTGGATCAAGCTTTTCTGACAACTGATCAATAATTTCCTTAAAATCCTCTTGCAGAAACTTGTTCATTCTGGTAATTGTATCGAGTTTTCCAATGCGGTCATGTCTTCTTCCATAAGTTCCATGATCCGCTCCATCCGTGAGTGCACAGCTTTGGCACTGTAACTCTGGCTAACCTCAATGTCACCCTTGGCTTCCTGAATATAACCCTGCAACTTCATGAGCGTTTTCATAAACTTGCCCCTAATAATCTCTTTAGAAGTAACGTTAACTACCAATCCCATATAATTTTTATTTAATAGTGTGCATCCAAAAACAAATCCTTCTGATCAGCATAGTAAACCGGAGAGAAGCAAGGATAATACTGTTCCTTGAGCTCCTCGAGCCTTTCCTCGCTCGACCTTAAAACCTCAGGGTCTTCCAGATCCGGGAAATCTTCCTTGTTGTGAAAATCTCCAGCATCTACCCTTCTGTTCAACTCCAAAGCCTCACGATAAGCATAACCCTCTTTCTTGACAGTCTTCCACCCATCAGCTTTAGAACCAGGCGGAAAACAACTGCGAACACCGTTATCGTCCACATAGCCGCCACACCCACCAATATCCACTCCGTTGAAATAGACGTCTTCCACACGCTGCATATAAATCCTTGCATCCATTGGGATGTTGTTATTCGTTATGAACTCAATAAGATCCCGAACCGTGAAATAGTTTGCCATTACCTATTGGATATACGCTGTTTAAAATCTTCTACGCTCTCTGGTTTACACAAACCGAAAAATCTCAATATCTTCTTTACCATTAAATCTGTACCCTCGCTTGAAAAATTGTGTGATTGTCATATTGTGGAAATACCACGAACTCTACCTCGAGGTCTGTGCGGCCAACCTTGTAACCATGTATGGTAACATACAGGTCGCCATCCTCGTCCTTAAAGATGCCCGTAGGCTCGCGGTTACCACCCTCAACCTCTAAGGCATACTTCTTTTCGCCAACCAACATGTCACCGATCTCGGCAGGCGTAAACCTGTCGGTAACAGACTTGTTAAACTTCAATAAACTTGTCATAACGTTAAATTTAAGTGGTAAGGGGAGGACTCGAACCTCCACGCTTGCGCAGGGGAATCCTATCCCCAATGTCTGCCAATTCCATCACCTCACCGTTTGTTGCGTCTCTCCGCAACTTGTCTCGTATTTTTAGTCAGCTACTACTGCACGTTACAGTGGACAGGTACGATTGATGCTTCGCTCACGATTTGACCACGTCTGCAGAAGGGTACGTACATGAGCTACCTGCTATTGCCTCGTGGGGAGAGTGAGGCTCGAACTCACACATCTCTTGATTATCAGTCAAGTGCCTTCACCATTTGGCCACCTCCCCATTGTTGGGATGCCTCATACCATTTAACACATAGCCACAGGCGGCCTAATTGCTATATTCTTTGAGGATCGCATTCTGTTCCGGTATCCCATCCCGGTGCACTATCTTTAAACCTTATCTACGTCAAACATGCCAAGCTTTACCATGCCGAGCAGCAAATCCTCCATCAAAGGCTGGTACAGCTCCTGGTTTTTCTTGTTGCCTGCTATGTGGTGGTTTACGTATAGAGTACTAATCTTCTTTGCAACATCGAAAATGCCGTCGAACAATATTCTCGGCTGCAGGTTCGTCTTTGCCTTCAAGAACTTGTACTGCATCCGAAAAGAATTAAACTTTTCCTTCAGCTCCACATTCATGCCGGCGCTCTTCAACTTTGCGAGCGTGTAACTGAAGTACAAACCGAGAGACTGTCGTGGGTTGTCTATGTTGGCCATATTGATGTCCTTAACCGAGTCCACGTCTGACTTGAGTATATAACCACTCAAAACATTCCAAGCAAGGTGATCGTCTCCAAATTCGGTCCTGAGCGTGTCCATGACGTCCGCCAACATAATCACGTTACCCTCGCTACTCGACATCTTCCTGCCGTCGATCGTCACGAGGCCAAGCATCAGGTGGTTAGTGCCGGGGTAAAGACACTTCAAGCTCTCAAAGTGCTCCTTCTGCTCGAAACCGGTCATATACAGAGTCTCGCCTTTCAACTTGCTCGCGAGAACGACGTCATGGTAAAAGTAACTATAATTACCGTTGCTCTTCTGGCCAACTATCTTCTGACCGTTCACGTCGAAAACCTTCGTGCCGACATAATCGCCAGTACCATCCTCCATCTCAACATCGCCTACCAATTGTGTAGCGAAGTAAATCTTATCGACCTTGTAATCAAACTTGTCCCAAAGGTCACTCAAAGCCTCGAGCGCCTCGAACTTATCAACAGCTCCAGTAACAGTATCACCAAGGTTCGCAATGTACTTCTTGCCAATTCCCATGTTCTGCAACGCTTTCGCTATTACAAAATTAGACGCATGACCGAGGTGCAAATGCTTATTAAGATTCGGCGAAAAACCATCCACGTAATCGTACACCTTCCCCTCGTTGAAACAATTATCGAGATCCTGGCCGTCAAACAGAAAATTAGTAAATCTTCCGTGGAATTCTGTCTTTATATCGTGATACTCGGTCCATGCCTTGATTTCATCGCTCATGCCGCCGTAGACACACAATCCAACTCCGTGAGGAGAAGGTATCTCCTTGAACTGGTTAACATCTACTTTCATAAAATTCTTTTAGTGTAGGCCAGGTTGGAGTCGAACCAACTGCTTCCATGTTATCAGCATGGCTATCTAACCGATGATATACAGGCCTGTTTGGTATCAGGGAATACTGGGAATCTCACCCAATACTTTGATACCATTTTTTTAACTTCCCAAGATTTCTCTAAAGTCGTCATACTCGTGTGAATTACCATTGTCGAGGATGTATTGCAATCCCTCTAACGATAATTCCTCTGGGACCCATTGACCTTCCAAGCCGTAGCAGGAACAGTGTGAGCCGTGTACCTCGTAATACTTTCCGGAGATCGCATTGTAGAAGTAAACTGTAGCATAGCCTTCCCAATCTGGTCTATGGTAAGCAGCATATAGTATCTCTACTCCCTGCTCTTGTTCTTCCGATGTGACAAAACCATTAAAGACGTCTTCTACACAAGAGAAATTTTCAACGAATACTGGGTTTTTCCTCAAACCCTCAAAGGCCATTCTTAGATCTTTCATTTTAACTGTTTTGATTAATAGAATCCCTACAGCGATGAAACTAAGAATCACTTATTTATTCCAAAAACTTTTACTTAACTTCTTCTCAAGCATGTGAAAAATATCCCTCGCCGCCTTTATCCTGGTCTTGTCTACCGGTTGTAGCCTCATAACGAAACCATCACCGCTTTCCAAGAGCTTTATTTCAAGGCCGACGATTTTGTGCCTCTTTATAAAATCGAATAAACCATTGTATGACTTTATGTCGAAATCAATCCAAGGGTAACGCAAGCCGTGACTCCTATGTCCCTGACAAGATGCAAATGTAACGAACTTATTTAAGTTAAGATAAACTACAAGCTCTTTTATCTTAAAATCTATCTTGCACCCAATGGCGTCTGTCAATTTATCGGCAGACGATTTCGTAAGTTCATACCTTTTCTTCCTGGTCATGCTCTGCTTCTTTGATTAAAGAATCAATTAACACACTCCTTACGAGCGGAAGCCTTACTGTGTCCCAATAGAACTCAGCGCTCCTGTTTTCAGTAATACTCTGCTCCGACTGGCTTTCCATCAATGCAACAATATTAGTGTTAACTCCCTGGTGTAAGCCATCCAATATGCCTGATGCCTGCCATTTCTCGAGTAAATCTTGACGTTTCTTGATTTTAACGAGCTCGCCAAGTATCTTGCTCTTTATAAGAGTAGCGAAATAAATCTTCGGCTTTGCCGCGGCAATCCTGGCCATATAATCCGCATCCCTGCCATCGACTGTCTGTGAACAAAAATCGAGCGTCTCAACTCTTAACTTAGGCAAATCTACATCGTAATTCTCGAGGTACTGTTTAAAAATATTAAACTTTATCACCTCGTCATAAATCTCTCCACACAATTCATCGTAAATCATTGTAGGCGATTTCGGGATCGAACCGAACTGTACCAACTATCCTTTCAACACCTTATAAGGGTGAGGGAGTAATCGCCCATCTTACTTATCAACTTACCATTTTTTCCAATTCTTTCTTAGAATACATAAACTGTTCATCCTTATAGGCGCCGACTTTTACTTTTACCTTTTTATCCTGGATCGACTCTTTAGCCGGTGTGAGAAAGTTAAAATCAGTCTCCAATATTTCATACCAGCCATAAAGATAGCCTCTGTCTTCCATCTTCTTTCCAACTTCCTCGTGAAGCTTAATCTGATTACGAACAGACCGGCTAAACCAATTCATTGTATCACTATCCGAATCATAAGACACAATATTCAAACTTATATCAAAAGTAAAGAAGACGTCAAAAGGCGCTTTGGTCATAAATTAACCGTTTATCATTTTCAAATCAATCCCGTGCGTATCATACCACCATTCAGGGCTCTTGTCCTTGTGCTTATCCTTGAGCAGCAGCCACCTGTCATATATTTTTCGCTGCCTATCCTTCTCGTCGAGAAACACCTCGTGATCCATCTCGCCGCCCTTCTTGACGAACTCCCTCAACAGCTTCCTTAAAACATAGCCCTGTTTGAGATTAGATGGCGTGTAACCGCTGTCTAATATCTTAAGTATGGTTTCCTTAAGCGTGTCCAAATCGGTTGCGATAGTCAACTCATTATTGAGTATATACAGAATCCTCTCGAGGCCAAAGCCGCAATCTATGCAGTTACCAAGCGGATTCACAATGTTGCCTATCTCCACGTCCTTTATGTAGAACTCCGTACAGTAACCTCCAATCTCGCCATCAGTCCACGTGCAATCTGGATCGAGCAGGAAATCAGGCCCGTTATACTGAAGAAAATCGTCTACATATTTCTGCTCTACCGTTTCATCTTGGTAATAAAATATCCAATCTTGCTTGTCTGGGTGGACAGTAACAAGATCCGGTTTCAAGCCGATCGTCTCAAGGAAATCAAGCCAAAATTTTACAGCATGCCTAACACCAAAGCCAGGAGTCCTAAATGCAAAAAGGCCCATCATGTTGAAGTAAAGCAAATGCGTGCCGTCACCAATATCATCCAAATCGTTCATCCTTATGCAAGGTTGAATATTTGCTATAACACTCTCATTTAGCTTCATGTACTGACGCCTTACGGCCTTGTCAGCATCCTCTGGGCACTCCGCCTTAAACACGTTCTTATACTTCTGCATCCCGGCCGGGCAGAAAAGCGTCGTGTCATCATAGGCTCTTACATTATCGACTACCTCGAAATCCAAGTAATTATACTCCCTGCAAAACCTCTCGAAATGCTTTATAAATCCTTCCTTAGTTTTAACGTCAAAGACTTCCTCGGCAGGAATGTTCTCGCTATCAGCTTCTGTCATCACGAAAGAATATTCGCCCTGACCGTAAGCGCAGATGAAATACCCGTATTTTTCATTCCTGCCGAGAGCAACAGATACGCCGCTTTTAGAAAAGCTATACAACACCCTCTTGAAGCCGTTAGGCAAATCCATGGACTTGTACTTCGTGTACCAACCTTCTATAATGTCTGCCTGTACAGCATAAGCGTCGTCCATTGCGAATTTAGAAACCATAAGCTACTTTTAAATGACTATTTTGTTGTTCTGGAAATTCTCCTCTATGGATAGCTCCAGATCGTAATGGTACTTGATCAGCGGCTTTGCGCTCATGTACTTGTACATATACCTGTGGCAGCCGAATATAGCTCTTAAGCCATCCACCTCAAAAGCATTTATGCCTTCGCCAGGCATCTTTATAACCATGTCCTCGAAGTGATTGAAAAGCCTCATGAAGTCACGAGGGTTCCGCACACCGTCGAACACATTATTAGGCCCCATTTCCAGCAAAGCGTAATTCAAGAAATACTCAGATTTACGCCTCTCTTTGGAACCTATGTAACTAAGCGTGGTCTTAACCAACATGTTCGTGTAAACGTCTATGTTCAGATCCCCACGCTCGAACCTATCTTTCAGCGGCTTGGACATCTGTATGAGTTTGAAGCCATACGTATCAGCAATATACTTCGCAATGGTGGATTTACCGGACTTGGTACCGCCGAGCACAAATATGTTCATAGAAATACAAGTTTTTTAGCATGTCTTATCAGTAAGTCTGTATCTAATCTGGTATAAAACTTCCAGTGACAGATGTAACCATTAGAGCTGACGAACAGATGCCGGCCGAGATCACAAACACTTTGTACGATTGGGGCCACCGGGTCTATCAAAAACTTACTCGTATTTAACATGTTATTTATGACATGCTTGTTCGGATCATCAAAGAAGGTATTGCAGTAAACGATCTCTATCTTCGAACGACCCTCGTGCAGATACTTGTAAATTTCCAGCACAGGACTCATCATGCCCATGCTCCTATACCGATAGTCTTCTTTCTCGTAATCATCATACTCCTTATTGGTCAAGAAATAAGCTATTAAGTTGATGTCGCAACTAACGTCTTTAAACTGCAGGTAAATGGACTTGTTAGTAAAGTATTCCGCCTCCATGAACGAGTCATCAGTACAATAGAAATCGCTTTCATGTACGATCAAACCCTCTACAGTAACGTAAAGTTTGTCAGGAAGCTCAAAATCGAGATAGGTGCTTTTAAGCGTCTTTTTGATGATGATATGCTTCCCAAGATGCCTACGCCTTCCACGCTGCTTGGTGATTAAAATAGAACTGTTGCCATAACCATAATAAAAACGAGGCGGCGAATTGTTGTAATCGCAAGGCTCCGGCCGATACTTCTCCTGGATATAATCCTTGTACGGATGCAGTTCTTTTACAGTGTCGTCATAATCGTGAACGGATTCTTGCTGAGGTTTCCAAAGTTCATCAATAACGCTCATCAAATTAATTTTTTGGGAAAACCGCCTCTCTTATTTCCTTCGCAAGCTCGAGTTCCGCAGTCAATATCTTTAGTTCTGAGGCAATCGCCAAAGTGTCAATCTTCGGGTCGATCACAGACTTCGCAAAAAGCTTGCGTGCCCTTGCTATCTTAACCTCTATGGTCCTGACCTGGGTGTCAAGCTGAGATTGCTTTTCTATCTTAATAAGCTCAAGGTCTTCAGCCTTGCCATCATTCGCTAATACCTCTTCAAAAGAAGGTATCTTTAAATTACTCATAGAATTGTTTTTATTTTAAACTCTTTTTAACCCTGAGCGGGAGAAGGGAATCGAACCCTCGTATCAGACTTGGCAAGCCCGTGCACTACCATTGTGCTACTCCCGCATTTGAAAGGGTCACCGCCCCCTTTCACGACAACATATTTAAAGTGGTTTTTCCATATACCATTGCTGGCCAGGAGCAGGTTGTTGCTTGTCCACAAACCCGTTCGGTTTTAAGTCATTTATTCTTCCTCTCCCTTCTCCACTAAGCGGACAAGATTAAAGGACCAAGTCTTGGGAAAATCAGTAAACCTGGAATTATCTTGGGCTATTTTCACAGCCTCTTTCTTGTTTTTTGCTTCCACAAACGAATGTGGTGCACGGTATCCATTTCTATGGATCCACTCGACTCTCCAAAATCGAGTTCTTGTAATTGTAGTCATCATTGTTGATCAATGATGAGCTATCCAGACGAGACGTGAATGTTTTCCATTTATAAATTATTTCCTTATTTTCTTGTGTACTGTTCCCTTTTCGAAGTTAACCTTTTCCGTCTTACCGTCAACAATTACCTGACAAATATACGTGTTGCCAGAGACATCCAATATTTTCATCTCCTGGCCACCAACGTTCGCGTAAACCGTATCACCAATACCAAACGATAACTGCATTAATTGAAATTTTATGAGCCCATAATCAGAATCGAACTGATGCATATCCCATACCAAAGGATTAGTCTTCCATTAAATTATACGGGCGAGTGTCGCACTGATGTGCGACATTTTTTTAATTACTATGCTTTTTATTGTAGTATGCGAGTTTCATCGGATCGAACTTACCGGGAGCAGACCTGAAGTTACCTTCCTTGAGTATCATGTCCACCGCCATGTCCTTCGTCACGATCTTATGCTTCGAGTCGAAGTTCGGGTCGGTAGGCGCCCAGCCAATCCTAAGCAGCGTGTTGAGCAGAGCACCCGGCTTTACGCCTTCGTTCTTGTAGTCGAGCACGCTTTTCGCACCGGTCCTCTTGGACAGCTTCTTGTTGCTCATGTCGTGTATAAGGCCCACATGGGTGAACTTTGGTTTCCAATAATTAACCGGATTATCCAAAGACTGAACTGCCTCTATGACATGTAGCTGTTTTATCGTATTCTTTATGTGATCGGCGCCACGAATTATCCAGTCTATCTTGCTTAGGTAGTCGTCGACAATGGAACAGAAGTTATAAGTAGGGTTACCATCAGACTTCATAAGAACAAGGCTCCTAAGATTGTCGATGTCATCCTGCTTAGTTTCTATCTTGCCGGCGATAGTGTCGTTAAAAAAGTGAATTAAATCTTCATCACGAAATCTAAACATTATAGCACCATTGTCGGCAACAGTAGCATAATCAATGTCCAAAAGGAACTGAGCGTAATCAACATAAATCTTGTTCCGGTCGCTCTGCCTGAAAGTATCGTCATAATCGAGACCAAGCCAGTCCATGCAGTCGTAGATCATCTGTACATGACCCTCATCGTTCCTGTCGTCGTCGGTGTCGTCGATCCTCAGGGTGAACAAGCCACCCGTTGCGCGAGCCACAAGCCAGTTGTGATAAGCTGTCCGTGCAGTCCCCAGATGAAAAAAGCCTGTTGGGGAAGGCGCAATACGTGTGTTCATAAAATTATTTTAATTGTTCTGCATTACACTAATTTTGTTCGGTAATATTACGTCAAAACAAACAAACTCATGCTTTGCAACTTCATGTTTATGGTTTATATGATCCCAATAAGTGTGTTCTTTGATATTTAAACCGTATGGCTCGATATTAAGAACTACATAATCTTTTGTAATAAACCTTTTGAAGCCTATCTGCTTATGAATTATGTAGGCAATATTATCCGTAATAAAGTTTTTGTTATGCTTTATTAACCTACGGCTCATGCCATATCCCTTGTTTGGTATCAGGCCTTCCGTAAGGATATTACTAAGGTTTTTACTATTAGTTATATGATAATATTCAGCCATAAATTGTTGCACTACCAGGAATCGAACCTGAGATCTTCGGCTGTTGATGCCGACGGGCTACCACTACCCTATAGTACACTCTGTTTCTTACCAGTGTGTTTTATTCGCGCTTATTCACACTCTCATTACCAGAGCACACCAGACATTCCTATCTGGTTTGTTGTGGATGGTGGATTTGAACCACCGACCAACAGTCCATCAGCCTGCTACTCTACCACTGAGCTAATCCACGATCCCTCTTACTTTATTGCGGCGAGATATGTACACTTGCTCGCACTTTATTAATTCAGGATAGACCCAGATTCCTCCAAGTTTTGAACCAATAGACGGATTCGAACCGACATCTTTCTCGCTGAAAACGAGCAATCCTAACCGTTAGACGATATTGGCGTTTTGTCATTAAACTTTGTTGACCAGGTTGGAACATAAGCCACATTGAAGTCTCCAAGGTTCTCAGATATTATGTCCCCGATCAGCGTCTCCACCCCAAGTATCATTTTTAACTTCTCTTCGTCGCTAAACGAGTCGTGACAATAAACCCACTCACATATTTCATCAGCTTGCTTTATAGAAAGGTAGCCTTTCTTGAGCGGTTTACTCGGTACGAACTCGCCATTAGGGCCCTGAAATCTTTTCTCTTTGGCTTCCATAAAAAATATTTAATCAACATCTATCAAATACCTTATCAGCAACTTTGCCGGCATCTCTGCAAACCAAACCACTTCACCAATCTCATCGTATGGTATAAAGAACTTTACTATCTTGTTATCGACACTCGCAGCATAAGACAATCCGTCTTTCCTGACATTAAGCAAAATCGCAATCGGTTGTGTCTTGTAAATAACCTTCTTTAACTCATTTTTATCCATTCGTATTCTTGCTTTTAAGGTGGGCGAGGTAGGAATCGAACCTACGACCTTTTCGTTATGAGCGAACTACTCTAACCGCTGAGTTACATGCCCGACACTGTGCCGTTCTACCAATTGAACTAACCCTACCCTAACCGGTACATAAGGTAAAGATTCGAACTTTATTTGCACACACAGAGCAGGAGGGGAGAATCGAACTCCCATATCAGATTTGGCAAACCCGTACACTGGCCATTGTGCTATTCCTGCTTATTTAATCATTATCTATAACATCGGAGACCATGAAGTTGCAGCCATAATAAGGCATATCCATGTTATCTCCACAAAATCCGTCAACCACGTTTGACAAATCGTCGTCAGAAAGGCTCTCCAAGATGCTCACATCAGACAACCTAACAATCAAATTTATCGCCTCCTGTCTCGTCAAAATCTGCGTACATTTCCAACCCATTTCAATTATTTTTTGTACTCCGCACGGGAATCGAACCCGTATCGTAACCGTGAGAGGGTCACATCCTAACCGTTAGAAGAGCGGAGCATTTTAATTTATGGTGGTGTGGTACCATTACCCATTATGTCTGGAACTATCTGAATATCTCTCGAGTCGGCAAAACGATCAGGAAAACCGTTCTTCTTCCATTCCCTCATAGTCTTCTTCATACTTTTCTTTATTATGTTGTTGGTCGCAATATATTGAGTGTACAATTCTATATGTGAGTCAACATCTTCGATCAAACCATTTATTGAATTAAGCATATTCTGGTACGCCATTCGCTGCCCTTCTATTATCTTAAACTCAGGACCGTACGAAGAATAAGTGTCTATGAAATTCTGCATCAGTTTGGCCTGCGACAGCAACATGTTCTTCGTGTCCTGGAAGAAAGACATTGAGATTTCTTGAACCATGAAGTTCGCCTGCGTTTGGCTAACCGACTCGGCAAGTATGCAGAAAATCTTTTCCTCCCTAACAACGAGATCCAGAGTTCCAGCATAAGGACTGTTCATGTCTGCAATCTCACCAAACATCTTCCTTATATCCAACGCTCGCTTGTTTATGTTGTACATAGAATAATGTTTCAAAGCAAATGTACATCGAAATCCCCAGAGTAATAAAACTTTATGAGCATTAGAGCAGAATCAAACTGCTGTTTTACCTTTACGAGAGGCATGTTCTATCACTGAACTACAAATGCTTTTCGGCCGCAAAATATTATAAAAAGTAATTGTAAACGCACCTGTCAAGGCCTATCGCGATCTCGAGAACCAGCATAGGCTTCGGTTCCTTGGAACCAAACTTAACTTGAATAGGAAAATCCGTACGTTTTGAAACAGAACAAACCTCCATCCACTTGTTACCATTATTCACCTCCACATCGACAGTCCTTAAGCTGTAAGAAGGCAGCCTGTCGCTATCTACCATCCTGCAAGGCTTACCAATCAGCTTTTGGAAAACCGCCACCAAGCCGGGCAATATCTTAGACTGATAATCATTAAAGGTGTCCGCCGCATAAATGCACTGGAACTCCTGCTGGTAGAATTCCTTGAGCCTCATGTTCTTTGAGACCTGATCCTGCTCCCGCCTGAATGACTTGCCGGTCTGCTCCACAACCATAGGTGGGAGCGAAACATAGTTATTTATCAAAGAAACCGCATACCGGAAAGAGCTTGGAGTAGTCTCAGGCCTCAATACGAGCTCGTTATCGTCGCCAATTACTTCCTGTACCCAAATGTCCTCGTTGGTATAATCGGCGTTGATTAAGGACTTAGGAATGAGCAGCGGGCCTTCAGTCTCATGGAAAGACCAGCTCTTGTTCTCAAATATGAGCAGGTCACTTATCTCCCTCGAAAAAAATTCCTGCGCATACCTCCTAAACTGTATCTCCCTCTTGCTCCAGAAAACGAGGCCGTTAATGTCATAAAGATTTTCCATAAAACGAATTTATAAATTAGCTTTTAAAAATCGCCATCCTGGGGAGAATCGAACCCCCATCTCCAGAGTGAAAATCTGACGTCCTAACCGTTAGACTACAGGATGATAATGAGCCATGGGTGGGATTCGAACCCACGTGTTGTATTCCGGTTTACAAGACCGGTGCAGTCGACCACTGTGCCACCATGGCTTAATAATATGTCAAAGAACATGGGCAGACGATACCTTTGTATCTGAGCCCCGTGTGAGGGAAAAGACGGATTCGAACCGACGAACACCTGCTTGGAAGGCAGAGGCAATAGACCTGACTATGCGATTTTCCCGTTAAAATAAAAAAGCCTGGGTGATTATTCCCAGGCTTCGAATTTATTCATAATGTAAACTTACGAACATAGAGCTGGGAGCCAGTGGATTCCTTCGAGAATCTCTGTTGTGCCTTCGGTGCCTAATATCAATATGTTTACCTTGTTGTTCATATATATTTTATATACTTTAAATTTGCTTATTTGCTATTTAGAGTACAAATGTACGGTACTTTTCCAGAATAAAAAAATTTTTTCAAAAATTTTCTTGTTTTTTTCCCAGAAACCCGTTTTCCTTAATAGTCCTGGTAGGTATTTCTTACATCTTCCACGCCGCTTCCTCCACATGAACGGCAGGAAGTACCGCTCGCAGGCCCCTCTCCAGTACCGTTGCATGCATGACACATAGGCGCCTCATCGTTGCTACCGTCGTCGCTCATCGCCTCAGTTATGCCTTTGACAATCTGGTCGAAACCTCCGTGATCTTTCAGGACCTTTAAAAACTCAGCAAGCTCCTCTTTGCTATAACCTGAAGATTGGGCGAACGCGGCGCCAGCCTCGTCGTTTATATTATTTTGGTTCCTCAACGCGTTTATCTTCACCTGCTTGATGAAGTGCTCAAGCTCGTCAATCACGTCCTGCGATACTGGCTCTTGGTCCATGTCGCCATAGTCCTCGACATCCTGCTCCTCAGGTTGTTGCTGTGTATCGAAATCATCAAACTCGCTCTCGTTGAAGTTAGAAGAATTCAGGCGACTGTTCATATCAATCTTGTCCTTGAAGTGATTATACTCCTCGCTTTTGCTCCTCTGCTCGAAGCTCTGCTTTACGCCAGCCGCCGCAGCCCTGTAATTATTCTGCTCGAGCACGTCTATTAGGTATTCCATGAAATCCAAACTGAAATTCTGTGAAAGCTCTTGCGCCTTCTTGATGAGGGCGTTAGGGTTACCCGCTGCGGCCGTCTTAAGGTTGTAAATGAAGTCATCGACCTGCTGTGAATTTTCATGCTCGTTGTCCTCGTCGCTATAATCCGGCTCGTCCTCTTCCTCAAGCGGCTGCTCGTCCTCTACTTGTGAGGCGTCATCATCCGCAGGCGGGTTGCTTTTGTTATTATTGACCGTATCGAGCGCCACCTGGTTTACATCCAAGCCTTTACTCGAACAAACATCATCGCAATTGGACATGATCTCGTCGAGGTCTGTTGCGTCCGCAGGCGAGAATGTCATGTGGCCGTTATTGTCTATGTAATCATAGAAGCTGTCTTCTGGGTGAAAATCTATACCAAGTTGGTTGGTAAGCGCGGCGAAGAAAGCCTCGACGTCCTCTATCGTAAGTATGTTGCCAGAGAACTTGTTTATAATACTCCTAACCCTGTTCGTGCGAACAACCGGCGTCCTGCCCTCCTTTATAGTGTCATACCCGGAAAGCCTATTGTTAAGGTCCCTGAGGATGCCTTTGACGTAGCCGAGATCGTCGGTGGTATAGCCGCCTTTGACAAGCTCTTTGTAAAGATTTGAAACGCTGACCATTACGTTGCGGGCAAGTGCCTTAAAGTACTCGAAGTTGTTCTCCCTCGGTGCGGCAACAGTTTTTTCCTTGCTGTAATTCTGGAAGTGCTCCTGTATCTCAAGCAGCTCGCCGATCATGTATGCAAAGTCGTCCGTAGACCTCTTTTCCTTGTCAAGGCCTTTCTGAAGTATTCTCGCCTTTTTGATAACACTCGCGAAAAGCGCCTTTACCTCTTCAAAACGTCTTGTCTGTAATTGTTCAGCAAATTCCCTACTGGCCATTTAAGTATTTATATTTTAAATATTAGAGTTATAAATAGAAAAGGACACAAAAATGTGTCCGTTTGCTTTATTTCTTCTCCACTATAACCGTCTCGCCGCAATGTATGCACCTGTACCTCCTGATCAAATTGCCTCTAAAAAAATAAATAGAATCACGTTTAAAGGTGTGGACTTTAAACCATTCACATTTAATCTTGTAGAGCAGCCTTTTCATTCATAGCAAAATCACTTTTAATCATATCGTCGGTTAATTTTTTGAATTCATCCCTGAGACCAAACAAATGTTGCTTGACCTCGAGTGTTCGCTTTATTAACCGTTCAATTACCAAAAGCATTCCTACCGTAAAAATGAATATAACTACATACATTAATAAAATTAAAAAACCCAAACATCAGTCCAATTCCGATGAGGTTGGGCTTCAAATTAAAAATTTCCTTTTCGCTTGCCGGTTATCAGATTGTCCTGGACTTCTCCTTCCTGGCCCGGCCAGTGTGTTAGAGTAGCAGTGTCAACCATAACGCCGTGGTGCTGTAAGATCAAAACAATCGACTTTGCAATCGCATCTGGAGTAGTACTTCCCTCCTTAAAGAAGTTTACAATTTCTCCATCCTTTACATCCCTATCGACACCATGACCACCGACTGCATTAATCTCAATCCTGAAACTACCCATAATCTCAAATATTTTCGTATAAAAACTTAAAACCTTTATGACTTATTTGTTTACCTTTCAAACACTGAACAATGCTTGTGGCAGTTAAGTTATTTTTATTCGCATATTGATTTATTCCAAATTCTTGCGAAATAAAATTGCCATCAGTATCAAATACAAAAAAACTTTTACCCATCTTATCAAGCCGTTTATCGTTAGATTCTTTTGTTTGCTTTTTACCAAACATTGAATTACCACTTCCACTTTGAGCTAAAGAATTTTTCTTTCCGATCTTGGCTTTTGTTTCTTCTGAATGTTTTTTACCACTGAACGCACAATTGCCATGTAAACCAGCAGTTAATCCAACCAACTCTCCAGATAACCACCTTATATCTTTATTACTGATTTGATAAACATTACCGTCTTTATCCTTGGCGTTAAAAATTCCTTTTGCAGAACTAACTAATTCACCAGACAAATAACGTGGGTCATCTTTAGCAACTTGTAAAAAATTTCCTTCAACATCTTTTACTGGAACAAAACCATTAGTACAACCAACAAATTCTCCGGAAAGATAACGCGGATCATCATTATACACTTTCAAATAGTTTCCATCCTTATCTCGAACCGAAACCATATTATTCCATAACATTTCTGTTATCCCGCCAATCATACGATTGTAAGTATCAGTTCGATGACAGAACTCTTGATCAACAATTTCTGCCTCTTTTGCCATCATGTCTTCTTTATTGTCAAAGACATGTAAAATCTCCTTCGCAAAATTCTGTCGGCCTAACTCTTTAATATCTTTTTTGAGGTGTTTGGAGCTACCCATGTACTTATCATTCACATCATAAGTACAATGTGCACCGACATAAATCTTACCATTCAATAAATTGGTAATCTGATAGATCACAAAAAATTTCTGTTTACCTAAATTCAAATTCATTCAAAACTTTACACTTTAAATACTATTAAATTTAGGTTCGGTGGAGCCAGAGGGAGTCGAACCCTCGTGTTTAACGTTTACGTTCTGTAGGAACTCACATGCTTATCGCTGGTTTCTTCCAGGAGAATATCAGATTGCATTTATATCTCGGTATAACAGCATTTTGCTAAGTGCTGCAGTTACGCTCAATGGCAGAAAAGCGAAACCACATTTACCCGACCACACTTGGCAAACACTTAGTAGTTTGCGCACTCTCCAGCAAGCTTATTAGGCTGCGATAGCACAAGGTGCTTCGGACTTGCTGAAAATGTTTCTTAGAATTGCGCCGCCTTCAGCGATTCTTTTGTTTTTTGCGTTTATAGCATCGAATGTATTTATTAGAGGAACTCAATTCGAATTGTCCCTGCATGACTACTGACTCATACACCGTTAAGTCGATAACCTGTTTGGCCCCATAATGTAAAAGAACTAATACTTTAAATACCCAATTAGAAGACAAAGATATGGGTAATTCCGAAATAAAAAAATTTATTTTTCGTTTTCAGTAAGAATTATGCTCAGGTCTGCACACTCTCGCCCGATCCAGATCAAACTGAATAGCCAAATGACAATGCCGAACACGGGGTATTCCTGTACGCGCCAAGTGCCGAAAGCGAGC
>Ga0302186_10001410_pt1 | contig 19992 bp, 20 predicted proteins | sample II_Bog_E1_2_FD_198782 | JGI IMG/M metagenome (GOLD analysis project Ga0302186, IMG submission 198782) | Peat permafrost microbial communities from Stordalen Mire near Abisko, Sweden - II_Bog_E1_1 | ecosystem: Environmental > Terrestrial > Soil > Wetlands > Peat | place: Sweden: Abisko...
AAAATTGTTTTTAGGAAAAAAATTTTAATTTATCGAATTTGTAAATAAAAAGAAGAAAAAATATGTTATTAAATTGTCTTTCTCCGTTTATTTAGAAAGATTAATTAAATTTTTTCAAATATAAAATAGGAAAAAAATAAATCTTTTTTTCATTTTGGCAATCAATATGGAAATAGAAAAAATCTTTTTCATTTATAAGGCGAAATTTCAAACAGAAACAATGATTGCAGGTAGATATCAAAGCGAAACATTTGAAAAAGGTTTGAAAGATTTCATGTTTGAATATAATTTGAGTTTGAACGACTTTAGCATTTTGTTTGAAACTTCGAATGACAAAGGTATTTAAAATTGCCATTTCCTTAAAATTTGTTAAAAATAGGGGTAGCTGAGCTTAAACCCCTTTACGAAAATAAAAAACCGTACGAAAGTGAGCAAATCATTGTGATTGAGTTAAAAGATTCACTAAAATATGTTCATATAATGGGGAAATTAATGAAAAAACAATCTGAAGAATTAATGAAAAAACAAGCTGAAGAATATGAAAGAAAACTTGCAATAACAGAAGCAGCAATAAATAAACTCAAGGATGAAAAAATAGCAGAATTAGAAAAAAAAGCACAAATGAATCAGGAAGAAAATTTTAACATTCATAAATCTATGTTTGACGCAATGCTGTACAAATCAATGAGAAAGGAGAAATGCCGCGATCTCTTTAAAAGATTGGACTCAGCGCGCGTCCTTTTAGTAAAATCATCTCCATTTTCTGGAAAAACAAGTTTGGCTTTTTGTTTTAAACAATATTTAAACGATTGCCAAATTAAGAATGCTTATATTGACCCTTGTTCTATAGCATCCCAAACTCCGACAAAAATAATCTTTAATATTGATAAAGATTTTGAAAATGCAATAGGAATGTCACCTCAAGCCTTGATTGATAACTCTAAGGTTTCGGATCCTCCATTTATAGTGATTGTTGATGAAGCCCAAACAATTTATAACAATGAGAATTTCATTTTTTTATTGAAAAGACTTCGAGACATGAAAGAAAGCCAGTTATTAATGATTCTTTTTGCATCATATGGTGAAAATCCATATTATATTGCAAAGACTCCTCTCGATTTGAAAAAAGATGCGCTTTCATCGAAGTATATTAAATTTGATAAGTCTGAGGTTCAAGAACTTTTCACGAGTTTCATACAAAATCATCCTGATGCAAATAAAATTTTAGTTGATCAAGAATTAATTGGCTTGATTACTATATTGACAGATCGTCACCCTGGACTAATGACTACCTGCATTAATAGTCTTGTTGACACTTTTAAGAATTTACCAGAAACCAAAAATTTCGAGACTTATCATAAGTATTTCCATTCGAGATCATTCTTTAATAAAGTCCTTAATACAAGAGCCATTCCTAAAGCTCCTGAAATACTACAAGCAAAAGACACGCCAATGGAAACTTTTGTTTTAAAACTATTATTCTATCATGAACAAATGCAATTCGGAAAAGAGGAAGAAAAAGATGCAGCAAAATCTCTTGAAAAAAAAGGATTCCTTGTTGAAGAGGATTCGGTTTACTCCTTCACTTCCCCCATCATAGAATCAGTTTTGTATGAACAGATTTTAAGGTCTCAACAATCTGAAGACGTTGAAATCACAAAAAATACGGACGGGACATATACTCCTTCAATCAAAGAGATTTGTTACAAAGCATTAACAAAGATGAATTTCAACATTTTAATAGGAATAGAAAACGCAGCTAATGAGCGGTTAAAAGAAGCATCATGGAACTTTGAATTTTACAGAGCTCTTACTAGTGTCATCAATATAATAAAACACCCAATTTCTCCAGAAAATTCTAAGAATGTTAAGAAAGGAAGGATCGATTTTTATATTAATGGTGAAATTCATTGGGGGATTGAAACATTTATTGAGGATAACAAAATTGGAGAACACTGTGGAAGATTTGACAAAGATGAAAAATATGGGGTATTTGAAGAAAATCAATATGTAGTTATGAATTTTAGACAAAAAACTGCAAATTTTTCTGAAAATAAATTTAAGGAATTTGATAATTTGATTAGAGTTTGCTATGATTTTAATGAAAAATCTTTTACATTTGTCGAAAACAAGAAAATTACGGGAAGATTTCAGAATGGGATTTTTGAAAAAACAAAACATTATAAGGTTTAAATCATTCTAAAATGGAAATTATTTCTTCCCTCATGAAACCTTAATGAAAATTAATTATTAATGGGAAATTTAAAAATTTGAATTTATATTTTTTAAAATGCAATGAAAAGAATAACTTTCTCGAAAAAACTATTATGAACCAATATTTTTTTGTCTATTTTCTTAATATTTCATAAATGAATATTTCGTTATCACCCACTTAGAAAGTCAAGGCTTCATAAGAAAAACATGCTTCAAAGAGAATTAATGAAAGAAGAAATTATCAACCTTTATTACAAAATAAAATAAAAGTAAATCCAATAAAGCTAATCAATGAAGAAGTATTCATGACTGATAATTCAGGGAATCAGCAAAATTTATCATAGTTTTATGTGAAAAGTGTCGAACTCATTATGATTCTTTTAATCATCTTTGTGGTGGAAGGGATATGCAACATGTTTAGTCTAACGCAGAAATAAAATGTATTAAGAATGGAAACGGGAATTATTGGATTTATTGATAATTGATAAAGGAAATGCTGCAAAAGTAATGATCGAAGATGAGTCAATGAAGTTTGATACTAAACAAAGAAATCATTATAATTTTATTAAAGGACCTCAATCTAAGGATCAGAATATTGGATTTCCTGGATTGTTAATAAGCCATAATTTCACTTTGAATTGAAAATTACCATGACTTTAACCTACAAAATAAGAAGAACTTATATGTAAATTCACTCTCATAATATAAATTAATGTTGGAATTATAATGAAGCAAGAAATGAGGATGGAACAATTATGCTTGTTTAAAGGAGTCAAAAAAGGTTCTTTAGTGGACTTTGAATAAAAATTATTGTTTTAGAAAGTTAGTGATAATTCCTATCGTTTTTTTAATTTCTTTTTCTAATTTTTAAAAATAAATAAATAGAGTTCTAAATAAACGAAATATAAAATGAAAATTCGTTCTAGATTCTGTTAAATTAATTTGTTTTGAATTAATTTGAAATACCTCATTTTTTCAAATTCTTTATAAAAATAAGAAAAAATTCTTAATCATAAAATTAAGAATTAAAACTTCGAAATTTTAGAACTTTATAAATATCCAAAAATTTTTTATAATTTATAATTTTTATAATTGATAATTTTATTATTTTGCGGTTTTATCGAGTGTTAGATATGAAAAAATTTCTTCAAATTTCCTTTTTGATCCTTTTCTGTCTGATTTTTGTCTCATCGAAGAAATTCCAACTCTCAAGTAGATACCAAATTTCTTGCAGAAAAGACACTGATCTAAAGGTTGCCAAAGAGAATTTTATCATCTGTCTTGGTAAACTTTTAAAAGACGAAAGCGTAATTAAATTAATTTTGTTTGGCTGAAATATATAAATTTTTAGAGAAAAGAAGATAAAGAAATGATGGAAGAAATCGCCAAGTCTTTTGTTGAAGAAAAACATATGGATAGAGTTAATTTATGAAAGAATGTTTTTTTATTAGTTTTATTCTTTTTAGTTTTCTGATGGTCAAATTGATGAGTTTATCAAAAGAGAAATCGAAGATTATGTGGAAAATTGGAAAAGAAATATGTACATACGCTTGATCGATGATATGCTAAGTAAACTTTTCTTTTCTTTTTAAATATCAAATGTGACTAGAAATTGAATATGACAGAGAATTTTTGGATGTAATGCTCAAGGATCCAGATTTTTACGGTTTGACTTATGACTCATACAGGATTTTGAACTTTAAATTTGAAGAAAACTAAAAAATCTGGAGAAAAATTTTGTTTTTTTTATTAATTTATTTTTATGAGATGGCATCATCCATCTTCACAAAACGCTATTATTTACAAAAAATATTTGATTTTTTTTGTTTTGAAAAAATTAAGATAAAAAGTGCTATTTTTTTTCTTCTCAAAAATTTTAAATTTTTTTACGATCGAAATTAAATTATAGCCTTAAATTTTTTTTGCTTTATTAAATTTCGGGGCATTAAAATCCGATCTCATAGAGAGAAAAAAAATGAAAAAGTCATAAAATAGATTTCAATTTAAATTATTTATACTAACGTTATTTAATCTTCTTCTTCTTTTACAAGGGTCCACCTTGCATTTTTGTGATTTTTTGAACTTCAGTTGGGTCCACAGACAAAAATTTCTCAATTTTGGATTCAAAGGTGCTCATTACGAAGATTGCCGTCAAAAACACCAGAACATCTTTATATTGTTTGATTCTTTTTTGACGATCCTTCCTGGTGATAGGTATGAAGAATTCTCTGATAGATTGCGCATAAGCAAAAACGATATTTCGGCTTTTCTTTTGGGGTTCGATTTCCATGGATAAATGGTGATTTTTAGATTTAATGTTCGGTCTTTAATTAAAATAATAAAAAACAAAAAATTCAAGACTTTTAAAACAAAGTTCGAATTCTCAAAAAACAAAATCTAAAAATTAGAATCTATTTTCTTTTCAAAAAAATTCAAATTAAAAAATTCAAATAACAACTATGAACTCTTCTCATTTAAAAATATTAACGACTTTATAATTAAACCATCTTTTAGTTTTTTTTGAAATATGCGTGTTTCAATGCCCAGGTTGCATTTATCCTTTTCATAGGATTTATCTCTAACATTTTCAACATCAAATCGAAGCCATATTCATCCAAAACATTTGTACCAGAACTATTCAAGATTCCATAATTTGATTTGAATTTTGGAAAGGAGCCTTTGAAATCAGGGTACATAGTTATGCCAGGCCAAGTGGTTTCATCTGGAGTGCCGGAAAATTGAAAGATCTTATATATTTGATCAATTTGAGAATCTCCCATAAACAAAGGTGTTTTGTTGATCATTTCCGAAAAAATGCATCCAATGGACCAAATATCGATTGCTGTGGAATATTGTTTCTCTCCAAGTAACAACTCAGGTGCCCGATACCAGAGAGTAACGATTTCTTTGGTCAAATTTCTGGGCTTTAAAGGGAAATTGAACGATCTAGCCAATCCGAAATCTGCAATTTTTAGTACCCCATTGTTTGAAACCAAAATGTTTTGCGGTTTTAAATCCCGATGCAAGATTCCTGAACAATGGCAATATTCAATACCCAACAATATTTGCTGGAGCAGATTTTTATAGACATCTTTGCTGCAATCAGGAGGCAACTTGTTAATAAAAGCTTTCAAATCCTGTTCAAAATAGTCAAAAATCAAATAAATTTTTTTCTCGTTGTGATTGATGAAAAGATCCTGCAAAGGAACGATGTTTGGATGATTCAATGATTTTAGCGAAGAAATTTCCCTAAGAGTTGTTGCTGGAATGCCTTCATCTTCCTCATATTCCATTCTAATTTTTTTCAAAGCCACAAATTGCTTTGCTATCAAGTCATAAGCTTTAAAAACAACACCATATGTGCCTTCTCCTAAGACTTCGATTTTCCGGTAACGAGTTTCAATGGTTTTTTTGGGTTTTTCAGAGTCCATGAAGAAGAATAAGACTTGAAGTCAGAGAATTAAATATAGAAAAGAATGAACTGATATAGTTTAAATAAACTCTCAAAAGCGATCTAACTCATTTAAAAATTATTGAGCTCATAAATAAATATCTATGTAATTTTTTTTCGTTTTGAGTTCATGCTTAATTTTTCTTATTTTGTTCAAAGAATTTAACAAAAAAACTAAAAGCTTCTTGGTTCAAAAGAGACTTGGATTTTTTTCATTTTTTGATTTGAAAACAGAGAACTTAAAAAGAATAAAGATGAGAGTTTCAAAAAATTACAAAAAATAAAAAATCATAAACTTCTCAAGTTTTTTTTTCATAATTTCATTAATAAATTCCTCAAAAACAAATTTTCAGTTTTTTGAAAAAATATGAAAAATATATTATGCATTTGAAATAAAATTCGAGATATTTATAATCATAAATTCAATCTTAATTTAAATAAGCCAATCATTATTCAGATTTCTTCTCTCATTTTCTTTTTATTGAAAATGAGAAGAAAATATAAAAAACACAAAACAAAAGCTTAATATACAACAAATAAATTTCTTTATTTATTAATGCCTAAAAAAGGTTTCTATACAAAAATAACATTATTTTTCATTAAAATTTCTCTTTAATCCATTAGCTGGGAAGGAAAGGAAAAAAAAAGATGAAAATGCACCAAAAAGAGGATTAACAGCATTTCTACATTATGTTCAAGACATAAGAGAAACTTATAAAAAGGAACATCCAGAGTTAACTCATAAGGAGGTCATCTCCAAATTAGGAGAAGTTTGGAATGGATTAAGCGATAAAGAAAAGGGACCATATCATGCCAAAGCAGAAATTGATAAAGAAAAATATAGGCTCGCAAAAGAAGAATATCTTGCTAAAAATAAATCTGCTGCGACTCCAAAGAAAAAAACCAAGGAAGATGAACCTGCTTTGGAAAAGAAAGTCAAAAAGGTTAATTTTTTAAATATTTTTGAGACAAAAATGTTGTTTAGGATTAATATGGGTGACTCCAACATTTGGAGCTTGCGGGATGGATGGTGAATATCATAAAAATAAAATTAATTTAATATATATTTCATTATCCACAATAGCAAAATTTTGGATAAATACAACAAAATAGTTTAAAAAAAATTTTTATTCCACTCTTTTTTATTTTTGAAACACTTCTTTGTATTTTCGCAATTTTTTTTTGCATTTTTTTTTAATATTTTATTTGTTTTTTTCTTAAAAAATTTGAAATTAATTAAAATCTTTTTATTCATAATAAATAATTATTTAAAGCTTTTTATATTTTAAAACTTCAAGAAGTTCTCCTTCAAAAAACTTGAAACAAGTCTTTCAAAGGCTTCATTATGTTACTAGAATAGATAGAGATTATTTATTATAGATCCCCAAATTTTTGACTTGTTTTAGAAATTATTTTAAAGTTCCCAGTTTTCCTATTGATAGCCTCCTCTTCACCTTTCAAAAAGCTTTCATTATTTTCCTCTTTTGAAATTTGAGAATTTTTATTGTAAAAAGTGAACATAGCACCCCAATTTTTATTTTCTTCACTATTTTTGTTCTTTTTATTTGCTGAAATATCATTTTCTATTGTTTTCTGTGATTCATTATCACCATTTTCCAAAAACTCATTCTCATTATCTGTAAGAATTTTGCTATTTTCTTGAGTGCTTTGACTTTTTTCCAATATTATTGGTTTCAAGGGGTGGCTTTTTGAAATCAGCTTGGGGTTATTGAAAGGTATTTTATGCAAGGATTTTTTCATCAAAATGTCTGAATCTTCAAGGATCATCTCTGTTTTTTGTATATAATCTTTCACGAGATTCTGTTTTTCATTTTGGAGCGTTTTAACTGAATTTCCAATGAAAGGCTTAGTCGGATAATCATTTGAAAATTCCATTTTTGAATATTTTTGATAACGATTTGAAATCAAACTTGAATTACTATCAGGAAGTGTTTTTTCCCGATAATAGAAATCGTTGTTGTGATTGGAAACGGCTTCAGAAACTCTGACTTTAATCAAACATGAATTATTCCTCAAATATACAGCAGGAATAGGAATATTTGAGACTTCAGCAATATTTGATTCGGTTTTATGATGATTATTTAAACTATTCTTCAAAATGTTTTCAAAAAAATCTTTGGGAAAATTTCTTTCGTTTCCTTTTATCATATTTTTTTTTGCTAAGGCAAAATTTCTTTCATGAAGACTTGATCGACTGTCAAAATTTTTGGTCAAATTCGAATTAGAGTAATGGTTCTTTGGAATTTCCATATTTTTTGAATGATTCGGAGATAATAAATATCGTTGGAAATTTTGTTTGGTGCCACTCAAATATATGCTGGGATTGCGATCAGGAATGAGATTCTGGCCTGATGCTGAGGAAGAACGATAGTTAATTTCGGGAAAAAGCATATGGGTTTATAAAAAAATAAATTTTATAAATGCAAAGCGATCAAAACCAAATTTTTGTATTAGTAAACCAGTTTTCATTTAAATTTAAATTTGTTTTTTAATTAAATAAATTATGAACGACGGTTGTGTTCAGGACATAATATCAAAATTTAAAGCAAATTAATTAGAAATTACAAGAAAATTTTTTTCTCTTATTAATTAATTATAAAAACTATAATTAATCGTTTTTAAAATTTTTATTTTCCGTTTTTCAAGTTTGTTGTTAAAGAAAATTATCTTTCTATAATTTGGGAATCACATTTTTCAGTTGGAAAATGTGTTCCATTCCAGGTGGATCTTTGAACGAGTTCTTTTTCGTCGCCCATTCATACATCGTTTCATACACTCTTCCATCATATCTTCCTAAAGCGCTTCTCAAAGTATTGTCCGAAAATCTATTAGCATCAGCCAAACCAATAGCATCAGGTCTGATTTCGGCGAAGAGAGTCTCTCTCAATTGATTCATGGCTTTGATTTGCTCATTATTCAAATATTGAGATTCGATCACTGCCAAAGGTCTATCCAAAATCACTTGAACACCATATAAAACGCACAATCTCATTAAAGTAGTTCTAAGGTTCTCATTTTTCACGGTTTGAACTCCTTCGCAAAAACAGTTAAAAACAAAATATTGAGTATGAGCACGGCCAGCATCAACCAAAGGTAAACCGATTTTCTTATCCCATATTTCTTTCATTGATAATCCTTTAGCCATTTCCTCCATAACCATTGTTCCTGCTGTATGGATCCAATAGAGGGAACTTTGTTTCAGCAACAGGCGCAAAACTTCCAAAGATCGGAACTCTTGAGGGGAGTTGGCTTGACATCTTTCATTCAAGAAGTTCTCTGATCCCTTGAGATAATCCACCAACTTGATCACATTTTGGCCTTTAATGGCCTTGTTGTACATCTTCAATAAGAAACGAGCGACTTGCAAAAACATCACAGTGTTTTCACCCTCTAATGTACAATTTGCCGATACTTCTTGATGCAATGTAGTCAATGCCGAATAATGGGAAAAACCATGACCTCCACAAGATAGTCGACACTTTTCCACACCAAACAAAATTTGGTAGGTGAAGAGAGCTTTGGTTCCACTCAAAATTATATGGGTCTCATTGATTAAAGAAAAATCATTTTCTTGAATTCTTTTGAAATTATCTGCCACCAATTTCCTTAATTTAATACTGGTGAACATCATGGAGATATTTTCAGCCAAAACCGGAAACAATTTTTCTTGTTGCAATTGGTAATCCAAAATCTTGATTTCATGTTTATTGTCACCTTTAAACTGAGTTCTCACAAGTGAATATCTCAAAGCCACCGTCAAAGCATGAGACAAATATCGAGGAGAATACCCTGCAAGGACAAGTCTGACGAACATCATGACTCCATACAATGCTTTATCACTACCAACAATTTTGAAATCGCCATCTTTTGTAACTTTGGCATATTTCATCAACATATTTTCTCTTGGAATTCTGACATTGTGCATTCTCAGATAACCATTATCTTTGGTTTGAAAACCGAATTTTGGACCAATGTCCCCAACTTCAACACCTGGCAACGCCTCATGGGTATTCATATCTCTGATCGGGACTAAGAAAGCCTGAACTCCATGGTTAGCTCCATTGATGATCAGTTGAGCGAAAACCATCGCATGACTTGCGAAGACACCCAAATCTCCAGGCCACATTTTCGCGGATGTGATGGTAGGACTATTCAAAATGAACTCATCAGTTTTGGAATCAAAAATGGCTATGGTTTCTAGACTCTGGACATCTGATCCATGTCCCATTTCAGTTTGTGCGTAACATCCCACGATTTTGTAATTTTCTGCTTGTGGAACCCTAAATGAAAATAAAGTTTAAACAAATAAAATGGATTTTTTTACCATTTGTCATATTGTTTTTGGGTAGTGAGGATTTTCAAGCAGGGAATGAACATCGCTTGATGGAGACTAGTCACCAATGGGTCATTAAAAAACTGGAAAGCAAGGAGAAAAGCATCTTCACTGTTGAAGTCAAATTTGCCGTGATAATTGTGCAATTTTTTGATATATTCACTCATCTTTTCTTGACGACTCAAATTGCAAAAATCAGGGTTGTGTTGTTGAACCGGGTCATTATCCATTTGTTCTTGGAAACGCAAAAACGTTTTCAAATCCTGAGCACTTCCGAAAAAAAGCTCAGAGAGCTCATTCACATCAAAACGGATCTTGTCTCTTTCTTCTTGAAGGTTTTTATGGACTGTATTTGAAGTCATTTGTCGGATGAAGAGTTTGTTTTTTTTATTTTTTTACGGCCCTTTTTGAAAAATCAAATATAAATAGAATGAATGTGATTTTAATGACGTAAATTAAGGGTTATGAGATCAAATTTTAAAAATAAAGCAAATATTCAAAAAGTTTTTTTTTTTTTTGTATTTTGTTATTCAATTAAAAAAACAAACGCATGTTTGTTCCAAAATATAAATATATAATATTGAATTATATAAAAAAAACAAATCAAAATTCTTCGATAATATTGATTTTCTTTTTTCATATAATTAATTTAGAACTAAATTTTCTTGTTCCAAATGTACAACATAGATGAGACAGTTTCACTCTTTCTTTTTTTATATATATTTGTTACAATATCGGTCTCCATGAAAGAAATATATAATAATATATATAATTAAAAAATAATGAATCCTAACAATAATTTTGCTCCTCTTCAACTCTTGAAAAAAGAGACATTAGAGTCAGAATCCTATGGGGACTCTTCTTTGATGCAACCACCCAACATTTTTTCTTCAATTAAAGATAAATTAAAAAAAAACGAGGAAGATCCAACTATTCAATCAATGAATAATCACACCATTGTTTTTTTTTTCCTTCATGTTTACTCATACTAATTAAAATTTAAGGAAGGGCTTCAAATGAAAAATGAATCAGATAATTTTAATAATGAAGGAAAAGGAGAAAAAAATGAAGACAATAACAATCAAGTTGGAACAAAAAACGAAGAAGTAAATTTGGACGAAAAAATAAAAAAATTGGAAATGAAGCCTAACAAACCTCATATAACAATAGATCCTAACCTCACTGACTCAAAACAAGTTCATCCCAATATGAAGGGTTCTATTTTAAAGATGCCGAACTCACCAAAAAAATTTGGAAGTCATGCGAATTCTCCTCTTAAAAAAGTCTCAGTGAAAGAGGCCCCAGAAATTTTGTACGTGGAAAAATACCAACAAAATAAAAAAGCTTGCACTTGCATCTGTAGGATCTTTTAACTGTTAGAACTGATGGACATAATTTTTATTGTTTGGTTGTTCTTTTTCTTTTTCTTTTATTTTTTATTTGTTAAGAAAGATTTTTTGTAGGTTTGAAAAAATATAAGAACTAATAACAAAAAACTGGTAATTTATGTTTTTATTTTCAAAGATCAATAAGTTTTTTTTGTTCCCAAAAATAGAAAAGAAACCAAAAGGAAAAAAAATTAATTAGATTTTCATGAAAATACTAATAATTAATTTTTGGAGTTAAGAATTTGAAAATGTGCTATTGACGTAGTAATTTAATGATTCGAATGAAAAGCTTTGAATTCAGATTTTTACATCAAAATTTTTTTCTCAAGAAAAATTCTTCAAAAAATTTTGAATTTTAACATTAAATTTTCCAATAATTTTATTTCGTTAAAATGATGATTTTCATTTTTTAAAAATAATTCCATCCAATAATTGCGAGTCTTTATGAAAATATCCTGACTTGCTTTTTAAATTCTTATTTTTAAGGGAAATCTATAATTTTTTTTAAAAATTTTAAGGAGGGAGCTTTAAGATATTCATCAGGTGATTTCAGGTACCATCTCGATCCAAAATGCCAATCGTCTCATCTGCAAATCCGTCTCCCAGCAAGATCAATGCCTCCTTAAATCCTTCTGAAGAATTACTCTCCAAGCCCTCAGAAGAAATTATCGCCATCTTAGATTTTATTGTTTCCGACTCTTTAGTAAATGGACCCAGGACTTCTTCAGAAGAAATTTCTGATTCTCTATTCTATTATAAAAGAGGAAAACCAAGCATTTCATTGAACGATTATATGAAGAGGATTCGTCATTTCACAGAATGTTCAAATGAGATTCTGGTCATTTCTCTGATATATATGGAGAGAATCTTGGAAAAGAATCAATTCAATAAGGAAAAAATGAATTTTCACAAGTGATCTGCCTTTCATTGCTTTTTTATTCATTTTTTTTCTTTTAAAGATTGACTTTTCTTGCCATGCTCGCCGCCATTAAATATCAGGAAGATGATATTCATACAAATACATATTACGCACGCGTTGGTGGTGTGAAAGGGGATGACTTATTCAATTTGGAGCTGGAATTCCTCGAATTGATTGAATTCAATTTGTTCGTGGATGAAGGCCATTTTTGCAACACTGTTGAGAAAATTCAGGCTGCTCATGAGAAAAGATGTGAAGAGAACCAGCTTATCAAAATTTAAGTTTTTCCTTTGGTAATAAAGATCATAATGCATTTTCATTTTAAATGATAAATAATTGAGCGCTTTTTTTTTATTTTTTTAGTTTAAGCTCTCTGCTCATAATCCATTTTTTCTTACAATTTTTTTTTTTCTCTCTTTTTAAAATATATAGAAAAAATTTAAAGATTTTAATCCCATTTAATAATAATAAAAAAAAATTTGGAAATTTATTAGTAATTTTTCTCTTAATTTAATAAATTGTATTTTTGAAAAAAAATCAAGGGAGGGTCTTATTACATCAAAAAAACAGGAATAAAATGCAACCCTTTATTGTAAAATAAGCTGATTATTTCTTTGAATAATCATAATTTCATAAAATTTAGAACACCATGCAAAATTTCAAAAATCTAAAAAACCTTGAGATTTCTTACAATAAATCTAATCACACTGATAAGAAAACACATATAAATCTCTGGACAGAGTTTTTTAAAAATGGAACTTTTTAATTAAATTTGATCATGCGAAATTAAAAAAACAAAAGAATTTAAAAAATAATTTTTTCATAAAAAAAATGATGTAATTAATATATATTATTTTCTGAATGGAATTATAAAAGTAAAAACAAAGAATTAAAAATTATTAAAAAATGGAGAACATCAATCAAAGGAAAGCCACCATAATCAATGAAATTGAAAAATTAGGTTATATGCCCCAACACAACTATTTGGTGGCAAACAGTTGCTCCAATCTAAAAAAAAATTTGAAATATCTTAAAAAATTTGACGGAGATCAAGAAAAGGCTCTCCATTACTTCCTTGAGAAAAAATCGCTTGTTCAGGATAAATCATCGACTTCATCACCAGAAGATGAATCTTTAGAAGATGATTATTCTAAAGAAATTTACAGTGGCAGTGGTTGTTTGGGTAGTTGGCCGAAAAATGTACAGTATTTTTATTTAGATGGGAACAATCTGCTATTCGTGGACAATGTCATTAGGAGCATGGCAATCAAAAAAAAGCGCAGAGGCGAGGCTGAGCGGGTTTTTGCGAAATTAATCATAAAGTTTGTAGAATTGAAAAACATAAAAAACACCATCTTGATTTTTGATAACACCTCATATAAAGAAAGACTTTCTTTATCCAGTGCAACCGATGAAACTCTCTTGTTTGAGGTCGAAAGCGCAAGTCCTAAGTTTTTCAATTCTGATGATGCTTTGGTTTGTTATGCAAGTGATAATCTCAACCTTGACAAGAGTCTTTTTGTAACTTCGGATAAAGGTTTGGAACAAAGATTATTAAAAAGAGGAGCCAAAAACGTGATGAAAACCAAAATATTTTTTAAGCTTTTGCAAGAAACTTTAGGTGTGGAGCAGTACAACGAGCTTTTGAAGCAAAAATAATAAATTAAAAATACTTGAATTATAGAATATTGTCATTAACTAATTTCTTCCCAAAAATTCAAGACTCATAAATTTATATATATAAAGTTCTAGAAAAATATATTGTTTTATATTTAAATATAACAAATTCCAACAAAAATGGATGATGATATTGGTTATGAACTCTCAAGATTTCCAGGAGCCGTCCAACAACAAACGAACCAATTTCTGTGTAATATCTGCACTTTAGTAGTTCGAGCACCCAGAGAGTGTGTTATGTGCGGATCTCTTTTTTGTGCTGTTTGCATTGAACAAGTGATGATCGGTAGCAAGTATACCAAAAAAATATCTTTTTTTAAATGTTAAAAAAACAAAATTTTAAGAGAATGCCCGAAAAAAAAGTGCGACCTTTCCAAAAATCCTTTAAAAAAGATAAGTGGAGCATTATTGATGATGTATAATAATATGGATATTAAATGCAAATATCCGAATTGTGCGATGGTTAAGAAACTTTGCGAGCTCGAAAATCATGAAAACAATTGTCAAGCCACCAAATGCATAAATTTTGAAGTTTGCGGAAATTCAGTGCCCAAAGTATAGTATTATCTCTTAAAACCTTGAGTTTGAGATTTTTAATTTAGGAATTGAAAGATTTGAAAGTTTGTGATCTCTCTTGTTTGCTTCTTTCCAAAATCAAGCCCAATTATGGAAATTGGACACTTGTCCATACTGATATCCGATCATTTTTGAAGACTTATCTATCACCTTCCTCGGATGCTATCAAGAGAACATCTGTTCCAAGCAAAATGGATTTTAGTAACTTTTGGAAATTTTTTAAATAATTGCAATTTTTTTAAAGATATTACAAATTTCAAATGGGATCGAATGAGCATTGGGACAAATATCGAAGTTACAGAAAATGACACAAAAATTTTCCTAAAAGAATCAGCCTACATGTTTAGAACAGCCATCGGAGATCAAGTTTTTTATCTATTTAAAAAACATCAAATAACATAATTTAAATAAGTAGGGATTTACGCAAGGTATCAAATATTGGGAATTAATCGCTGACAATCGATCTGAGAACGAGCTAAAGATTGGTGTTGCAAAAACCAAAGAGTTTAATTATAATTCAGCATTTTGCGATTATGATTTTGGCTATGCATATTATGGTGTTGGTCAACTCCGTCAAAACAGTAATTCTGTGGGGCAAAACTATGGGAAAAAATTTAAACAATCTGGAACTTTGGGAATTTGTTTGAATATGAATAAAGGAACTTTAAGTTTTGCTTTGGATGGAGAACATTGGGGAGTAGCTTATCAAAATGACTCTTTAAAACAGGGTCCAATATACCCAGCGGTTTCTTTGCTGCATTGTGCTGGATGCAAATTAGTTACAGGGAAACCTGTTCCGAGCTACTTTAATGAATAAAAAAATTTATTGGTTGGTGTGACTAAAAATTATATATAGTTTTTCAATTTGATAAATAGAAAAAGAAAAAAAAATTTAACAATATAACGATCATTTAAGTAAAACAGGAAATTTTTAAAAAAATTTAATTATTCGATGAAAAAATCCCCTCTTTTTGCTCTAAAAAATAGCAATGCTGCAAGTCAAAGTGTTCCTAATAAAAAGCCTCCTTCAACTTCAACTTTAAATTATCTACAAATTTTGAAACAATACAATAGTTGTAATAAGCTTGTAAAAAATGAAGCCTCCTCATTGCAGCCAGCAGCCAGAACGAAAACAAGCAAAGATGCGACAACTGTCAATTTGATACTCCAACAGAATCTCAAACCCAGAATCAATAATATAAACACATCTTCTGCTAAAAATCTTGGCAAACCTAATATAAACAATCATTTTGAGGAAAAAATGGGAATTCCTTCTCCGACAACTACAACTTATTCATCAAAGCTTTTGAATAAATATATGGTGAAAGTCCCTTTTGATTCATATTTAAGATCCTCTAAAAACAAAGAAAACTATGAATCTAAGCCAACACATCCTCCAATTATCGTGGACAAAAGTGAGAAAGAAAATATTTACTTCATAGGAGATAAAAATCTCAATAAAAGAAGCTGTAAAATTCCAAGCAATGGCTCTGAGAGAAATTCGCTCCATAAAGAAAAAATGCAATCTTCCCCAAGAGAACGTCTTTATGAGCATGAGAAAAATGAAGGGGATCAAAATCATGGACTGAACACATGTTTTTTTCACCCAGACAAAAAGGTTCTTTATATAAATAGGTTTTTTTATCATTTACCTTTTTCCATTTGCAAAAAATAGGCGAAATACATGAAAACTAAAGATGAAAATTGTGAAAATTCAGCAGAAGTAAATTATTATTGTTCCAAATGTGCAATTGATCTCGCAGTTAAAGGCATTAGAGTTTATGACATTGAAGAGAACAAAACATTTATTGAAAGTTCACCTCCTATCATTCTGAATAAAAAAGAAAGTCTGCATTCTTTTGTAGCCAGTCCAGGCAACAACAGTCCAAAGATTGAGGAGAAATCTGATTTCGAAAGGATTTATAAGACACCCACCAGACGAGATGAAATTGATGAATTTTTAACAAAATTGGAAGGAGCGAAAAAAAATGGAAATAGTTCATGTGCATTATTGGAAAAAAGGAAAGAAGACATTGCGAATTTTTACATTCAACAAATAACGAAAACTGATGAATTTTTCAAAAGAATGGAAATCGTTTTGCAAACGAATAAAAGGATTTTAATTGATAAATTACACAAATTCAAAGAGGAGGCAGAATCCGCCTTCAAAAACCTCATAAAGCAATCTGAATGCAATCTAACTGAAATTCAAAAGATCGAATTCGACATCAGAGAAAATGTTGAAAATATCCTAAAAAACATGGAAGAATTGCCATTTAAAACCATTATCACAAAGTATGATTCGAAAATTACCCTATATCAAAAGAGTTTCTTTGAGTTATGTAAAGAGCCTTTGATTTTGAATAAAATCTTGATTTCCTTCAAAAATTACAAAGAACAGGAAAATAATTATTCGAAATTTAATGAGGAAGTTTGGAATTTGGTCAGACCTTATTTTTCCTTTAACCGAATTCCTGTGACTTTCCTTGAAGAAGATAATGATTTAGAGTTGATGATTTCACCTCGAAATGACTTTAAAAAAGACATTTTTGTGAGCTTTGAAAATAAAGAATTATTTGAAGAAAATCAAAAATCAATTCATGGAGAAGATGAAAAAAAAGAGTTATATGGTCTAAATGAAAAAAATAACTCAAGAAATGATAATGCACATTCCACAATTGCAGAAAGCCTCAGCTCGCCAACTTCCAAGAAATATTTGGAGCTGTTAAATAAAATTAATAACAATCAGGAAAACAACAATATTTTTTTTTCCAATTTGATGATAAAAAATGAAAGTGGTCCTCCATTAGCGAATGAACCAAAAAACAATGAAAATTCATGTCAGGAATTCATCAAGTTTAAAAAAAAACAAGAAAATATTCAAGCGAACAATGTGAAAAAAAACCTATTTTTTTCTCCTAATTTTAGAGAAAATTTAGAAATTTAATTTTATATATATTAGGAAGAATTAAAGTTTTCCACTAAATAAAAGATTTTCATTATGAATTATAAATTTATAATATTTTTGTTCCTTGAAATTACTGTAAAAACATCATTTGAAAGAGATGTTTTACAATAAAATTCAAGTTTTGGAATGCCAAATTAAAATTCCAATTGGTAATTATATTGTATATCAAAATTTATCGTATAAAAAAAAATTCTGCTAAATCAAGAATTCAAATAAAAATAAAAATATAGATAAACACTAAAAAATTAATCAATTTTCCAAATAAGTTATATTGCATGTCTTTTAGCATCAATAAAGTCAAAGAGTCGTTTGGACTTCTATCATCTCCTGAAATTTATAGTTCCACGGCTGTAAAACGATTCCCTGGAGCTTTCTCAATCGGAACAAGCAAAAGATGTTTTAACATATTCAAAATTTCTGATTTTGAAATTAATTTTTTGATAGCTCCTCTCTTTACTATTGATCAATCACTCCCAGGTCCTGGAACTTATGATGTAATCCATGAAAAAAATTCTCTTCCCAAATGGAAATTTACACAATCACAAAGAGTAACATTTTCTGCAGATCAAAATCCTTCTCCGATGGCATATTCCACCACATCTGCATTAGTATTATTTCTAAATAGAAACAAGTAAAAAATTTTAACTAAGGGAAAAGGAAGCCCCTTATTTACTTTTGGAACAAAAACATTGTCGAAAAATGAACATGACAACATAGGACCAGGATCATATAATCCACAATTGCCCTCTTCTAAATTTTATCCTTCATTTTCGTTTGGATATAAATTCTCCAATGAGATAGAAAATAAAAATCCTGGACCTGGCACTTACACAAAAGAAGAAGTGAATTTGTCATTAACAGAAGGAGACTCAAAAAATGAAACATTGCCCAAAATAAATTCTGAAAATCAACTTAAATCTCAAAAAACCTTAAAAACGGAAAATGCCACACCAAAAAATAAAAAAAAAAAGCTCGCATCAAAAAAAAACTTGGGATTTTCAACTTCCAACAGAGATGATTTATATAATAAATCATATAAAGCAATTCCAGGACCTGGATCTTATGATGCAAATTACAAAGCCAGCAAAGGGGATAGTCCAAGTTATAAGTATTTTGATTTTAATTAAAACAAAGTCTGAGTGTAGGCATTTAATAGATTTATTTATGGACCAAAAGGCATGATCAATGGGATAGCAGAGGGACCTGGACCAGGTTTTGTTTTTTCAATAAGAAAATTTTCATTTTTAAATTTTTAGGACATTTTTTCATCAATGAAGATTTTGTTTATGGAAAATCACCCAAAATCACGATTTCAGGAAAATTTAAAAATCTCATGGATGAAAATATCTCTGCAAGAGATAATCCTGGACCTGGGGCATATAACCCAAAAACAAAACAGAAAATTCCTGACTTAAGGTTCACCTCTTAATAATATGAAATAAAATATTTCAATTAAATAGATTTCAAAAAGCATCAAAAAACACCGATTATTCGAATGAAAATCCAGGCCCTGGATACTACAACGTCGACTCTACAAATATAAAGAATTCTCAGGGAGTGAGGTAGAAAATTTTAATTACTCTGAAATGGCTTCTATATTTTATGAAAAGTTTCTCATCAGGAAAAAGAATTAATTTGGGGAAAGATAACATGGAACCAGGTCCTGGTCATTATGATATTATTTTAAAAAATCAAGGTCCAAAGGTATGAATTTTTTATTAGCTTTAAATGAGAATTTAAAACATTAAGGTCCCAATTCTTGGAAGACATGAAAATTTGCAAGCTTTGGAAAAAGTTACACCAGGCCCAGGAAAATACAATGTAGAAGGAGAACCCAGAAAAATAAATACCAAAGGATTGATGATGTCCAAAACCAAGAAAGGAACTACATATATCAAAGATACAAAAACTCCAGGACCAGGAAATTATCAATTCGATTCAAGTCTAGAAGATTCTGGACCAAAATACACGTTAACTATGAAATAAAATTGTTACCTAAAAGTTTATTTTTCTAGATTTGGAAGCAGTTTTCGAAAAAAAACTTGGAAGAAACTTTATGAACCTGGCCCTGGTGCTTATGATATCCCTTCGACGATTGCTGGAATTCCAAATTATTTGCTAAACAACACATTGCAAAATTTAAAGGGATCAGAAGATTCGAAATACTCAGAGTATATCAAAGAAATCAATGAAAGCATCCGGCAAACTGAAAGCTATCAAAATTGATTGTAGTTCGCTATCTCTAAAAATAATAATAACATTTTTTTGCACAATCTATATTTTTAGAAAAAAATCAAATCTTAATTAGATTATTAATTTTTTGATTTTAAAAGAAAAAAAATAGGTTGAATTATATTTTCGAACTAATTTATCTAAATTATTTTGCTCATAATGAGATGAGAATTTTTGCTCACAGTTAGCAAAACAATCGAAAAACAGCTCGTT